>Ga0179592_10000032_pt1 | contig 64336 bp, 70 predicted proteins | sample CZODoug2_1_08_16_FD_148623 | JGI IMG/M metagenome (GOLD analysis project Ga0179592, IMG submission 148623) | Vadose zone soil fungal communities from Angelo Coast Range Reserve, California, USA - CZODoug2_1_08_16fungal (Illumina Assembly) | ecosystem: Environmental > Terrestrial > Soil > Vadose...
GCCGAAGCGTCAATCTGTCCAATGCGGTGGCCGTCGTCGCCTTCGACGCTTGGCGGCAGATGCACTTCGTGGGGCGGGCTTAGGACCTATTTTCCGGTCGGTGCTCCGCCCGCCTGCGCCAGCTCCCCGGGCGCGGCAACGGTCGACATCGCGTCGTGCGGCGGTTCATCCTTCGGCGGCAAGTGGAACAGCGCCCGATCGTCCCGCCGCGTGAGGGTCTGGTCCAGCCAATCCCGGAGTTGCATCGGGTCCATGGCGCCTTCCTGAACCTTCGCCAGGATGACGCTACCCACCACGAATTGGCGGCGGGTCTCGGCCTTGCGTTCCCGCATCGTGTCGATCGCGCGCTTGCGCGCATCGACGCGCTGCTGCCGCAGTTTGAGCTGCTTGAGGCGCTCCTGGAGGGTGGAAATTTGATCGTCGAGTTTGGGCATGGTGGCGCGCCGTCGTCCGCAAGAAATCGAAGGCGGGATGATATCGGGCGGCACTCACGATTGCATGGGATTTCTCGCAGGCCATCTCTACTGCAGAAGGCACGCGCTTATACGTTGCGCGGCGCACGGGTCAGCGCGCCCGCCGCAAGGTCAGGTTCAACCGCTGCGCGCCCAATAGGTCGTTCCAGCCCTCTTTGATCGGCAATACTCCATGGTGACGCAGGCGCGAAGCGCCGCCCCATACCACCACATCGCCGTGCCGAAGGGGTACTCGTCGCTGCCTTTCCGACCGTTTCTCTCCACCGAACAAGAAAACCGCCGGTAGACCGAGCGATACCGACACGATGGGCGACGCGAAATCGCGCTCGTCTTTATCCTGGTGCAGGGTGAGACGAGCACCCGGCTCGTAGCGATTGATAAGGCAGGCATCCGGCACAAAGCCGGGAAAGCCGCCGGCGACGGCGGCCGCTTCGGCGAGCGCGAGGAAAGGCTCAGGCATGGGCGGCCAGGCGCTGCCGCTCAGCGGGTCGCAGCTTTCGTAGCGATATCCGCGACGATCGCTCACCCAGCCGAGACTGCCACAATTGGTCATGCCTACGGACATCCGAAAGCCCCCGGGCGTCTCGAGGTGACGGAACGGCGCGGCTGCTGTGATCTCATGGACCGCTGCCACCAACGCGCGGTCCACCGGCAGCGCGAACCCATGGAGCAGCCACGCACCCGGCGCCAGGAGTTCATGCCGCATGTCGGGCGCAGCCGAAGCAAAGAGGTCTAGGGGTTGGCCGCGCACCGCCGGCTACTAATCGTCCTCGCGCCGGCCGTGCACCGTGCGGCGCTCGGCGCCCGAATGCAGGCCTCGCCGCAGTCCCGAGAGATCGTCGTTACGACGCGGCTGGCCCCTGCGATCGAGGTGATGCTTGTACGAACACGAGCAGGACACGGGGGACGTGCAATCAGGTAGCGGGAGACGCGGCGCTTCTCGCGACAAATACCGGTTCGGCGGCAGGGCGCGCGCGGCCTCGCAGCAGGACGGTCCCGCCACCACCGATACGGCGTGCCAGGGGGTACTGCGACGTACCGGGCTGACGCCGGGCGACGCTCCGTGTGGTGGCGATTTCCTTAGCATCGACGGGCCTATCTCAAAATGCACCTGCAAGCCAGCAGGCTACGCCCTATTCTGAACGCAGGTAAGGCCTTTGTGCATACGTATTTGCACTGGTAGCGAGATCGCGTGAAGACAGCGACCGGGCGCCGGACTCAATCGGTCTCGGAGCGCATTTCGCGCCCCATCAACTCCTGCACCGCGTCGCGCACCGGCTTGCCCTCGTACATCACGCGATGGATTTCCCGGCTTATCGGCATGTCGACGGACAGACGCTCCGCAACGGCACACACCGCACGCGACGCGAGTACGCCTTCCACCACTTGCTGAATCCCGCTTTGCGCCTCCTGCAGGGTTCGACCACGGCCAAGCGCCAATCCCAACCGGCGATTGCGCGATTGATCGTCGGTACAGGTGAGGACCAAATCGCCGAGTCCGGCGAGGCCCATGAAGGTCTCTCGGGCAGCGCCCAACTTCACGCCGAGACGCATCATTTCGGCAAGCCCTCGCGTTATGAGCGCCACTCGGGTGTTGGCCCCGAAGCCCATTCCGTCGGCGATGCCGGAACCGATGGCGATCACGTTCTTCACGGCGCCGCCGACTTCGACGCCCACGATGTCGGATTGCGTATATGCGCGAAAATTCGGGCCCGATAGTCTCGTTGCCAGCGCCGTTGCGAAAGCTGCATCGCGAGAGGCCACCGTCATCGCCGTCGGCAGGCCTGCGCCGACCTCTTTGGCAAAAGTGGGACCCGACACGACGGCGCCCGGCCGCGCACCCAAGACTTCACGCGCGACCTGATGCGGCAGCAGCCCCGAGGAAATTTCGAAACCCTTGGTGGCCCAGGCGACGCGCGCATCCCGGCTTAGATGGCGCCCCACCAGTTCCAAGGTGGCACGGAATGCGGGCGAGGGCACCACGACGAGCACGTCGCGCACGCCGTCCAAAACTGCTTGAAGATCCGCGGCGATCTCGAGCGCCGCCGGAAATGCCGCATCGGGCAGGTACCGCTCGTTGCACCGCACCCGCTGCATGGCGTGCATCTGTCCCGTGTCGCGACCCCACAGGCGGGCCGGAATTCCCGCCCGCGCCAACTGGATTGCGAGCGCGGTTCCCCACGAGCCGGCACCGATAACGGCCATCGGCTGCTGGCGCCTGCTCGGCATCGTCTATCAGAGCCTAGTTGACCAGTCCGGACTGCGGCGCTTCCGACGCTTGGGCGAACAGAGCGTCGAAATTGACCAGCGGCAGGAGAAAATTCGGGAAACCCCCTTTGACGATGAGATCGGAAATGACCTCCCTCGCATAGGGGAACAGGACGCTCGGACAGAAGCTGCCGATGAGGCGCTTCAGATCTTCCACCGACGCACCGGCGATGGAGAACACGCCGGCCTGCTTCACTTCCACCAGATAGAGCGTGGCCTCGCCCTGCTTCGCTTCGAGCGTGATGGTCAGCAGGACTTCCCGGACGTCCGCAGCGAGTTCCTCGGCCGATGTGTTCATGTTGAGCTGAAACTTCGGCTCCCAGCCTTGATTGTTCGGCAACCGCGGACCGTTCGGCGACTCATACGAGCAGTCCTTCAAATAGACGCTCTGCAAGGTGACTTGCACGCCGCCGACATTGGCCTCAACCCCCTCAGTTCTAACCTCGTTCATCAAGCCCCCCGATTAATCGATCCAGCTCGCCGCTGCCTTCGAGTGCGAACAGATCATCGCATCCGCCAACGTGCCTCTCGCCGATGAAAATCTGCGGAACGGTGCTTCGGCCGCTGCGCGCCACCATCTCGTCGCGAAACTTTGCGTCGTCGTCCACGTTGATCTCTTGGTAAACAAGGCTCTTACCGGTCAATAGTCCCTTCGCACGGTCGCAATACGGGCACCATCCCGTGACGTAGAGCGTGATTGCGGGTTGGGTCATTTGACACCCGATTTGCCGCCTGAAGAGGTCTTCGTCAATGGCAGATTGTCCTTGACCCAGGCATTCATGCCCCCTTGGAGATTGAATACTTTAGTGAACCCGAGCTTGGTCAGGGTGCGCACGGCGGTGGGCCCGCCCCCGCCGCTGTCGTCATAGGTGATCACGTTCTTGTCGCGCCACTTCTTCAAGGTGTCCGCCTGAGACTCGAGATCGGCCGCCGGAACATTGCGGGCGTCGCCGATGTGGCCGGCGTCGAAGGAATCCTTGCTGCGCAGGTCAAGAACGAGCGCGCCTTGATTCATCAGGCGCACGGCCTGCATCGCGGACAGCGCCGCGAATGCCTGGAGGCGCGCTTGCACCTCATAAACCGCGACCGCCACGGCAGCCAGCACGGCACCGCTCGCGAGGTAGGGATGATGGGCAATGAACTCGAACAATCTCTGCATGCGGCAAAAGCACTTTGGGTTTTTCGGGCGCGCAGTATAGCAGCCGAATACTCAGACAGGCTCCCCGGCTTGTATGCTTGCCCTCCGTACGGGTCCCGACCAGAATATGAAGCGTTCAATCAAATACTTGTGCCTGTTTGGCGCATTGAGTTTCGCGCTTGCTGCGAGCGCTGCCGACCCGGCCGACCGCCCGGTGAGCGCGGCCGACCAAACTTCCGATTCGGTTCAGGCGAAGGCCAAACTTGCCGAGATTCGCGGCCGTATTGCGGCTTTGACGAGCCGGCTGCACGACGAACTCAAGGAGCGCGATGCGCGGAGCGCGCGCCTGCGGGAGGCTGAGGTCGGCATCGCCGCCATGCGCCGTCGGTTGGAGAATTTGCGCAGCGCTCTCGTCGCTGCCGAGCGGCGTCGCGGGGAGTTGCGTGCCGAAGAGACCCAGGCCCACGCAGCCCTCGACACCGAGCGGGCCGCCCTTGCAACGCAGGTGCGGACGGCCTACATGATCGGCCGGCAGGAACGAATCAAGCTGCTGCTGAACCAAAGCGATCCCGCCGCCGCGGGAAGAATGGCGACTCTCTACGGCTATTTTGCCCGCGCACGCGCGCAAAAAATCGACGAGATCCGTGAGCGCGTCGCGCGCGTGCAGGATTTGGTCGATCAGATACAGCAAACGACGGAACGGCTGCAGACGCTGCGCAGCGACGCCGGCCGCGAAATGGCCGACTTGCAGCAAGCCAGAGAGGAGCGCTCCGCGGCGCTTGCCGAGGTCACGAGACAGGTGAGCAGCGGCAACGAGGAACTCGCGCGGCTCAAACGCGAGGAGCAGGCCGAGGAAGCCTTGGTTGCCGAGCTCGCCCGGGTGCTTCAGGATTTTCCCGTCGACATTCAGGAGAGCTTCGAGGAGATGCGCGGCCGGCTGCCGTGGCCGGTGCAGGGCCGGATGACGGCCAAGTACCAGGATTCTCGGGCGAACAGCGCCTCGGGCCTGCGATGGAACGGCGTGCTCATCGAGACCGCGCGCGGCGCCAAAGTGCGTGCACCCTACTTCGGGCGCGTGGTGTACGCCGATTGGCTGCAAGGACTCGGCCTGCTGCTCATCATCGGCCACAAGGGCAACTACATGACGCTGTACGGGCATGCCGAAGTGCTCTACAAGTCCGTCGGCGACTGGGTGGCGCCCGGCGATGTGATTGCCGGCCTCGGTGAAACCGGCGGTGCTGCTCCGCAACTTTATTTTGAAATTCGCGAGGGCCGCGCACCCAAGGATCCGAAGGTTTGGCTGAAAAAGACGCCCTGAGCCGGCCATCAGCCGAGCCGCGGATGCACGTTATGTCGCCTGACAAATCAGGCTCCTGGCGGGAGCGCCCCGCCGCACGTATGCTGCCGAGCGTGATGCTGAAGAAAACCCGCAATCTGATGTGCACCGCGATGGGTGCGGCGATCGGTATGTCGATCGCGTTGGCGGGCGGCGTCCTGGCCGACAATCCCACGGGCCTCGGCCAGGATCTACCCTGGCAGGATGCGCGCATGTTGGCCGAGGTCCTGGACCGGGTGGAACACGACTACGTGAATCCGGTCGATGATCATCAACTGCTACAGGCCGCGATACGCGGCATGGTGTCCTCGCTGGATCCGTACTCTGCGTACTTGGACGGCGACGAGTACGACGAGATCAAGATCTCGAGCTCCGGACAGTATTCCGGCGTCGGCATCGAAGTGTCCATGGAAGACGATCAGGTCGTCGTCGTCTCGCCGTTCGAAGGGTCGCCCGCGGCATCGGCCGGAATTCGCTCCGGCGACGTCATTGCCACCATCGACGGCGTGCCCGTCAATACGACCACGCTGGCGGACACCATCGGAAGAATGCGCGGCAAGGAGGGAACCTCGGTCAAGATCGGCATTCTGCGTCAGGGCAGCACCGAACCCAAGGTATTCACCCTCAAGCGGTCCAAAGTCGAGCTGCACAGCGTGAGGTTCGAGTTGCCCGAGCCGGGCTACGGCTATCTACGCATTGCCGAATTCAGCGAAACGACCGGGGCCGATACGGTGAGCGCGCTGCGCGAATTGCGCAAACGCAATGGCGCACCTCTCAAGGGCCTGGTGCTCGATCTGCGCAACAATCCGGGCGGAGTGCTGGAAGCCGCGGTTTCCGTCGCCGACGCCTTTCTGGAAACCGGGCTGATCGTGAGCGCCAAGGGCCGAACGGCCGAGTCGAAATTCGAGATGAACGCCACGCCGGGCGATGAACTCAACGGTGCGCCCATCGCGGTATTGGTCAACGGCGGCTCGGCGTCGGCGGCCGAGATCGTGGCCGGCGCGCTCAAGGATCATCATCGGGCGAAACTCATGGGGCGCACCACATTCGGCAAGGGCTCGGTGCAGACCGTGATGCCGCTATCGGGCGATCGAGCGATCAAGCTCACCACCTCTCTCTATTACACCCCCTCCGGCGTATCCATCAACCATCGGGGAATCGCCCCCGACATCGAACTCGCGCGCGAGCCCGATGAACCGTCCTCCACGGCGCCGGCGCCCGCTCCGGCGGATCCCGCCCTGCCCCTCGAGCAGCGCGATCCCGCTGTCAAGCGTGCCATCCAGGAGCTGAAGATACCGACGGTGGGCGGAGCCGGTTCGGTGACCGCCGCCCTCAAGCCCCGCGCGCCATAAATGCGCAGTACCCGGTCCATCGAGATTCTGTGCCTGGCCCTTGCGACGCTGGTCCTCGTCTGGTCGAGGGCGTTGACCATGCAGCCCTGGCCGGTGCTGGCACTGCTCGGCGCGTTCGCGGTGGCCATCGTTGCGTTCCGCGCCCGCCGCTTCCTCCCGGGGCGCACCCGGACCAAACTGCAAATCGAGTCGTGGTCCATGGTGATATTCATCACGGGAGTGCTCTGGTTCACCGGCAAGAGTTCGAGCCCGCTGCTGAATCTCTATCTGCTGCCGATCACCTTGAGCGCGCTCACGCTGGGCCGCATCACCACCCTCGCCCAAGTCGCCGTGATCGCCGTCTGTCACTTGGGCCTTGCCGCCGCAACGCCCGGCGTGGATGTGGCGTCCATGGCGTACGCCAGCCGCGCCATCGGGGAATTGGCGCCCTATCTGCTGGTCGCCTATCTGACAACCGCCCTGTCGGCCGACATCACCGAGGCCCGCGAACACATCGAGAACCTCGCGCAGACGGACGCGCTCACGGGACTCTTCAATGTGCGCCGGTTCAACGAGATCTGGCAGCGCGAACATGCCGCGTGTGATCGGGAACACAGACCCTATGCCTTGCTCATGATCGACATGGACAAGCTCAAGGACATCAACGATGACTTCGGTCATGACGGCGGCAACAGCGCCCTCATGCTGGTCGCCCAGTGCCTGCAACGTAGCATTCGCGGCACGGACTTCGCCGCCCGCTTCGGCGGCGACGAATTCGCAGTCCTGCTCCCCGGCGCGTCGGCGGACGTTGCCGAGGCCGTCGTCAAGCGCGTGCGACATAATGTCTATAAAACAACGCTGGATCTGCGCTCGCGGATGATTCGCTGCAGCGTCAGCATCGGCGTGGCGAACTATCCGAAAGACGGCCGCGACATGCGCGAGCTCCTCAGCATCGCGGACGGCAACATGTACCGGGACAAGGAACTGCGGCGTGCGCCGGGCACTCAGGCAAAGGCTTAACAAAGCGCTTGACCACGCGTCGATTTGCTCTCACATGACAACTAACTCATTGGACATTCGCGAAAAAGATGGCAAAGTTAGGGGCGCATCACGTCGATGCGTGCTTTACATATGATTATCTTGACGGACTTGAGCTAACTTTAGGAAAGCGATGCGATCATTCAATCGAGCGCGGCTGCCGGCGGTGGCGGCAGTGAGCTGCGCCCTCCTGGCCTTTTCAACCTTGGCGGCTGCGAAACCCACGCTCTTCCCAAAACTCAAGTCGAGCTCGGTGCTCATCGTCGATCAAAGCGATTCTACGGTGCTTTACTCGCGCCGCTCGGACGTCGCGGCGCCCATTGCCTCCATCACCAAGCTCATGACGGCTCTGGTCGTCCTCGACGCGAAACAACCCCTGGATGAGCCGCTCGCAATCACCCAGGACGAAGCGGCGCTGCCGAAAAGCCGGGGTTCGCGGCTCAGCGTGGGTACGGTACTGACTCGCGGCGACTTCATGCACCTGGCGCTGATGTCCTCCGAGAATCGAGCCGCCCATGCGCTGGGGGCCAACTATCCCGGCGGCGTGCCGGCCATCGTGACCGCGATGAATGCGAAGGCCGCCGCGCTGGGAATGACCACGGCGCACTTCGTCGACCCCACCGGATTGTCCAGCGATAACGTCGCGAGTCCCGAAGATCTGTCCAAATTGGTGCTGGCTGCCGCGCAGAACCCGCATATTAGAGAGTATTCCACGGACCCGAGCTATGCCGTTCGGGTTCGCAAGCACCTGGTCGAGTTTCACAACACCGACAACCTGGTGAAGAATCCCACCTGGAACATCATCGTGCAGAAGACCGGCTACATTGCCGAGGCCGGCAAGTGCCTGGTCATGGAGGCGGTGATCGAAGGTCGCAATGTGATCATCGTATTGCTGGATTCGGCGGGACGGCTCACCCGCGTGGCCGACGCTAAGCGCGTCAAGACCTGGATGGAATCGACGGCAACGGAGCGCGTGCGCGTCTCGATGCGTTGATCCGGGCTGCGCGCCGCGCCTATCGCGGCGCCTTCGACGATGACGTCGATACCCAAAATTTGAATGCCCCCGTTGCTTACCTCGCGGCGCCCGGCTTGCAAACCGGGCCCAGTTCGTCGATAGTTTAGCCATCTTACCTTGGGGTGGTCTTTGAAGACCTGAGACGCCGGTGCACCGGCGAACCCGTTGAACCTGATCCGGTTAGTACCGGCGTAGGGAGCAGGTGTATGCAACTTTACTGGCGTTACCCATGGCCGCGCGCGGCATTTTTACTTTTGATGCAGTTCTCCCCGGTGGCGCTGTCTTCGCCGGCGGCGGGGCTGCCGTCGGCGCGACCGGAGGCCGGCGCTGACGTTTCACTCGAGGAAATCGTGGTCACGGCGACATTTCGAACGGCTCCGGCGATCGAGGTACCCGCGAGCGTTACGATCCTGTCTCAACAGGTGCTGCGAGACGCCGGCCAGCAGAGCCTGCAGGACGTGTTGGGGCTGATTCCGAACCTCAATTGGGCGGGCGATACGTCCCGACCTCGTTACTTTCAGCTGCGCGGCATCGGCGAACTGGAGCAATATCAGGGTGCGCCGAACCCGTCGGTGGGTTTTCTAATCGATGACATCGATTTCAGCGGTTTAGGCACCGCCGGGACGCTCTACGACATTGATCAGGTGGATGTGCTTCGGGGTCCTCAGGCGACGCGTTACGGTGCCAATGCTCTGGCGGGATTGATTTACCTGCGGAGCGCGGAACCCACGACCGCGCTTTCCGGCCGAGTCGACCTCGAGGGCGGCGATTACAATACGAAATCCTATGGCGCCGTCCTCTCCGGTCCCGTCGAGTCCCTGGATTCGGGCTTCAGGGTGGCGGTCCAGCGCTACACCACCGATGGCTACTACCACAATCTGTATTTGAACCGTTACGACACGAACCGTCGAGATGAACTCACGCTGCGTGGAAAATGGACCTATTCACCTTCCGAGAGGCTTCATGTCGATCTCACCGCGCTGCACGTACAGATCGACAACGGCTACGACGCCTATGCGATCGACAACTCGCGAAACACGGAGTCCGACAATCCGAGTGTCGACTCGCAGCATTCCACCGGCGTGTCGCTTCGCGTCCACTATCTGCCGGGCGACGACCTCGGCCTGACCTTCATCGCCACCTACGCCAAGACGCTGGTGAAGTATGGCTTCGACAGCGATTGGGGTAATCCCATTCTGTGGGCGCCGGTCACCGATCTCTACAACTACACCGACCTTCAGTATCGGGACCGAACCACCAAATCCGCCGAGATACGCTTAGGCAGCGAGGGGCAGTCGGGATTCGCGTGGCTGGTCGGCGCTTACGCCAATCAGCTCGACGAGAGTCTCAACGATACGAGCCTCGGCGCCTATGACGATGTGGTGTATGGAGGCAGCTTTTCATCGCGCACCGATACGGTCATCAACAGCGCCTACCGCGCCCGTAACGGCGCTCTTTTCGGAGAGCTCGACGGCGATCTGGCGACCAACCTGCGCTGGTCGGTGGGTGTGCGTGGCGAGCGCTGGACCGCCGACTATCATGGTACGACGACCGACTACATTCGCGGCACGGTCGCGCCGGCGGGATTGACTCCATCGAATAACCTGTGGGGCGGCCATGCCTCCTTGACCTACAAGCTCGATACGAATCAGGCTTTGTACGCGCAAGCCGCGCGCGGCTACAAAGCGGGCGGCTTCAATTTGAGTCAGGGACTGCTGCCGAATCAATTGCTGTTCAATCCGGAATCTGCCGTCAACTGGGAGATCGGCTACAAAGCCGATCTGCTGGAACACCGCCTCAAAATCAATGCCGACATCTTCTATCTCAACCGACGCGACGCCCAGATCAAAACGAGCCTACAGAGCAATCCGAGCGATCCCACGACTTTCGTGTTCTACACAGGCAATGCGGCGCGCGGTCACGACTACGGACTCGAAAGCGATGCTGATTGGCGGGTCAACCAGACCGTCACCCTGGGCGGCTCGTTGGGATTGCTCAGGACGTATTTCGAGGATTTCGTGCAACAGGGCCCGTCGGGATCGACGCTGGTGTCCCAATCGCGCGAGTTAGCGAACGCACCGCACTGGCAGGCCGCGTTGAACGCCACCATCCGAGATCCGCGCGGCGCATTCGCGCGCGTCGATGTAACCGGGATGGGTTCTTTTTACTTCGACCTGCCGCCGAATTCGACCCGCTCGCACGCCTATGGGCTGTTGAATGCAAAGCTTGGCTGGGAACAGGAACGTTGGGCCGCGTATCTGTGGGGCCGGAACCTACTGAACAAGAACTATGCGGTCCGCGGCTTCTTCTTTGGCGACGAACCGCCCGACTTCAACAACAAGCTTTACGTCCAGTTGGGCGATCCCCGCATATGGGGTGCAAGCGTTACCGTCAAATTCGGCCAAATCGCGCGCTAGCCGTGAACCAAGTGCCAAATCGCCCCGATGAAACCGCCGATCAGCAATACCGCCACGGGCAGAAAGCTGAGGCCGTAGCCGAGACTGCGCTTGGACGGGTCCTGGGCGTAGGTTACTGCGTAGATTTGCCGACCGACGAGGTAGATGACGCCCAACGCCGCGGCCCACAGGGGGCTGAAATATCGGCTGAACAGGTAAATTCCCGGGATGAAACCGACCAGCTGTTCCAACGTATTCTGTTGAATTCGGAAAAAACGCTCGAATATTTCATTTCCCGTGGTCGCCGGCGCCTTCACGCCGTACTTCCCGCGCGCTCTGCCCACCTGGAAGCCGAACACGATGAACTGGAGAACTGCGAGCACAGTCACGATATCGACATAAGCCATGGAGCTTCCTTGTTCTTTGGTGGATTTTAGCACTGTAGCGCCAATTGCTTTCCGCCAGAATATCCACCATGAGTTTACCCCGCAGATCGAGCCGTTCGGGCACCCGTGGCTATGCCCACCTGGTCGAGATTGACGTACCCGTCGGGCGGGTTTGGCGCGCGCTGACCGATCCGGGGTTGATCCGCATCTGGTCGGGCCAGGAGGCGGAAATCGATGCGCGCAAGGGCGGCCTCTATCGCATCGGCAAGCGCCACGCGGGCGGTCGCGAGGCTCATATCGACATATTCGAGGTCAACCGCCGGCTCAGGCTGATTTATCTCGGCGGTCCGGACATGCCGAGCAGCGACAGCGCCGTCGTCGACGATTTCCTGCTGGACGTTCGCAAGGGCGAAGGCACGGCATCGCTCCGGGTGCTGGGATCCGGAGTGCCCGGTTCCCGGGAATGGGACAAGGACTATGCGCGCATGCGCATGACCTGGGAGCGCCACCTGTCGCGCATCAAGGTCGCGCTCGAGAGTCCGCCCCAACCCAAGAAGCCGCCGCCGGTGCCGAAGGACCCGCCGCTGCCGGGGCTGGATTATTAAGGCGCTTGAGTCTTGAAATCGGCGGGTGGTGGCGGCATAACGCTTCTTAACGGAGGCAGCATGCTGGGATTTCTGTTGCGCGGGGTCATCGTCGCAGTCGGCCTGTGGGTGGCGTCGGTTTGGGTGCGGGGAGTCGGAATCGACAGCCCCTCGACCTTGATCCTGGCCGGCTTGTTGCTCGGCATCGTCAACTCCATCGTGCGGCCGATTGCCATCGTGCTCACCTTGCCGATGACCATCGCCACTCTCGGTCTCTTCCTACTGGTCATCAACGCCGGAATGGTGGCCTTGGTCGCCTGGATGCTGCCGGGCATGCACATCGCGGGCTTTTGGTCCGCCTTTTGGACCGCCGTGATCGTGAGCTTGGTGAGCATCGTCGGTTCCTGGTTCATCGGCCCCAAGGGCAAGTTCGAAGTCATCGTCAAACGCCGCTGAATCAGGCTCCTACTGAGTCTTCGGTTCGCCGAGCGTCTTGGGATCGGTGAAGCTGCCCCCGGGGATCGTCAGTATGGAAACCCCGGCGAGGATCACGACCATCCCGACACGCTGGCTGTGCGACAACCGTTCATGCAGGAACCACCACCCGACGAGGGCTGCGATTGCCGGATTCACATAGCTGTACGAACCGATCACCGCCGGCGTCGCATGGCGCATCAGCCACCCGTACGCGGTGAACCCCAGGCAGGAACTCATCAACGTCAGGTAGGCGAGCGCGATCAACCCCGGCGCGTTGAAAGTCCACCGGGCCGTGTCGCCGTGCACCAGGGCCACGATCAACAGCATCAGGCCGCCGCAGATCAACTGCATCCCCATGAACATGAGCGAGCCCACCTCCGTGTCGACGCTGCGGTAATACAAAGTGCCGAGGGAAAACGCCAGACAGGCGCCGAGCACTCCCAGTTCGGCAAGCAGGCTCGTGCGCTGCAATCCACCATCAGGAACCAGCATCAATGCGGTACCGGCGAACCCAATGGCGAGGCCGAGTATCGCCCAACGCGTCAGAGGGTGACCTCGCGGTCCGAAGACTCCCAAACCCGCGATCCAGAACGCCGACGTGCCGTTGAGCAGGGCCGACTCATTGGTCGCAATGAACTGCATGGCCCAGGCGTTCAATCCGTTGCTGACGAAAACCATGAAGAAGCCCGTGACCAGAACGTGGCGCCAGTCGATCAGGCGGCGGGGCCACTCCTCGCGTCGAAAGATACGCGCCATCAGCGCCAGCAAGCTGCCGGCGGTGAGAAAGCGCACCGCCGCGTATAAGGCGATCGGCAAGTGGTTCACCGCCAGCTTGGTGAACAGGAAAGTCGATCCCCAGATGAGATAGACGGCCGCGAGGCTCACCGCGAGCTTCGCTGAATATCGAGGATCGACGCGCATACGATGTCATTCCACGTTGCCCATGAGCTTTTTCACGGGGCGGCTGAGGATCAGCAAGACCGCGCCGAGACTCACCGAAAAATACACGATGCGCATGTATTGACCCGGCATGGCGGCGACGTGCTTGTCGTCGAATTCGCCGGCGATCAAGCCTGCCACGAGATTCCCCAGCGAAAGGGCCAAAAACCACATGCCCATCATTTGTCCCACGAACCGCTTGGGCGCCAGTTTGGTGTAGTAACTCAAGCCCACCGGGCTCAAGCAGATTTCGCCGAGCGTATGCAGCAGGTAGGTCACAAGGAGCCAGTACGGCAGCACTTTGGCGCCCGCCGCCACCACGGTGGCCGCCGCCGCCATCACGAGAAACCCCGAACCCATGAGCATGACGCCGATGGCGAACTTGGCCGGCGCGGAAGGGTTCAACTTGCGCGCGGCCAGCGCGATCCAAGCCCACGCGAAGAACGGCGCAAAGATGAAAATGTAGAGGGAATTGAGCGATTGAAACCAACTTGCCGGAATGACGAAGTGCAGCCACCCGAGCGTCCGATCCGTATACCGCTCGGCGAACAGATTCAGCGATGAGCCGGCCTGCTCGTAACCGGAGAAGAACAAGGCGCAACCGGCAAACAACACGACCAGAACGACGCCGCGCCTGCGCTCTTCCGGCGTCAGGTCGGCCACGAAGAAGTAGTACAGGAAATACAGGACGGCCATGGCGACGATCAGGTAGGTGATGGCCCGCGCCAAGCCCACCGCATTCACCGGGATGACACCAACGGTCACTGCCCCCAGCAGCAGCGCCGCTGCGCCGACGGCCATCCAAAGCCGCGCCCAGTTGCGGCTGCGTATCTCCGCCGAGTCGGCAATGAACGGGTCGGGCGGGGCATAGGCGCCGGCGCCGTTCAAATGCCGGCGATTGAACAAGAATTGGACGACGCCCACCGCCATGAACAGACCGGCTGCGGCGAATCCTGCGCGCGCTCCGTATAAAACCTGCGCCGCGCCGGTGACCAGCGGCCCTAAAAAGCCGCCGATGTTGATGCCGATATAGAAAATAGTGAATCCGGAATCGAGGCGTGCCCCTCCTTCAGGATAGAGGTCCGCGACGATGGCGCTGACGTTGGGCTTGAGCAACCCGATGCCGAGCACGATCACGACCAGACCGAGGTAAAACCCTCTCGGGGTGGTCGATAATGCCAGCAGCGTGTTGCCCAATGAAATGGCCACCCCACCGGCGAGGACGGCGCGCTGCGCGCCGATCAGCCGATCCGCGATCCAACCGCCGGGGAGCCCCGCGAGATATGAAGAAGCGGTGTACAACCCGTAAATGGCCGCCGCGGTTTTGTCGTCGAGGCCGAATCCGCCGGAGGATGCTTCGTGGACCAGGAACAGCACGAGCAATGCCCGCATGCCGTAATAGGTGAATCGTTCCCACATTTCCGTGAGGAACAGTGTTGCCAGGCCGCGCGGATGCCCGAAAAACGTGGCCGCCAAGTCAGGCCCCGCTCTCGGAGTGTTCCGCGTCCTCTTTGGCGCGCGCCGCGATCTTGTCCTTGAGCAAGAGGCCCGCCATGACGATCCCGATCTCGTACAACAGATACATGGGCACCGCCATCGCGCTCTGCGACACCGCGTCGGGCGGCGTCACGAACGCCGCAAAAATGAATATCCCCAGCAGGACGAAGCCGCGATTCTTGCGCAACGTCCCAATTCTCACGAAGCCGGTCCAGACCAGCAGCACCGTAGCGACGGGCACTTCGAATGCAGCGCCGAATGCCAGCAGCAGGACCATGACGAAGTCCAGATAACTGCCCATGTCGGTCATCATCTGCACGCCCGAGGGCGTGGTCGCGACGAAGAAGCTCAGCATCACCGGGAAGACGACGTAGTAGGCGAAAGCGGCTCCCAGATAGAACAGGAGCACGCTCGAGACGAGCAGCGGGACCGCCAGTTTCTTCTCGTGCCGGTACAGTCCGGGCGCAACGAATGCCCAGGCCTGATAGAGGACGAAGGGTATGGCAATGCCGATCGCCAGCACCAACGCGAGTTTGAACGGCACCGTGAACGGCGCCACCACGCTGGTGGCAATCAGGGTTGCCCCGGCCGGCAGTTTGCGTTTCAGGGGTTCCGCGACGAAGGTGAACAGCTGATTCATGTACAGCGCGCAGGGAATGAAACAAATGCCCACCGCCAGCATGGCCTTCAGCAACCGGTCGCGCAGCTCCAGTAAGTGCGAGATCAGCGTACCTTCGGCGAGCCCGTTAGGGTTCTCGCCGGGCTCAGTCATTGGATGGCGTGGCGGTGGGGACCGTTACCGTTGTAGGGGGTTCGTACTCCGCATGCGGGGCCGCACGGGGGTCTCCCGCGACGACGCCGGTTTGCGGCGCAGCGTGCGGCGCGGTTGGCGGAGCATAAGGCTCAGTTGGGGGAGCGTACGGCGCGGTTGGCGGAGCATAAGGCTCAGTTGGGGGAGCGTACGGCGCGGGCGGCGGCGCTATTCGATTAGCCGCCGGCGGCTTTGGCGTGCTCTGCTCCTTCAGAAATTCTTCCGCGCTCACTTCGCGTTCCAGCTGTTCGGAGAGTTGTCGGGCCATGACGCGCGCGCGCCCCATCCAGTTGCCGACCTGGCGGGCAACTTTCGGCAGGCGCTCCGGCCCGAGCACCACGAGCGCTATGGCCGACGTGAGAAGGATTTCCGAGAAGCCGAAATCAAGCATGCAGCATCACACGTTCGGCTTGGGGGGTACCTTGGCGTCCGCTTCGTGCGCGGCCGCGGCGGGTGCGGACGTCGCGGCACCCGGCTCGAAATCGGCGTCTTGCTTGAGCTGTTTCACCCGCTCTTCCGATTCTCCGTCATTCATGGCCTGTTTGAAGCCCTTGACCGCGGCGCCTAGATCGGAACCGATGGAGCGCAGGCGTTTGGTGCCGAAAATCACCAGCGCGATCGCCAGGATCACCAACAACATTTTTGAATCGAACATATCGCTTCTCCGATTCCACGTTGACCAACATTACGGCGCCAATGATACGCCAAAGCCATTATGCCGTTTGACAGTGCGCGGCGGCTGCGTGTTCGGTCGCAATTGGAGTTTTGCGTTGGCGAGCCTCGCGGCGGCCCCTTGAGCTTACGTTTCCAGCCAAAAAGTGACGGGACCGTCGTTGACCAAGGCCACCTGCATGTCGGCGCCGAACACGCCGCATTCGACCCGTGGGTGCTGGATGCGCGCCGCGGCGATGAGCCCCTCGAACAGGCGCCGCCCCAAATCCGGCGCGGCCGCCGTGGAAAATCCCGGCCGCAGTCCGTGGCGGGTGTCGGCGGCCAGCGTGAACTGCGGCACGAGAAGGAGATCTCCGTCGATCTGGCCGAGATTAAGGTTCATTTTGCCGTGTTCGTCGCCGAAAACGCGGTATTTCAACACCCTGTCGAGGAGCTTTTGAGCCGCCGCTGCGTCATCGTCGGGTCGAACCCCGACAAACACCAAGAGTCCGCGCCGGATCGATGCGACGACCGCCGCGTCGACCCGGATTTCGGCCTCTAGGACCCGCTGGAGGAGTGCGATCATACCGGAAGCGCTCCAAAAACCCCACTTTTCTTCGTATTCACAGAAAGTGGTAAAAGAGCGCCAGGAATGGCGTTACTTTCTCCATAAAGTGGGCGTGAACAGCACCAGAATGGTGAAAATCTCCAGTCGACCCAGCAGCATGGCCGCAGAACACACCCAAGTTTGAAAATCGCTCAGTATCCCGTAATTGCCTCCGGGCCCCACCAGCCCCAAACCCGGTCCCGCGTTATTGATGCAGGCAAGGATCGACGACAGCGACGTCAGGAAATCCAGCCCGCTGGCCAGCTGTACGAAAACCAGCGTGACGATGCTCGTGAAGTACAGGAACACGAACGCCAGGACGGCGAATACCACGCGATTCGCAATCACCGTGCCGCCCACCTTGAGAGGCCGCACCATGTTGGGATGCACCAGCATGTTGAGTTCACGGTGCGCCTGCTTTGCCAGCACCAGCGTCCGGATCATCTTGATGCCGCCGCCGGTGGATCCGGAACTCGCCACGATGCAGCTCAAGAACAGCATCCACATCGGCGCGAAAATCGGCCACCGCGAGAAGTCCTCGGTGTGCAGGCCGCTGTCGACGGCGATCGACACCACATTGAAAAAACTGTGCCGTAGCGCGGTCGGGAAGTCCGGGAAGACGCCTCTCGAAAATAAGAACAGCGCGATGCCGGCGCAACTCGCGGCCAGTACTCCGAGGACCGCCTTCGCTTCGGCGTCGCGAAAGTAAGCCAGTACGCCGCGCTGGCTCCAGGCCAGATAATGCGTCGCGAAATTCATCGCCGCCAGGATCTGAAATACCGTCAGCACCAACTCGATGGGCAGGGAATTGAAGTGCCCGATGCTGGCGTCGTAGGTGGAGAAACCCCCGAGCGCTAGCGCCGAAAATCCGTGGCACACGGCATCGAACCAATCCATGCCGGCGAATCTCAAGGAAACGATGCACGCCGCCGTGAGCCCCCCGTACACCGCCCACAGTAATTTGGCGGTCTGTCCGATCCGCGGCGTCAACTTGCTGTCCTTCATGGGGCCGGGCATTTCGGCGCGATAGATCTGCATCCCGCCCACGCCGAGCATGGGCAGGATGGCCACCGCGAGCACGATGATGCCCATGCCGCCGAGCCAGGAGAGGAGATGCCGCCATAGGTTGATGGACCGCGGCAGATATTCGAGGCCCGACAGCACCGTGCCGCCCGTCGTGGTCAGGCCGGACGCCGCCTCGAAATACGCGTCCGTGAAGTTGATGGGCAGGTATTTCCAGAGCGGGAATCCGGCGACCGCCGGCAGCGCTATCCAAGTGAGCGCGACCAGCATCAGCCCGTCGCGAGTCTTCAGTTCGCGTTTGAAGCGCCGCGTTGCCAGCCACAGCAGCGCCCCCAGCACGAAGGTCGCCACCGCCGACAGGATGAATGACCAGAGCGCGGGGTCGAGACCCCAGACCGCCATGACCAATGGGGCAAGCATGGTCATCGCGAATACCATCATGACCAAGGCAAACACGTGGGCGACCGGCAGGAGAATGTCTTTCACAGAAACGACGCGGAGCCTTGGAACAACTTCTCGACGGCGTCGATATGCCGCCGGTCCGTGAGGAACAGGATGAGATGATCGTCCGGCTGCACCGTGGTGTCGTGGTGCGCGATGATGACGTCATCACCCCGCACCACGGCTCCCAAGGTGGTGCCCTCCGGCAGCGTGATGTCCTCGATGCGACGGCCGATGACCTTGGAGCTGTCCGCGTCGCCGTGCACCACCACCTCCAGAGCCTCCGCGGCGCCGCGCCGCAGCGAGTGGACCCGCACCACGTCGCCGCGCCGCACGTGTGCCAGCAGCGACCCGATGGTCACGGTCTGCGGCGAGATCGCCACGTCGATGGAGCCGCTTTCGATGAGCTCCACATAGGAGGGCTTGTTGATCAATGCCATGACCTTGTGAGCGCCGAGACGCTTGGCCAGCATGGCGGACAAAATGTTCGCCTCCTCGGAATTGGTCAGCGCCGCGAAGACATCCGTACTGTCGATGTTCTCCTCGAGCAGCAATTCTTCGTCGGCGGCGTCGCCGTGCAGGACGATGGTCCGGTTCAGCAGTTCGGACACCCGGCGTGCGCGCCTGCTGTCGCGCTCGATGAGCTTCACCTGATTCTTGTCCTCGAGTTCGCTCGCCAACCGGAAGCCGATGTTGCCGCCGCCCGCGATGACGACACGCCGCGCCGGCGCCTCCTCGCGGCGCAACTCCTTCATGACCACGCGGATGTTATTGCTGGCCGCCAGGAAAAAGACTTCGTCGCCGTCCTCGATGACGGTCTCCCCTTCCGGCTTGATGCTCTTTCCGGCACGGTAGATTGCCGCGACCCGGGCATCGGCCGCGGGAATGTGTTCGCGCAAGGTCCGCAGCGCCTGGCCCACCAAGGGGCCGCCCTTCAGCGCGCGGATGCCGACCAGCCGCACACGGCCGTCGGCGAAGTCAAGCACCTGAAGCGCTCCCGGATAGCGGATCAGGCGGGCGACGTGCTCGGTGACCAGCTGCTCGGGGCTGATCCAGACATCCACCGCGACGCCGTTCTCGCCGAACAGCTTGTCCCGGTCGGTGTAGTCGGCCGATCGCACGCGTGCGATCTTCTTTGGAGTGCGATACAGAGTCCACGCGATCTGGCACGCGAGCATGTTGACTTCGTCGCTGTTGGTGAGCGCGACGAGAATGTCGGTGCTCGCAATGCCCGCGGCTTCCAGAATGCGCGGACTGGAGGCATTGCCGTTGACGGTGCGTATGTCCAGGCGATCCTGCAGGTCGCGCAGAATCTCCTCATTCACGTCGATGACGGTGACGTCGTTCCCCTCTTCACGAGAGAGGTGAAATGCGGCTGTCCGGCCCACCTGCCCAGCACCCAGGATGATGATTTTCACGGCAATTACTCTACACGACCTCGAGGTTGGCGTATGACAGCATCAACCACTTGGTACCCTGGCCCTCGAAATTCACCTGGATGCGGGCCTGAGGGCCGTTGCCCTCGAAATTGAGCACGACGCCGTCGCCGAACTTGGTGTGCCGGACCCGGCTTCCCATGCGCATGCTATGAGAGGGCGGTTCGTCGAGTGAGGTCGAACGTCTGACGAATACCGGCCGCGAGACCTGCAACTGGGGCCGAATCTCCTCGATCAAATCCGCGGGCAGTTCGCTGATGAATCGCGACGGTTGGCCGTACTGGTCCACGCCATACAGGCGGCGCTGCTCGGCATAGGTGATATAGAGCTGCCGCATGGCCCGCGTTGCACCGACGTAGCACAGGCGGCGCTCCTCTTCCAAACTGGCGAGATCAGCAATCGAGCGCTGATGCGGGAACAGACCGTCCTCCATGCCTGCCAGGAAAACGACGGGAAATTCCAGGCCCTTCGCCGTATGCAGAGTCATCATTTGCACGCAATCGGCATACGGATCCGCCTGTCCCTCTCCAGATTCCAGTACGGCGTGCGCAAGGAACGATTCGAGCGGCTGCATATCCGTTTCGCCTTCGGGCGAAAAGCCCTTCGCGGCACTGACGAGTTCGAGCAGGTTTTCGACGCGGCCCTCGCCCCGTTCGCCCCGCTCCTTCTTGAAGTGTTCGATCAGTCCGCTGTTTTGAATGACGTGGTCCACCTGTTCGTGGAGTTCCAGCCCGGCGACTTCGCGCCCAAGCTTCTCGATCAGGTGCAGGAAACTCTGCAACGCCTGCGCCGCGCGCTGCGGCAGAGCGCTTTGGGCCGCAACCGCCGCGTGCCACAGCGATGTGCCGCCGGCGCGGGCCATGTCGCGCAAGGTGTCCAGGGTCTTTGCGCCGATGCCGCGCGTGGGCAGGTTGACGACGCGCTCGAAGGAGGTGTCGTCGGCGCGGCTCGCAACCAGGCGAAGATACGCGAGCGCGTCCTTGATCTCGGCCCGCTCGAAGAATCGGAGGCCGCCATATACCCGGTACGGCATGCGCGCATTCAAGAAGGCCTCTTCGAAAACCCGCGATTGCGCGTTGGAGCGATACAGTACGGCCACTTCGCGACGCGCGCCGCCGCGATCCACCCAGTCGCGGATGCGGTTCACCACGAAGTCGGCCTCGTCGCGCTCGTTGAACGCGGCGTAAAGTTTCACGCGGTCGCCGTCCGCGCCGCTGGTCCACAGGTTCTTGCCGAGGCGGCCGGCATTGTTGGCAATGAGCGCGTTGGCGGCCTTGAGAATGGTCCCTGTCGACCGATAGTTCTGTTCCAGCTTGTAGAGCACCGCCCCGGGATAGTCGCGCCGGAATTGATTCAAGTTCTCGACGCGGGCGCCTCGCCAGCGATAGATCGATTGGTCGTCGTCTCCCACGGCGAACGGCAGGCCGTCGGGCCCCGCGAGCAGCATCAGCCACTTGTATTGAATGGCATTGGTGTCCTGAAATTCGTCGACCAGCACGTGACGGAAGCGCGTCCGGTAGTGCTCGAGAAGCGCCGGGTTGTCGCGCCACAATTCGTAGGCGCGCAGCAGCAGCTCCGCGAAATCGACCACTCCCGCACGCTGGCAGGCCTCTTCGTAAGCCTGGTAGATCCTGATCAATTGCCGGCGCGTCGGATCGCCATTGTCCTTGATGTGCTTGGCCCGGAACCCTTCATCCTTCTGCGCGTTGATGAACCACAGGATTTCGCGCGGCACCCAACGGGTCTCGTCGAGATCCAGAGCTTTGAGCACCTTGCGCAATATTCTCGACTGATCCTCGGAATCCAATATCTGGAACGCCTGAGGCAGTCCGGCCTCACGCCAGTGCCGGCGCAGCAGGCGGTGCGCGAGGCCGTGAAATGTTCCGATCCACAAGGCGGCGCCGGGGATCCCGAGCAAGGTCTCGATGCGCCCGCGCATCTCCGCCGCGGCCTTATTGGTGAAGGTGACCGCCAGGATGCTGTTCGGAGACGCGCCCTCGACTTGGATCAGCCAGGCAACCCGGTGAACCAGCACACGGGTCTTGCCGCTGCCGGCGCCGGCGAGCACCAGCGCTGCGCCGAGCGGCGATCCGACGGCCTGCCGCTGGGCGTCGTTGAGTCCGTCGAGGAGATGGGATACGTCCATAAGGGCGCGGATTGTACTGCAGGAGCCTGTCTGAGTATTCCGCGCGGCGCCGCGGCGTGTCGGTTACGCTCGTCTGCTACGGGTTTCCTCGGCGAACTCGACCAGCGCCAGCGCCAGCGAGAGCGCCACCGGGCCCGCGATGACGCCGATGGCGCCGAACGCAGGAATGCCGCCCAGAACCCCGACGAACACCGCCAACGCCGAAATCCTGGCGCGGCCCGAAATCAGCATCGGCCGCAGTACGTTGTCCAGCCCTCCGAGAATCAGTCCCCAGACGAGCATGAAAATGCCGTATCCCCAATGCCGGTCCACGAACAGCCAGATGACCGCCGGCACCCAGACGAAGGCCGCACCGCCGATGGGCAGCAACGACAGGAGCGCCGCGAGCACGCCGAACACCACCGGCGAGGGCAGGCCGGCAATGGCAAAGCCAACTCCGACCAGAAAACCCTGCGCCAGCGCGGTCACGCTGGTGCCGAACATGATCGCCCGGGTCACGTTGCTGAGCTGATCGAAAAGCCGGTCCTTGCGGTCATCGTCCAAGGGGATGAGTCCGCGCGCACGGACCATGATCTCATCGCCGTCGCGCAGGAAAAAGAATAATAGAAACAACATGATCGCGAAACCGAACAGCGAATCCAGCGCGCCCAAGAAAAACGAGCCGCCGAAGCCGGCCGCGCGCTGCAGGACTTGCTGAGTGCCGGAAACCAGCCACGACTGCACTTGCGCGGCGGAAATTCCCGCGTGCGCTTGCAGCCAGTCGTTGGCATGCGCGATCCATGGGAACTGCCGCAGGTCCGCGAAGGTTTTGATGTCCCATTGCTTCGCCGCTTTCTGCAGCTCCTGCAATAGTCCGGATATCTGAGTCACGAATTCGATCGACAGGGCGGAGAGCGGCAGCAGAATGGTGATGGGCGCCAAGAGCGTGAGGACACCGGCCGCCATCCCTTTGCCGCGTAGCAGCCGGCGCCAGCGAACATTCAAGGGGAACAGCAGAAATGCGAGGAACGCGGCCCAGGTCATCGAGCCGAAGAACGGCCTGAAAATCAGGACGAGCGCGTAGCCGAGCACGACGGCCACCACAAGCGCAAAAACGCGCGGATAAAAGGTCGAGGTCGCCGGCATGACGCGATGCTAGCATTGCGGCCGTCACGGGTCGCCACCGGAATCGCCGCATGTCGAAGCTCAAAGTCAATAATCGCACCATGGACACGGACGCCGCGCCGGACACTCCCTTGTTGTGGGTGCTGCGTGACCATCTCGGCATGACGGGCACCAAGTACGGTTGCGGCATGGCGCTCTGCGGCGCCTGCACGGTGCTCTTGGACGGCGCGGCCGTTCGCTCGTGCGTGCTGCCCTTGAGCGCGGTGGCGGATAGGGCGATCACGACCATCGAAGGCCTGTCCCCGGACCGCAGCCATGCGGTGCAGAAAGCATGGCTGGAAATCGACGTTCCGCAGTGTGGCTACTGCCAGTCGGGACAAATCATGTCCGCAGCGGCTCTGCTCCACCGCAATCCGAATCCCAGCGACGCCGAGATCGATGCGGCCATGTCCGGAAACCTCTGTCGCTGCGGGACCTATCCGCGGATCCGCAAGGCGATTCACCGCGCGGCGGAATTGCAGGGCACCGGCGGCGCGAGCGGCGCCGGCAGCGGGAGCGGCGAGGGCCTGCGTAAATGAGCCGGCATCTTGCCGAGCTGACGCGCCGCCGATTCCTGGGCACCGCGGCCGGCGCGGGGGGCACCGTGCTGCTGGCATTGACGCTGCCGGGCTTCGGCGGCGGGCAAAAACCGGGTGTGCGCGCAGCGAGCAGCCAACTGAACGCCTGGCTCACCATCGGGGCGGACAACTCGCTCACCGTCATCGTGGACCGCTCCGAAATGGGCCAGGGTGTTTACACGGCGCTGCCGATGCTGCTGGCCGAGGAACTCGAGATTTCTCTGGACGCCGTCAAGGTCGTTGCCGCGCCGGTGGGCGACGCGTACGTCAATGTCGGGAACGGAGGACAGGTCACGGGCACCAGCAACAGTGTGCAGGATGCGTGGGAAAAATTGCGCCGCGCGGGGGCGGAGGCCCGCACCATGCTGGTGGCGGCGGCAGCCGCGCGGTGGCGCGTCGACCCCGGCCTCTGTCACGTTCGCAACGGTTCCATCTCGGGACCTGGCGGAAAAACCGCGACCTATGGCGACGTCGCGGCCGCGGCCGCGAAATTGCCGGTGCCGAAAGACGTCAAACTCAAACTTAAAGACAACTTTCAAATCATCGGCAAGCCGCGGTTGCGAATGGACTCGGCGGGCAAGGTGGACGGGAGCGCGGAATTCGGGATCGACGTCAAACTGCCCGGGCTGTTGTACGCCGCGCTCGCGCAAAGTCCGGTGCTCGGCGGCAAGGTGCTTGCACTCGACGCCGGCGCCGCCGAGGCGGTCCCGGGGGTCCGCAAAGTCATCCAGACCGACGGCGGCGTCGTGATCGTGGCTGAACATTTCTGGCAGGCGCTGCGCGCCCGTGATGCGTTGAAGATCACGTGGGATCCCGGCAGCAACGCGCACCTCGACACTGCCGCGATCCGTGCCATGCTGGAAAAGGCCGCGAACTTAAGGCAAGGATTGAGTGCCCGCTCGGACGGCGATGCCGTGAACGCGCTGAAGTCCGCCAAACGCTCGCTGCACTCGGTGTACGAGGTGCCTCTGCTGGCGCACGCGCCGATGGAGCCGATGAACTGCACGGCCGACGTCAAACCCGCCGGATGCGATCTCTACGTGGGCACCCAGGTTCAGCAAAGTGCGCAGGCGGCGGCGGCCGCCGCCGCCGGCCTCAATCCCGGTCAAGTCAGGGTTTTTACGACTCTGCTGGGTGGCGGTTTCGGACGGCGGCTGGATGTGGATTTCATCCCGGCGGCCGTCATCGCCTCGAAGGCGGTTGGCGCTCCGGTGAAGCTGATATGGACGCGTGAAGACGACATGACCCACTGCACGTACCGGCCGCCGGCCCGCGAAGAGCTCCGCGGCGGCCTGGACGCCGAGGGCCGCTTGCTCGCGTGGTCGCTGCACATCACCAGTCCTTCGATCACCGCGCGTGCGTCCCCGTCGACCACGGACCCGTTCGACTCCGTGGTCGAGGCGGCACTGAACTGTCCGTACGCCGTGCCTAATTTCTCGCTCACCTACACGCGTCAGGAGATCGGCATCGATGTGGGCTACATGCGTTCCGTGAGCCATGCACCCAACTGCTTCGCAATCGAAAGCTTCATGGATGAACTCGCGGCCGCCGCGGGCAAGGATCCGGTCGAGTTTCGCCTGGGGTTGCTCGCCGCCAAGCCGCGCCACGCGCATGTATTGCAGACGGCTGCGGAGCGCGCGGGCTGGGGCCTCCTCAAGCCGGGCCGGCATCAAGGCGTCGCGTTCATGGAGGGCTACAGCACTCAGATTGCGCAGGTCGCCGAGATTTCGGTGCAAGCCGGGGCAGTCAAAGTGCACAAGATCACCTGCGTCGTGGACTGCGGCCAGATGGTGAACCCGCGCATCGTCGAGTCGCAGATCGAAAGCGGAATCGTATTCGGACTCACAGCGGCACTCTGGGGCGATGTGACCTTGGTCGGGGGCCGGGTGCAACAAACGAACTTCAATTCCTATCGGCTGCTGCGCGGGAATGAAATGCCGGAACTCGACGTGCACCTCGTGGACAGCGACGCTGCGCCCGGCGGTATCGGCGAAGCGGCCGTGCCGCCGGTGGCGCCGGCAATCTGCAATGCGATATTCGCGGCGACGGGCAAGCGGCTGCGGGAGCTGCCGATCGCCAGGCAAAGGCTGGCGTGAGCGGCGTCCGGTAGATACGGTGGGCGGCGCGGCGAAATTGCGCGCTCGATCGACCTACTTGTTGAGTGAAACTATATAGTCAACGGCCATCCGAATCGTCGCGTCGGGCCAGGTCGTCCCGCCGCGCGGCGGCATGGTCCCCTTCCCGTCAATGGCATGCGAGTAAAGTGCTTCCTTGCCTTGGGCGATTCGCGGTCCCCACGCCGCATGATCGCCGATTTTCGGCGCGCCATTGATGCCGAGCGAATGGCAGGCCGAACAGACCTTGGTAAACGCCTGCTCGCCGGTGGTCGGCACATCCGCCGCGGTTGTGCTGCTCTTGGGCACGGCCAGCGCGGAATTGTCGTGACCCGCAACAGCGACATGACCGAACGGCGCAATGTTTTGTTGAACTTCCTTGAGGCGCATCGGCTCGAGCAGCACCTCCTGCCCCTGAGTGGCCCTGCCGATCATCCGGGAAAACACGAACAGGACGACCGCAAACGCGATGAGAACACCGAGTACCAAACTGAATGAATTGAAGAAATGCCTATCTGAAGACTTGGTGTTGGCCACGGTAACTCGCTGAAAATCGGCGGGAAAATCACAAAGAGGGGCAAGGAGTATAGCGCCGGCCGGCGAATCACGGAATAGCAGAACGAGCCGCGAAAGTGCGCGCGCCGCGATTTCAGCGCGCGCACGACTCGTCGCCGCCCGCGCGCCGTCGCAGTGAGACGCGTCAGCGCAATCGTATGGCAGCGAACAGCAGCAATATTGTGAGCGCCTGAAATCCCACGCGCGTCCACATGAGCGGCGTGCTCAGGGTCCTGTCCGTGGAACCGCCTGAGGACATCGTCAACACGCCCAAAAACACCGTGGCCACCGTAAAGAACATCGCTGCAATGATGACAACTACAAATAGGTCCATCGTTCGTCTCCCCGAACAGTTTTTGCCAGCGCCGCGTTGGATATTAGCACGCGTGTTTCGAGCGCCGCCTGCTGCGAAGCTCTATGCCGCAGTGCACACAGCGCGGCTGCTGGGCGCCAACGCAAAGGAAAAGCTGATTTGCTGCGTTGCGACATCTCTCGGCGGCAGCATTGATGCACATCTTCTAACGCAGGTGCACATCTTCCAACCCAACAGTGCTTGTGCGACACTCAAGACGTTTGCGGCTCTGCGCAAGAAATTGAAGCAGTACCGGAAAAGTGCTTAAAGTGTTTGGTGAAGTGAATTCGTTCATCGGCCGCCGTAAAAAACGTCGCGGGGGAAGCCATGAAATGCATTTATTTTCTCACTCCCACCATTGCGTCGACCGATCAGGTATCGGCCGATCTGCATGAGGTCGGCGTCAACGATTTCTACTTGCATGTCATTTGCCGCGACCACGCGGGTCTCAAGCGGCATCAGATCCACTCCAGCAACTACTTCGAGACCCTGGATGTCCTGCGCGACGGGTTCATCGGCGCCGCGCTCGGATTTCTCATCGGTTTGGCGGGGATCGGATTGCTCCTGTACATGAAGCCCTTCGGCGTTCATGTGGTGCCGACGTTCGTTTACGCCGTCCTGGTCGGAGCGGCGACGTTGTTCGGCGCCTGGGAAGGCGGCCTCGTGGGAATCGACAGCGAGCACAAGAAGCTCGCCAAGTTTCACGACGACCTGGCGGCCGGTAAGTATCTGATATTGGTCTATGTCCGCAAGCATCGAGAACAGGTTGTGCTCCAGATGATGCGCGAGAAACATCCGGACGCCGAATTGGTGGCGGTCGATTCGCACTACGTCAATCCCTTCAGCAGCGTGAGGAGAGTCTCGGCGACTCCGACACAAGGGGTTTGATCCGTTCGGGTTGAGTATATTTGCGGGGGCGTCAATGATTCTTGCATGTGCAGTGATCCTTTTGGTCATCGGCACCGTTCTGTTTCATTTCTTGAGCCCCTGGTGGTTTACGCCGATCGCGTCCAATTGGACGACGATGGACGACACCGTCAACCTCACATTCTGGGTCACGGGCGCCGTGTTCGTCGCGGTCAACCTTTTCATGGCGTATTGCATCGTGCGCTACCGCCATCGCACAAGTCTCAAAGCGCACTACGAACCCGAGAATAAGAAGCTCGAATGGTGGCTCACGATCGTGACCTCGGTCGGCATTGCCGCCATGCTCGCGCCGGGTTTGTTGGTGTGGGCCAAGTTCGTCACCGTGCCCGGCGGTGCGTCGGAGGTCGAGGTCGTCGGGCAGCAATGGAATTTCAGCTATCGCTTTCCGGGCAAGGACGGCGTGCTCGGCACCACGAATATTCGCCTCGCGAGTCCGGAGAATCCGTTCGCGATCGATCCCAGCGACCCCAATGGTCAGGACGATGTCGTAGTGTCGGGTCCGGAATTGCATTTGCCCCTCGGCAAGCCGGTGAAAGTGCTGGGGCGCGCCAAGGACGTCCTGCACCAATTCGCGGTACCGGCGTTTCGCGTCAAGATGGACATGGTGCCCGGAATGGTGACCTACTTCTGGCTGATCCCCACCCGCACGGGAAGCTTCGATGCGCTTTGCGAGCAGTTATGCGGAACGGCGCACTTCACCATGCGCGGGCGCGTGATCGTCGACGAGGAGAAGGACTTTGAAGCCTGGCTCGCCGCGCAACCGACTTATGCGCAAACACGCGCCGCTGTCGCCGGCGACCTCGCGGCAGGCCAGGCGTCCTATGCCGTGTGCAGCGCGTGCCACGGCGCGCAAGGGGAGGGAAATCCGCAATTGAACGCACCGAAGCTCGCCGGTCAGGTTGGCTGGTACCTGGCGCGGCAATTGCGGGATTTCAAGCTCGGAATACGCGACAAGGAAGAGTACGGAAAGCAAATGGACGCGTTCGCCGCGATGCTGGCCGACGACACCGCGATAAAGAACGTCGTCGCGTACATCAACTCCTTCCCCGACGAGCATCCGCAGGGGACGGTGTCGGGGAATCCTTCGAAAGGCAGGGAGCACTACGAAACCTGCGCGTATTGTCACGGAAGCGGCGGCCAAGGGGTCTGGTCGACGAACGCGCCCAGACTATCGCACATGAGCGATTGGTACATGAAACGCCAGCTTGAGAACTTCCGGCAAGGCACGCGCGGGAGTCATCCGCAAGACTTCAACGGGGCGCAGATGGCCGCCATGGCCAAGTCGCTCGGGGACGAGCAGGCGATCAATGACGTCCTCAAACATATCGATTCGCTGTGAGGTGAATGACGATGGCCTATGCTGCAATTGCCGACCGCGATCACACTCATCCACTGCATGAGCCGCAGAGCTTTCTCACCAAATACATATGGTCTCAGGACCATAAAGTCATCGCGATTCAATACACGATCACGGCGATCGCCATCGGCTTGGTCGCACTCACGCTTTCGGTGCTGATGCGCCTGCAGCTCGGCTTTCCGCACAGCTTTTCGCTGATCGCGCCGCAGAACTACTACCAGTTCATCACCCTGCACGGGATGATCATGGTGATCTACCTGCTCACCGCGCTGTTCCTCGGCGGCTTCGGCAACTACCTCATTCCCTTGATGTGCGGGGCGCGCGACATGGTGTTCCCGTACCTCAACATGGTGAGCTATTGGGTGTACCTGCTCGCCGTGCTGGTTCTGGTGGCCGGCTTCTTCGTGCCCGGCGGGGCGACCGGCGCCGGTTGGACCTTGTATCCGCCGCAAGCCATTCTCTCCGGCTCGCCCGGGGCTCGATGGGGAATCGTCTGCATGCTGGCATCGCTCGCCATCTTCATCGTGGCATTCACGATGGGCGGCCTGAATTATGTGACCACCGTGCTGCAGGCCCGTTGCCGCGGCATGACCATGATGCGCATGCCGCTGTCGGTCTGGGGCATTTTCATGGCGACCGTATTGGGCCTTCTGGCCTTTCCGGCCTTGTTCGTGTCCGCCATCATGATGACCCTGGACTGCCTGGCAGGCACCAGCTTCTTTATGCCGGCAGTCTCTTCGATGGGGCAACCGTTGGCGTACAACGGCGGCAGCCCGCTGTTGTTCCAGCACTTGTTTTGGTTTTTCGGTCATCCGGAAGTCTATATCGTTGCGCTACCGGCGTTCGGCATTGTCTCCGATCTGCTCAGCACCCATGCGAGGAGACACATATTCGGCTATCGCATGATGGTCTGGGCGATCCTGGCGATCGGCTGTCTCAGCTTCGTGGTGTGGGCGCACCACATGTATGTGAGCGGCATGAATCCGTACTTCGGCTTCTTCTTCGCGACCACCACGCTCATCATCGCCGTGCCCACCGCGATCAAAGTCTATAACTGGGTGCTGACGCTCTGGCGCGGCGACATCCATCTCACCGTGCCGATGCTGTTCGCCATCGGGTTCATCTTTACTTTCATCAACGGCGGCTTGACCGGGCTGTTTCTCGGCAACGTGCCGGTGGACGTGCCGCTGTCCGCCACTTATTTCGTGGTCGCGCACTTCCATCTGGTGATGGGCGTGTCGCCGATCCTGGTGGTGTTCGGCGCGCTCTACCATTGGTACCCGAAGATGACCGGACGAATGCTGGATGACACTCTGGGCAGGATCCACTTCTGGATCACGTTCGTCGGAACGTACATGATCTACATGCCGATGTACTACCTCGGCATCCTCGGATTGCCGCGCCGCTACTACGCGTGGGACCAAGCCATCCAGTTCATTCCGCCGTCGGCACATACCATGAACAAGTGGATCACCGTAACCGCTCTGTTCGTCGCCGCCGTGCAATTGGTGTTCCTGTTCAACCTGGTCTGGTCGTTTTTCAAAGGCAAGCCCGCGGGCGGCAACCCCTGGCGGGCCACGACGCTCGAATGGCAAACACCCGATACGCCGCCCATACATGGCAACTGGGGCGAGAGACTGCCGGTCGTTTACCGCTGGGCCTACGACTACAGCGTGCCCGGCGCCAAAGAGGATTTCATCCCGCAAAACGTCCCACCCGACAAGTTGGCGCCGATCGGGCACGCGCAAGGCCAGAAGTCGAGTTCGTGAATATCTGGGTTGCATTCGGCGCGCTCGTTACCGGCGTGATCGTATGGTTCTTGCTGGTCAGGCGCTTGAGCACGCGCTCGTGGGAGCGCCACGGGTCGAGCGTGCACCTGCGCCACGCGCGAGGCGATGTCGGTGAGGTGGGCGTGCCGCCGGCGCGCATCGCCTTGTGGGTATTCCTCGCGGTGATCACTTCGTTATTCGGACTATTCATCTCGGCGTACTTCATCCGTATGGGCCATGGGCACGGCGCCGGACATGGGATCTCCGATTGGCACCCGGTCAGCAAACCCACGATTCTGTGGTTCAACACGGCGATGCTCGTTTTGAGCGGCGCCACCATGCAGGCGGCGCGGCGCGCGGTGAGATTGAATGATCGCGCGCGCGTGACGGGCTTTCTGTTCGCGGGCGGAGTGTTCGCCATATTGTTCATCGGCGGTCAGCTGGTCGCATGGCAGCAGCTCCGCGATGCGGGGTACGGATTGACCAGCGGGCCCGCGGGCGCCTTTTTCTATGTGCTGACCGGCGTGCACGGCCTGCATTTGCTGGGCGGACTCGTCGTGTGGCTGAAGACGATGACCCGCATGCGCGCACGCGCGGTGGAGCTGATCGAGTTGCGCTTGAGTATCGAGCTATGCACGGTCTATTGGCACTATCTGCTCGTCGTTTGGCTGGTGATGTTCGTTTTGTTGTTGTCTACCTAGGTTCAAGGATCTCGTATGGCGCAAGACGCATCGATCGCGGGACAACCGACGGCGGCTGAAGGCCTGGACGGCGTCGTCGCGGATTGGTCGGGCGACAAGCAGGCCTTCCCCGTGCCATGGGGCAAGGCGATGATGTGGATCTTCCTGCTCAGCGACACGTTCATCTTCACGTGTTTTCTCACCTCCTACATGAATGTCCGGATTTCCACCACCGCGACCTGGCCGGACCCGAGCAAGGTGTTCGCGCTGGATATCGCCGGTCACGACATTCCGCTGTTGTTGATTGCGATCATGACCATGGTCTTGATCACGAGCAGCGGCACCATGGCCATGGCGGTGAACTACGGCTATCGGCGCGACCGCGCCAAAACCACCGCCTTGATGCTCGCCACGGCGGCCTTGGGCGCGAGCTTTGTCAGCATGCAAGCCTTTGAATGGCACAAGCTCATCGTTCATGAAGGCGTGCGGCCTTGGGGCAATCCCATGGGCGCTCCGCAGTTCGGTTCGGCGTTTTTCATGATCACGGGCTTTCACGGCTTGCACGTGTCGGCCGGCGTCGTCTATCTGTCCGTCGTTGCCCGCAGAGTCTGGACCGGATTTTATGATCGCAAGGGCACCTACGAGACCGTGGAAGTCACCGGGCTTTACTGGCACTTCGTCGACCTCGTCTGGGTGTTTATCTTCGCGTTCTTCTATCTGTGGTAAGGGGAAGTATGAACGACGTTACCGCCTCCGAAACTGTCCATGAGCAAAAGGCGCATGGGAGCGCCGATCAAGGGCATACAGAAGGTCAGCAACACCCGATTAGCATTTACCTGTGGATCTGGGCGTTGCTATTCGTTTTCAGCACCTTTTCCTATCTGGTCGATTATTTTCAGCTGCATGGCATGCTGCGGTGGTCGCTGATCATTCTGTTCATGCTGGTGAAGGCGGGCTTCATCGTCGCCATTTTCATGCACATGAGGTGGGAGCGGCTCGCGCTGAAGTTCGCCATCCTGATCCCCCCGCTGGCCCTCCTCATTCTGATCGGCCTGATGGCGATCGAGGGCGAGCACACCTTCATTACCCGCTGGGCGGCGTTCGTCCGGTGAACGGCGTACTCATCACCGTCTGGCTGTGCGCCGCGATCGGTGTCGCGATATTTGCCGCGATGATCGTTTCCATCGTCGCGTTTCGCAGGTCGCTCCGCGGCTGCCCGCCGACATCCGCTTCGGCCCAAGCGACCGAGATTCTTTGGGCGCTGATTCCGATCGCGATCGTGTTGGCCGCCGCCATACCGGCCATGAGGACGATCGTCGCGATCAAGCCTTGAACAAAAAATAATGATCGAGAATCAATGCCGCGAACAGCAGCATCAGATAGGTGATGGAAAATCTGAAGGTGCGCATCGGCAGCTCGGGTCGTAGTCCCCGGCGCAATGTCAGGACGTAGTAAAGAAACCGACTGTTAAGAGCGACCGCAGCGGCGAGGTAAATGATTCCGCTCATACCGGTGAGGTAGGGCAGCAGTGTGCTCAAAACCAGCAGGATGGTGTAAAGCACGATTTGCAGGCGGGTGTATGGGATGCCATGAGTCACGGGCAACATGGGAATCCCGACCTTCGCATATTCTTCGCGCCGCGCGATCGCCAGGGCCCAAAAATGCGGCGGAGTCCACGTGAAAATGATCAGGAACAACAGCAGTGCATGCGGGTCGATCGTGTTGGTGACGGCGGCCCAGCCGAGCACGGGCGGTGCCGCACCGGCTGCACCGCCGATCACGATGTTCTGGGGTGTGGCGCGTTTGAGCCACATCGTATAAACCATCGCGTAACCGATCAACGAGCAGAACGTCAGGGCGGCGGTGAGTCCGTTGACGAGCAGCCACAACACCAGCATGGATGCGAGCCCGAGCAGCGCGGCGAACACCACCGCCTGACGTTTCCCCAAATGCCCCGTGGGCAGCGGCCGAAGGCGCGTACGCGCCATGTGCTCATCGATGCGCCGGTCGAGCACATGATTGAAGGCGGCAGCGGACCCGGATGCCAAGGCGATACCCAGCGTGCCGAAAATCAGGGCGGGCAGCGGCACCAACCCCGGCGACGCCAGAACCATGCCGACAACGGCGGTGAACACGATCAACAGACTCACCTTGGGCTTGGTGAGCTCCAGGAAATCCCGCCATCGGCTGCTGGCGCCGACGACGGCAATTGGCGGGTTATCGGGAATGGTCGACACGGTGCAAGGGTAACATGCCGATCGCGTCTGCCGGCCACAGCGCCCGCAACAGCCACACCATGCTGACGACCAGAAACGCAGCGCCGGCATTGTGCAGGGTGGCTACGCTCAAGGGCACGCCAAGATGCACGGTCGCGATCCCGAGCGAAATCTGCAGCAGGACCGCCAGCACCAGCAGGCCCCCGGCGACCCTCAAACGCCGGCTCTCGGCCGTGGTGCCGACCAAGACCCCTAAACCGATCAGGATCGAGCCCGCAACCAGAGCGCCGATTCGATGGGTAAAGTGTATGGCCACACGGGCGGGATTCGCCAGCACGCCGCCTTCGTAGTCGATGTCGAGTCCGCGCCACAGCACGAAGGCGTCGCGAAAGTCCATCTGCGGCCACCAAGAGTGTTGGCAGGTGGGTAAATCCGGGCACGCCACCGCGGCGTAGTTGCTGCTGGTCCATCCCCCGAGAGCGATTTGCACGATCAGCGCGGCGAGACCCACGAAAGCGTACTTCCGCAAGCCCGCCTCTCGCGCGGACAACTGCCGCCGTTCGGGGTGCAGCGACAGCCACCACAACAACCCTAACGTGGTGAGTCCGCCGAACAGATGTGCGGTGACGATCAAAGGTTTCAGCAGCAGCGTCACCGTCAAGGCACCCAGAGCACCCTGCAAACAGACGACGACGAATAGCAGCGCGGGAGGAATCAGCGGTTGGTCGCGGTCCTTGCGGTAACGCACCGCCCAGACGAGCAATATCGTGATGACCAGCCCGAGGGTCCCGGCGAAATAGCGATGAATCATCTCGTGCAGCGCTTTGCCGAACCGAAAACCGATCTGCGGATTACCATGGCCGGTGTTCGGATAAATATGCCCATAACAGCCCGGCCAATCCGGGCAACCCAGACCGGCATCGGTAAGCCGCACCCACGCACCTAGCACGACCACCGCCGCCGCGAGCAAGGCGCCCGCCAATGCCAGCCGCCTGAACCAGAATAAACGCCGTTGTGGATGCATGCGCTAGCCTATGTGGGAAAATCGCAATAAGCGCTTCATGTCCTCGAGCATGCCTTTGGGCTTGGCGTCGGGCGCATAGGACATCATGAGATTGCCCAGGGGATCAATGAGATAAATGGGTTGAGCATTGGCGTCGCCCGCGGCGCGGGCGTTGCCGGGGTCGCGGTGCGGCAGAAGCGCGAGCAAGGGTGCGGCAGCCGGGCTCATGCGAACCGCGATCAAGTCCGGATGCTGCTCGTGCAGAAACTGAAAATCGCAGCAGCCGCCGTCGGCGATGAATACGCGTTGCACCCGATCCATGTCTCGATCCAGCGCCAACCGCACCTGCCGCGTCTCGTAGAGGCTGGTGCGGCAGCGCTCGGCGCAGGCACCCTGTTGCACGTATAACAGGGTCCACTTGCGCCGGAGGAATTCCGAATCGGTTTCCCCGGAACTCTGGAGGGGTAGCGCCAGGGACGGCAATGTACGCGGCGGCACGATCAAATCGCCCGCGTTGACACGGCCGCCCGGGTGCCAGGAGCCGTGGCCATAGTACAAATAAAAGGATACGCCCAAGGGCCCAAAGAACATCAGCGCCAAACCGATCAGTAGTCGCCGTTGGCGCCGATCATGGGCGCTGCGCGGGGTCACGTCGGCGCGCCCGCGTTCCGACGCAAATTGGTAACGAGGTATATGACGAACAGGGTAAGCGCCAGGGCGAACCATTGCACCGCATAGCCGATGTGGCGCAGCGGCGGAAATCCGGGCGGCGCCCAATTGCGCACATAGCCGTCGGGCTCAGCAGGGTCGAGCAGCACCAGATCCGCGGCCTTTGTCCAAGAGGATTCCCCAAGGAGCTGCGCCAATTCGGCATGGTTCGGAAAGGCCGCGACCACCGGATAGGGTGGCGCAAGCACCGCCCTGCTACCCAGCTGAATGCCGGGACTCGGCAAATTATCACTCCGTCCCCGCAACCGTCTCTTGTCGCCCGTTACCGGGATGGTTGGCCGCAATGCGCGGCTCGCTCCCAAGGGCACCCAGCCTCGATTGACCAATACCCAACCGCCGTCCGTCAGCGCGAAAGGCGTTATCACGAAATAGCCGGCACGTTCGGCATCGACCATGTTGTCGATCAAGATTTGCCGCGCCTGATCGTAGTGACCGCTCGCCTCAATGTGCTGATACCGAGACAGGCGGGGTGTTCCGAGATCGATCAGTCGAGTTGCATCCGTGCCTGCCGCGAACGAATCGAACAACACGCGTTTCTCGTCGGCACGGCGCAATTGCCATCGTCCGAGCGATATCAGCATCGCGAGCAGGACAAGGGTGAGCAGCGTCGTGAACAGTTGTGGCGCAAAGATGCGGGAACCGACTTTGATTGACACGATATACTGCCTGCCCCCCGATCAATATCCATGGGTGGCTGTGGAATTCAAATATCTCGTCTTGGCCATGCTGGCGGTGATTTTGATCAGTTTGGCCAAGGCTCTGTTCCACTTGACGAGCGCCAGACCGCAGGACGGCGCCAAAATGGTCAAAGCGCTGGCCTGGCGCATCGGCCTGTCAGTGGCGCTGTTCGTGCTGCTGATCGTCGCCTACTACAGCGGTTGGATCGATCCGCACCGCGTGGTGCCGGGCTACAGCCAATAGACGAAGATAAACAGCCCAAGCCATACCACGTCGACGAAGTGCCAGTACCAACTGACGGCTTCGAATCCAAAATTGCGCTGCGGCGTGAAATGGCCGTTCATTACGCGGAACCAAATGACCGTCAACATGATGGCGCCCAGGGTGACGTGCAGGCCGTGAAACCCGGTGAGCATGAAAAAGGTCGAACCGTAAATGCCGGTGCCGAGCTGCAGTCCGAGTTCAGTGTAGGCCTCGTGATATTCCATGGCCTGCAGGCCGACGAAAGTGAAGCCCAGCAAAAATGTCAGGGCCAGGAAAATCTTCAGGCGCGTCCGATGTCCGGTGAGCAAGGCGTGGTGCGCGATCGTGATGGTGATGCTGCTCGTGAGCAGGATGGCGGTATTCACGGCAGGTAGACCGACCGCCGGAACGGTTTCAAAAGTACCATTCGCGCGCGGCCCCAGCGCGGCCGGACCGTTGGTCGGCCATGCGCCGTCGAAATTATTCCACAACAGCAGCCTGGTGAAGACCTTCACGCCATCGCCCGAGAGCCAGGGAACGGCGAGATCGCGCGCATAGAACAAGGCACCGAAGAATGCGGCAAAGAACATCACTTCGGAGAAAATGAACCACATCATTCCCATGCGGAACGATCGGTCCACCGCCATGTTGTACATGCCCCGCTGATTCTCGCCGATGACCGTGTGGAACCAGAAAATGAACAGCAGCGCCAGCATCACGAAGCCGGGGAGTAAAGCCCACGCCGGAAGCCAGCCGTCGAGGGTGGCAACGGCACCCCACATCAATGTAAAGAGCGTTACGGATCCATAGATGGGCCACGGACTGCTGTGAGGAACATAGTATTTGTCTGCATCCGCGTGCGCTTGCGCCATGATTCCTAATCTCTAAACGGTAAATGAAAACAGTAGTTTAAAACGTTTGGCTAGGGACGTGTTGCCGATTGCGTCGTGTCGTAGATCGTATAGGCCAAGGTGAGCTTATCCACATTGCTCGGCAACCCCGGGTCCACGATGAACCGCACCGGCATGTCGCGACCTTCTCCCGCCGCAAATTTCTGCGGACTGAAGCAAAAGCACTCGGTCTTACGGAAATATTTTGCCGTGCCGGCCGGTGAAATACTGGGAACGGCCTGCGCCACCGACGCAGTTTGAGTCAAATTCTCGGCATGGAACAGGGTGTCATAGAGCTTTCCCGGATGAATGCGCATCGACGCGACTTTCGGCCGGAAATCGAAGCTGCCCACCGACGCAGGCTCCGCCATGAACTCGATCGTAACTTCTCGATTGGGATCGATCGACTCACGCACGACCGACTTGCCTGCCTTGGCTTCCGCATTGCCTATACCCGCGGCCCTGCACAGAACGTCATACAGCGGCACCAACGCCCAGCCGAAGGCGAATGCGCCGGCAGTCATCAGCAGAAGGGCTGTGACCAGCTTGCGGTTGGCGCGCTTTTTCGGATCGATGCGGTCCATGAGTCAGCCTAGTGATGACTGCGATAAATCAACAGCGCGATGATGCCGAAATAAAACGCCAACGCCAAAGACATCAACCCCAATGCCCCGTTGCGGACTCGCCGTCGAACCGAGGGGCGCTCGCCCTGTGTCCCGGTCACGTTCATTTGACCTCGGGAGCCGTGCTGAAGCTGTGGTAGGGCGCCGGAGACGGGAGCGTCCACTCGAGACCGGTGGGGTGGGTCCCTTCCCAAACCTCGGCAGTCGCCTTCTTGCCGCCGCGCGCGCACTGGATAATCACGACGGCGAACAGGATTTGAGACAGCCCGAAGCCGAACCCGCCGACGGACGACACCATGTTCCAGTCGGTGAATTGCACCGCGTAGTCAGGTATGCGCCGCGGCATGCCCGCCAATCCCAAGAAATGCTGCGGAAAGAACAAGACATTGACGAAGACCGCCGAGAGCCAAAAATGCCACTTGGCCAAGGCCATGTTGTACATATGGCCGGTCCACTTCGGCAGCCAGTAGTACACCCCGGCCATGATTCCGAATACGGCGCCCGGCACCAGCACATAGTGAAAGTGCGCGACTACAAAGTAGGTTTGATTGTATTGGAAATCCGCCGGGACGATCGCCAGCATCAAGCCGGAAAAGCCGCCGATGCTGAAAAGGAACAGAAACGCGAGCGCGAACAGCATGGGCGGCTCGAAGGTCAGGGATCCGCGCCACAGCGTCGCCGTCCAGTTGAACACCTTCACGCCGGTGGGCACCGCGATCAGCATGGTCGACATCATGTAGAACAATTGCGCCGCCACCGGCATGCCGTCCGCAAACATATGGTGGCCCCAGACGATGAACGACAGGAATGCGATCGACGCGATGGCGTAGATCATCGAGGTCGCACCGAACAAGGGTTTGCGGGCGAAAGTCGGCAAGATCTCCGAAATGATGCCGAAGGCCGGCAGAATCATGATGTAGACCTCGGGGTGTCCGAAGAACCAGAAGATGTGTTCGAACATCACGGGATCCCCGCCGCCCGCCGCATTGAAGAAACTGGTCTTGAAGAAATGATCGGTCAGCAGCATGGTCACGGCGCCGGCCAGCACCGGCATCACCGCGATCAGCAAGTAGGCGGTGATCAGCCAGGACCAGCAGAACAAGGGCATCTTCAGCAAATTCATACCGGGAGCCCGCATGTTCATGATGGTCACGATCACGTTGATGGCGCCCATGATCGAGGAGGCGCCCATCATATGAATCGCGAAGATGAGCATGGGAAAGCTATCGCCGGTCTGCAGGGACAGGGGCGGGTACAGGGTCCAACCGCCGGCGGCCATTCCGCCGGGTACGAACAGCGTGGACAACATCAAGGTGAACGCGAACGGCAGAATCCAGAAACTGAAATTGTTCATGCGCGGCAGTGCCATGTCGGGCGCGCCGATTTGCAACGGGATCATCCAATTGGCGAGACCGACGAATGCCGGCATGACGGCGCCGAAAATCATGATCAGCGCATGATTGGTGGTCATCTGATTGAAGAACACCGGATCGACGAGCTGCAGCCCGGGTTGAAACAATTCCGCCCGGATGACCATGGCCATCGCACCGCCGATGAAAAACATGATGAGGCTGAACACCAGGTACATGGTGCCGATGTCTTTGTGGTTGGTCGCGAACAGCCAACGCTTGATGCCCGTCGCAGGCTGATCGTGATGGTCGTCGTGATGGTCGTCGTGGTGAGCGGTGTCGATAGCTTCGGACTTGGCCATGATGCAAAAGCTCTCTTCTGTAAATGCTGTTCTGACTACGTAACTAGTTCGACAATACCTGCGCGGAGCGCGGCGGTGCGGCGCCCGGCGTCGCCGCCTGTTTCAGCGCCGCCTTCTGCTCGTCGACCCATTTCTTGAAATCGTCGGGAGTTCGCACATCCACGACGACGGGCATGAAACCATGGTCGCGTCCGCAAAGCGCGGCGCATTGCCCGCGATAAATTCCCTCTTTGCCAGGATCGACCCGGAACCACAATTCATTGACGAAACCCGGAATGGCGGAGCGCTTGGCGCCGAAATCGGGGACCCACCATGCGTGGATTACATCCTGGGAGGTCAGCAGCAGGCGCACCTTGGTGCCGCTCGGGATGACCATGGGCTTATCGACTTCCAGGAGATAGTTGGGCACCGTATTTGGGTCGATGCCGGAATTCAGCTGGCGCGCGAAATTCGAGTCGCGCGCCAGCGTCGAGAAGAAATCGACCCCCTCGGCCGCGTCCATGTACTGATACTGCCACTTCCACTGATAGGCGGTGACCCGGATCGACAGCTCGGAGTTGCGCGTATCCTCCATCATGAGGATGACATTCGCGGCCGGAATCGCCATCACCACCAGAATCACCGCCGGAATGACGGTCCAAATGATTTCCACCGTGGTGCTGTGCAATAAGGTGGTGTCGGGTACGGCGCCCTGCGAACGGCGGAATTTAACCAGGGCATAAATCATCACCCCGAATACCACCACCGCGATGCCGACGCAGATCCAGAACACTTCCATGTGCAATGCATAGATATCCCGGCTTAAGGAGGTGACCCCGAGGGGCAGGTTGTAGCCGTTCGACGTGTTGGCGTAGGCGGGGGGCCCAAACCCTAAGGCGGCTAGGCAGAGCGCTCTGGCCCAGGCAAAGCCGGTTGGCCGAGAAATGGTGTCATTATTGTCGCCTCTGATAACGCTCATCTAAACGGGACCCCTCAGTTCTATCGATTTCAAGCGGTGGCGACTCGTTCATGCCGCCCACCAAATAACGTAAACGCTCCGCCAGTTGACAACGGTCTTCCTCGGTGAGGAATCTGCCCACTTCGTAAGCCCGTCCGCGGCTCTCGATCAACAACCTGCTGGGATTGAGGCGCGTGCGCGGACTGCGAAGTCTAACCTTCGCCCAATGCCGCGCAAACTCTTGTTTCGCCTCGCCCCGTCGCGATCGGGTCACCAGGCAGACCGCCGAGTCGGTAATGGTTACCGTTTGCGTGTACGCGCGCCGCTGCAAGCTGGCCCGCAAGGCTACGCCCAAGGCCAGCATCTCGAGCGCCCAGAACGGCAACACCGGCCAAAATCCCATCGCGACGAATATCATGCTAAAAGTTAATGAAAACAGGCAGGTAGCCCCGAAAAAAAGCTTGGCTCCGGCCGCTGTCAGCGAGCAATTGGGCGCGAGTTCGATCCGCGTTTCCATGGCGGGCAAGGATAACCCAGGTGTGCGCGCGAGGCGGCTCCTATTCGGGAAGCGTGGACAGAAACTCGTTCGATACCTCGCGCGCACCGGATTCGGGCGAATACGGAAATATGCCTAAGCAATTTGCGGCAAGACGCGAGCGCAGGGTGTCCGTGTTCGCCTCGCGGCGCTCGAAATCCGGATCCACCGAGTTTCCCACCCAACCCGCAAGCTTAAGGCCGCGCGCCTCGATGGCCTCGACCGTCAGAAGGGCGTGGTTCAGACAGCCCAATCGCAGGCCCACCACCAGAATGACGTCGAGCTGCCAGCGGACTGCCAGATCGGCAAACGTACGCGTCGCGTCGAGCGGTGCAAGCCAGCCGCCCGCGCCTTCGACGATGGTCACGTCGCTCTGCAGGCAGAGCCGTTCGTAGCATCCGTCCAGCAGGCCGAAATCGATGGGGCATCCGGCTTCCATGGCGGCGATATGGGGAGCGATCGCCGGTGCGAATGCATACGGGTTCACGTCGCCATAGGCGGCACGCACCGTCATCGCGGCTCGAAGCGCTTCGGCGTCTTCATTTCGCAGGCCGGCAGGGGTTTGCATACAACCCGAGGCCACGGGTTTCATGGCGGCCACCCGCTTGCGCCTGGCGGCGTAGGCCATACACAGGGCTGCGGCGATGCGGGTTTTTCCCACGCCGGTATCGGTGCCTGTGACGAACAACCGCAGCACGGGTTAGGAGCCTGTCCGAGTATTTCGCCGCGTGCGCAGCTGGCGTTTGAGTTCGTCCAGGGAAACGTGGATGGAATCCTCGTCAGCGCGGCGCACTTCGGCAGCCGGCCCCCATGCCTGGCCGAATACGACTTCGTATGTGGCGGGAATCCGGCCGTCGATTCGGAAGGCCTCATAGGCGGCCTTCATGGCGGCAAATTTGCGCGGACCGGTGAGTCCCTTGAGCCGCCCGATTGTCGCATTCCGGGCACCGACGGCCTTGAGATCCGCGGCTAGATACCGCACATCGGTGTACGTCAAGGTATAGCGTTCGACGTCGAGCACCGGCGCCGCAAAGCCGGCGCGCACCAGCGCGTCCCCGATGTCATGCATGTCGAGGAAGTGGCCGACCCGGGTGTGATAGTCCGCATGTTCGCTCCCGGCCCGCGCCCAGGCGGCGCGCAGTTCTCGCAACGTGTCGGGCCCCAAGGTCGTGAAGGTCAGGAAGCCGCGCGGTGCGAGTACCCGCCGGAATTCCGCCAAGGCAACATCCAAGTCGCTCCATTGCAGCATGAAATTACTGACGATGAGGTCGACGCTGCCATCCGGCAGGGGCAGGCGCTCGGCGTCGGCACATAGTCTCGCGAAAGGACGGAGCCACGATTGCTGCCTGCCCGCGGCGTTGAGCATCCCGAAGGACGAATCCACCGCCAGCACCTGTGCGCTTGGGTAGCGGCGTTTCAGCGCTCGGCCTGCATGGCCGGTGCCGGCGCCGGCGTCGACTACGAGCCTCGGCGACAAATCCGTCAAATCCAGGCGCTGCAGCAGCAGATTGCGCACTTCGGTCTGCAGCACGGCGGAGGCATCGTAGGTCGTGCTCGCGCGATCGAACGACCGCCGCAGCCAGCGCTTGTCGACCGAGTACGCGGTGCTTTCGTCGTTCATGCACGGCTCACGCCGGGGCGGAATGGTACTCCGCCGGCTCCGCCAAGGGCACCGCCCCGACGAAGGCCGCGCCCTGCGGGTCACTTGCCGGTTCCGCGACGATGTTCAGCCGCTCGAACAACCGGCGATCATGCGCGGTGTCCGGGTTTCCGGTGGTCAGCAGCTTCTCACCGTAGAATATTGAGTTCGCTCCCGCCATGAAACAGAGGGCCTGCAACTCGTCGCTCATCTCGCTGCGGCCCGCCGACAGACGAACATGCGCGCGCGGCATGAGAATGCGGGCCGCGGCAACCGTCCGGACGAAGTCGAACGGGTCCAGCGCCGTGGTGTCCGCCAGAGGCGTGCCGGCGACCCGGACCAGCAGATTGATGGGCACGCTCTCGGGATGTAGGGCCATGGTGGCCAGGGTGTGCAGCAGTCCTACCCGGTCCCCGGCCGCCTCGCCCATGCCGACGATTCCGCCGCAGCACACGTTCATGCCGGCGTCGCGCACCGCCTGCAGCGTGTCGAGTCGATCCTGAAATGTGCGTGTGGTGATGATCTTTTCGTAGTACTCGGGCGAGGTGTCGATGTTGTGGTTGTAGTAGTCCAATCCCGCGGCCTTCAGCTCCTGCGCTTGGGCCGGGCTCACCATGCCGAGAGTGGCGCAGGTCTCGAGACCCAGCGCCTTCACCTCGCGGATCATGGCCGTAACCTTGCGCAGATCCTTCGGTTTGGGCGAGCGATATGCGGCGCCCATGCAGAATCGGGTGGCGCCGGCGGCCTTTGCGGCCCCGGCCCGGGCGGCGACCGTCTCGATCTCCATCAGCTCCTCGGTCTCAAGCCCGGTGTCGTACCGCACGCTCTGCGGGCAATAGGCACAATCCTCGGGGCAGGCGCCGGTCTTGATGCTGAGCAACGTGCTGATTTGCACCGTATTGGGGACCTGATGGACCCGGTGAACGGATTGAGCCCGGAACATCAAGTCCATGAAGGGGAGAGCGAAAAGCTCTTCGACTTCGCTGCGCGACCAATCGTTGCGAATGTTCAAATGCAAGTCCTTGGGCCGCGGTGGCGGCTGATGTCACGAGGGTGCTACGGAGTATTGGGGGGTGAGTACGCTTAGTCAACCAAGTTGCGGAGGTCCGGTTGACGAGGATGTACGTATAAGTGCGGGAAGCTGACATCGCAAGCGAATAGTGCCAGGCGGCGTGAGTCATCGACCGAATTGGTAGTTCAACGCGATCCCCAGGAAAACCGACAACCCGAAGTAATGGTTGCCGAGGAACGCGCGAAAGCACGCGTCGCGCTCGCGTCCGCGAATCAACCACAGGTGATGCAGGAAGAAGATTCCCCCCGCGCCAAGGCCCCAGTAGTACCACGGACCCATGTGGGTCATCTTCCCGACCAGGTACAGCGCCAGCAGCGTCATGGCCTGCAGGATCGCGATGATGTGGCGATCCGAATCGCCGAACAGAATTGCGGTGGAGCGCACACCGATCTTGATGTCGTCATCGCGGTCCACCATCGCATAGATGGTGTCGTAGACGGTGACCCATAGCATGTTGGCGATCAGCAGCAACCAGCCGATGCGGGGCGGCCAGTCGTCGCGCTCGGCGACAAACGCCATCGGAATTCCCCAGCCGAACGTCACCCCCAGGTACAGTTGCGGCACCGACAGGAAGCGCTTGATGAACGGGTAAGTGACCGCGAGCGCCGCGCCGGCAACGGCGAACAGCAAAGTCAGCTTGTTCAACTGCAGGGCCAGGCCCAGCGCGGTGAGCGACAGCGCGGCGAAGAGCACCAACGCCTCCACGGTCGAGATCCGGCCGGCCGCCAGCGGGCGATCCTTGGTGCGCTCCACGTGAGAATCGAAGCTGCGGTCGGCATAATCGTTGACGGCACAGCCGGCGGAACGCATGAGCACGGTGCCGACGACGAAGATGATGAACAGCCGCCCCTCCGGCTTGCCATGACCGGCGATCCACAATGCCCACAGCGTGGGCCACATCAGCAGCCAGATGCCGATGGGACGATCGAGACGCGTGAGCGCGACATAATCGTTGATGGTGCTAGCTAAGCGGGGCAGCTCATTTGTGGTGAGCGGATGAAAGCGCACGCGAAAGACGAACCATCGCCACCGCTCGGCGATGCGCTCCATCAATTCAACGCCCGAGCGCGGCAATGCCACGATGCAGCGGTCCTTAACTACGGCCCATGCCGGGAAGAAAAACCTCCTGCATGAGCAGCGGTGCGCCGCGCAACGCAACCCGCGAGCGGCGCGCCCACAAGCCCTCCGGCTTCACTTCCGCATCGCGCAGCGCGCGCGCCGCCAGCGGGTCGTCCACCGGCAGCCATGCGTACTCGTACGAGCCGCGGTCGACGCCGGACAGGCCGATCAGTGTTTCATCGAGCGGGGTGTCGCCCAATTCGGCAAGCCACGGATGCAGGCTCAACGTCGAGTCCGGCATCACCGTTTGTCCGAATATCCAGACCCGGCCGCCGTGGGTCATTTCGATGTCCCTGAACAAACCGGCGTCGTCGTCCGACCGCAGCCCCAGTTTATGGGAACTGGTCAAAAGACCGGTCCATTGGTCGATCAGCCGCAATGCGAATTGCTCGCCGCAGGCCGCTTTCACGCGCGCCGACAGCATGCCTTTGGCGATGAGCCACGCGCGCTGTGTCGGCTCCACATTCATCCGGCCCAGGCGTTCGGCCGGAAACCATTGAACCGATTGGATGGATCGTGCGGCTTTGGGGGTCATCGCGCCATTCTACCCGACCCGCCCGTATTGCTCCGCATGTCCCACCCAGCGCCGGATGAGCGGCGGCACATGCAGGGGCCACTCGTTCAGAAGCGTCTCCGCGGCGCTCTGCACCCGCGGCAGCAAATCCGCGTCGCGCGCGAGGTCGGCCACGCGCATCTGTGCGAGTCCGGTCTGGCGGGTGCCAAGGAGCTCTCCGGGACCACGCAGCTCGAGATCGCGGCGCGCGACCACGAAACCGTCGTTGGTGTCGCGCATGACGGCCAGCCGCTCGCGCGCCAGCGGGGACAGCGGCGGCCGATACAATAGGAGGCAGGAGCTCGCGTGCCGCCCGCGGCCTACTCGTCCGCGCAGCTGGTGCAACTGGGCCAGCCCCATGCGCTCGGCGTTCTCGATGACCATGAGAGTGGCATTCGGGACGTCGACGCCCACTTCGATGACGGTGGTTGCCACCAAGAGCTGAATCTCGCCGTCCTTGAAACGGCGCATGGTCGATTCCTTTGCCGCCGGCGGCATGCGGCCGTGAACCAGGCCCACGGCAAGCTCCGGCAGCGCCGCCGCCAGTGCCGCGGCGGTTTCTTCCGCCGCCTGGTACGGCATTTCCTCCGATTCGTCGATGAGCGGGCACACCCAGTACGCCTGCCGGCCCTCCAAACACGCGGTGCGGATGCGCATGACCACCTCGTCGCGGCGTGTGCCGGCCAACACCACAGTCTTCACGGGCGTCCGCCCGGGCGGCAGCTCGTCGATGATGGACACGTCGAGATCGGCATAGGCCGTCATCGCCAGCGTGCGCGGGATTGGCGTCGCCGTCATGATCAACTGATGCGGCTGGTGTCCGTCGCGTCCGCCCTTCTCGCGCAGGCGGAGGCGTTGATGCACGCCAAACCGATGCTGTTCGTCGACGATGACCAGCGCGAGCGAGGCAAATTCCACGCTCTCCTGAAACAGGGCGTGGGTGCCGATCACGATGGGCGCATGCCCCTCGCGGATTCCGGCCAGGGCGGCGGTGCGCGCCTTGCCGGTCTGCCGGCCGGTGAGCAAGGCTATCGGGATCCCCAAGGGTTCGAACCAACGCTTGAAATTCTGCGCGTGTTGGTCGGCGAGCAATTCGGTGGGCGCCATGAGCGCCACCTGGCGGCGCAGCTGTACCGCCTGGGTGGCGGCGAGGGCCGCAACCAGCGTCTTGCCGCAGCCGACGTCGCCTTGTACCAGGCGCAGCATCGGTTTCGCGTGGACCAGGTCCTTCTCTATCTCACGCAGCACGCGGGTTTGCGCCGCCGTCAATTGAAACGGCAGCGCCGACAACAGGCCCGCCTTCAGAGCGCCGTCGGTGACCAGCGGCCAGCCAGGGTCGCTTTGAATCCGTTGACGCAAGAGCTTGAGCGACAACTGATGCGCCAACAGCTCCTCGAACGCCAGCCGCCGTTGCGCCGGGTGCCGCCATTCGAGGAGCTGCTCCACGGGCGCGTCCGCCGGCGGCCGATGCACGTAGAGCAGGGCATCGCGCAGCGACGGCAACCGTGAACCCTCGAGCACCGCGGCCGGCAGCCAATCCTTGAGGTCGTGCGCGCCGGTCTGATCCAATGCCAGGCCGACCAACTGCCGCAGCCGACCCTGGGTAATGCCTTCGGTGGCGGGATAGATCGGCGTGAGATGATCCTCCGCCGCTTTCGCGGCGGGCGAATCCACCCGCCGATATTCCGGATGCACGATCTCCAGCCCCTGCGGGCCGCGCCGCGCTTCGCCGAAGCACCGGATGCGAACCCCGCGCGCCAAACCGTTCTGCTGTTGGGTGGTGAAGTAAAAGAATCGCAGGGTGAGAAAACCGGATCCATCCGCGATCCGGCACAGCATTTGCCGCCTGCCGCGGAACGCGACTTCCGTGAGCAGCACCTCGCCTTCGACCGCGGCGCGTTGGCCCGGCAGCAATTCGCCCAAGGGGACCACGCGAGTGCGATCCTCGTAACGCGACGGCAGGAGAAACAGCAGGTCCTGTGTCGTCTCCACGCCCAGAGCCCGCAGGCGCAGAGCGAGCGCGTCGCCGACGCCGCGCAGGACTGTGACCGGTTTCAGCTCGGTCACAGGGCGACGATGCACTCCACTTCGACCTGCGCTCCGCGCGGCAAGGCGGCAACGCCGACGGCGGCGCGCGCGGGATAGGGCTCGCGGAAGTATTCCGACATGACTTTGTTGAAGAGCGCGAAGTGCGAGAGATCCGTGAGATACACGTTGGCCTTGACGACGTCGTCGAACGTCGCTCCGGCGGCAATGACGATGGCCTTCAGGTTATCGAACACCTGCCGAGTCTGCGCCTCGACGTCCCCCTGCACCAATTCCTTGGTGCGCGGATCCAGCGGGATTTGCCCCGATACCCAGATGGTATTGCCCACGCGCACGGCCTGCGAATAGGGGCCGATGGCGGCAGGAGCGTCGGTGGTCGATATGATTTGCTTGCTCATGGTACTTCGATGGTTGGTTGAAAATGCAGATGACGGGAAATACGGGATGACGGATCGTCACGCCAGCGTCCGGAACACCCGCTGTACGTCGGGCATGTGCCTGATGGTCTTGATGACCTGCGCCAGATGGTGCCGGTCGCGGACCTGAAGCTGGATGCGCAGCCACGAGTTGCTGACATCGCGCTCCTCAAGCTGCACTTGGTCGATGTTGGTCTCCGCTTCGGCAATGCTCGACGCCACCGCGGCCAGCACGCCCACGCGGTTGTTGATCTCCAGCTGGATCTCGGAGGTAAACAGACGCCCGTGCGTTTCCTCCCAAGCCACCGACAGCCATTTCTCCGGCTGTTTGCGATACTCGGCGAGGTTACCGCAATTTTGCCGGTGGATCATCACACCGCGGCCGGCGGAGAGGTAGGCCATGATGGGATCCTTCGGTATCGGGAAGCAGCAACGTGCGTACGTGACCAGCAGGCCCTCCGTGCCGGCGATCATGAGCGGTCCGCTGCTCGCGGCGCTCTGCTCCGCGGCCTCGCGGGCCGGCTGCAGGCGCCGCGCCACCAGCGGAGCGAGCCGCTCGCCTAGTCCGATCTTCTCGAACAATTCGTCGGAGTCCTTGAGATTCAACTCCTTGACCACGGCGTTGAGGTCCGCCGGCGCGACCTTTTTCAGACTGAGTGAGAATTCCTCGAGTGCAAGTCCCAGCAAGCGACGGCCCAGCTCGAGCGCGTCACCGCGCTTCAGGTTCTTCAGGTACTGCCTGATGGCCGCGCGCGCCTTGGCCGTCACGAGGAAGCTCGACCAGGACGGATTGGGCGTGGCGCCTTTTGCCGTGATGATCTCCACGGTTTGCCCGTTGCGCAGCGGCGTCCGCAAAGGCACCAGGCGGCGGTCGACCTTGGCGGCAACGCAGCGATTGCCGATGTCGGTGTGGATGGCGTACGCAAAATCCACGGCGGTGGCGCCGGTGGGCAGGCGCAGGATCTTTCCCTTCGGCGTGAACACGTACACCTTGTCCGGAAACAGGTCCACCTTCACGCTTTCCAGGAATTCCTCCGAGCTCCCACCCTCCTGAATCTGAACCAGGCTCGCCAGCCATTCCCGTGCGCGGTCGTGTTCGACGCCGCCGAACGAATCGCCGCCCGACTTGTACTTCCAATGCGCGGCGATGCCGGACTCGGCGACGCGGTGCATCTGCTCGGAGCGGATCTGGACTTCGATCGGCACGCCGTTGGGGCCGAACAGCGTGGTATGCAGGGACTGATAGCCGTTCACGCGCGGAATCGCGATGTAATCCTTGAACCGCCCCGGCATGGGTTTGTAAACGCTATGCACCAATCCCAGGGCGCGATAACAGGTGTCGGGATTGTCGACGATGATCCGAAAGCCGTAGACGTCGACCATTTCGTTGAGCGAGATGTGCTTGGTCTGCATCTTGCGGTAAATGCTGTACAGGTGCTTCTCGCGCCCTTCGACGCCGCCCGCGATCTGCGCCTTCTTCAGCGCTCCCTTGAAGGTCTCGGCGATTTTTCCGACGAACTCCTTCTGATTGCCGCGCGCGCGCTTCAGCTCGCGCTCGAGCACCTTGTAGCGGTAGGGATACAGGGCCCGGAAGCCCAGATCCTCCAATTCCAGCTTGACCGCGTACAGGCCCAGGCGCTCGGCGATGGGCGCGTAGATCTCCAGCGTCTCGCGCGCGCTGCGGCGGCGCTTGACCGGCGGCATGACGCCTAAGGTGCGCATGTTGTGCATGCGATCCGCAAGTTTGACCATGATGACGCGGATGTCGCGCACCATGGCCAGCAGCATCTTGCGAAAGCTTTCGGCCTGCGCTTCCTGGCGGTTCTTGAATTGGATCTGGTCCAGCTTGCTCACGCCGTCGACCAGTTCGGCGACGACCTGACCAAAGATGGACGCTATTTCGGCCTTCGCAGTCGGCGTATCCTCGATCACATCATGCAGGATGGCGGCGACCAACGTGTCGGCGTCGAGGCGAAGGTCCGCCAGGATGTCGGCGACCGCGACGGGGTGCGTGATGTACGGCTCCCCCGAAACGCGTTTCTGGCCATGATGTTTTTCCGCGCCGAATTCGTAGGCCTCGCGGACCCGCTCGACTTGCGCGGGCGAGAGATAGGCTTCGAGCTTATCTAAGAGCTGACTTATCCCGGTGGAGCGTCTTCCACCAGGTAGGAAACCGAGTATGGAAGACGCATAGTCCATCGTTGCTCAGGGGTGGGTCGGTCAGTCACCCAACCCGAGCTGCGGCGCGCGGAAATCGGAGGGCATATCGAGCTCGCTCACCGGCTGTTGCACGGGCTCTTCGGGCTCTTCCAGCATCTCGAGAGTGATGTTTCCGGCGGCAATTTCGCGCAGCGCCACGACGGTCGGCTTGTCATTTTCCCACTCAACGGTCGCTTCGGCGCCATTCGCCAAACGGCGGGCACGCTTCGCGGCCAGCAACACGAGGTTGAAGAGGTTGGGTTCGTTCTGCAAACAGTCTTCGACGGTAATACGAGCCATGGCTTAGGTTCCAATAGAGGGATTGTAAGCATAGCAGAGTGGCCCTCCGGCCGCCCTAGGACTTCAGCAACCCGGCCGCAAAACGCGCGATCTCGGGTCTGCTCGCCGCCAACTCGTCGCCCCGTTCATGCACGATGGCGAGCAAATCGGCAACCGCGCGCTCGAATTGGTCATTCACCACGACGAAGTCGAATTCCGTCCAATGCGTCAGATCCTGCGCCGCATCGCGCAGACGCCGCTCGATCACCGCCTCGGAGTCGGTGCTCCGCGCCCGCAGGCGTTCCTCGAGCGCGCGTCGCGTCGGCGGCAGTATGAAGACGCTGCGCGCGGTGGGCAGGCGTGCCCTGACCTGGCGTGCGCCCTGCCAGTCGATCTCCAGCAGGAGGAGTTGGCCGTCCCGCAAATCGGATTGCACCCTCGCCAAGCCGGTGCCGTAGAAATTGTCGTATACGCGGGCATGCTCGAGAAATTCGCCGCGCGCGGCCATCTCCTCGAATCGGTCCCGCGTCACGAAATGATAATCCCGGCCGTCGACCTCGTTCGGCCGCGGCGCACGCGTGGTGTACGAGACCGAAAAGCGCATGCGCGGTTCGCGCTCCATGAGCGCTTTGACCAAGCTGGTTTTGCCGGCGCCGGACGGCGCAGCGATCACGTAGAGATGCCCAAGGGCGTTTGGCGGCATGTCGCGACGCGGTCGATCGCTGCCCGCTGGATCGCGGCCCCGCGGATCATCGCCCGGTGGATGGCCGCCCCGCGGATCGGCGTCCGGCGGATCGCCGGCCCCAAGTTCGTGTTGCGCTCGCATGTCCAAGCGTACCTTCCACGGAATAAGGGGTCCACCCCAAGCGTTACCTTTGACGCGGGCTGCCGACCGGCGGCGGCCCCATCGATCTGTCTGGCTATTGCCGAAACCGGTCTAGCTTCTGCAGGAAGTCGGCAAATACTGCGGGGCGAGCGTCGTGCCGACGCCCAGTACCGCGCCTGACGCGATCGACCCCGAGGGGGGCGCGGCCAGACCGCACTGCCAGAGCACATCGCCGTTGTCGTTCGTGTAGGGAACCAGGGTCAGCGTTTGATTGTTGATTGCCTGGTTGGCCTGCGGGCCGCCGTAAGTGATTCTAATTATGCCCGTATCCACGGTGACGTTGCTCGCATAGACACCGCCCGCCTGCGCCGTGCCGTTGAGGTCCGTCTGCGAGGGCCAAGAGCCGTTGACGTTGTAGTACTCGACGATCGCAGCCTTCCAGCCGCCGGCCAGATTCAGGCCTTCCATGACCTGCGCGCGAGCGGTGTAACTCAGATAGGCAGGTACCCCGATGGCGGACAGAATTCCGATGATCGCGACGACGATCATCAACTCGATCAGCGTGAACCCTCTTTCGGATCGAATCAACATGAGCGACTCCCCGTGAACGGCAACAACAACTGCGGCCTCGAAACGCAGATTGTGCTTCGGTTCGAGCGAGGGCAACGCCTCTTCAAAAAATTGGGAGTCGATTCGATCTCTGAAAATGGTTATGTAATGAGAACGGCGTCTCAGAACGCGCCGGGCGCGCGGACGGATGACGATGCAGTGTCCGCCGCCTCGGCGGCGCGCCGTTTCAGCAGGGCATGCTCGCGCTGGTTGCCCGCCAGCGCGGCGGCCGCCTCGAACGCGGCGCCCGCTTCTTCATACCGCCCGAGCCTGTAGAGGAAGTCGCCGCGAACGCTAGGCAACAGATGATAGGTTTTGAGCGCCGGCTCGCGCACAAGGCGGTCCACGATGGCCAGCCCCGCCTCTGGGCCCTCCGCCATGCCGACGGCAACAGCGCGGTTGAGTTCGACGATGGGCGAGCGCACGACCGCGCCCAACTCCGCATAGAATCCGGCGATGCGCGGCCAGTCGGTATCGCCGGCCGTCCCCGCCTCGGCGTGGCAGGCGATGATAGCCGCCTGCAAGGCATACGAGCCGCCCGCCCCGCCCAGCTCGCGCGCTCTCCCGAGCGCCTGCATCCCGCGGCGGATCTGGATCTGGTCCCAGAGTGCGCGGTTCTGATCCAACATGAGGATTGGCTCTCCCGCTGCATCGGTACGCGCAGCCGCGCGCGAGGCGTTCAGCTCCATCAAGGCAAGCAGTCCGTGGGCTTCGGGTTCGTGCGATGCGATGGACGTGAGCACGCGGCCCATACGAAGCGCTTCATTGCAGAGTTGGGGGCGCAGCCAGTCTTGGCCGAGCGCCGCGGTGTAGCCCTCGTTGAAAATGAGGTAGACGACCTCCAGCACCGAGGAGAGCCGTTCGGACAGTTCCTCACCGCGTGGGGTCTCATAGGCCAGCCCCGATTCCGAAAGCGTCCGCTTCGCGCGCACGATGCGCTGCGAGATCGTCGCCTCCGGCTGCAAGAAGGCCCTGGCGATCTCCTCGGTCGTCAGGCCGCAGATCATTCGTAGTGCCAGGGCGGTGCGAGCCTCACGCGACAAACGTGGATGACAGGCGGTGAAGATGAGTCGCAGAAGCTCATCGCCGATGTCATCGTCCAGGGAGCAGTCCAGATCGGACATGTCCTGCTGTTCCTCTTCCATGTCCCAGGCGATCAGCTGGTGCTTGCGCTCGAGCATTCGGCCGCGGCGCAAATGGTCCAGGGCCCGGTGCTTGGCGGTCGCCATCAGCCACGCGCCGGGCTTTTCCGGAACGCCGGTCGAAGGCCACCGCTCGAGCGCCGCCAACAGGGTTTCCTGCGTCAAATCCTCGGCCAGCGGCACATCGCGCAGCAACCTGGCCAAGCTGGTGATAAGCCGGGGCTGCTCGATCCGCCAGACGGCCAGGATTGCGCGATGAGCGTCGGCGGCCGTCATGGACGCCGACCTCGATTCGACTCAAGGGCCGCTCGCCCCAAGGGCCACTCTCGCCTCAAGCTCCCCCGCCTCAAGGGCCCCCAGCGGCGAACGCGCGGAGCTCGCACGTTCCTTCCCAGCCCGGAAGGAAGTCCTTGTGAAGCTGCATGAACTCGACCGCCGACGCCACAGCCTCTTCCTTGCTGTGCAGCTCGAAGACTGCATAACCGCCAATAACTTCCTTGGCTTCGACGAACGGACCATCGAGAACGCTGAGCTTCCCATCAATAATTCGCACCTGCGCGCCCTCGGCAATCGGCGTCAGCCCACCATTGTCGAGCATACGTCCGGCCTTGATCTCCCGATTGGCGAGCTTGTGCATCGCTTCCAAGAGCGCCGGGGACGGTGCCATGGCGTGAGCGGATTTGACGATAAACATGAATTTCATTTGAACCTTCCTTCTTCAGGCGAGCCGCGGACGACCATCGCCGCTGAACTGTCTCGCTAAATATGTCGACGAACCAGACCCCGTCGGATCGACGTCCGCTTCAAATATAATTGCACGCGCCTCGCCGTCATCCGGGACTGTGGCCCGGACAATGCTACAGTCTTGGGGCACCTAAGTTGGGCTCAAAACGGAGCCGCCCTTGATGTCGTCGCAGCTGCCCGCCAAACCCAAACACATCGGCATCGTGGCGTGCAGTGCCGAGGGCGCGGCGCTGTGCTTTCGTGAAATTGCTGCATACTCGCAGAAGTTAATGGGTGAGCACATGCATCCGCAGGTGACGCTCAGCTGCATCGCCCTTGGCGAATGGATGCCCGCATTCAATCGCGGCGACTATGAGGGCGTCGCCGAATTCATGCTGCGCGAAACGGAGATCGTAGCGACAGCCGGCGCGCAGCTTGCGATCTGTCCGGACAATTCCGCGCACCTTGCTTTCAAACACGTCGCGGCGAGATCGCCCATTCCCTGGTTGCACATCGGCGAGGAAGTCGCGAGGGCCGCGGTGCACGGCGGCTACCGCCATGCCGCTCTCCTCGGCACCCGTTTCACCATGAACGGGCCGGTCTATCCGGAGATGTTCGAGAAGTACGCCGTGAAGGTCGCCTCGCCCGCCGAAGCGGACCAGAAGATCGTCGACGACGTCATCTTTCAGGAGCTCGTCAATGGGATAATCAGCGAGGCGTCTCGCCTTCGCTACAACGAAGTCATCGACCGCATGAGGGCGCGCGGCTGCGATTGCGTGATTCTCGGTTGCACGGAGATCCCGCTCCTCGTGCGGCCGGACGATTGTCCGTTGCCGGCGCTGGATTCCACGCGCCTGCTCGCCCGCGCGGCGGTCGACGCGGCGATGCAATCGGGCTGACGCTTCAAATGTTTCAGCGCCTGCATGCCCAGCGTGAAGTCGCGGCCGGCATCGCTTCTTGCGAAGTTGGACATGTCGGTGTCGACCACGCCTGGCGCGACGGCGACCTTCTCGGCGTGGCCGCCGGCTTGAGGAACTGCGGGCGCGCTAGCGAATCATGCCCTTGTACGCATGCCACGTGGCGTGCCCCAACAGCGGCGCAATGTAGAGCAGTCCGATGAGCAGCGTCGCGTAGCCGATGATCGTCAACACCAGGATCAACGCGCTCCAGACGATCATGGCCGGTATATTGTGAAGCACCACGTTGACGCTGGCGCGCATCGCTTGCCCGGCAGAGGCGTGCTGATCGATGATCAACGGAATTGATACGACCGACACGGCGAACACCCAGGTCGCCAGCACTCCACCGATGGCGATATAGGCCAACACCTGCGGGCGATTCGTCGAGTCCAGAAACCCACGGTACAAAGTCTCGCTCATATCGGGCGCGCCGATATGAAACACGGTGCCGAGAATGAGCGCCGAGATACCGAACCACACGGCGGCGCAGATGGCCAAGATGACACCGAATTCAAACAGCGCCGGGGCGTTTCGTTTGAATCCGTCCAAGGAGTCGTCAAAATCTGTCGACTGGCCCAGGGAGTAGCGGCGCGACAATTCGCACAGACCCGCCGACATCAGGGGGCCAACGAGCAAGAACCCGGAAATCGCCGCAGCGATGAGGTACGGGTGCGTACCGCAAAACACCAGAATCGTCCAGCCTATCGCCACAATCAATGCACCGTAGGCGAGACTGGCTGGCCTGCGCATATCGCGCCATCCGGCTCGCAACCAGGTGAAAGGCCGGAAAACCGGGATTCGAATGACGTCGACATGCAGAGGTTGATCTTGACCGCTGACGAGGGTAGTGCCCATGGTCGCATCCTCCAGAATGAGGGGTTAACCGATCGAATCGCCCTGGAGGAGGATAGTAACCATAAAACGTGTGCTGCGGCGAGAGGCCAGTGGATTTTAGGGCGCCCCCGTCCGCAAGGGCTCTCCGAATCAGCGGGCAGCAGCCCGCGCCGCCCGCTTTGTCATCGCTCGCAACACGCTGCCCAGCAACGCCACGCAAGCCAGCGCCATGATTACGGCACCGAAGATCTGCGCCGTTGCAATAATGTTTCCCTGTTGCGCGACCATCCAACCGGCGACGACCGCGGGAACACCCATCGCGATGTAGCAGATTATAAAGACAATTGAGAGAACGCCCGCCCGCTCGTGGGGAGCTGCGAATGGGAGCACTGTGCGCACCGCGCCCTGAAAGCCCGCGCCGAATCCGACACCGGCAATCGCGGTGCCTAGAAAGAAGAGCGCGATGGCGCTGTGGGAGAGCGACACCACGGCAATCGCAACCCCTGCGAATAGGCTTGCCACGCCGAACATCATCATGTCCTTCGGCTCACGGTGCTGAAACAGCAGCACCGAGAGGCCGCCGAAGGCGGCCAAAACAAACAAGGACAGAGCCCCCAGCAGCGGCGTGTTGGATCCGAGCATGCTACGCACTAACATGGGACCGAGAGAACCGTAGAAGCCGGCCAGCGCCCAGACCGCTACGAGCACCGGCAGCGCCAGGAGCAGGGGCTCGCGCGTCGCACGCGGCAGGCTCAGCTGCGGCTTGAGGGAGGAGAGAACGCTGCCGCGCGGCGCTATTGACTCCGTCATGTACGCAAGTCCAATCGCCTGCAGGATGAATACCATCCCGAAGACCGCGTAGACGAGGTGCGTAGGAAACGGCAGGTATTGCACCAGGACGCCGGCAATCAAAGCACCCATCGCGGTACCAAAAGGAGGCGCCACGGCGTTCGCGACCGTACCGCGCGCCTTGTCCAGATCAATCATTGCCGCGCCGACGGCACCGATTGCCGCACCGGTCGTCAGGCCCTGCAGTACGCGCGCCAGCAGGAGTCCAGTCAGGCTCGTCGCAATTCCAAACAACAGCATCGTTGCAGCCTGCGCGAGGGCCGCTGTAAGGAGTACCGGCCGCCGTCCCAAGTGGTCCGAAAGCCGCCCGGCGACCAGGAGCGCGAGCAGCACCGCAAGCGCATAGATCCCGAAGATCATCGTGATCGTCAGGGGTGTCAGTCCCCACTGCGCCATGTAGAGCGGATAGAGCGGAGTCGGGGCGCTCGATCCGGCTAGAAAGGACACCGTGACTGAGGCGAGCAGCAGGAACGCGGCCGCCGGCGACAGCCGTCTGGCTGAGCGCGCAGCCCGATCTCGAGTATTTACGGTGATCGCCGAGGTATAGCTCATCAATTTCTCTCCAGAGACTAGACAGACCGGTCTGTTCGTTATTGAATCATACAGACCTGTCTGGTATAGTCAACCCCATGAACACGAAGACAGGCTCTGCACCCCGCGTGTCGGCGCGCGACCGCCTGCTGGCGGCTGCGGACGAGCTGTTTTACGAGAATGGAATCAATACGGTCGGCATAGACCGCGTGATCGAGCGCGCCGGCGTTGCGAAAGCCTCCCTCTACGATTGTTTCGGCAGCAAGGACGAGCTCGTACGCTCGTATCTACTGGCGCGCAGCGAGGCTCGCCGGACGCGTATCGACGAGCGGCTGTCGCAATACGACACGCCCGAGGAGAAGATCCTGAGCATCTTCGATCTTCTCGGGGAGCTCGCGGTGCAACCTGGCTTTCGAGGGTGTGCATTCGTCCGCGCGAGCACCGATGCGAGCTCGAGCGACAGTGTGAGGACTGTCTGCGAGGAGTCTCGGGCGTTCATTCTCGGCAAGTTTACGGATCTTGCGCGCGAAGCCGGCGCCAGCGAGCCGGAGCTGCTCGGAAAGCAACTCGTGCTTCTATACGACGGCGCCTCGATTGCTGCCCACTTGGATCACAACCGCAACGCAGTGAGTACCGCGCGCACGCTAGCCGCCCAGATGTTGTCCGGCGGCGTGCCCGGCGCGCCCGCGCAGGAGGCGAAAACGAAACGCGCCGCCAGGCGCAGTAGTACGAATATGAAGCGGATGCGGCCGCTGCCAGGCTGAGCAATACCTTCGTACAATGGATGCGATTCAACACTAATGGCCTAATCGCGTGCGTGTGTCCATTGACCGGATAAAGGAGCTGCGGCGATGAAGGACAAAGGCATGCTGATCAGTGTGGGTATTACGGTAGCGCTCGCCGTCCTGGCTACCGGAGCCGCGATCTCCGCCCAGGATAAGTACACCCTCAAAGTGCCGAATGGGCTGGCGTTCTCCGAGTTCAAGGGATACGAAGGCTGGCAGACCATTTCTATCAGTCATAACGGAGAGATGCTTGCGGTGATCCTCGGGAACCCCGCGATGATCGACGCGTATAAGGCCGGTGTTCCCGGTAACGGCAAGCCTTTCCCCGACGGCGCCAAAATGGCTAAGATCCATTGGAACGCGAAAAAGAACGAATCGGCCCCCGGTCAGCCGCTGGTGGCCGGGGCCCTCCATGACGTTGATTTCATGATGAAGGACAGCAAGAAGTTCTCGGACAGCGGCGGATGGGGATATGCCGAGTTTGAGTATGACGGCGCGTCCGATGCGTTCAGGCCGGGCACAGCGGCGGACAAGCCGCCGCAGGGGAACGACGCCAAGTGCGGGTTCGCGTGCCACACGGTAGTGGCGAAGCAGGACTACGTTTTCACGGAGTACCCCAAGAGGTGACGAAGTCCCTGCCGGCGTCGCTCCACGCACGATCAGGGCGAACATTGCGTCCAGTCACAACCTAACGGGTCAATCGAGCTGGCTCCCATGGACTGGACCGCTACCGGAGCGGACAGATCCGCGAATGGATATGCCACCGCAATCGGAAGTGTCTCCGGCCGCGCTCGCCAGAGCGGGTTCACCGAAGATCGATTTGCCTCCACGGAGGCGCAATCCGTGAGCTCCCGGCACCCATATGGCCTAGTATTCTTGCACGCTCGAACCTGGAGGGTCTCGTGGATGGACGGTATCGGCCGCTCAAAGCCCAAGAGCATTGCGCGACTCGCCGCCGCGAGTTCCGTTGGTACGACGCTCGAGTGGTATGACTTTACGGTCTACAACGTAATGGCGGCCTTGGTTTTCAATGTTGTCTTCTTTCCATCGTTCGATCCGCTAGCTGGCACGCTGCTGGCCTTCTCCACCTACGCCGTCGGTTACATCTCGCGACCCGTTGGTGGATTTGCATTTGGACATCTAGGCGACCGACGGGGTCGGCGGTACGTGCTCGTCGCTACTCTCGTGCTCATGGGCTTAGCGACCTGCCTGATTGGAGTATTACCGTCCTACCGATATTGGGGCGTATGGAGTCCTGTTCTGCTTGTGATGTTGCGCTTCGTGCAGGGTGCGGCTATCGGCGGCGAGTGGGCGGGCGCCGTGTTGCTATCGCTGGAACACGGTGCGGACCACCAGCGGGGCCGGAACGGGTCCTTTGCGCAGATGGGGCCAGCGTGTGGCACGATACTCGGTACCAGCGTAGTGGCGGCAATCACTTTGTCGCAGACTCCGGCAACTTTTGAGTCATGGGGCTGGCGTATTCCTTTCGCGCTGAGCGCGGTGCTCGTTGGTTTCGGAATGTGGGTGCGCCGCGGGGTCCAGGAAACTCCGACGTTTGTGAGTTTGGAATCGCACCACGCGACTGCCAGGGCACCGGTCAAAGATGTGTTTCGACAGCATCTGAGGCCGCTACTCACGTCAATCGGCGCTCGGGTCGGGCCGGATGTCGTTTATGCCTTGCTGGTCGTCTTTACACTTACCTACGTCACGACGGTCCTGCATATGTCGCGGCCGCTTGCGCTGACCGCGACAATGATGGGAGCGGCGTGCCATGCCATTGCTGTACCTGTGTTCGCGACCTTCTCGGATCGCATCGGTCGGAAACCGGTCTACATTTTCGGTACCGTATTCTCCATGCTTTGGGTATTTGCCTATTTTGGCTTGATGGATACCAAGCGGCCGCTTCTCATCGGAATCGCCGTAGCAGTTGGGATGACGGTTCACGCCGCGATGTATGGACCGCAGGCCGCGTTCATTGCGGAGCAATTTCCGGCTCGAGTCAGATATGCCGGTGCATCTCTTGCCTATACTCTCACGGGCATCGTTGCAGGCGGTATCGCGCCGCTACTGTTCGCCGCCATATACAAGGCTTACGGCTCGACGCTTCGAGTGTCTCTGTATGTGGTCGCAGCGCTGGCTGTAACGGTGATTGCATTGTGGCATGCATGCGAGACCGCAAAAGCGCCGCTCGCCAATAATCAACAGGATGGCCATTGAGCGCATAGACTGTGCAGGATGATTGCGCAGGCGCTCGGTCGGCCAAAAAGGGGCCACTAATGGGCTATCCGGATGCTAGAGGGACGACATGAGCGTCCAGTGGGGAGCAGGCCTTCATACATCGAGTGGGGTCGTCGATGCGGCCGCATACGAGCAATATATTGGACGATGGTCGCGACTGTTTGTACCAGCTTTGTTGGATGCGGCTGAAGTCGGGGTGGGAGACCGAGTGCTCGACGTCGCCACGGGTTCCGGCGAGGCTGCGCTCATGGCAATGGGCGTCGTTGGAGAGACCGGACTCGTAGTGGGTGCGGACGTTTCATCGGCGATGCTTACGGCGGCATCAACCCGTTTGTCGAGCAGCTCGTTCCTTCCCGTGGCGACAGACGGTCAAACGCTCGCGTTCCGGGATGCCAGCTTCGATGCGGTAATTTGCCAACTCGGCCTCATGTTTTTTCCGGATCCGACGCGAGGACTCGCCGCGGCTCGACGCGTTCTGCGTCCAGGCCGTTGCGCGAGCGTGTGCGTCATATCGCTACCTGAGCGAGCGCCAATGTGGAGCGTTCTCGCTGACACACTCAGTCGGTATCTTCCCAGCCAAGCCAGGGCGATGCAGCTGTCATTTTCGTTGGCAGATACCGCCCGGCTAGGGCATATCTTCGACATCGCCGGCTTTCGCGACGTTCGCGTGCGTTCCGAGACGCGCGAGGGAAGTTTCGAGTCCTTCGACGAGTATTGGGCCCCAATTGAATCGGGTGTTGGGCAGTTGCCGCAAGCCTACCTCGCACTTCCCGAAACGAGCCGGCGTTCGGTTCGGGACGAGGTGTGCACGCGCCTCGCGCAATTCGAGGCCAATGGGCGGCTGGTGATGAGCGTCGAAATGTTGATTGGGAGCGGTCGGAGTAGTTAGTGACCCGGAAGCTACTCGACGTTCTGCACCTGAGCCTGGAATACCGCGATTCCCTCGGTAATTCCCTTGTAATTCGCTACTCTAGCGGCTGTGGGACACCTACGGGGACACGCGCCCCTGATTTCACATAAGGGGGATCGAAAATAGTTTTTGTCGCTTAAGGTCGCTCAGCCGACATTCGTGTGGAAGATCCCTAATCGCCCCATCAATCACAAAGGCGATTGTACACATGAACGTTCAAGAGAAGCAGTGGCCCGACACACGGCCGCCGGCCAAATCCCAGGCCGGTAAAAATTGGTCCGAGTTGAATCACCGCGATCTCGCGGCCCTGAAAAATTTCGATCTTCTGCCCGACTCCGCTGGCGTCCGTATTGGCGTAGTGGCGGCGCTGTTCGGAGCGAGCATCGCCACCGTATGGCGTGGCGGTCCGCGGTTCCCCTCGCCGATCAAGACCGGACCGAAGACGACCGTATGGTTGGTCGGCCAACTCCGGGCGAAGCTGCGGGAGATCACAGTAGGAGCGGCAGCATGAGCGACCCAATGCAGAAAGTATGTGCCGAAAAGGCCGTTGATGCCCTCCGGGCGATTCAAGAAGTCTGCAAGCAGCGCGGAGTGGGGATCTCCGAAGAAATCGTGTGGATCTATTGCGCGGAGCGGATCACCTTCGCGGCCGAGCAGATCATGTACGCGGTGCAGCGGTCATGAGCGCCACAAAACTAGAGCGGTCGAAACAATTCATCGCTGATAAGCAAGAAGACCGCATTGCCAGCGAAGGCGAGGATGCTCTTGTGCAATACCACGATCACGAGGCCCTGCTCGCGCTCAAAGTCCTAGATCAGGACCCGCCAGACATTTCACCGTGGATCGGGTATGCCCTGCCTTCGCCGCCCGCCAACTCGCGCGAGGATTTGGCATTACGGTTGTACAACCGTGAGAGGCAGCTAGAGAACGCGCAAAAACGAAACGCCGAATTAGAAGCGGAACTGCGCGGGCTGCATGAACGGATGTTCACGGTTTTGTTCCCTACAGAGACAAATCCTCGCGTCCCTGATTTTGACAGCACTGGCGCAGGGCATGACCCGCGAATTCATACGCGGAATCGCTCCAAGGGAATTGACGGCAAGTGGAAGATGCGACGGGATCTATCAGCGTACGTAGTCGAAACGTTGACCGCGTGGTCGACTCGATATCCGAGGGTTATCCCGGATGATCCTATGGTGAAGCCATGAGCAGCAACAATAAAAAGCGCAAGGCGCGATCATGATATTCTTTCTTCGTAGGGTTGCTCCCCGTGCAGGTTATGCCTGGCACCCCAAAACGACCAAAGCCCGCGCAGCGACGAAACTGGCGGGCTTTGGAATTTTTGTCTGATTGATACGAGCAACCGACATGAGCGATTCTACAGCACCCGCGGCTACTGCCGCAAATCCCCTTGCCTTCATCGTTTACAAACTCGGCGAGCCTGATCCCAAAACAGGCAAACATCCGAAGGTCCCTGTACATCCCGTCACACTGAAACCGACGGACAAGCTCGACCGCAACATCTGGCTATCCCATGTGGACGCCAAGGCGCGCGCCGCCGCACTCGGCGAGCCCTTCGGCATCGGCGTTGTCATTCACGAGGGGTCGGGTCTCTTTTTCTTCGACGCTGATTCGTGTGTCGAACACGGATCGATCACCAAGCCCGAAGTTGTCGCCATCATCGACAAATTCCGCCGCGCCGGCTGTTACATCGAGCTATCGGTATCAGGTACCGGCGTCCACGGGATCGGAACATACTCAGGGCCGGCGCCGACACACATTAATCGAATCAAGGTCGACGGGCTGAGCCTTGAGCTATACAGCGGCGACGGCAATTTCTGCGCGCTCACCGAAACGCCAATCCCCGGAACAACGCTAGGCAGTATGTCCGCCAATGCGACGCTTCTACTGTGGGAAATCGCGATACGTTTCCCCAAAGACGAAGCGGGAGCCGGTTCTGACGAACTGACGAACACGCCTAGGTGGCCGGGGAGGATTCTCGACCTCGCGCAAGCGGTCGCGGCGCGCCGTAAAGAGTATCCCGCGCTAGGTGTGATGCTCGACGGTCCCGGGGTCGACTCCGACCAAGACCACGCTGTGTGCTGTGAAATCCTCAAGTGCACTGGAGGGAACGGTCAGGCCGCGCTCGATTATCTGCGCAACATCGGCTACAAATGGTCGCCCGCCAAAGTCGGCCGCGAGGACTACTACCAGCCGCGGACCATACGGCATGCCTTCAACGAGTTGGATGTCCGACCTTCTGTAAACGTGACTGGGGTGTTCGTCGGTGCGCTCCCGGCGGGTGCATCGTTGACGCCTATAACCAGTGTTCCCCGCATCCACGCCGTTCCGGCCATAAGGTCGCCGTCTGAGCGGTTTCCTATCTACACATTCGATGAGATGATTTCTCGCCCTCGGCTGCAATGGTTGATCAAAGGCGCCATGCCTGCCGAGGGGGTGGCCGCAATCTATGGCCCCGCGGGCAGCGGCAAATCCTTTCTGTTGCTCGACATGCTCGGGGCCGTGGCCACGGGGTCGCACTGGTTCGGTCGGCCCGTCAAGAAATCCCCGGTGCTCTATATCGCGTTGGAGGGTGCCGCGGGCTTCCAGCAACGAACAGCGGCGTATGCGAAGAAGTTCGGAACCAAGCCCGAAATGCTATTCATTACGGCTCCGTTAGATATCTGCCAGCCCGACGACTTGGCCGCGCTCGTGGCTGCGATCCGCGCGAAGGGTTGGCAGGGTAACGGAGTCATTGCCGTGGACACGCTCAACGCGGCCATGCCGGGCAGAGACGAGAACGGCCCGCAGGACATGGGCGCCGCAATCGCCGGCCTCAAGGTCTTACAGCGCGCATTCGGCGGGCTCGCGATCATCGTGCATCACACGGGCAAGAACATCACAGCGGGCCTGCGTGGGCATTCGAGCCTGCACGGCGCGCTCGACGCCTCGATTGAGGTTGCACGCGAGGGGCTGTCGCCGGTTCGCACGTGGAACATGGCCAAGCTCAAGGATGGCGCCGACGGAGAGGGCCCGACCTTCACGCTTGAGAGTGTCTACCTCGGCACCGATGAGGACGGGGATTCGGTCACAAGCTGCGTCATCGCGCGCCCCGCGGCCGGCGTCGAATCCGCGGCGGTCACAGTCAAGCCGCAGGGTCGCATCGGCAAGAACCAAAGATTGGCGCTCGACATACTCAACAAGCTGTTGGCCGATCCGGGCGCTATGAGCGGGCTGCCGGCCACGGTACCGACCGGGCGCCCCGCCGTCGCTTGGGAGGTAGCTAAGCAAGCCGTGGGCAAGGATTACCAGTTGGAGGAGAAGCGCAAAGGCCCCGAGGCGCGCCGGGTCATTCAAAGCCTGATAGAGAGCGGTTGGCTGACGACCGACGGTGAGTACCTTTGGCGAACGATCTACGCCGGGCCGGAATTAGGGTTATGACAAGTAAATCTCTTATTGCGGCCGAATTCCTCAAATCGATCAGTCAGGGCTGTAGCCGCACGAAACTAGCCGCAACAAGCCGCACCCCTAAAGGGTGGTGCGGCTATTGCGTATTGCGGCCAGCCGCATTAGG
>Ga0179592_10000033_pt1 | contig 63819 bp, 51 predicted proteins | sample CZODoug2_1_08_16_FD_148623 | JGI IMG/M metagenome (GOLD analysis project Ga0179592, IMG submission 148623) | Vadose zone soil fungal communities from Angelo Coast Range Reserve, California, USA - CZODoug2_1_08_16fungal (Illumina Assembly) | ecosystem: Environmental > Terrestrial > Soil > Vadose...
CCGCCTCGAATTCGGCGATGGCCGCCGGGATGTCGCCACGGGCGAGCAGGACGCGTCCGAGTTCATAGTGGGCGCCCGAGAACGTCGGACTAGCCGCGAGTATTTGCCGCAGCAGCACCTCGGCCTCGGCAAGCCTGCCGGCGTAATACAAAATGCGCGCGGCATAACGCCGGGTCAACTGATTGAGCGGATCGCGGTCACGAGCCTTTTGCATCGCCGCCATCGCATCAACCGAAGTCCCCGTGGCCTGGGTACGTATGGCTCGAATGAAGAGCGCCTCCGAATTTCCAGGGTCGAGCTGTAGCGCTTTTTCCGTCGCCTCAGCGGAGGCGCCCCAGTCCAGCCGCACCAAGCGGATCGAGCCCAGCCTTGCATAAGCATCCGCCAGTGTCGGATCGAGTTCGATAGCACGCTTCACCGAGGTCTCAGCGGCCTTCAGGGCCTCGAGCACAGGTTCGTAACCGTTGACTCCGCGGCGGAATTTCACCCACCCTATGCCGTTCCAGGCGGGCGCGTAATTTGGGTCAAGGGTGAGCACGCGTTGAAACGCCTTGAGCGCCTGTGCCGTGCCCTCATCCGTATCGCTTTGCGCGGCGAACAGTCCCTGAAGAAGAAGGTTGTGCACTTCCGTGTTTTCCGTCCGGCTGGCGGTGCTCGGCAAAGCGCCCGTAAGAGTGAGCTTCAGTTTATCGACGACAACGCGAGCGATGTCGTCCTGCACCTTGAAGACATCCTTGAGATCACGGTCATAAGTTGCACCCCAAAGGTGGTAGCCATTGTCTGCACGCACCAGCTGTGCCGTGATGCGAACGGTGTTTCCGGCCTTGCGTACGCTGCCCTCGAGCACGTTTGCCACTTTCAAAGCCTGCCCGATATCGGCGACCGTCACCGGCCGTCCGCGAAAAGAGAACGATGACGTTCGCGCAGTGACCTTGAGTTCCGGAATCTGCGCGAGCAGGTCGATCAGTTCCTCAGACAGGCCGTCTGAAAAATACTCCTGGTCCTTCTTCTCGCTCATGTCGGCGAACGGAAGCACGGCGATCGATTTGTCCGAAATACTCAACGAGTCTGCCGCCCTTACAAGCGGCGGCGGCACAGCCGGAGCCTCGGCGCGCTTTGGCGTCGATCGGTAGTTCATGCCGATGTAGAGCAGAGCCCCGAGGAGCAGCGCAGTTACGATGAACAGCGCATAGGGCGAGCGCCGTCGCTGAGGCGAGTGGCCGGTTGCCGCGCCTGAACTCGATGATCGCGACTGACGCATTGTTCCCGGGCGGGGCGCAGGCGGGTCGAAGGGATCCTCCACCGGCACCAGCAAGCGGCGTATGCGATCTACGAACTCCGGCGGCGTCTCACCGTCGGGGAGGCGCGTCCACTGCACTTCGCGGAATCGGTCCGGAACACGGGCATCGGCTTCGTTGATTCCATCGATCACGACCGGAACCAGGAATGGCTTTTCCGCGGCCATCAAATGCGACCGATCGACCGCAAGTTTCCACTCAAGCCTGAAGTATCCTTCGACGCGGGCACGAGTGTGCATCGAAATAACCGGGAGGAACAAAGCGCAGGCTTTGATCTGGTTGCGGATGGCCGCATCCCAGGCATCTCCCCCGCGCAGTTCGCTCTGGTCGAACCATACCTCGATCGAAGCTGCGCACAGGGCCGCACAAATTCGCTGGGCCGCCGCGGCGTCCTCCGCGGCGTAACTCAGAAAGACTGCGTTATTGGACTCAGTCACGAGCAGGAATCCACATCAGCCGCAAGGCGCACGTCTCATCATTGAGCTCCCTAGCATTGTTCTATTTGCTTTTCAGGTTTTGAAGAATGCAGGACCCGGGGTTGCAGTGCAATGCTTGGTAAGAGCTAATGCGCCGGAATCGACCTGCGAGCCGATCGGGGCGACTTGCGCAATGACCGCGGCAATTTGCGTGGCGACCAGAGGGCTATGCTCCCCCACCGCGCGTCCAAGTGGCGACCCGGTGCCCGGGTGCCACGAATTGCATCGGCTCAATTGACTGTCTCAGCGCTCCAGGATCCTGTGTCCCAAATTGCCTCCAGTGCCGGCTCGGAGATCATTGCGCCAAGTTCAGAGACGTGTTCGTTATCGATATAAAGAGAAACGTCATTGCGCGCGATGGAGCACATGCCACCTGCGCACAGCAGGTCCTGCGGCTTGAGGATTCGAAACCCGTATCGCTCTTGCAGGCGCGCAATGATGGCCGTTGCGCTATGTTGCTGCGCCTCGTATGTAACACGGCTGATCCGAAATTCTCTGTCTAGATGCAGCCGCTGCGCCGAGGCGAGCGCATAGGGGACGTCCACGATGCTTTGTGGTGCATCATCGAGAAGAAAGACCCGCACGTGCCCGCGTTCCAGCGCGGCAAGAAGGCTGTTCAACCCGCGCGAGAACACTGTAGCGTTTTCGAGCATGGAATAATTCTCAGGGCTTTCGGAATCCGTGAGCCGACGCGAATGCTTATCTTCGGTATAGGCGATCCAGTGAGCAGCCAGTATCACCGTACCAATGTGATTGCGGACTACCCAGTTCAACACCGCTTCGGTATGCCGTTTGCAACGTTCACTGCGGCCAAAGCCACGTGCATCAATCCAGGAGCGCAAGAGATTCGACTTGGCGGTAGAGAAATCGCGGACGTATACCCCCAGAAGCGGTGGGCACCCGCCTTGTTGCGCAAATATCGCCGCCTCATGATGTCTCGCATAAGCCACGTCGACCGCCGGCAAGATGGCCAGAGCGTGGGAGTCGCCCCAGAGGAGCGCTTCAACAGGTGCACTTTTGTCGCCGAGCTTGCAGGATGGCGTTTGAATGTCCTCAGGGGACGTGTTTCTGCATCGAGTTTGCTCTGCCGTGTAAGTAGGAAACTGCGCGTGCTCCCGGGCATTGTAGCGTGCGGGATCCGCAACCCGATACAGGACGAAGGTGGCCAGGATTAGCGCAACACCCGATGCGGCCGCGATTGCATAGAGAGTGGGCCGGCGCAGAAGCGCATTCGACCCTCGGAATGGTTGTTCCACGTAGCGCCATGACAGCGCTCCGAGCAGGAAGGTCGATGCCAGCAAGGCGCAACGCACGGAAAAGGAAAGAGGATCGAATGCGTAGTACTGCGCGAGGACCAACAACGGCCAATGAAAAAGATACAGCGAATAGGACCACAACCCGATTCGTCGCATGACCGGATTTCCGAGCACTTTGCCGACTGGCATGGCCCGATCGCACGACGCGTAGATGATCGCCATCGCGCCGGCGCAAGGAACCAGCGCCCAGGCACCGGGATACGGTGTGTTGTCGCTTAGAAGCAGGTCGGCACCGGCTATGAGCAGCAATCCCAGCAGCGCAACGCCTGCTTGCACGCGAGCGTCGCGTGGCGGTGAGAACTTACCGACAGCCAACAGTGCGCCCGCCAGCAGTTCCCAGGCGCGGAACGGCGTCAGATAAAAAGCTGCTGACGGCCCAACATATGTGCCGACGACGCACAGCACGAGGGAGGCCAGCGCCAGGGGCCAAAGAACGGCTTGGTAGCCACCGCGCATGAAGCGCGAGATGACTATCATCAGAAGCGGAAAGAACAGGTAGAACTGCTCTTCGACTGCCAGCGACCAGGTGTGCAGCAGTGCGATGTGAGCGGCGAACTCACCGCTGTAGTCGCCCGCATTTTGATAGAACGCGTAGTTGGCGAGAAACGGAATGACGTAGGCCGCCAATCGGGTTTGGAAATGAAGGTCGCGCGGAAAATCGACCTTGGAGGCCAGCAGGAGAAACAGCGCATACATCACGAAAAGAGCGGGCAGGATGCGCCGAATGCGACGTTCGTAGAAAGCAAGAAGTGAAAAACGACCCGCTGCGATGTCGCCTTCGATGTGGGCGGCAATCAGAAAGCCGGAAATAACGAAGAACACGTCAACGCCGACGAAGCCGCCGCGAAATCCCGGCACGAGGTAGTGATGGAAGATGACCGAAAGCACTGCAACCGCGCGCAAGCCATCGATATCGGCGCGGTACGCCTGAACGCGGTTGGCCAGCGCTGGTTCCTGGCCTCGGCTTGGGAGCAACGACATATATCGGTCTACGCGACGGCCTTTATTGCAAGCTCTTGCGGTGTTGATTCGCGAATTTTGGCTGACGCTCACCTTTGGCCGAGGACTGTGTGTGTAACTGTAACGATTCGTCAAGCGCGGTACGGAGCCAGACCTGCACGCGGCTCGCTATGAAATCAATCAGGGTACGGGCGGCGAGCGATAAACCGCGCCGCGAGTGATACACGGCATGCAACTTGAGCGCCGGCAACAACCAGTGCGGAAGAATGTGTATCAACCGGCCATCGTCGATGGCGTCGCGGCACAGCAGCGGCGGTAGCGCCGCGACACCGCACGCCGCAAGGGCGCCTTTCTTGAGGACCCAAAGATCCTCGGTAATGAGCCGCGGATGATGCGGCACCGAGGAAAGTTCTCCATTGGAGTCGGAAAGGTTCCAAACGTAGCGGCCCCTCAGTTCCGGCGGAAGCGCCCCAGCTACTGATGGCAGCGGTTTTAGATCCGCGGGCCTGCGTGGCTCACCAAAGCGGGCGAGCAGCTCTGGGCTCGCGACAAGCAGTTCCCGCTCCAACGTGAACGAGCGAATGATCAAATTCGACGAGCGCATGTCAGGTCCGATATGCAGCGCGAAGTCATACCCTTCTGCCGTCAAGGCCGCCTCGCGGTTGCTGATTTCGAGTACCACGTCAACATTCGGATATTCCTTCATGAAGGCTGTCAACGCCGGCTCGAGAATTACCTGCGAAAAGTTAAGCGGGCTCGATATTCGAAGTTTGCCGCTTGGCAGTGTGCGCACGTTGTCGATCATGCTCGACGCTCGATCCATTTCCTGGAGGATTACGAGGCACTGTTCGTAGTAACGCGCGCCGATGTCCGTAACTTGAAGCGTGCGAGTCGTGCGCTTGATCAGCTGTACCCCCAACTCCTCTTCAAGCTTCGACAAGTGCTGGCTCAGCATCGACTTCGCGACCCCAAGTGTTTCGCTCGCTGCGGTGAGGCTGCCGTGTTCGACGATCCTCACGAAATAAACGATGTTGTTTAGATCCTTCATCGGCAAGGCTCCCTTGGTCAGGCGTCCTTGCGCTGCCTGTGATTGTTCGCGATTGAGAACAATCTTTTCATATCTTCGCGCTTCATTACAACCAATCAATTTGAGAGAATGGGGGGCGGCGGAAGGGAAGCTGGTCAACTCGTCCTAGATATTGCAATAACTACAAGGAGGGATCTTGGATGGACCAGGGGCGTTGGAGCGTGGTGATTGCCGCGACGCTTGGCCTCGCAATCATGATGCTTGCCTGGGCTGTCGCCTACTCCCAGCCGGCGCGGAAGGATCCGAATAACTCACTCCCGTCGACCAACCTTTCGGCAGATGGCACCGTCGATCGTAGCTCGCTCCCGCGTCCCGCCCCCGGTTTTGCAAATGCCCACGTCGCGACCAACCCCCAGGCGCCGGATGCCAAAGCGGTCGGAGAAAAAACCTGCATTGCATGCCATCAATTGGAAGCTGACCACTTTACGCACACCCTGCATTCCCTGGGACTGCATGTCGCCAATCGATCAGATCCAACCATACCGGTGTGTGAAGCATGTCATGGACCCGGGTCTGAGCACGCGGCCAAGCCGCTGCTCAAGGGGCTCATCATCGGCTACACGAAGAATTCCGGGACTCCGATCGAAACGCAGACCAAGACCTGTCTGACCTGTCACTCGGGTGGCTCCCGGGATCACTGGCTGAGTTCCGTGCACCAGCGCAACGATCTGTCGTGCAGCGATTGCCACAACCCCATGGCCAAGTTTTCGGTGGAAGGGTTGATGGCGAAGTCATCGATCAACGACACCTGCGCGCAGTGTCACAAAGACATCCGCCTGCAATTCAACCGGCGTTCGCATATGCCGCTGCCGGAAGGTCAAATGAGCTGCGACGATTGCCACAATCCGCACGGCACCTTGAGCAGCCCGTTGTTGAAAACGAATACCGTCAACGAAACGTGCTATCAGTGTCATGCGGAAAAGCGCGGTCCCTTCTTGTTCGAGCATCCGCCGGTGCGCGAGAACTGCCTCAATTGCCATTCGCCGCATGGCGCCAACCAGAACTCGCTGTTGGTCGCACCGGTTCCGTTCCTCTGCCAGCAATGTCATACGAATTTCCTGCACCCAAACGACTTGCAGACACGCCAATCCTTGGGTACCGGTTTGCATCCCGACGAACGAGTGCTGGGCCGAGCATGCCTCACGTGTCACGCCAACATTCACGGATCCAATGCACCTTCGGGCGTGCGTTTCCACGAGTAGCGCGCGAGGAGCCAACGATGGGTACGAAACGCGGGCGAAATTTCAGGCTTGCACCGGCGATTGCCCTGCTGGTAGCGCCTGCCCTGAGCTGGAGCGACAGTGGAGTCGGCGTCGACACCTGGCGCGCCAATAAGCTTGATCCCACGGGTGGTCAAGCGACCGAAGTCCTCGATCCCGCCGGCACCAGCTGGCTCCAGCCAGGGCAACATCGCTCGCCGACCGGGAACCTGTACGGGACTCCACCGGATGAGCCGCATCCGGAACACTTGAGCGTCTGGCTGATTTACGGGACCTTCGATGTCGGCTATTTGCACACCAGCGGCGCGAAAACCGCGCTCTATGATCGCTATACGCGATGGCCGACCGACGGTCCGGCTTTCGACTTCGACATCCATGCCGAGCGGCCCGCCGACGGCAGTTACGCCGAGGTGCGCGGCAGCCGGATCAGCGCCGAGGACCAATACTATGAGGCCGTGTACGGCAAGGCCGGCTCGTTCAAAGCCGAAGCCTTCGTGCGCGACATGTCGAATCTCTTGTCGACGGATTCGAGATCGATCTTCAACGGCGTAGGGACCAATAACCTCACGCTCGCCGGCGGCTTGGTGCCGGGCGGCAGCACCCCGGCACAGGTCGCAGCCGTCTCCGCCGCTGCCCCGGTGACCTCACTAGGAACAGAGCGCAACAAACAGGGGATTGCGCTGTCTGCGTATCTCACGCCGAAGTGGACTGTGTACCTCAACGCCAGCGACGAAGAGCGCAGGGGTGATCGCCCGTACGGCGGACCGTTCTTCTTCAATTTTCAGGGCATCGGCGGTGCCATTGAAGAAACAGTCAAGCCGATCGACGACAACACGGTGAATATTACCGCCGGCGCACGTTACGCCGGATCCGAGTGGCGTTTTGATATCGGATACTCCGGCTCCGTTTACCGCGATCGATACCTTTCCTACATATTTCAGCAGCCATTCGCCCTGGGTCCGCCGCTCGTGGGCGGAGGAACGGCGGCGCCCATCAGCCAAGGTCAGATGTCGATGGAACCTGACAATGAATATCATAATCTGCATGCCACGGCGACCCATACACTGCCGCTAAACGGAGAAGCCTCGCTGACTGCTGGTGCCGGGGAGATGCGGCAGAACGACTCGCTGATTCCGCCCACCAACTGCCAGGGCGTTTTCGGCATCTCGACCAACGGCACATTTAACGTCGGCCCGGGCAATCCTCAGCTCTTCCCGTGTAATCAATGGAACACCACGGCCGCGCTGTCGCAGCAGACCGCGAATATGCTCATCGTGACCAACCTCGTTCAAGGCTCGATCGTATTGCAGCCAACCAGCGCAGTGAGCGTCCGCGCGGGTGCCAAGTACTATCGCGAGGACTATCGCAATCAGTATGTGATGTACAACCCGCAGAACGGCGATCACGGTTACGTAGCCGAGAACGGCGCCCAGGCGAGCATCGTACCGGGCGACCCCGGCTTCTGGAATGCCGTTACCTATCCCAACGCCACCGACACACAGGTCGAAAGCATTCCCTTTAGCTGGCGCAACATCGAAGCCTTTGCCGGAGCGGACTGGAAGTTCGCGCCGCACGATACACTCGGTATCACCTACACGCACGATCACTACGATCCGGCAAATCGAGAAGTCAGCTATGTCGATGACAACAGCGTCAAGCTCAACTGGACCGACAAGCGCCTCAATTGGCTCACCTTCCGCTTCAACTACACCTACCTGAAGCAATCCGGAAGCGTCTACAACTCCGACCCGTATGCTTTCGCTTTTTTTCAAAATTTACCGGGATTCGTTCCCGCGGACGCCACCATCGCCGCCTGGACCGTCAACGCACAGCGCAAGTACGACATCTCTGATCGCAACGAGCACAAAATCGATTTGATGGCGACGCTGATGCCGCGTCCGGACATGACTCTTACGGCATCGGTACGCGGAGATTGGAACCAGTATCCGACCGAGATCGGCCGGCAGGGTTACAACACCATGGCTTCTACGTTGCAGTGGGAGTGGCAGTTCCAGGCGCTCAGCAGCCTGGGCATGTGGCTCGGTTACGATCGATCGAGCATGCACCTGTCGGAAGTCAACGATGCCGCAGGCACGACGGACGACACGCTCGGCGGCCCGAACTACCCGCTCGCGAGCCAGTGGTGGGCGAACGACAAGCAGCGCAATTGGTCCGGAGGCGCCTCACTCACTCATCACTTCGGAGCGGCGCGCTTGGATTTCGATTGGAACTATCAGTCATCGCGGGGCCTCTCGAGTTACACCTACGCATCGCCGAGCGCGCTGGCTTACCCCGGCGACACCGTTGCCCAGTCGGGCAGCCAATTTCCCGCGATGACCTATGTTGTCAATTCGCTCACGCTGAGTTTCACAGTGCCATTGAGCGACCGCGCGTCGCTGCGCCTCTATGACTACTATGAGCATGGTCAGATCAGCGACTGGCACTATGCTGGGTTCGGCAACACCTTGGTCTACGGCAATCGGGTGTATACCGACGCCGGCCCTCAGGGCTACAACACCAACGTTGTCGGCTTGTTCGTCAACGTCAAGCTATGAGGCGCGCGATGACAAAGTCCATTCGCATGTTTGTGTTGACGACGAGCGGAGTCGCCCTCCTCACGGTCGCGTTTTCCATGGCTGCGATTGCCATATCGACCGCGCAGCGATATACGGACCTGCGCCGAATAGAACCCATTCACGGCGATGCGGCGGCCGGCGCTCAGAAGGCGACGCTCTGCCTTTCCTGTCATGGTGCCAACGGCGTATCAGTCGCACCCACGTTTCCCCGATTGGCAGGGCAGCGCGCCGATTATTTGTATCATCGCCTTGTCTCTTTCAAACAAGCGGACTCCAAGGACCCGTACTACTCGAAATCTGCAATGACCGCCTTGGCCGCGCACTTGAGCGACAACGACATGCGCGACCTCGCCAGCTATTTTGCGACACGAATACCCCAGGCAACCGACGTGGCCGCAGCAGCGACCGCCTCCGGCAGAGGCGAGTTCTTGTACCGTTCCGGCGATCCTGAGCACGGCGTACCGCCCTGCCAGGGTTGTCACGGCGCCGACGCGGAAGGCGTAAATGCGCCGGCGGCTCAATACGCTGCGTACCCGGCGCTCCGTGGGCAATACGGCCCGTACGTCATCGCCAGGCTGACGAGCTTTCGGCAGGGCCTGCCACACGACAGCAGCAATGACTTCGTCATGAGCGGCGTCGCTCGAACCCTCGATGACGATTCGATACAGGCCATCGCCGCGTGGCTGGCCTCGCTGGCGCCGACCAAAAGCCTCTGAGGTATCGATCGGTCTCAGTAGACCTTGTCGCCCTTCTCCACCCCAAAAGGCGACGGCGGCGCGGACTGGAGACGAAGGAGCTGTTCGTGCTCGCCGGCGGCCGCGACATTGATCACCACGATGCCAACCTTTTGCCCTGTCTCCACATAACGGTAAGCGTCGGCGATCGCATCGAGAGGATATCTTCGATCAATGACCGCACGAAACTGACCCGCCTCCATCCGGCCCTTCAGGTACTCGACAAACGCGTGGCCGCTGCCTCGGGGCGGCAGGGGAACCAGGACCCTGTTGTTTTTTGCGATCGACGACCAGATGATCAGCGGCAGGTATTCCCCCCAGGGTCCGACGTCTGTCGCCATAAACGTCCCCTTGAGTTTCAGCAGTTTGCGGCATCGAAAGAAGCTGGCTTTCCCCACCGCCTCGAAGACGAAATCGAATTTGTCGCCGAGGCGGGTGAAATCCTCTGCGGTATAGTCGACGGCGCGGTCCGCGCCGAGGGATTTCACCAGCTCCAGATGTCGCGTAGCGACGACCGCGGTCACCTCGGCGCCTTGGGCTTTCGCAAGCTGCACCGCCGCCGAGCCGATGGCACCGGAGGCGCCGTAAATCAGGATTTTGTGGCCAGGCCCGACGTGGAATTTTCTCAGCCCCGAGTTGGCATAGAAAGCGCCCTCGCAGACCACCGCTTCGTCAAAGCGCGTGTTTGCCGGCATGATGGCGATTGGCCCTTTTTCGGGAATGCAGACATATTCCGCGTGAGCGCCATTGCTCCGCGACGGGCACATGCCAAAGACGCGATCTCGCGGCTTAAGCGACATGACTTCAGCCCCCACGGCTTCAACCACGCCGGCGAAATCCATCCCGAAAATTGTCCGCCTCGGCCGGCGCAGCCCGAAGAAAAGCCGTGCGAAGAAGGGGTGTGGTCGGAGCTCACCGCAATCCGTCCGGTTGACCGTCGCCGCATGGACCCGGATCAAGACCTCGCCCGCTGCTGGCGCCGGTTTCGGCGCATCGAGTATCTTTATAACGTCCGGTGATCCGTAACGTGTGATAACAGCCGCTTTCATAATTTGCGGACGATAGACCCAAGAATAATTCCTGAGAAGCCCAATCTTTCGTCACCCTCTCTACAGCGAATCATCCAGCAGAAAGTCCTCGAGAGTGACTCCGCGAACCGTGCTCCCATCGAACCCGATCCGAACTGACGATAAGCAGCTTCTCGCGGGCCTCGCCCTGCGATATACCCTTTAAATACAGATTGTTACGCTCAACAACGTTCATAGCGTTGTATTTTACAACGTTCATAACGTTGCATCAGGGGGCGCATCCTCGGGGCATCCCCTCGATATCGGGACGGACGCCGCCCTTTCGCGTCAGCTTTTCTGCTTCTGGCGGCGCTGCACGCTTGGTCCTTGTTGCGGCGCTAAAACTTCCTGCGCGATGCGGCCAGGCGTTTCGGTAATACAGAACGCGGTGTACGATTCGATCAGAACAATCAAGGAGAGAGTCATGCGAAGAACTCAGCTCTTTGGCGTCATTGCCACTATTGGCTCGGTCTGGATACTATCGAGTTGCTCGATCACTTCCCCAACTTCGGCGGCAGCCGAAACAGCGCGCATCACAGTACTCTACGATGCCTTCGGCAACAATGCGGCGATGACCAAGGATTGGGGCTACGCCGCCCTGGTGGAGATCAAGGGCAAGCGCATTCTGTTCGATACCGGTGACGACCCGGCGATTCTCGCGAAGAACGCGAAGGCCAAGGGCGTTGATCTTACCAAGCTCGACTTCGCGGTGTTATCGCACCGCCACAGCGATCACGTCAGTGGACTTTCCTATCTGCTCAGCGTGAACCCGAACGTCAAAATTTACGCTCCCAAGGAAGGCTTCGGCATTTTTGGCTCCGATCTGCCCAGCAAGTTCTATCGCAAGGACGAGGCACTGCCCGCCGAGATGCGCTATTACGGCGGCACACCGCCTGAGATTATGAAATTCGGCACGGTCTTTCCCGGCGCGAACATTCAATTAATCGACAAGACCACTGAGCTGGTACCGGGCATTACGTTGATTGCTCTGGTGTCGGATGCGCCCGGAACGAAGGAATTGAAGGAGTTGTCGCTGGCCATCAACACGGCGGATGGCATCGTCTTGCTGGTTGGCTGTTCGCATCCGGGCATCGAGAGCATCGTTGCGGAAGCCGCCAAGATCAATCCACACATCCACTTCATCGCGGGCGGGTTTCATCTGGTGGTGGCCCAGGACCCGGCAATCGAAAAGGTTGCCACAACCCTGCATGACACCTACAAAGTGGACTTCATCGCTCCCGGTCACTGTACGGGCGAACCTACTTTCGCTGCACTTCGAAGGACGTTTGGCGATCACTACCTTTACGCCGGGTTGGGAACGACACTGAATCTGGGCGCGAACCCGCGCGCCACATCGAATCGACGCGCCAGCGGTGTCTTTGAGGAAGCCGACTTGCGCAGCTACCGCGCCCTGCTCGCCCGGAGCGAGGACCTGAGTGATGGTGGACTCGAGATCCGCGCATCTCTTTAGCCCCCGTTGATGATGCGATGCAAACCGCTGCATGAAGCAGCCGACGCAGTTCGGTGCGCGGATGTGATTTGCCGTTCGGTCACAACAGGCATAGATTGCCTATAGTGAGCCTTGGGGAGGGTGTCATGAAGACTTCAATGGGCGTTGTCCTGTTTGGCCCCACGCTCGTTCTCATCGCCTGCTCGACGAATCTGCACGCGACCCCCCCGGCGTCAAAGGCACAACCGGCGACAGCGCAGAGCAAACTCGCTCCACACCTGTCGGAGGCTCCTACCGGCTTCGACAACAGGAGCAACGCGGTCGTAGACGATCAAACGCACCGGTCGGATCAAGCCAATTTTGAGCAATTCGAAGCCATCGCCGATGGGCTCGGCCCGCTCTTCAATGCTCAGTCCTGCCGCGAGTGCCATCAGAGTCCAGTTACCGGCGGCGTCAGTCAGGTCACGGAGCTGCGCGTCGGGCACAAGAGCCCGGACGGCAAATTCCAGAACGCTGAGATATCGATCAACCACGGATCCGAGATTATCAAGGGACGCTCGCTGGTGAATCAGCGAGCAATCTGCCCTAACACCGCCTTTCCCTCCGTTGAAATTCAAGAACGCGTGCCAGATTCGGAAACGATTCGTACGTTTCGCACCTCCCTGGGGATTCTCGGCGATGGATTTGTTGAGGCAGTTGACGATTCGACGTTGATTACCCTTGCCAACAGGCAGTGTAGGCAGGATGGGAAAATCTGCGGCCTGATTGTCCGCGTGCCCATCCTAGAGTCTCCGGGCGAAACTCGTGTCGGCCGCTTCGGCTGGAAGAGTCAGCACGCCAGCCTCCTCTCCTTCTCTGGCGATGCCTACCTAAATGAAATAGGAATTACGAATCGTCTCTTTCCGGATGAAGTGACAGACCTGTGCAACACGGTCGCCGAACCAAACGATAGAGCTGGCGCAGATGGTCTCGCGGACATCGATCGCTTCGCACGTTTCATACGCGCCACCAAAGCTCCTGCGCGCGACGCTCAGCAAGCCGGCTCCGCTACGGCCAAGGCAGGCGAAACGCTGTTCGCCAAGATCGGCTGCGACATCTGCCATGTCTCCACGTTGACCACCGCGGCCTCGGGCACGGTAATCAATGGCGGGAAATTCACGATTCCCGATGCGCTCGGGAGCAAAACCTTTCATCCTTACAGTGACTTCCTCTTGCACGACATCGGCACCGGCGACGGCATCGTCGTGGCCATGCAGGAGCACTATGGCAAGCGTATGTACCAGATCCAGTGGAGAGACCTTTCCCTCGAAGCCTATCAAGCTACCGCTAACAGAATGCGCACCGCTCCACTGTGGGGCGTGCGTATGCAGCCGATGTTGATGCATGATGGTGCGTCACTGACGTTTCGCGATGCCATCCTCCGTCACCGTGGCGAAGCGAGCAACGTGACAGAGCGCTTTGAAAACCTGAGCGACGCAGATCAAAGCGCTATATTCGAATTTCTTAAATCTCTGTAACGGAAAGCGTGACTCAGAAGCGGGTTGGCGCGCCTAACGGGTGAAGATTCCTGTAACGATGTTGCCACAGCTCGCAGGGGCCTGCGCAGGTCTTGACTAGACTGGCTTGATTGGTGGGCCGTGGGGCGATCAAGACTATTGCGCTGTCTTACGTTTCGGAGAGCGCGGCGTCGGATTGTGCGAACGCGATGGCGGTGAGCTCGATATCCGCACGGGCGATCTTTGCGCGCGCAGCCAGTTCGCGCCAACGGCGCGTTACTTCTGTTATTTCACCGACGATCTTTGCGCCGCGGTCCTTTGAAAGCGAGTACCACTCCGCAGTCTTAACTACCGTCGCGAGGCTTGGACGGTTGTCCGATTCATCGAGATTCAGAACATGTTCGGCTTTTTCAATGTTGGGATTTACATCAAACGCCGGCGCAAGCCGCCACCCGTTCGAGGTCAAAATGAAGCCGTGGTTTCGCAGATGATCATCCCGATTTCCAATGGCGACATTGAAGGCAACGCGCCGAAAGAGTTGCTCGAGATCGGCCTCAACGTATTGCTTCGCACCCCGATGATGCAGAAATTCGGCCATGTCGAGATAACTTGTTCCTTCGCTTTGATCCTTTCGCAGCATAGCCATCGCGGATGCATAGAACCGACGCCGATTGCCGACGCGGTCGAAGCGCTTCACGCAGAAGGTGTGGAATTCGCCGCCGAAAGTCTTAGTCCTGGCCGGCGGCACATCAATTCCTGTTCGCTGGGCAAGACCGTGCGCGACGGACTCCCATGCGCCGATGTCGCGCTCGTCGTCCTTGGCAGGAAACTTCGCAATCCAGAGGCTTTGATCGGTGTCCGTGAAATTAGCCTTAGGTCTCGCACCACCCAAAGAGGCCCCCGGGGCCACCAGCACAGCCAGCCAGCGACGCAGCGCGTCGAGATCGTCGAGGCGCTTCGCCGTGATTTCCTTGGCTACGGCCTCAAGTTCGCGAAGACTCGCCACCGGTGGAGCGGATCTTGGATGATCGGCGAGGAAGTGGGTCTCCCCGTCGCGTCGCAGCCGTAATGCACCCTGGCGTGTGAGATCCTGAACGCCGATGAGATAGTCCCATGCGTACAAGGATCGCTGAGTTCGGCCTTCATCCTTCGCGCTCAACGCTTCTCGACGCTTCATCAGCATCTGACCCCAGCGATCTGGCGCCGAGTCGTCAAATACGCGAAAATTTCCCTGGTCCGGCTTTGGATGGAATGCCCCCTCCCCCAAGGACAGGTCCGGATCGATCGCAAAGCTCATGGGATGCTGAAGCCATGTGGGATCGTAGGCAAAGCGCATCGCGCTGCGATCATGGGTGAGTGTGCCGATTTGAAGTTTGCCGGTGAGGAAGTCGGCGTCCAACCAGACTTGAAGGCTATCGCTCACGGGGATTTCCGTCGCTGCCGCGGCTCTTTGTGCCCGGGCGTATGTTGGCGGGCGGGCGGCGTCGATGCTTAAGTTCATTGTCTTGCAGCAGACGGCCGAGCTTGTCATCACGGGCAATCAGATCCAGATCCGATTCAAGCCCTAATACTGAGAGGATGCGCATCAAGGTTCCCAAGGCGACCGCCGAATTGCCCGCCTCCGCCCGATAAAGCGTCATTCGGGAAATACCGGCGCGCTCGCAAGTGATATCGACGCCGAGCTTGCGTCGCAAACGAGCGAGCCGAAGACGTTCCCCGAGTGCCTCGAGGAGCTTCTGTTGAGGTAGGTACATCGGTGGCTGTTTGCTGGGCATGTACCGCATTATAGACGTAATTACGATATTAGTCCATAATACGATACCTAAGACCGCACAAATCCGCGCGCCTATGAGGACACGCCAACCTTGGCGGTCCCTTTCTAGCCCACGAACCGCTCTTGACGATACGATACGTGTCGTATTATTGTAGAGATCGCAGTCGCTTTGAGGTGCTTGTGGAATGCGATCGACCACTCTGGAAATCCGCTCGCGCATCAGCCGGGAAGGCGAATTGAGGCTTTGGCTCGAAGAGGTTCCGCTTCCGAGGCCCAGCCCCAATGAACTCGTCGTCCGTGTCGAGGCCGCGCCGCTCAATCCCTCCGATCAGATATTGATGTTGGGATCTGTCGACCCGACGACCCTGCGCGCCAGCGGTACGGTGGATCGGCCAATCATCGAGGGACGTGTTCCGCCTGAGCGGCTGACAGCCATGTCGGGTCGGCTTGACCAGGCTCTGCCGGTCGGGAATGAGGGGGCCGGTACCGTCATCGGTGCTGGAAGCGAAGTCACCTCGCTCATCGGGCGCGTGGTTGCAATCCGAGCGACAACTGGCTCCTATGCGCAGCACCAGATCGTCGAGGCCGCTGACTGCCTCGTTCTTCCGGAGGCGTTGTCTGCCCGCGACGGAGCGGCGGCGTTCATCAACCCGCTCACCGCATTGGGGATGGTGGAGACCATGCGCCGGGAAGGTCATTCGGCGCTCGTCCATACCGCTGCCGCTTCCAATCTGGGCCAAATGTTGGTGCGGCTTTGTCGGAAGGATGGCGTGCCGCTCGTCAATATCGTCCGAAGCGCTGAACAGGTGGCGCTGCTGCGGGACCTTGGGGCCGAGTACGTGGTTGACAGCAGCACGCCGGACTATGCGAGCGCGCTGGTTGTGGCAATCGAAAGCACGGGAGCGACCCTCGCCTTCGACGCGATCGGCGGCGGCAGCATGGCTTCAACTCTTCTCTCTGCCATGGAGGCGGTGCAGATCCGCAAACTGGCCACCTACAGCCGATACGGCTCACCGGTGCACAAGCAGATCTACATTTACGGTGTTCTCGACCCGCGTCCCAAGGTTCTCGATGGCCAGTTCGGCACGGCCTGGAGCGTTGGCGGCTGGCTCATGAGCTGGTTCTACAACAAGATCGGGACCACGGATGCTGCACGGCTGCGGCGGCGCGTGGCGGACGAGCTGACGACGACATTTGCCAGCCGGTTCACCGCAGAGCTCAGCCTACAGGAAGCGCTGTCCCTGCAAGCGATACTCGCATACTCTCGCCGCGCCACCGGCGCCAAATACCTGATCACTCCGCATACAGGTACCGCATGAGCACAGCCGCCGCTTCGAGCCGAAGACGCAGCAACAGCGCGCGGCAGGCTATTTTGACCGCCGCTTTCGCACTGCTCGAGGAAGAAGGGTTCGAACACCTTTCGATTGAGGGTGTCGCGGCACGGGCTGGCGTCGGCAAGACGACCATCTATCGTTGGTGGCCCACAAAGGGTGTGCTGGCTGTCGAAGCATTTCTCGAGGCGGTGACGCCGGCGATCGCCTTTCGTCAAAGCGGGTCGGCACGGATCGACATCGTGCGACAGATGAAGGCGCTGGCCAAGCTCTATCGCGGACACACTGGAAACTTGGTGTGCCAGATGATCGGCGCCAGTCAGCTTGACCCCGCGATGCGGAAGGCATTCACGGAGGGCTTTCTCTATCCCCGACGAGAGTGCGCGTATGCCGTATTTCAACGCGGCGTAGCCGATGGCGAGTTCCGGGCGGACGTGGACCGTGATGTAGCGATCGACGCCCTATATAGCCCAATCTACTATCGCCTGCTCGCTTCACGAGCGCCCATCGACGAAGCATTCCTGGATCGGCATATCGACCTGGTTCTTCGCGGTTTGATGGCCTGAGCGGCGGCCTAAAATCTGCGTTGTCCTCAATGCATCAAAACCATCAAGACGGGCGTACTCTACCGTAGATGATGTTGCCCTCACGAAGGCTCCTTCTGGAATGGACGGCTCCGCTACTAAGATCGAAATGTAAAGAATAGAAAGCATCAGGAGTTCATCGACATTGACCACGAAGCATCGTTCTGTGAATGCGCCACACCGGTTCGCCTTGCAAGGACATTGGGGACAAGGTTTGGTGCTCGGTCTTGCCTTGGTTACCATGCCAACAGCAGCACAGGAACGCGGCCGCGAGTCATTCGAAAACGTTTTCATCGGGGCGTACGACGCCGATGCGTGGAATGGCATTGTGTTTAATGCCAAGGCGTCGGGCCAGTCCTTGCCATTTGCCATCCGTATTGGGTCTAAGAGTTCTGGGTTTCTGGATGGGGAGCGCGTCTTCAATGCGGTCAGCCTCGTGGGACCTCACGCACCTGACGGTTCTTATTCATTGATCGGCTGGCGTCACTCTCCGCGTACCGCAACCGTATCCCTGGAGTGGTCGAGAATTGATGAAACGACGATCGTCGGGCGCATTACGGCGCCTTCGGACATCCATCTTGTCATCGAGGCCTATTCACCCGACTCACCGTACTTTACAGGGGCTTATGGCATAAGTTCGGACGGAGACGAGATTATCGGGCAACATCATCTTGAGAATGTCTTTAACTCGGCCGCTGGTTTCTCAGTAGTCACCGACCGGCCGGTATTGGGCAGCGGCATATTCTCCGACGTCGGCCAGTTGCGCAAAGCGATGGATGCAGGGCAACTCCCGAAGGAAAGCAATCACAAGAGCGGCGCAGCCGGTTTCACCTTTCCTAGCGATGCTCTAAGTGGGGCAGCGGGACTTGAATTTGTGACTGGCGGAATGTCTACCGCTCACTTCGTTGCGGCGATTGGTTGGAACGTTTCTGCGCTTTCACAGCAAGCGCATCGGCTGCTGGAACCGGGAAGAATTGACGCGATTCTCAATCAGAAAGCAGAGGCCTACGACAAGAAGCGGCCGCATATCCAGGGTATATTTGCAGGGGCACCGGAAGCCATTGGCAATTCCATGTTTTGGAACACACTCTATGTTCCTTCCCTGGGCTTCGAATTCCCGAGCATTAGCCGTAACTGGGCACATGGATTTGGAGGCTGGGTCGTAGGAGAGTGGGACTGTTTTTTCGGCTCACTTCTAACCGCTGTGGAAGATCCCCGGCAAACCTCAGCCGCAATACGCGCCATTCTGCTTGCGCAATCGCCGAACGGTGTTGTCCCCAACGTCGACGCAGCTTCGGGCACCAGTCCGGACCGCTCGCAGCCTCCGGTCGGTGCATATATTGTGTGGAAAGACTACCAGCGGCACGCCGACCTGGACCTCCTGAAGTGGGCCTATCCTCGATTGAAGAAATGGCACGAGTGGTGGTTTAAAAATCGCGGCGATGGTCAATCTTCGCGGGATGGAAACCGCAATGGCTTACTCGAGTGGGGCAGTGACAAGGGTTCGGCTTTCTCGGTAGGAGGGCGCGGATTTCTGCAGCAGGCAAAGTGGGAAAGCGGCATGGACGACAGCCCCATGTACGACGATGCTAAGTACGACCCCAAGACCTACACCATGGATCTAGACGACGTTGGTCTCAACTCTCTGTATGCGCTCGATTCAGAATGTTTGGCCAAAATCGCGCTGATTCTCGGCGAGGTCGATGACAGCCACAAGTTTGCGGCTGACTATGATCGAATCAAAGGACTGGTGCGCCAGAAACTGTGGAATGAAAAAGATGGCATGTACGAGAATCGGTTCTGGGATGGACACTTTTCGAAAAGACTTTCACCTACTAACTTCTATCCGATGCTGGCCGGTATCGCCACCCCGGAACAGGCCAAGAGGATGGTCCAGGAATATCTGGTTAATCCTCGAGAGTTCTGGGGTCAATATGTGATTCCCACCGTCTCACGCGCCGATCCCGCTTTCCATGATCAGTATTACTGGCGGGGTGATATATGGGGGCCGACTAATTACCTCGTCTACGAGGGGTTGGACCGTTATGGGGAGGACGAGGTGGCTCTTCAATTTGCCCAGAAGAGCTACGAGCTGTTCATGGATGATTGGATGACCCACCAGCATACCGACGAACAGTATTACGCTTGGGGCGGGAGTGCCGGGGGAGACGTTCACTACACGTGGGGCGCACTTCTCAGCCTAATTGCGATGGAACAATTCATCAACCAGAATCCATGGAATGGACTCCGGTTTGGCGCGCTTCATCCTTCCGAGAGCGGCACGCTTCGCAATGTCGATTGGGATAATCATCGCTATGACATCGAGGTAGGACCGCAGTTGACCTCGGTTTCGAGGGATGGAGAACTTCGCTTTAGTGCGGATGCCGGTGTAGTTGTACGCGATTACAAACCGGAGTCAAACACCTTTTCGTTCGCGTTGAAGACTTTGCAACCAGTCAGCGTCACTACACGAGAATACGCATCCGGAACGATATCTCTCAGAGTAGATAATCTGCCGCTTCAGACTCTGATTGTTCAACACGGTGCTGTTGATTTTACAGTCGCCGCGGGGTCGCACCTCATCGTGGAGACAAGGACTGGAGATCGACAATAAACCGGTGATCCAATGACTGACACGAGCAAACTGCGGCAGGAACTAGACGCCCCGTTTATCGTCACGGGCCCGCAAATCAGTTTCTATGCCGAGAATGGCTACATCAAGCTCAAGCATGTGCTATCGCCCGCGCTGCTGGAACACTATCGGGGAGCAATCAGCGCCCGCGTCGCCGAATTGTCCGTCGGCGCCCTTCCCATCGAGCGGCGCACCACTTACGGCAAGGCATTCTTGCAGATCATGAATCTGTGGACCAATTCCAAAGAGGTGAAAGAATTCGTGTTTGGCAAACGACTCGCACGCATCGCGGCCGACTTGATTGGAGCGACGGGGGTACGTATCTACCACGATCAGGCGTTATACAAGGAAGCCGGCGGCGGCATTACTCCGTGGCACGCGGACCAATATTACTGGCCCGTGTCGAGCGACAAGGTGACGACCGTATGGGTTCCGCTGCAAGATACACCGCAAGAAATGGGTCCGATTTCTTTCTGTGAGAAGAGTCATCGCTTTCAGATTGGCCGCGATCTCGAGATCAGCGGCGAGAGCGAACTTACGCTGAAAGATGCACTGAAGACCTTCAGTATGGAAGAGAGTGGGTTCGAACTAGGAGATGTGAGCTTTCATGCTGGCTGGACATTCCATCGCGCCGGCTCAAATACGACCGACCGACCGCGCGCGGTGATGACAATGATTTACATGGACGAAAACATGACGCTCGCTGCACCGAAAAACAAGAATCAAGTCATTGACATCGAGCGTTGGTGCCCAGGTGTTCAGATAGGTGAAATGGTGGCGTCGCCGTTGAATCCGGTGCTCTACTCGAGTGTCGAGAGCCGTCCTCCACGCCAGGGGTAGACATGCCTGGGGACCTCTCCACCGCTCAAGAAGACTTCAGTAAGTTCCTTGAGCTCCCGGGCCGAGATATATTCTACGTCGTCAGCACTCCTTTGCGCCAAGTGCCGCGTTCAAAGACTGGGCCGAGAATGGTGGAACATTGGAGTAGATCCGCAGCCGCTGTGGGATCGAATGGCATGGCCGAAAAGGCGGCATAAACGACCCGGCATTGTCGTAGACACCGTCTACGCTACGCCTGACACGTTCACGGTGCTCATAGCCGGCGGGCATCAGGAGCAACGCCATCGCGGTCATCACGCTTGGCAGTGCACAACGAATTTACTTTGACGAAGAGATGGGTGGAAGCAGGAGGCGCTAGCCATGACTGACTCAGCTGCGCCGTTGCGCGTGATGGAGGAGACGCCTGCGTACTGGCGGATTATTTTCGACTATCCACCTTTCAACGTTGCAGACGGGACGATGTTTCAAGCCTTGCAGGACCTGCTCGCGCGTGCGGACGTCAATCCTAATCTGCGCGTGGTCGTGTTTGAGAGCGCGAACCGTGATTTCTACCTCAGTCACTTTGACTTGACCGGCAAGCTGGGCAACGTCATGACCGCCGTCGGCCCCTCAGGTCTTCCCATCCTCGCGGATACGTTTGTCCGGCTCACCAGATCCCGTGTCGTCAGCATCGCCAAAATTCGAGGCTGTGTTCGAGGTGCATGCAGCGAGTTCGTGCTCGCCTGCGACATGCGGTTTGCCTCCCGGGAAAATACGCACCTGGGTCAACCCGAAGTTGGAGTCGGATTGCATCCCGGGGGCGGCGGAACGGAGCGTCTTCCACATTTGGTGGGCCGCGGTCGCGCGCTAGAAATCATTCTTGGGGCAAACGACTTTGATGGCGAGATCGCGGAACGATACGGCTACGTAAATCGCGCGCTGCCGGATGCGGAACTAGACGCCTTCGTCGACACGCTTGCCCGGCGGATTGCCTCCTTCGATCGGCGTGCCCTGTCGGCGGCAAAGAGACTCGTCAATAAGGTCTCCCTGCCGTCCACCGATCGACTGCTCGACGGACTGACGTCCTTCCAGGCCGCTCTTATGTGGACCGAGGCGCAGCAGCGAGTCGGGGCCTTGTTGAAACTCGGTCTTCAACAGGACCCGGACTTTGAGCGTACTTGGCCGGCGGTGCTCGACACACTATTGAAGCCAGCGCCAGCGAGGCTTAGCCCTGCGAATATCGATGATTAATCGGCCGCGTTCGCGGCTTTTTCTATGAGTGCTGCAACCTCCTTTGGGTGGGAGATGAAGACCGCGTGGCTTCCTGGAAGTTCGGTTGTTTTTGACTTGGCTCTGCTCGTCATGAAACGTTCCAGATCCGGATTGATCATCCTATCCTGCTTGGCGACCACCGCGTAGCTTGGCTTACTTGACCAGGCGGCAGCCGTAGCCTTCGCACCAAAGGCTTCCATGGAAATAGGGACTTGAGAGATGGCCATGAAATGAGCCAGTGACTTAGGGATATCAGCGGCGAAATCCTCAGGAAATGACTGGGGCTTCACCTGCAAAAACCCTCCACCGACGGGGGCGATATCGTTGCTGGGCGGGGGCATCTTGCCATTGAGCTCCACGGCGCTCTCTCCGACATTCGGCTGGAACGCGGCCACATAGACTAGACTCTTCACGGATGCATGGACACCAGCTTCGGTAATGACCATGCCGCCGTAGCTATGGCCCACCAGAACGCAGGGGCCCGAGCGATCGAGAATGAACTTGGTCGCTGCGACATCGGCCCCAAAGGTAGTCTCAGGAATCTGAGCAACATAAATCGTGTAACCGTCACGTTCGAGTATATCCACGACCGGTTTCCATCCGGAGCCGTCGGCGAACGCACCGTGGACCAGCACTACGCTCTTAACGGCCGCCTGCCCGACAGGCGCGAGAGCGATTCCCAATGTAGTAAGAACGAGCGCAGAGATCTTCATCGTGACCCTCGTGAATTGGATATCAGTCGAGCAAGGTTGAACGCGGTTTTATCGAGCGCACCCAGCCGGCGCTCTGCCTGGGGAGCCTAGATTGGCGGACAATAAAGCGAATGTCGTAGAAGCCACCATTTCGGTCGCATTTGGCGGTCCGCAGAATCTCAGAAGCATTGGAATGCGGGCGGAATTAAATCGACACTATCGGTTGCGAGGCGTTCCGGATTGATTGAGGTGTCTGTCCGTATGTGCGCAGAAAGCTCCTGCGCATGCGCTCTCGCTCTCGGAACCCATTGATGCGCGCGATGGTTTCGACTGGCAGTCGTCCCTGCTCGATCATGAAACGTGCCGATTCCAGGCGCAGGTTCTCCACGGCCTTCGCTGGGGACATGCCCGTTTCTAGCCGAAACACGCGGCTGAATTGCCGAGGGCTCAAGCACGCTGCCTGCGCTAACTTCTCGACAGTAAGCGGCTTGGAGAGGTTCCGCCTTGCGTATTGAAGCGCGTCTTGGACACGATCGGACTTGGCATCCAGGGTCAGAAGGGCGGAGTGTTGGGACTGTCCTCCGGCACGCCGGTGGTGGATCACCATGTTCCGGGCAGCTTCCCGCGCTTTGTCGGACCCAAGGTCCCGCTCAATCAGTGAGAGCGCCAGATCGATCCCGGCTGTCATACCGGCCGACGTCCAGATGGGACCGTCTTGCACAAATATGCGATCGATTTCGACGCGAGTCTTTGGGAATCGACGCTTAAGCTCGTCCCCAAACATCCAGTGAGTGGTCGAACGGCGCCCATCGAGCAACCCCGCCTCGCCCAAAATGAATGCCCCAACGCAGACTGCCGCAATGCGCCGCGCCCTGCGGAAGCTGTCCCGCAGGAATCGGACGACATCGTCAGGGGGTTTGCGGGTATCCGGCGGTGAACCCACGATTACCGTGTCTAATGCCGCGTCTTCAGCTCGTTCGGTTTGAACAATCATGCCGAAAGAGTTCACCATTCCCCCGCCGCTCGGCGACACGACGCGAGGCTCGTAATAGGGTTCTGAGAGCATTGTGTTGGCGGCCTCGAATGCGGCCAATGGGGCAAAGCTCAGATTCGCGAACCCGGGCGAAAGTAACAGACCAACCCGAAGGATAACGACCTCCCCTGCCAGGCAGGCGTCCCGTACGAACTATGTCGGGACATACTCTGGACACGGCCGAAATCCTACGCGCGCCCGATTTTTCCCTCAACAACGCGCCGTGTTCCCACCAAATCTCTCGCGTAACCAATTGATTTATTTAATAATAGAAATTCGGCAATCCGTCGAAGCCCCCCTTCGATGGCGGTAAGAGGATATGACGGTGGGTGATCATGACGCTTTCTCAGACGGATACTGCCGCCCAGTCGACCACAGTTTGTTATCCATCACCGGCTATACGGACCGCCTTTCTTATTTGCCTGGCGAGAGCGTCAGTGTTCACGCAAGTAGCACCCACCGAACCGGATCACTGAGGTTGGTGCGCCAAATCACAAGATTTTAAGCGAGACCATCCACTCGTTTTCCGTACGCCCGGACGGCTCGCGGCCCACCGCGTAACCGGCGGACAGCGTCATGGTGTAGCGGTGCAGGACGGTGAAACTCAAGTCCACCTGCCCGCCGGCGTTTTGGTAGTCCGCGCGATGTCGATCGCTTCCGGGGTCCGCCCAAAGACCCGTGGCGAACAGCGATGGCCGCAGCCACGTCAGATAGAAGCTCGGCGTGCCCGCCGATTCGAACACGTAGGGCGGAAGGTTCCATTCGACCATTTCGCGCACATAGTTCAGTGCGCTGACCTCGTTGATCCGGAATCCGGGCAACGAGTAGTAATCGTGATACCGCTTGATGGACCCGTCGTCGACGTAGTTGTTACCAAAAGCGCCGAAGTAGAAGTTCGCGATGACGCTGTTGCGGGCACCGTTGGCAACGCCCGCAGCGCTGCGCAGCCAGATCGATGAATGCGGCAGCGGGACCGGAAACCCGAAATCCAGCCCGCCGCGAAATTGCGGCGCGGTTTCACCGGGCACGTGGCTGCCGTAATAAACCAATTCCCAGGTCACACCCTTCTCATCGTCGATCGCGCCGAGCGAACGCCTCACGTTGGTGTAGTGCAGGCCAACCTCTGCCGTCGTCAGTTGCGTGAAGTTAGTTTCAATGTTCTGCGCGTTGGGCAGGGTGTCGATCTTGTCGTAATACGCCACGTCAAAGAGCAGATCCAGCCGCCGCGGCGTGTCGTAGATCAGCAACCAGTCATAGCCCAGTTTGGCGGCATAGCCCTTGCGGCTGCGCTCGGTCGGGCCGAACAGATCATAGAAATCAGACCGATTCCAGGACAATTCCCCGTGCCAGAAACCGTAGCGCCCGGTGATATCAACATGGCCGCGCTCATCGCTCTGCAGCTTTTCTTCCGGCGTGTAGGCCGCAGTTATCCCTAAGCTTGCAAAATGCAGCGGATCTTCGAAGTTAGCATGGTAGCCGGCTCCAACGGTCTTCTTGTAACCCTGCAGCACCGGAAAGGCGTTCGAGAGTTCCAGACGGCGCAACGGTACGTAGGGGCGCTCCTTGCCGGTGATGAGCTTTTCGTCGTCGACCGTGCTCGGCGCCGGCACCTGCCAAGTGGTGACCACGGGATACTTCTCCGCGAGCGCGGCGCCAAGAAACGTGATCGCGCTGACATCCTTGAGCGGCTGCGGCTCCATGATCGCCGGAACGAAGCCCGCAGCAGTGTACGTCAGCACCACGAGCTTACCGTCGGCGAGCGGCACGGGGCGGAAGAAACCAGACTCCGCATTCGAAACCGCTTCGACGGCACCGCTGGCCACTTCGTAGCGGAAGATGTTGGACACGCCGGTGTAGTAGCTGCTGCCGTATAAATAACGCCCGTCCCGGGAAAACACGAAGCCCTCGGGAATCGACTGCCCGAACCGGTACTCGGACAGCGGCTTCAAGTCCCCAGCCAAGACCTTGTCGAGTTCCCACACACGCAGGTACTGCGCGCCGTTGTCCTCGCTCATAGTCGCCGACAACAGGCGCCCGTCGGGTGAAACATCAAGATCGGTCGGCACTTGCTCCCACGGAAACGCATGCACTACGGTCCACTTCTTATACGGATAGGGAATGCGCACGAGCGTCGCCAGACCATTCATGTGGCGGACACCGAGCAGCGACCGGTCGACCGGGTTGAACACGATCTCGCCGATGCGTGCATGCTTGAGCAGCAGCTGCTTGGCACCGGTCTTGACGTTGACCTCGACGAGGTCTCGCAACGCGCGAGTGTCATCGATGTAGAAGGCCGTAGCGGTGGCGGGGTCGTACGCAAATGACGTGACCATATAGTGCACCGCGCCCTTGATGTCCGTCAGACTCCGGGTGCTTCCGTCCCGGGTGTTCAGGGCCGCGACGTGCTCGACCGCCCCCGGATACCGTACGGCAGCATATAGAACGCCCGTCGCTTCATCATAAAACATCCGTGATACCGACCCCAGCGCGCTCGCGGCCAGCTTGCGGTCGGGCGTGATGGGGAATTTGCGCACCTCGTCAAGGTTACGCTGCTGGAACTCGTGCTCAAAAGTGATCCAGTCCTGCCAGGCCTGTTGCAGCGGGAGCCCGAAGACGTGCTGAAACTGGTCGCCATAGTAACGTTTGCTGCCTTCGTCGCGGCGGGTCCAGGCGATGAGCGTTTCCGGCGAGTAGGCGTACGCAAGCCATGTCGCGAAGCGTGTGCCATAGAGGTACGCGCTCGCCATGCCCTGAAAGCCGACTTTGACACCCTGGGACTCAAGCCCGAGAGGATCATAGAAATGGGCACCGTCGCGCACCATCGCCCGGAATACCGTTTCGTCATAGCCGCCCTGCGCGCGCCCCAGCCCGCCGCCCATCCACGTCTCAAAAAAAACCGCGTTGCCCTCCGAGTACCAGCGCGGCGTCGCATGGCGCGGCACCGTAAGGTAGCCGTAGAGCAGTGATTCGGGATTCTTAGGATCGACGGCGACCTTACCGAAAAAGATTCGCCGCCAACGCCGATCCTGCGCATTGGCAATGTCGCCTTGCACCTCATGAATCAGTTCGTGATTCATCAACGAGTACATGCGCTCGCTGGCAGGGAACGTCTCGAAGGTGTGGGACAGCGGCGCAATGTCGAACTCGAGCCTGTCGTGCGGCTCAACGTAAGCGTGAGCATTACCGTAATCCACAATATCTTGCAGCAAGATCGTTGTGGGCTCGGACGGCACCCACCCAAATATCCGCCGCTGCCAAGCCAGCGAATTGGTGAACGTGCGCACGGAATGCGGCTCGAGGAATCTCAGGTAGTCGTAGTAGAAAAGATGGAGATCCCTGGTTTCCATGCCATAAATATTGACGGGGCTCTCATCCGCGGCCGCCGCCAAGGCCATCGACAGCGACAGCCAAATGATGCCGAACTTCCAGGCTCCCCTCCTGGGCCTGGTCGACGGCGTCAGCATGAGCAATGGCTTTGCAACTGAAAACCGCCGGCGCTAGCGCCGGCGGTTAGTTACTGCTTTAGCAAGGAAGTTAGTGCTCAGATGAACTATCGCGGCTCGCGTCCTTGGCAGCATCGCGGCTCGCATCCTTCGCGGCATCGCGGCTCGCGTCCTTAGCAGCGTCGCGGCTCGCGTCCTTAGCAGCGGCGCGGCTCGCGTCCTTAGCAGCATCGCGGCTCGCATCCTTAGCAGCATCGCGGCTCGCATCCTTAGCAGCATCGCGGCTCGCATCCTTTGAGGCGTCGCGGCTCGCATCCTTCGAGGCGTCGCGGATCGCGTCCTTAGCAGCGTCGCGGGCGGCGCTATCAGAGGCGCCGGTTGAAGCGGGTAGAGCGGAACGCGACGCGTCCGACTGACCACCATTTACGTCGCCCGCTCCGGGCTGCTCAGCCACGAACCGTTTCGCCGGCGCGATCGTTCCTTGAGTGTCGCTCTGGGGAGGGAAGTCGAAGTACCTCGCTACCAGGACGATCGCAACCACCGCGATACCAGCCCCGATCCAGAGCTTGGGCTTGCGGGAAAAGATGTTCGGTCCGCTCATATCTCGATTCCTTCTAATTGATTTGTGGTGAGAATTTCGTTGAGTTCTTGTGGTTCTGTTCGGCTCACTCCCCTGAGCGCGTCCCGAATCTACACTAAGTACACGCCACCACGAGGAAAGTTGGCGCCGTCGATCACGCCGCCTGTGCGGCCGAAGCAGCTTGGACAGGACCGCGGCGACCAATTCCTCCGGCGGAGGCGCCTTGGGCATCGTATTCAACCCTGCAAACAACCGCTCAAGCTCCTCGAACTGAGCGCGGGCCTGTGGATCGTCCGCCAGCCGTCGATCGAGCTCTCGGGCCTCGTCCGTGGAGGCTGCGCCGTCGAGAACCTCGTGCATCAGGCGTATCAGCTCGGAGTGCTCCATCAGTCCGACCCCAAATCCGCAAGCAATCCGCGCAGGCGCTGCCGAGACTCGAATAACCGGGATTTCACGGTTTTTTCATCCAGGTCCAGAATCTGCGCGATCGCCTCGTAGCTGCACTCGGAAAAATGTCGCAGCGAGAGCACCACCCGGTCATTGACCGTCATGCTCATCATCGCGCTCCGGATGCGCTCGGAAAGCTGTGCATCGCCGAGCTGCTGCTCAGGGCTGGCGCTGTCGGGAGCCGGCAGGTCGATATCGTCACCCAGGGTTTCGCGGCGATTCTGACGCAGAAGGTTGAGCGATTCATTGATAGCAATCCGGTAGATCCAGCTGAAAAACTTAAATTTCGGGTCGTATTCATCGCGTCGCTCGGCAACCTTGAGAAACACTTCCTGCGTTATGTCGCTAGCGTCATCAGCCCGGCGCAGCACCCAGAACGCTGCGTTGTAGATCGGCCGCTGATAGCGGACCATCAATTCCGTAAAGGCCGCTTTATCACCCGTCCGGTAGCGTTCCACCAGCGCCTGATCTGCTTCCTTGTACACAATTACACGCGAAGGCCGCAAAGGTTGGCCCCGGCGATGATGTTTCCCACCGCTTGATTCTCCCTTGGTACCGCCCGCCCTCTAAGGTCGCCGCCCTAGTTCAAGTGGTTGCGGTATCGAATAGCCACATCATAGTTCATCACCCCGCCGCCGGTAGGCTAAAACAAGGGTCTCACCCGGCTCCGACACCCGCCGCAAGGCCGGATCTAGCGCCCGAGCAGCTTGAGTTGCCAAATGTCCTTGCCAGTCGCCAGCATCAGCGGACGCAGCGCGAGCATTCCGGTCCTGCCGATCGCTCGCTCAAGCTGGGCGAGTTCCGCCAGCTTGTCCCGGGTTTCGTCATCGAGCGCGAGCTCCTCCATGCCGCTCTCACGCAACAACAGGACGCCTTTCGCGCGCAGCGCGAGTTCGCCGTGCAGCCGCAGCAAGCACAGCATGTCGGCCAGGTCCTCGCCGCGGAATCGGTCGCGCAGCGATTTAAGGACACGGCCCAAGGGACTGTCCAGAAAGGTACCGCTGTTGATCAATTCGAGCAGCTGCACGTTGGAATCCAGGTCCGTATCGAGCCAGTCTCGCAGCACCCGCTCGCTGTGCTGGAATACGAGATAGATGACCAACGGCAACACCAGCACGGTCGCGAGCGTCGCCAGGGCCGGGCGCATGAGCAGCTGATTGAAGCCCGCGTGCAAGGCTACCGCCGCCAAAAACCCCGGCAGCATCAGGTGCAGGCCGCCATTCGGCCGCCGCTCGTAGAGCATGACGGAAATCATTGCCAGGACTGTCGCCGTGCCGCCGTGCATGATCGCCGTGCCGAAGCCGCGGATCACCTGAACGGCCAGCGCGCTGTCGGGCCGCGACGCCAGGTAGTACAGGTTCTCGACCAGCCCGAAGCCGGTGCCGATCGCGAACCCGGCGATGCCGGCATCCACCGGCAGCCCGACGCGCCGCGTACGAATGAGAAACGCGAGCACGACCGCTTTCAGCGACTCCTCGATCCAGGGCGAGACGTAGCGCGAGTAAGACTGGAAATCTCCGGCGAAATGGCCGTACGCCCAGACGTTAGCCACGTAGCTTGCACCGGCCGCGAGTGCGCCTGCCGCGGCGATGGTCAGAACGGTTTTGAACCGCAGCAGCTTGTAGCTGTCGCCCTGCACCAGCGCCCCGAGGAACAACAACACCGGAACAAGCGCGATCGGCGCCCGAATCAGCCAAGTATCATTCACGGCGGCTCGCCCAAGCCGCTAGCCGCCCGCCCGGGTAATATCGAAAATCCGGTCGAAGCCGGCGTAGCGGAAAATATCGTAGACCTGCGGGGCGACGTTGATCAGCCTCACGCCTGCCCCCGATTCCTTGCTGCGCTTCTGTGTGAGCAGGAACACCCGCAGTCCCGCGCTTGCAATGTATTCGAGCCTGGAGAGATCGATGACCCGCGGCTCGGCTTGCGCCGCGAGCCCGTCCAGGAACTTGAGTGCCGCCTCGCATTGGGTGGCATCGAGCCTTCCTGCCATGATAACTGCGCCCGCGGGGCCGAGTTGAATCTCGAACATGTACTCGCTCCAGTGCTTGCCCGTCAGTGTACTTGTTCATTCACGGTGTGGGTTCTCGAACGCGCTTGGTCATGCTCAATTTATTACGTCCTCCGAGGCGTTGATAGCTGACGGCATCCATCATCTGGCGCACGAGGTACACGCCCAGCCCGCCGACGCGGCGCTCCTCGAGGCTTGCCGCAACGTCCGGCGCCGCCAGCGAGAGTGGATCGAACGCTGGGCCGTCATCCTCGATTATCAGAGTGAGGCAACCATCGCACAGGGCAAGAGACACCTCGACACGCGGCACCGGGCCTGCGGGCGAGCCGTGCATCACGACATTCATGAAAATCTCCTCAAGCGCGAGCTCGAACGAAACCGTTTCGGCCGCCGGCAAGTCGGCGGCCGACCAGAACTCCTGCAAAAACTGCGTCAGGGTGGAAAGCTGCGCCGCATCGCTCGGCACGCTCGTGTGTCGCTTCATGCGGAGCCTTGCCGCGCGTGAGTGAGGGCTGCGGCGCGGTCCGCGGTCACCGCGATCACGCGGCTGAACCCGCTGACATCGAATACCTCGCGTACCGCGGGCTTCAGCGCACACATCGCGAACGCAAGGCCGGCGCGCTGCGCTGCGCGCGATGCCAGCAGGAATACGCGCAATCCGGCGCTCGAGACATAATCGAGTCCGGCACAGTCGATGATCACGCCGGCAGGACCTGTTCCCGCGCCGGCCAGCACCCGCTCGACCTGGGCTCGAAAGTCGGCAGCCGCGCCGAAATCCAGCCGACCCTCCGGGATCACCACGGTCGTGAGGCCGATCGATTCGAGACGAACGTTCACGGCGATGCGCCGGGTGCGATGGCAGTTGCCACACCAGCCCCCGGTTCGACCGCTGAATTGGGCGGGTGCCAAGTGAGCACCGTGAGCGTGATGTCGTCGGATTGCGGGGCAGTTCCGGAGAATATCGTCACGCTGCGGCAGATCCGTTCCACCAGGGCTTCGGCAGACCCATCGCCGTGCGCCTGGACCTCGGCGATCAGTCGTTTCTCGCCATAGGCTTCGTCCACGTGATTGAACGCCTCCGTCACGCCGTCGGTGTACAGCACGAGCCGGTCACCGGCGCGCAGCTGTACCGTATGATTCTGATACTCAACCTCCGGCATCGCGCCCAGCACCAGGCCGCCGGCCCCGCTCAAGACCTCAATGGAACCGTCGGCGCGCCGCACGTACGGCGGGTTGTGGCCGCCATTCGCATAGCGCAGCACGCCGGTCGCGGGGTCGAAGATGCAGTAGAACACGGTCACGAACAGCTCCATCGGATTTTGCGTGCACAACACGTCGTTGGTCCGCGCCAAACAGGCTCCAGGTTCGGTATGGTGCATGGCGAGTTCGCGCAGGTTGGTGCGCGCCACCGCCATAAAGAATGCCGCGGGCACGCCCTTGCCAGAAACGTCCGCCATGACGAGCCCGACCTGCCCGTCCGGCAACTCGATGAAGTCGTAGAAATCCCCGCCCATGGTGCTGGCTGGGACCATTCGCGCCGCGCCGTCGCACCCTGACCTCGCCGGAAACTTCGACGGCAGGATCGCTATCTGCAGCGCCAGCGCGATGTCGAGCTCGGCCTTGAGCTGCGCCTGCGCCTGCATGAGGGCGCTGTTGCGCTCGGCGAGTTCGTGGGTGCGTTCCGCGACGGTGTTTTCGAGGACGCGCCGCTGTAATTTCAGAACGCGCAGCACCCGCAACACCCGCAGCGCGCGCAGGTAACGCGCGTCTAGTCCCGAGAGGTAGAAAGGCGCGATCGCGAGCAGATCCACGAGACCATAGAAACTGAAGATGAAAGCGAGCTTGCGCGGAGCGGCCACGATGCGCAGCAAGTACTCGAGCGAAAAGACCCCGACGATGACGATCTCTCCGATCTTAAGCACCAGTGTTGCCCACGCGGGCAGGCCGGGAAGGGTCTCCAAGCCGACCGACACGAGGCTGAGCACGATTAACGCGAGAATGAGATTCTCGAAGGCCTGAGCGTAGCGTCCGTCGTGCTCCAGCAGCAAATGCGCCAATTGCCGAACCGGCGCGTTAACGGACTGGACCGCTCGCCCTGCCAGCGATGTGTTCATAGGCGCGCAGAACTACAAGAGCTGTGAAGCACGGTACCCCGCTCTGCCGATGATGCATTGCTCATATAGCTGATGTTGTGGCGTTTTCTTGCCTCGTGTACTTTTTTGTGTGCCCGGCCACCTCGCCGTTAGTGCCGAGCGCAGTACAGATATCCCGTTAGCTAGACTCTGAAGGAGGGTGAGAAGTCGATTGTTCGTACAAGGGAGCGGAGAGCGGTGCAAATGCGCCGCCCAAGTTCTCGACTGTACCGGATTAAATGGTGGGTTGTGTCCGATTTGGACTGTTCCGCCGGTTTTTATGCGAATAGAACCCACATAATTTCAGACACTTGCACGCTATCAGCAGGGGCCTGCACCGGCATGACACCTCCACGATTTACCCTCTTCGAAGCCTTAACTCTTCGAGCCTCTGCTGCTGAGCGCTCATGTCGAGCGCGCCGTGGTGCGCGCTGTCGGACGCGCGCCGCCATGATGTGGGGTTGCCGGCGCGGCAATCGCACTTTTCAATCGCCGCGATTGGTAACCTTCATGTCGCCCCGTCACGGTTTCACAGGCCGAGTTCGCTGAGTCCCGAATGGTCATCAGGGCGCCGCCCCAGCGGCCAGCGGAACTTGCGGTCATGCTCTGCGATGGGCAGGTCGTTGATGCTCGCGAAGCGACGCTGCATCAGGCCCTCCGCGTTGAACTCCCAATTCTCGTTGCCATAGCTGCGGAACCAGTGACCCAAGTCATCTTGCCATTCGTAAGCGAAGCGCACAGCAATGCGGTCGCCAGCGCAGGTCCATAGCTCCTTGATGAGCCGATAGTCCAGCTCGCGCGCCCATTTGCGCTGCAGGAATGCACGCACCTGCTCGCGACCTACAGGAAACTCGGCCCGATTCCGCCACTGAGTGTCTTCCGTGTAGACCTGCACCACCCGATCTGGGTCGCGGCTGTTCCAGGCATCTTCCGCCATGCGCACCTTCTGCGTGGCGGTCTCTACAGTAAACGGTGGTACGGGCGGGCGGGTCACCGTGGCGGTCTCCTTGAGATGCGTATGTGGACTCATGTAGACAGAGCGGTCTACACGCTCTCATGCCGCCAACTTCAGCTTGGGCTTGAGTCCTGCGCGCGCCGCCAAGCGAACCAACAGATCCATGCTGAAGCGGTTGATCTTTCCTCGCTTTAAATCCGAAACCCGCGCTTGAGTAACTCCCAGCACCTTAGCGGCTTCGGCTTGCGTCATCCGACTCTTTTCGAGCCAATGTTCCAAGCCCATCAGCAGTTGCGCGCGCATCTCCAACTCTGCCGCCCTCTCCGCCGGAAAAAGATCATAAAAGACACTGCGTCCCGCCGGCGTCACGTGGCGGGGCCCGTGTTCACTGTTTGCAACCTTCTTGACTCTCATAACCTCAGATTACCGGCTTCGCCCAAAGACTATGCCATATCTAGCATATGCATGCAATATGTGGCATAACCTGAATCCTAGAATCCGAATAAGGTTGGCAGTTGCGCAAAATGGGTCCAGGCCGGATCGCGGAGGACGGCACAGCCAAAGCACGCTGCCGTGAAAGTTAACCCCGTTGTCGATCCCGTGACGATATAGCTCTGTGGAGCAGATATTGGTGTGCGTCCGGCGCTTGCGTAATACCACACCTCTCGCATATGGTGGGAACGAATGACGACTCAGAGCCAGGAGGCGCTATGCGGAGAATGAGAGGAATTTCTGCGTCGCTTCTTCTGTGGCTGTTGCCACTGAGAGCTTTACCGCAGTCGTTCATACCCAAGGATCTCGAAGGGTGGCAGTCCTGGGTGTTGCAGGATAAACCGTTCTTGCGGTGTCCCTTCTTTGCAAATACGGACGGTACGCAGAAGGAAGCGCGTGTGTGCGCCGTGCCTGGGCGCCTCAGCCTCGAATTGACTCAAAGCGGCGGCCGTTTTACACAAGGCTGGATAACCTATTTGGAAGGCTGGATCCCATTACCCGGCAATAACGACAACTGGCCCGCCGGCGTCGCGGTGAACGGCGCGCCGGCCGCTGTCGTGTCTCGGGACGGCATCCCCCAGATCTACGTGGGCACCGGGACATACAACGTCACGGGCGAATTTCTGTGGACCCGTCGTCCAGAGTCTCTGGCAGTGCCGGATCAAACCGGACTGATATCTCTGACCGTGGACGGTCAAAAAAGTGACCAGCTCGATCGCGCCGATGGCGCGATCTGGTTGGGCAAGCATCGCGACACACAAGTGGCCAAACAAATGGATGTCCAGCTCTATCGGCTGCTGAGCGACGGTATTCCGCTGCGGCTGGACACGCGGATCGTCTTGAGGATTACGGGGGATCCGCGCGAGGAAGTCTTGCCGGCCGTACTGCCCAGTAGTTTTGAGGCCACGGCGCTTCGCAGTCCCTTGCCGGCGCGCCTAGGGCCAGATGGCAGCTTGAGGCTTCAAGTGCGCGCTGGAAATTGGACCGTGGAGCTGGCCGCGCGAGCACCCGAGAATCTGGCCAAAATCTCAATCGCAGCCGCTCGAGGCTCGTGGCCGAAGCAGGAGGTGTGGAGCTATCGCAGTAACGATCGTCTGCGAGTCGCTGTGATTGAAGGCGTGGAAGGTGTCGATCCTTCTCAGGCGAACGTGCCGCAGGACTGGCGCGCGCTTCCGAGTTATCGAGTTGTTGCCGGCGGAAATCTGCAGATCGCGGAACACAATCGCGGCTCTCTGTCTCAAGAGACCAATCACCTAAATCTGCATCGCGATCTGTATTTGGATTTCTCGCATCTCGGATTTACGGTGGTCGACTCCATCGACGGCCAGATGCGAACCGACTGGCGGCTCGACATGCGGCCGCCCTTCACGCTCGCGCATGCCAGATTGGGAACCAATGACCTCTTGGTCACAAGGGGCGCGGGCGAGCTGACCGGAGTTGAAATTCGCAGTCCCGAAATCAAGCTGTCCGCATTGGCGCGTGTCAACAAGTCTGGCGGCACGCAGCCGGCAACGGGCTGGAACGAGCGTTTCGATCAAGTCAACGGGACCTTAACCTTGCCGCCCGGCCATCGGCTGCTGGCCGCTTTGGGCGCCGATCGGGCTCCCGGCGCTTGGTTGGAACAGTGGAGCTTGATGGATATTTTCCTGGTGCTTCTGGCGAGCGCCGTGGCGTTCCGGTTGTTTGGCGTCGCCTACGCCGCAGTCGCATTCATCGGCATTGCCCTGGTTCATCAGGAAAACCAATTAGTCGTGTGGGCGCTGTTGTTTGCCTTGGTGACGCTCATTCTATTTCGCCAAGTACCCGAAGGGCGTATTAAAACATTGAGCCGCTTGTTGAGCTATGCCGCAATGGCGCTACTGTTGGTGCAAATAGTCCCGTTCGCGGTCGAACAGATCAGATTTGCTTTGTATCCGCAATTGGCGGACCCAGGTTCGACAGCGGGACCCGCGAGTGAGACCGTGCGGCTAGCGGTTGCCCGATCGGATAAGCCACCACCTCCGCAACTTGCTGAGGTCAGTGCCGCTGCACCACAACTTCAAGAGACGGTCGTTGAGAATCCGTACGGCCTAGGAGCGCGAATCTCGGGTCCACTGGACATGTTCGAGCGGAAGGAGCGTTACGCGCCGGGCGCCATGGTGCAGGCAGGTCCGGGCATTCCTCAGTGGTATTACGTGCGCTACGACTATGGATGGACCGGACCTGTCGATGCGGCGCAGACAGTGAGGTTCGTCGTTTTATCGCCGACTCTCGTGGCCATTTGGCGCATTGTCGGCGTCGCCTTGTTGATTGCGATGTTCTGGGGCATGACGAGAGGCGATACGGATCTTAGGACAATCGGCCGACGGTTGTTCCGGGCACGCGCTCTGTTCCTGCCGCTGGCGTTCACTGCCTTGGTCAGCGCGGCGCTGGTGACCACCAGTCGAGCCGCAGAAACGCCCGGCAAGTCATTGTTGGAAGAATTGAAGACACGGCTGAGCCAGCCTGCCAACTGCGTACCCAACTGCGCCGAAATCATGAGCGCACACGTCGCGCTCGAGGCCGCCAGGTTTGAGATCGACCTTAGCGTGGCAGCGCTCGCCAATGTAGCCATTACATTGCCCACCCTGGGCCAGCGCACCGATCCAGGCGAGATCAGCGTCGATGGCAGTACGGTGACTGGTGCGTATCGTGATGCTAATCAGCAGCTTTGGTTGGCGCTGAAGCCCGGAGTTCATTCCGTGAAGATAATTGGGCACCTGTCTTCCGCGGATGCCATTGCATTGCTCTTTCCTCAGGTACCCCGCGGGATAACCGTCAACGCGCAAGGGTGGGATGTCTCGGGCCTCGCCGGCGGCAAACTCTTGGGCAACACGCTGCAGCTGACGCGGCACCAATCCTCCGCGCGCGAGGGTACTGCTTCGCCGGCTTCCGACAGATTTTCGCCTTATGTACGAGTGACCCGTGAATTTGGCCTGGCATTGGACTGGTCCGTCATTACGCATGTGGAGCGCATCGCACCCGAGCGCGGCGGATTCACGCTGGAGATCCCGCTACTTTCAGGCGAGTCGGTGTTGACGGCCGGCTTGGATACCAACGGAGGTACTCGGGTGCCAGCGAGCTTCGATACTGACGCCGGCGAGTTCAAGTGGGAATCGGCGCTATCGCAGGTCGATAACTTCGAGCTGCAGGCGCCGAAGGACAAGCCGTGGAGCGAGGTCTGGACGTTTCGCGTGAGTCCTATGTGGCGCGTGGCGTTTGACGGCACTCCCGCAGTACTGCCGGAAAGAGTGCAGCCGGATAACTGGACCTATGAATACTATCCACGGGCCGGCGAGCGACTGAAAGTAAACGTGTCGCGGCCTGCGGCGGTCGCAGGCAATACTTTGGCAATCGACTATGTGAGCCAGGAGATCCTGGTCGGTAAGCGAACCAGCGACTCTATATTGACGTTCACCTATCGCAGCACCCAGGGCAATCAGCATTCCATTGGCTTACCGCCAGGGGCGCGCCTCACCGGCGTCAGCGCGGATGGCAAGGGAGTGCCGCTGCGGGCAAAGGATGGCCAAGTGCAGTTGGCGCTGATTCCCGGCGCGCATTCTGTGCAAGTCACTTGGCAGTCCGACGATGCGGAAAGCGTGATCGTGCGTTCTCCGCGTATCGATCTACAGGTGGCCAGCAGCAATGTCACGACCACCCTGCAAGTGGGGCAGCGCTGGGTGTTGCTGGCGGGGGGCCGGGGCGTCGGCCCGGCAATATTGTATTGGGGTGAGCTGGTTGTATTCGTGGCGCTCGCGTTGACGCTCGGCCGCAGCCGCGCGACGCCGCTGCGTACTCATGAATGGCTGCTTCTAGGATTGGGACTCAGTACATTTTCTTGGCTCGTATTGTTGCTCGTGGTCGTTTGGATGATGGCGATTCACTGGCGCGAGGGTTTGAAGGTCGAGGCGTTCGGACCGCGAAAATTCAAGGCTGTACAATTGGCCTTGATTGGCTTGTCCCTCGTGGCCGTGTTCGGATTGGTGCTTGCCATCCCCTATGGACTCTTAGCCAGTCCGGACATGCGAATCGCGGGTACCGGCCAATCCTTCGGCACCCTTTCGTGGTTCACCGACCAGTCGGCGAATCAGTTGCCCCGCGCTTGGGTGCTTTCGGTGTCGTTGTGGTGGTACAAAGCCGCGATGCTGGCGTGGGCCTTATGGCTGGCCTTTGCACTCACGCGTTGGTTGCCTTTTGCCTGGCGCGCGCTGAACGTCGGCTCGTTTTGGGAACAGAACACTGCTCCTCAGGTAGCCGACCGAGAGCCCGACGGGCCTGTTCCTGCTGCGTGATGGCGGCATGAACACATCGCAAAACCATTCCACTGTCGAGGCCTGATTCGCTCTAGCTCTAGGGGAGGCGGAGTGACGAGTCAGGCTCCCATTGCGGGCTAGCAGCGAGTGCTTTCCCGACGGGGTGACGGCGGGGATGCGCCCATATTGGTGAAGGTCACGTTCTCACAGAATTGCGTGACATCCACACCGCCTTCGGCGCGCCGACGATAAAGAGATAAAGAAGCTGGGCTGTTTCACCACCGAGATGTCAGCAGACATCAACACGCAAAACGGCACACTCAGCACTCACTGGCGCATCGGTACTTGGGGCAATACCTCGTCGACCAATAGCGCCGCACTCTCGGTCACGCGCCGGGCGTCGCAATGTTCTGTCCCTCGCTAAAACTGCCAGTTCACGTTGACAAAGCCGTTGCCGCTGCTGGGAACGGTGTACGTGTGGTTTGAGCCATTTTCCCAGGTGACGGTGCCGTTGGCGGCGATCTTGATAAATTTAAACTGTATCGTTGTTCCAGCAGGTACAGAGGCGTTGAGGAACCAGTTGGGATAATTGGGATCGAGCATGGGGCCGATAGCGGAGTCGAAAGTAGTGCCCCAATTGCCCAGTTCCACGCCGGCGCCAGTTAAAAAGATGTAGTCGCCCGTGCTGGTCGGGGTCGCGTTATTCACGGTGAACGTAACGGGAATCAGTTTGGCGGTCAGGACGGTGAACTGAATCGTGTTCGCCGCGACGCTTCCTGAAGTTTTGAGCTGAACGCCGTAGACGCCATTGCTGACCGACGGGACAGTGAACTGCACGCTGGTGTCCGACCACGAAGTAATGGTGGCGGCTGTGGCGCCGAAAAAAATGCTGCCTGAGGAGGAGCCGAATCCTTTGCCTGCAATGGTGACGGAAACGCCGGCTTGCGCGGCAGTGGGGCCGATGGAGCCGACTTGTGGGGTGGAAGCGGCGGTTGTGACTTGCCACACGGAAACCGCATGAGCGGGCAAAGTGAACGTCGAAACCGGATTGTTGCCGCCGGTGCCCGTGGAGACGGTGATGCCGAGTCCGCCTAGCAGGCTGCCGAGATAATCCGAGTAACTGCCGGCCGGAAGGGACGTGTTGAGGCCGCTTATGGGGTAGCTGGTGGTGTCGTTCTTGTTGATCGCAACAAGCACCACATCATTGAAAAATTTGCGCTCGTAAATATAGACGTCGTTATTGAGCCAGCGCTCGGTGGAGGAGCCGTATGCGAGAGCATCGTTGGTCTGGCGGAGACCGGCGAGTGCCTGGATGAAGCTGTAAGGAGTGGTGCCGGTACTGAAGGTGGTCATTTGATTGCGATTGTAGGGATCGCCGCCGCCGTTGGTGTCGTTGTGCAGATACTGTTCGTCGCCATAGTAGATGACGGGAATGCCGCGGGAAGTGAGAATAAAAGCGAGAGCTTCGTTTAAGCGGTTGGTGTTGTTATTGATGCTGAGAAAGCGAGGCAGATCGTGGCTGTCGACGAAAGTGACCAGGTCGTTCTGCCAAATGAAATTCGAATCTTCCGCGGCGAGCTGTGTATTGATTTCGGAAAAATTATTATTGCTGATGAATACGTCGCGAATGGCCTGGTTTAACGGAAAATCGATGAGGGAGATTCCGCTGTTGTTGGCGAACTTGAAGGAGTCGTGATAAAGGGTGTCGTTGATGCCTTGGAACCACTCGCCGAAAAAGAAGCTTGGGCCAAAGGTAAAAGCCGCGTTGGACATGCTGTATTCCCAGCCCCACGTGACGTGTTTGACCGCGTCGATGCGGAACCCGTCGGTGCCGTGCTGCTGCAGTTGCTGCAGAGCGGATTTGAGATAGACATCGACGGTAGCGTTTTCCTGGTTCAGGTCGGCCAAGCCTTCGAGAGTGTCGTACTGTACTTGGTAACGGTCATCGAAATTGGTGATGTCCGCGTTATGGTGAAATATGCCGTTCGGATCATTATTGTAGGCAGCGACGAAGGTGCCATTATCGTAGAGCGAACCGAATTCGCCGGCGTTATTGGGATTAGTGTGGTTCGGCGCAAAATCGACTATCAGCTTCATGCTGTTGGAGTGGAGGGCAGACACGAGATTGTCGTAGGCCGTCCAGCTATTGTTGGTGCTGCCGAAATGTTCCTCGATTTTCTTGAAATCCCTGGCGCCATAGCCGTGGTAGGAAGACGTGGGGTTGCTGCTGGTGTCGGGAATATTGAGATTTAGATTGTCGAGCGGCGGGGAGATCCATATCGCCGTAATTCCCATGTTCTTCAGGTAGCTTATCTTCGATTGAATGCCGGCCAAGTCGCCGCCCCAATAAAGGCGCCAGTTCGTTTTGGTGGAGTCAAAGAGGCCGGAACTCTGCGGGGGGTTGTCATTGGTGGTATCGCCGTCGACGAAACGATCGGTGACGATCTGGTAAATGACTTGCTTTTTAAAGTCTTGAGCTGAAACAGTGAGAGCGGTCAAGACGAGAAGACAAGCGGCAAATGCCCGAGTAACGAATTCGTTCATGGCACACATCCTTGGCGTTCGGGGAAGTTCATGCCATTGCTGGCGGGGATGGGGGTTGGAGAGCAATCGACGGGAAGCTGAGAACACGGTAAATAAATGGAGTGATGTAACACTTGCGAAGTCTGTCTTGGTTTTTGGATAGACAACTTCACAAACGCTCAACGCTCCCCGATCAATCTATGGTCGCGGCGGCGCGCATCGACCCAAAATTCGCGCGAGGGCTACATTGATTGTTTATGTTGCTTGTTCTGCCTCGATTTTAGTCCGGAGCCGCCGGGTGACAAGACATGTGCATACGTATTCATTGCCGTGGATCGATACGCATCTATGCGCCTACTCGCCTGTGATGTGAGGCGACGGGGCGGAGTTAGGCTGACTCCAGCCGAAAGCAAACGTGATTCACACACGCGCGCGTGTATATGGTTGACCATTCATCAGCGATTTTCTGTCGGCCAAGGTGGTGTCGTTGGCGAGTCTGCGCGCGGCAAAATCGATGTCTCGCGTCGGGCGACGAGCATCGAGCGCCGCGAGTAGCACTCCACCTTTCAGTACAAAATTCTCCGTGTACTGAGATTTTGTCAGTCGATCGAGGAAACCTTCCAGCGCGTAGAGCTGGATCAGCTCATCGGTCGGCCTCCCAGTTAGCCGCGCTTTCCGTTGCAAGGCGAGGTAACGCTGCCCGGCGGTCGTCTCCTTGGTTGGCCGTCGTTTCATAAGACGATCTCGAGCGCGTGACGAACAGCGCGTTCAGCGCCGTGGAAGTGCGCTGCCATCTTGAGGAGAACCGCGGGCTTACTGCCGCGGCGGCGCAACCAGCGGCGCAGTGCATCCCAAGCGATATCGGCTCCTTCGCGGTGCTATTGAATGGTGGGCCGTGGGCGATTTGGGCTGCTCCTCCGATCTTGAATACGCATAAAACTTAAGTAATTTCAATCGCTTGCGTAGTAAAATATCGCCGGCATCCTGACTCGCGACTGCGCGCTCCTGATCCCGACGTGGCTTGGTCCCTCTTCCCAAGCGCTTGTTTTGAGAATAGTTGATCTCCTTATTAATCGATATTATTATGGCTTTAGGATAATTATGTCGATTAATAAAACAACCCATTCTCCGCTTGCCCTGCGCGAGGGCTTTCATGTCGTGCTGCTCAGGGCTCTGGCAGAGCGACTGCAAGGACGCGATTGGGTTCTGAAAGGTGGAACCAATCTACGCCTCTACTTCGGCAGTATCCGATTCAGCGAAGACATCGATCTGGATGTGGGCAAGGACGTCGCGGGCGCCATGCAACGCGCCATTCCGGCGACGCTGGCTGACGGAGATGTGCAACGGCGTCTGCAAGCGCTCGGCATACTCCAGGCCTCGCTGATCGGCGGACGATCGAGTAAGTCGACCGATACGACACTGCGCTACAAAATTGAGCTGGTCGGACGCGGCGGCATCCGACCGCCGACCAAAATCGACGTGTCTTACCGGGATAGATGCGAGGGAGACGAGCACGCGGTCAGCCCGGCGAATGATTCCGCCGTCCGCGAGTATCTTCGCCCAGATGACCCGCCGCTTCTATTGCCGAGCTACACACGGCCTGCAGCCATCCGTCAGAAGATCAATGCCCTTGCCTCGCGCACGCACGTGCAGGCCCGTGATGTATTCGATCTGTTTGTTCTTGGAGATGGAACGCTCAGAGGTATCGACACTGGTTTCCTAAGACGCTGGCTAGACGATGCCACGCTACGCAACGCGCGCGGCCGAGCGCTCGAAATATCCCACGCCGAGTATTCAGACACGGTTATGGCCTACCTGGATCCAGCGCAACGCGAGCAGTTGCAGCACGAGGACACCTGGATCGCGCGTCAATTGTTTGTCGGCGATCTCATCGACCAGATCCTCGCCGTACCACCGGAAACAATCACATGAACGCCGTAGATACCGCTGTCTTCGGCGAACTGACGCGTCAGCAACCCGTATTCACTACGGCCGACGTCATCAAAACCACTGGAGGTTCGCCCGTCTGGGCGACCCAATCACTTTCGGCTTTGGCAAAGGAAGGGCTGATTGCCAAAGTTCGACGTGGACTTTGGGCATTGCCCGGCCATGCTGACTTCTCACCCTACGCCATCATTCCACAATTGTTACGCGCCACAAAAGGAGAAAAGACCGACGTTTGCGGTTATGTATCGCTACTCTCCGCTCTTAATCTTCACGGCATGATCGACCAAGCGCCGCACGTGATTCAGATCGTGGCGGAACGTATACGTCCCACCGTACGAACCCCTTTTGGGACATATCAGTTCCACCGGCTCGACCCCGCACTCATCGGCGGCTACGGTCCGTATCGAAACACCGGAAACTTCGACATCGCTACCCCTGCAAAAGCTCTATTCGACGCGCTGTATTTATCGACCCGGCGCGGCCGGCGGCTGCGACATTTCCCCGAGCTGAGTTGGCCAGCGGACTTCTCTCGTCGTGAATTGCGCGAGTGGATCGCAAAGATCGACGATAGCAAGCTGCGGGTGGCAGTCACCGATCGGTGGGATGTCTTGCGGCACAAATCGCAGCCATGAGCAGCAAAGAGATCTATGTGAGCACCGACGTTGAGGCCGACGGGCCGATCCCCGGCCCGAACTCGATGTTGAGTTTTGGCTCGGCGGCGTATACAGGCGGAAAGGAATTGATAGGCACATTCAGCGCGAACCTTGAAACGCTGCCGGGCGCAACGGCCGATCCCAAGACGGCAGAATGGTGGGCCCAACAGCCCGAGGCCTGGGCCGCGTGCCGGCAAGAACTGGAAATGCCTGAAACGGCCATGCGCCGCTACGTCCTCTGGCTCAAAGCCCTTCCCGGAAAGCCAGTATTCGTCGGCTACCCAGCCGGATTCGATTTCCTATTCGTTTACTGGTACCTGATTCGCTTCGCCGGCGAAAGCCCCTTCAGCTTCTCCGCCCTCGATATCAAAACCTACGCAATGGCCTTGCTGAAAAAGGACTATCGCAAAAGCACTAAAGGCGGCATGCCCAAACATTGGTTCGACTCGCATGCCCATACCCACGTCGCCCTCGACGACGCCATCGAACAGGGTGCGCTGTTCTGCAATATGCTTGTTGAGAATCTCGGCAAGTCCTAGTGCGAACCGGCGTTGAAAATTCATCAGGGATTTTGCAGGCCGCGCCCACCGAGACAACGAGTTGCGGCGCCGATCGGTATCGAGCCGGCTTGCCGATTCACACGCTATAGTCATCAAAGGAAGACGGGGCCCGATTTTCGGCGGGATGAGTGTAGAGCGCGTTGACTCGCCAAGGTCCGAGCGTGTAGGCGGCGGAGACCCCGTCGTAGGACTGGCGCACGTTTGGACCGTCGCGCGCGGAAAGGAAACGCTGCAAGTCAAAACCTATTTCCAAGCGCCCCACCCGGACGATGAGCGCCGCCCCATCCCCGCAGGGTTCCGACACCGCAACAAACCCCTGCTCGATGCCGAGACGGTCCTGATCAACTGGCGAGAGGCGATCTTTTCCGGGTGCGGCGTCGCTCTGCAACTGAAAGAAGACCTGTACTTGCCCGGCAACCCGCAGATCCGCCTGCGTTTGTACTCACTATTCGGTATTTTACGGACAAAAACGCTTCAAATAGGGTAAAACACGGACACTCTTAGCTTTCCGAGCATCTGAAGTTCACCCTCGTTAAGCCAACATGTCTTCCATGCTGCTGCCCGCTCGACAGGGATCAACGCGTTTTTGTAGCGGGCGAAGCCTTGCGCATCCGTTGCCACTGCGCTCACAGTTGGCTACATTTTACGACGCGCGCTTGCGCGTGCTTAAGAGGTTATTTACCTCACGCAGAGCCTTCTCGGCTGTTGCGTCATCGCCCTGGACGCAGCTTTTCTGGGCCAAACGCAGCTGCGCGCTCATCCAGTGCGCTTCAGCGCTCGTGAATACCAAGCCGTCGGACCCAACTACCCGCAACTGCGCCGGCTTGTCTGGCCGAACGGAATCAACGATCCGCTGCACGCTTGAAAGGTGTTCGGTTAATGCGGCGCTGCAGTTCGCCTGACCAAGGTTCGACAATGCCAGCAAAGCGGTCGAAGCAACAATAGAACGAATACCGGTAGCCATGAAAGATTTCCTTCACCTATTTTGAGCGCTGTGGTCCTAAGATTAGCCACCTGCCAAAGGTTAGACGATGCGGCGTAAAGATCCCGTCAAAACAGGTATTGAGGCTAGTAAAATATAGTATATCAGTTGGGAATAAGACCGCTCAACCGGCCCTCTGGGAGGCTCGGACGGCGCTGAGCGGCGATTATCGGGGGGCGGATGGGGAGTATGGGGGTGCCCAGAGCACCAGGCCGGAGCCAGATTTCCGCATCAAAAAGTAATTGAAGGCTGAATGGCGAAGCGAGCGCACCGCCAGGAGATTTTGAGCGCTTTGAGGACTCACAGACTGTAGTACATCTCCACTTCGATCGGATGCGTCGTCATGCGCAGGCGCGTCACTTCCTTCATTTTCAATTCGATGTAGGCATCGATCAGGTCGTCGGTGAAGACCTCTCCGGCCTTGAGAAAACCACGATCCTTGTCCAAATAGTCGAGCGCCATCTCGAGAGAGTGACAAACGGTCGGTATTTTCTTGTCCTCTTCTGGCTCCAAGTCGTACAGATCCTTGTCGGCCGGGTCTCCGGGATGGATCTTGTTTTGAATGCCATCGAGGCCTGCCAGGAGCATCGAGGAAAACGCAAAGTACGGATTCGCGGTTGCATCGGGAAAGCGCACCTCAATGCGCCGGCCCTTGGGATTTGATATCCAGGGAATTCGAATCGACGCGGATCGGTTTCGCGCCGAATAGGCCAGCTTGACCGGCGCTTCGAATCCCGGCACGAGACGCTTATAGCTATTAGTGCTGGCGTTGGTGAATGCGTTAACGGCCCGGGCGTGCTTGATTATGCCGCCAATATAATAGAGCGCAATGTCCGACAAACCACCGTACTTGTCGCCGGCAAACAGAGCTTTGCCGTCCTTTTGCAGCGATTGGTGCACATGCATCCCGTTACCGTTGTCACCGACGATCGGTTTCGGCATGAAAGTCAGCGTCTTACCGTGGATGTGCGCCACGTTTTGCAATGCGTACTTGAGAATCTGAACCTCGTCGGCCTTCTTGGTCAACGTATTCGCGGCGACGTTTATTTCCCCCTGGCCTGCCGTTGCCACTTCGTGGTGGTGAACCTCAAATTTCAGGCCCAACTGTTCGCACGCCAAAGACATGGCGCTGCGAATATCTTGCTGCGAATCTACCGGCGGAACGGGGAAGTAGCCGCCTTTAATGCCCGGCCGATGCCCCTTGTTGCCACTTTCATACATCTTGCCGGAATTCCAAGCCCCCTCGTAGGCATCTACTTCGTAAGAGCAGCCATGCATGTTCGAGCTGACGGTCACGTTGTCAAAAATGAAGAATTCATTTTCCGGTCCGAAGAGCGCCGAGTCTGCCATTCCCGAGGTCTTGAGATAAGCCTCGGCTCGCTTCGCCAATGAGCGAGGGTCGCGCTCATAGCCCTGCATCGTCGTCGGTTCGACGACATCGCAGCGCAGATTGATGGTGGTCTCCTGGTAGAAGGGGTCGATTACGGTAGTCCCAGGCTCCGGCATCAAGATCATGTCCGATTCGTTGATGCCTTTCCAACCAGCGATCGATGAACCATCGAACATTTTGCCATCACGGAAAAAGTTCTCATCCACCAAGCGGGTTGGGACGGTCACGTGTTGCTCCTTACCGATCGTATCGGTAAACCGCAGGTCAGCGAACTTCGCTTCTTTTTCTGCAATTAACTCTAGAACTTCAGCGGGAGTCATATCTGTCCTCGCAGCGCGGCGGCCATTCATTCGGTTTCGGTCGGAGATTGTTTGACACTGGAATTTGAGTTCGTTGCGTGGCGCTCAGAATTTATAAACGCCCTGCAAGGCAAAACCGGTCTGGCTGTCCGCAAAGGGGTTGCTATTCGCGTCGGTGCTTATCGATCTCACCAAGGTTGCCTTATCGGACTTGTCGTAACGAGCTTCGATGCGCAGCTCGAAACTTTTTGCCGGAGCATAACCAAATGTCAATGTGCCTTCCTTGAGCTTCTGTGGCGTGCCCACCAGTCCGGAAACGAATCCTTCCTTGTCGTCCATGTATTCGAGCCGTAAGGACACCCGCCATTGATCGTTCAATGCATAGTTTGTGTAGAAGGCGACCCCATTCCAGTCCAGAGTGGGATCACCAGCGGTATGCTGCTCCTGCTTGCCCCAGTCGTAGCTCAGAACTAGAGTCAATGCATCTGTCGCGCTGTAGGTGACCACCGCATCGACCAGTGTCCTTTGGGCATCAAAGGTTGGATCTTTGCCGACATAGGCCTGAGCGGCCAACGAGAACGTTTTGCTCGGAGTCCAGGCAAGGCCCACCTCTGCGGTCTTGGAGCCAGATGTCGACAAAGAAGAGTAATTCCATCCGTTATTGACCCCAGCGACGAAATTGAGAGTATCGCTCGCGGCGTAAGTCGCTCGTATTCCAGTGTGGGTTAATGGCTCCGCGAAGAACAGCAAAGAGCGGGAAAAGTTTGCATTGCCGGTGGGAGCAATCACTTCTGCGCCTGCCAGCGTGACGTACTTGCCGGCAATGACAGTGAGCGGGCCGGCCGCATATTGCGCAAATGCTTGCACCACGTCGAAGGTGTTGGGGCTGCTGCCCTCCGCGGCGTTTAGAATTTTCATGTCTTCGCCGGCCGCAATATTTACCAATGCACCAAAGCCTTCTTTCGGTTGAAAGGCGATCGTGAGCCCGGCCTGATCGAGCTGAAAACTATCATGCTTGTTGTCAAACTGGTGATCGGTGTTGTAACCGTTGGAATGGTAATAGGACGCCGCGACGTAGCCGCTCTCTGTGATACCTGATGCTGTCAGTACATCGGAAAGCGACGATGCGCTCGTAGCAGCCGGTTTGGCGGGCTCCTGTTCCGCCGCGGCCACTCCGTAGGTGGCAATACTCAGCATCAGCGCCGGAGCAAGGAGTTGCTTTGCAGATTTTTTCATACCAATCATCCCTCAATATTGTGAAAGACCCAAATCGCAGGCAAAACGGATCTTCGGGGCCGGTAGCGATCGCGCCACCGGCCTTGGACAAACACCGCTGAGTACTTACTCGACGCTTTCGCCGTGGAGCGAAATATCCAGACCCTCGCGTTCCTGTTCCTCCGTTACGCGCAGACCCATGGTCATGTCGATGATCTTCAATATGACAAAGCTCATCACAAAGCCGTATATCAATGTGGTTCCGACGCCCCAAAGCTGGGTAATCACGGAACCGTCCGCTCCGCTGATTTCCTTACTGGCGAAGGCGCCCGTGAGCAAGGCGCCGATAATTCCGCCGATGCAATGCACGCCGAATGCATCGAGCGAATCGTCGTATTTCAACGCGCGTTTCAGCGAGGTCGCGGCAAAAAAGCAAACCACGCCGGCGGCCAGACCGATGATCACCGAGGGTGTCGGACCCACAAAGCCTGACGCGGGAGTAATGGCCACCAACCCTGCGACAGCACCTGATGCGATCCCCAAAACGCTCGGCTTCCCCTTCGTAATCCATTCCGCGAACATCCAACTCAACGCCGCCACCGCCGTCGCGATTTGTGTTGCAACCATCGCCATTCCCGCGCGGCCGTCCGCCGCGCCGGCGGAACCTGCGTTGAAGCCGAACCAGCCGACCCACAACAAGGACGCGCCAATCAGCGTCAAGCTCAAGTTATGCGGCGGCATAGCCTCCTTTCCGTAGCCCACGCGCTTGCCGAGTACCAAGCAGCTTGCAAGTCCCGCAATACCTGCATTGATATGCACGACGGTGCCGCCCGCATAGTCGAGAACACCCTTGACGGCAAGCCAACCCGAGGGCTCCCACACCCAGTGAGCGATCGGGCAGTAGACGAGAAGCGACCAAGCCGACATAAACACGAGCATCGCCGAGAATTTCATGCGATCAGCAAACGCGCCGGCGATCAATGCCGGAGTAATAATGGCAAATGTCAGCTGGAACATCGCATAAACGGTCTCGGGAATGGTGAGTGCCAGGTGCGACACGGTCACCTTGTTGGCATCCTTCATGATCGTCATGCCGTTAAACAGCGCGCGCGTTGCGCCTCCGAGGTAGGTGCTCCCCGGCGTAAATGCCCATGAATATCCGATCAACCACCACAAGATCGTTACCACACAAGTGATCGCGAAGCTCTGCATTAGGGTTGCCAACACATTTTTCTTACGCACCATGCCGCCGTAGAAAAGTGCGAGACCCGGCACGGTCATCATCAACACCAATGCCGTCGAGGTCAGCATCCAGGCGGTATCGCCGGAGTTGATCTTGTCGGTGCTGATCAACGTCGGCTCGCTGGGAGTAGCAGGCGCGGTCGTAGCGGCCGCGGTAGGTTCAGTGGTTGCAACCGCAGCGACTTGTGCAGCGGAAGCCGGCGTCTCTTCGGCCCATGCCCCGTGAAGGGCGAGCGTCAATAAGACGGCAACAAAGAATTGAAACAGTTTATTCATCAGTGCTAAGCCCCATGTAGTTCTAGATCGCGCTCGAGCCGCGTTCACCGGTGCGAATGCGCACTACTTGTTCGAGGTCGCAGACAAAGATCTTTCCGTCGCCCACCTTCCCAGTTTTGGCCGCTTTGATGATTGCCTCGATGACCTGGTCAGCCAAAGAGTCGTCAAGGGCGATTTCAATCTTTGTCTTAGGTACGAACTCGACGACGTACTCGGCTCCCCGATAAATTTCGGTGTGGCCGCGTTGTCGTCCAAAGCCACGGACTTCGGTAACAGTGACGCCTTGAACTCCCACGTCGCTTATCACCTTACGAACCTCATCGAGCTTGAAAGGCTTAATAATTGCGGTAATTAATTTCATCGAACGACATCCCTCCTACTGCATTGATATATCTTCTTCATCTCAGAACAACGCAACGCAAACACGCGGTCTTGATGATGAGCATCTGTCGTGCCAGCTTCGAGGACTGATGCGAGATCAGTGGGTTATGGAAATGGAGGATTTTTCCTGGCGCTTCGACGCACCTGAAAGGAGCGCGCTGTCGTATAGCATGTTCTAGTTTGCGGCATCGATTGCGCAACGGATGTTTCCGAGGCGCGCAAAATTGTGCATGAGAATATCTAATATATCTAACAAAGACTGGCTTGCAGTAGATGAAACGCCTCGATGCGACCAGTGAGACCTACCGGCTGTCCGATATGCGCTTCCGCAGAGGTGTCGACAGCTATCTCGGCGTGCTCGATTCGCAACGCTCGTTGTATACGGCGCAGCGGACTCTGGTCGGTGTGAAACTGTCGCGGCTGCAGAACCTGGTGACGCTATATAAGACGCTGGGAGGTGGTTGGAGTGAGCACAGTCCGCAGAATGCCGGCGCGGCGGCCGACGCCAAACCCCTGCCCGCCGTCTCCCGCGCTGGCGCGAACTAGCTACGCTGTAACGCCTTCCGGAATGCTCTACGGTCCCATTACACGGCATCAAGATGAGTGCGATGCCAGCGTGGGAAAAACCCTGGACGACGAGACCATTTGGAACGTCGTGGCATTCGTACGAAAAATGCCGGATATGACTCAAGAGACCTATCGGCAGCTCTCACTACAGCACTCCCAATAGGCGTGGATGGTTCACCAACAGGCCGCCTGCGTCGCAACTGAACACGGCTCGCAGCTATTCACCGTTCCAGTGGAAAGAAAATGACTGACTCAAAGGGATTCAATTTTGGCGCGCTCTCAGCAGTCATTACATTGACCTCCGTTACGGTGCTTTGGTTGTTTTGGCGTTTCCCCCATACGGGCCTGCATTGCGAACGTTGTGTCCCGAGCCACTATCGACGCACATCAACCCCATCGCCGAGAAATCCGGTTAGATCGGCTGCAGACCCCAACGCGGCATCTCCCACGACAAAATGTTTGAGGCAAGCTGAAGCGAGTCCGTAGCCCAGCGCTTCACGATCCCCGACCCCGAGCCACAGTCCGAAAAGGATACCAGCGGCAAAAGCGTCACCCGCGCCGATACGGTCGACTATCCCCGTAAGGGCCCGAGGTGCGCTGCAAAGCGCCGCGCCATCGCGCGGGATCAAATGCGCTGTCAGCTCATGCCTTTCGGCGCACTCCGCGAGACGCCGCGTGAAGGCGATGCGCCTCAGTCTTAGAAAATGATGGAAGGCATCGGCCGCCATCTCGATGTCTCGTAGCGGGCTGTCAGCAAAAGGCATTCGCTCCAACGCCAAGGCGATATCTCGATGATCGACGAACGCCGTGTCGGCTGCCTTCAATAAGGCACGCATCAACGTTGGCGCGTGTCCCTGCGTGGCCGCCCACAATTTCGCGCGGTAGTTACCATCGAAAGACACCGGCACACCGAGGCGCGTAGCCGACTGTGCCGCGCGCACTGCCGCCGCTGCCGAGCTCTCACCGATCGCGAGCGTCACGCCGGATATGTGGAGCCGCGATGTACCCTTAAGCTCCACGTCCCAGTCGATGAGATCATGTTGCGCGAGCGAAAATGCAGAGGAGGCGCGATCATACAAAACTTCCGCCGGCCTGAGTCCGGCGCCGGGCGTGAGAAAGTACAGCCCCATTCTGCCTTGCATGAAGCGGATGCCCGAAGTCTCTACGCCATGACGCCGCAGTTCGTCGCGGGCCGCGGCACCCAATGTGCTGTCAGGCAATATCGTGATCATCGCTGCTGGCACTCCCGCCCGCGCCAAGGCAGTTGCGACATTCGATTCCGCGCCGCCCACTGCGACTCGGAGTGTCGGGGTCTGCAGCAGCATTTCCCCCTGCGGAGACGCCAGCCTAAGTAATACTTCGCCAAAGCAAACAATTCGCCCTCTTCGCATCTCTGGCGGGTTTTCGCCGATCATAGATTCACTCAATTTTCACGGGAGCGAGCCGCGGTGACAGCAGCTGGATGATCAGCAGTGCGATGAAATAGGAACAGCCGGCGACGATGAAAATGGGGGTGTAGGTACCGAGGCGGTCCAGCACCCAGCCTGCATACTTCGCCATTACCATGCCTCCAATGGCCCCGGCAGCACCGCCGATTCCTACAACCGATCCGACCGCTTCACGCGGAAATACATCCGATGGCAGCGAGAAAAAGGTTGCGGAAAATCCTTGATGGCCCGCCGTGGCTAGCCCGACGATCAATACGGCGAGCCACAGGTTGTCGATCGTGCTTGCAAACATGATTGGCAGAATGCAGATCGCACAAACCAACATGGCGAGCTTGCGAGCGCGGTTGACGGTCGAACCACGCTTCATCAAGTGCGATGAGAACCAGCCGCCGGCGACGCTTCCCGCGTCGGACATTAGGTAGACTGCGATCAAGGGAGGACCAAAAGTGGTGAGATCCAATCCGTGCCGCCGTACCAGGAAGTCAGGTAGCCAAAAGAGAAACATCCACCAAATGGGATCGATCAGGAATTTCCCAAGTGCAAACGCCCAGGTCTCCTTTATGCTCAACAAGCGTCGCCAAGGAATGGTCGGCATGAGAAGAAGTCCGTCGCTGCGGATATGCGCGAGCTCGGCCGGTCCGACCTTGGGATGATCTTCCGGCGTGCGATAGAAGATCCACCATACCGGCAGCCAAATGAGACTCAACAAACCGGTTAGCACGAAAGCGGTTCGCCATCCGAGGGCGAGCGTGATCGCCGGCACTATGATCGGCGTGAGAATCGCGCCGATGTTGGACCCCGCATTGAAGATACCGATCGCCAGCGTTCGTTCGCGTTTCGGAAACCAATCTGCGACGGCCTTGAGGCCGGCGGGGAAATTTCCGGACTCGCCGATACCGAGTAGGAATCGCACGGCCATGAACGAAACGGCCGACCGGGCCATACTGTGCGCAATATGTGCGGCGGTCCAAAGGATCATCGCCAGTGCGTATCCTAGCCGCACACCGAGTCGGTCCATGACGCGCCCGAAGACCAGGAATCCCAAGGCATACGCGGCCTGAAACCAAAAAACGATATCGCCGTAAGTGATCTCGGTCCAGCCAAATTCATGCTGCAACGTCGGCTTCAGAACACCGATCATTTGACGGTCGATGTAGTTGATAACGGTCGCCGCGAAGATCAAGCCGCAGATGAACCACCGATATCGCCCGATACGCGAGTTGCGAAGCTCCAATGAGCATACGACGCCCTGGTTATCCATCATCTGCAGTCGCACTTGGTTGGTTCACCCTGATACTCGCCACAGTGGAGCGCGCGAACGCTGGTCGCGTAATATGACGTCTAACCGCTGCTTCGTGCCTGAGCTGACGCCCGCTCCGCCACTAAATTGATTTTTCCGTGCCCGATGAATTCAATTTCGCCGCGTTGACCCGGAAATATTCTGTGCACGCCGGTGATTGCTCCGGTACTCACGAGTTGGCCCGCACGCAGTGGGCGACCTCGGGATGCGACATGCCCAAGCAAAAAACAAAGCGACGCCAACGGCCCCCCCGGCAACTCCGCGATAGATGCGAAACCGACTTCTGTGCCGTCGATTTGCGTCCTACACATGAGCTTTGTGGGCTCGGCCACGAGGGCACGATCGATCCTGGGGCCGAGAATGAGCCCGCTGTTATTGCCAAAATCGGACGCCACCACCGTGGGCCCCAAGTCATTGATGGTTGCCAGTGGACTGGCTGCGAACTCGACGCCGAAAAACCAATCTCCGGTGAACGCGGCAGCCTCTTGCAATGTCCACTGGATCTTATTCGGTGGGGCATCCTTCAGCGCGGTGACGATGAGTTCGACTTCGATCGCGGCAAAGCCGCCGGGTATTGCGCCCAATCTGACCGCTTCAGTGCCTATGATTCGAACAAGATTTTCGAGAAAAATCGGTCCTGCCAGATGCGCGGTGCCCAGGCTGGCTTGCAGGGGACGTGGCACGAGGCCAACTTTCCAACCGATAATGCGGTCCGACCAAAGCCCTATCGCGGCTTCCTGTATTGCGTAACCAGTCGCCATATCCGCCGGGATGCGTCCGGGATATTCAGCGATAGGCTGAGCCGCCCGGCGAGCAGAAGTAAAACAGCGAGCGATATCAAGGATCGCCTCGGCGGGCGGGTCGCTAACGATGACATCCTCCAAATAGACAAGTCGCGCTTGTACCGCGCTCGTTGAGAATGAATGAAGACTATCTCCGAAGGTAACCGGTGTCAATCCGCATTTGGCACTCGCCATTCGCCGCTTTTTGAGTTAATACATGGCGGAAGAGCCAAGAAAACGAGGACTTATTGATGGGCAGCCGCAAAAAGAGCGCCAGTGACCAGACTCGTCCGGCAGGTGTATCGGGAGACAATCGCAATCCAGGCGGTCGACCTACCATTAACGACATCGCCAGGATGGCGGGCATATCGAAAAAGACCGTGTCCCGGGTTCTCAATAAATCACCGTTTGTTTCGGTCGAAACGCGCGAAAAGATCGACGCGATCATCGCACGCACAGGTTATACGCCGGACCCTCAAGCTCGCGGCCTGGCCTTCAGGCGCTCTTTTTTGATCGGGATCGTATTCGATAATCCCAATCCCCAATACGTGGTGAACATTCAGCAGGGCATTTTGGATGGCTTGCGCGGTTCGGGTTTCGAACTGGTCATCCATCCATGTAACCGCCACAGCCGCAGCTACCTCGCCGATATCCGCAATTTCGTCGAGCGACAAAAGCTGTTCGGCGTGATCCTGACCCCATCCGTATCGGAGGACGAGCAGCTCGCCAGAATGTTGGAGCAATTGGGATGCTCCTACGTAAGAATTGCCTCGGTACCCCTTGATCGCCCGGATCGAATGATTGTTTCTGGCGACCGCAAAGGCGGCGAGCAAGCGGCTATCCATTTGATTCAACTAGGCCATCGTCGCATCGGGTTCGTCAGCGGACCGTCGACCTTCCGCTCTAGCCACGAACGCCGCGCAGGACTCGAGGAAGGTTTGGCGGCTGCCGGCATGAACTTGCGTTCAGAGCTAACCGCGGAAGGTGCCTACACGTTCGAGAGCGGGCTCACCAGCGGCACCGAGTTATTGGGCCGCGCAGAACGACCGACCGCCATTTTTTGCGCAAATGACGAGATGGCCGCAGGACTGCTGCAGGCCGCCCGGCGTGCGAGAATTCAAGTTCCCCGCGACCTGTCGGTGGTGGGATTCGACGATTTTCAAATCGCGACACAAGTATGGCCGACGCTGACCACGGTCCACAGTCCCATCCGAACCATCGGGCTGCTGGCCGCGCAGCGACTCTTTGCCGGTGACCAGGAGGGGAAATCACCGGTCGCCGATCCTGAATCTCTCATTCCGAAACTCGTGGTACGCGAATCGACCGGCCCGGCTCCGCCTTGAGGTGGCAACAATTCGAAATGGCAATGACACCGGTTACTATGGTTCTGCTATCCTTGTGATGCGTCGGCGCGCTTAGGTTGCGGGCCCTGCGGAATATGCCAGCATTCGACTTCGGAGCACTTGATGTTTCGCAAAACTTACCAGGCAACTCATCCCGCGATGATGGCTCGGGCCAGCTCGGAAGCATTGCGAGACCGGTATCTTCTGTCCGGTCTGTTTATCGCCGGTGCCGTGACCCTCGATTATCTTCACAACGAGCGATTCGTGATTGGCGGGGCCGCGCCGCTCGCCGACCCGATCGACTTGCCCGCGCAGGGACCGCCCGCACCCGGTGCGCCCTTTTTGTCGCGGCGCGAACTCGGCGTCGTCAATGTCGGCGGCACCGGGCAGATCATCGCCGATGGTGCTGTATTCGATCTCGCGCCTCAGGACGGACTTTATCTGCCCATGAGTACGGCGGCTGTGCGCTTTGCGAGCCAAGATCCGGCAAACCCCGCCCTGTTCTACTTGGTTTCCACACCGGCCCACGCTCGATTTGATCCAGTCAAGATCAGCATTGCCGAAGCCGTGGCGCTGGAGCGCGGCGAGCCTGCGACGAGCAACGAACGCACGATCTTTCAGTACATAGTGCCGGCGACGTGTCGATCGGCGCAGCTGCTGCTTGGGGTCACCCGCCTAAAGACCGGTAGCGTGTGGAATACCATGCCGCCACATCTGCATGATCGCCGCTCGGAGGTCTATTTCTATTTCGGCTTAGGGCCTAATGAGCGTGTCTTCCACTTCATGGGCGAACCGCAAGAGCCGCGCCATATCGTGGTTGCCAACCACGAAGCCGTGGTGTCTCCGCCTTGGTCGATCCACATGGGTTCGGGCACGCGATCGTATGGCTTCGTTTGGGCGATGGGCGGCGAGAACCTGGACTACACCGACATGCAGGTGCTCGACATCTGTCAGCTGCGCTGATCGGCCATGTTCTCCTCCGCCTTCTCGCTGGTGGGACGCACTGCACTGGTCACGGGAGCCAACACCGGGCTGGGTCAGGCGATTGCGATTGCGCTGGCTGGGGCGGGTGCCGACATCGTCGCTCTAGGCCGCACCAAACCAAGCGAAACCATGGAAGCGGTTCTTCGCACGGGACGGCGATTCTTTCCGGTGCAGGCCGATTTGGCCGACACCAAGGGCATTTCCACGTTGGTGAGCGAGGCGCTGACGGAGTGTCCCCGGATCGATATCCTGGTCAACAACGCGGGCATTATTCGCCGCAGCGACGCCGTCGATTTCACCGAAGCCGATTGGGACGCTGTGATGAACGTCAACTTGAAGTCCGCCTTCCTCCTTACGCAAACGCTTGGACGGCGCATGATCGAGGCCGGCTATGGCAAGGTCATCAACATCGCGTCGATGTTATCGTTTCAGGGTGGGATTCGCGTTGCCAGCTATACCGCGAGCAAATCCGCAATCGCTGGTCTGACGCGCCTTCTAGCGAATGAATGGGCCGGCAAGGGCGTCAATGTCAACGCCATCGCCCCGGGGTATTTTGCGACCAACAACACCAAGAGCCTGCGTGCCGACGACAAGCGTAATCAGGATATTCTCGCTCGCATTCCAGCGGGGCGCTGGGGCGAGCCGTCCGACATCGGCGGCGCGGCCGTCTTTCTTGCTGCACCGGCCTCAGACTACGTGCACGGTGTCATCGTGCCTGTGGACGGCGGGTGGCTGGCGCGGTGACGTGAGCGGCTCACGCGGAATACTCAGACACATTTAGTGGTAGGTCAGAGTCCAGCTGATCATAAATGGAGCACGCGCAATTCTGGGACCCGCCCTGCAGGTCACCTTTGTCGCCATCGGTCCTTCGTCTGATTCAAATTCCGGATCGTCGTGAATTGGCTGGGCTTGGCAGCCATCGAGACCAGAAACCTTGAATGTCTCGATTGCTCCCTTGTTGAACGTCACGCTGTCTTTACTCACCGCGATAAGTTCGGAAAAGGTGCCGAAATCCAGCTCGATGCCGGCGATGTCGAGAGGTTGCTTCGGCGTGTACAGATCGCTGCGCGTAATGCGGCCCTGCTCGAAAACATAGCTCGTGGCGACTGACAGCCGATCATCGGCGACGGGTGAATTGCCGCCGAGGCGGTCCAGTTCGCTCTGTCGGTAGTGAACCGTCGTGCGCTCATCCTGCGCTGCCACGTCGATATCGCGAATGAAGACGAGAGGCATGAGGATCGAGCCATCCAATAAACGAAACTGGGGCAGCAACATCGGTTGCGTGCCATCGGCGACGCCGGATAACATTCCTCGGGAAAACGGGATTGGAAAATATGGGCTGTGCATGTGTTGAGTCGTGCCGCCGCTGATCATCGGCAGGCCTATGATGTGCTCGCCGTCGCGACGCGTGAGCAACGCGCGGTCGAGTGAGCCGCGCGCGAACCAAGTAACGCTTTGTTTCGGCAACTCGTTGAGCGCTGCCGAAAAATTGGCCATGGGCTGCTTGTCTTTGTATCCCAGGCCGTTCCATAGCGCGTTCGTATAAGCAAATTGATGTGTGAGCGACAGGTTTTCCCCGAAGCGACGAAAACTTCCTCGATAAGCATCGGTTCGCCGCCCTTTGCCCCATAGATCGACAGACCCGGAGGCCTTGTCAACCCAGAAATCGACAAAGCGTGCAGCCGCGCGAGCGCAGTAGGCGTAGGCCATTTCTTTTTCTTGATCAGTCAGGATCCCAAGGACTGCTGCTGAAGTGAGCACTTCGATAATCGCGGTCTCGCTATAGGGACCGAGACTGCGCCCGTACTCGAAACCCTCGCCGCTCGCGTGCATGCGCGCCAGCATTACGTCGGTGGACTTTCGCAACCAGCCGAGCACCTCCTCTGGAGGAGTGGCGCCGGACTCGATGAAATGATGCGTAAGTTCAGCGGCCAAAAGAATACTGTAGCGATCGTAGCGCCCCTCGCCCATCGTTTCGTCGGCAAACCCGTTGGATCCGGAATACCTGTCGTAGTGGTCGCGCAGCTTGATGAACAGCCTGTTGGCCGCCTCGCCGCTTTCCCAGCCCATGCGCGCTCGAAGTCGCGCAATGCCGAACGCTACGCAGTAGTAATTGTTGGGATGATCGATCAGCTCATACTTCTGTGGATCAACAAAGGTTCGCCAGTCGAGTTTAACGCGCAATTTGACGAGAGTCGCTGTATCGATGGCTTTTGTCAGAAGGCCTGCCTGGCGCAGCATGTCGAGTGCAGACAAATAGTAGTAGGCGCCCCAGCTGTCGTTCGCATCGTCGATCGTCAAGGCAGCGATCTTTCGAAATGAGAGCAGATCCTTCGAGAAGTGGGCGCCATGTCGAGGTGAGGCGACCAAAATATCGGCGAGGGCGACCGCTATTTTGCCGGGCAGGAATGTGTCCCGCCCGTCGAACACCGCGGTGCCCTGCAGCGTGAAGCCATGGCCCTGTTCCGCCAGCATTGCCAGCAGACGCTGGCTGTGCGGTGCGAGCTGGTTTTGCACGATCGCGTTATAAGAGCTGCCCGCCGCAGTCGCAGGTGCTTCGCTGGCTGCCGCCGTGGCCGATCCAGCCAAGCACAGCAGCAATAGGCCGATACCGCTCAGCACGACTGAATAACGCCCGTGGGGCATCAGAATGATAAGGAAACCTCTCCGCCGAAATAACGAAAGCTGTCGCGCCCCGGCGTCCGGCTGATTGCATCGGTAAACGGCGCTGCACCCGGGCTGATGTTGTAAGCCGCCGACCGACCGCGGGTCAAGGCGTAGTGAGTGTCGAAAAGGTTGCGGACAAACACCGTGGCTCTCCAATTTTTCCCTTCGAGACCCGTCGTTAAATTGAAAAGGCCATAGGCTGTCTGCACGGAATCAGGATCCTGATTCAAATTAAACCTCAGCGCCGACTGCCAGCGGTACGCCGCGTCGACCAGCGCCGAGACGTTGCCGCTAATCGGCCGCGCATACTCGGCATTCAAGTTGGCGCTCCACTTCGGGGCATTGGGCAAGGGCCTGCCGGAAAGGTTCTGCAGTGCGTTAACGCAACCTTGGGCGACCGTTTGGCCGGTAAAACATGGTCCCAGCGGAAAGGAGACAATTTTCGCGATGTCGAATGCGCCAGAACTGGTCAGCGTCAGTTCTGGTAGCGGCCTTGCGGAGAATTCCGTTTCGACGCCCGACGTCGTCACCTTACCAATGCTCTGGAGTTGGTTCTGATTCGTCACATCATTTCGACTTTGCGCTTGGAACCCGGTGAACTCTTCATAGAATCCGGTGATATTCCACGTCATGCGCCGCTCGAAGAATGAGCTCTTCATCCCGATCTCATAGGCCTTGCTCTTTTCGGGCGTGATTGGCTGACGTGCGGCGATTGCATCGGCGATGGGAAATCCCTTGAAAGGGCCGGATGTCAGCAGCGTCCTCGTGGTCAAGGTACTTGTCAGGTCGTAGGCGAGTCCCTTGTAGCCCGACGCATAGTCCGCAAAGACCATGACATCGGGCGTGAAGTGATACTCGAACGCGGCCTTCTCGAGGAGAACCGTGTTGTTGTTGCAGGTCGAAATCGCCAAAGTCGGACTCTTGGTCGAGCACTTCGGATAGCCGTAGTACACATTGTTAAATTTATCCCAGAAGTTGTAGCTCACATCCTCACGATGCAATCGCAATCCCCCGACGAACGTAAACCGATCTGTTAGGTTGTAGTCCGCCTGCCCGAAGAGAGCCGATGTCTTGATGTCGGCGTTATCCAAATAGCTGGAATACACACTGGAGTTGCTCGTCGGTATCGAGGTAGCGCCATTGTACGTTCCCAGCGCATTGGAGCCGCGCACAAAATTGCGCTGCGAGCGTGAATCGCTGAAGTATGCGCCGGCGAGGTATTTGAGCTTACCTATCGAGGGTGATGTGAGGCGCAGCTCCTCGGTGACCGTGTTGACGGCGAAGAAGCCGCCATTTGCCGAACCCCCATGCGGTGCGGCCGGCGCGAGCAAGCTGTAGTCATAGGAGGTCACGTCCGTATCTTGCAAGTCATGCAACGTGTAGTGGTCATATGAGGAAATGTTGGTGAGAACCAAGCCATTGCTGAAGTCATGCGCAACCTTGAACCCGGTTCCCACCTCATAAGAGTCACCTTGTGCATTAACGTCGTTTCGCAACAAGGTGTTGGTCGGCGAGGGCGTGATCCCCTGCAGAATCAGCGACAGGGGTAAGTTCGATTTGCTAAATGTGACCCCGGGGCTGATCAAAATAGGCGCGGCGGCGCAACAGCTTGCGATGTCGGAAATGACGTAGGGCAGCAGCGTCACGGTCCAATCCGCGCTGGGTTGCCAGACGATGCTGGCGCGCAGGGTCTCATCTTTGGCGCCGTCCAGCCAGCTGCCGGTGGTCAGATTGTGCAAGTTGCCGCGGTAGTCGCTTATATTTCCGCTGAGTCTGAATTTGAGCGTATCGGAAATCGGACCGGAGATTGACGCCTGAACTCGTTCTTCGTGATCATTGGTCGCCATCGCACCGACGCGTCCCGTCCAAACGTCGCTCGGGGCTTGCGTGGTGATATTGATGACGCCCGCCGATGCTGATTTCCCGAACAGCGTGCTTTGTGGTCCGCGGAGAATTTCGATCTGCTGAACATCCGCCAGCGTGGTGAATGCCTCGGCCTGAAACGCCTGCGGGATGTCGTCCACCACCACCGCTGTGCTGGCCTGGGTGGCAATGCTGAAGGAATATGTGCCGATACCGCGAATATTGATGCTGTTGTTTGCCGGCTGGCTCGTTTTGGTGATCGTCATGTTCGGGGCCAGCGAAATGAGATCATCAAAATCACGTACGTTTGCGCGCTCCAGCGTAGCGGCCGTGAGTGCCAACACCGACGACGGGACATTTTGGATGGACTCCGCGCGTTTGTTGGCGGTTACTACAATTTCCTCGAGCCCGGCTTGATCCGGATGATTCGTGTTCGACGCGACCTGAGCATCGGCAGTACTCAATCCACAAGAGATGGCCAGGAATGAGAGCGAGACGCGTACTACCGCTTGGTAATGCATGATTCCCCCTTGTCCAGTTTCGATCTAAGCGTCGACTTTATGGCAATGCTACCGGTGTCAATTGAAAAGTCAAGTCATGTAGGGCCAGGTTTCCCTCGCCCATGCAGGAAGGTTCGCCTTCGTCTTGCGACGTAATTCCGCGGTTAACGCAATTGGCTAAGTGCCGCTGAGACCAAAGAATGGATCCTGAAAGCCTAGTACAAAGGCTGCTTTTTGCATATTGCGATCGAATTCGGCAGCCAACTGGGGCACAACGCCTATACATGGTCGCGTCCGCCAACCAGCGATTCGCAATTTACCCGCGTCTGAGCGAAGATAGCTAACCACGTAGGTTTACCGGTGTCATACGGAGATCCAATGCTTTCAGACGCGAAAATTGTGAACATCCGCGAAATTTTGGGAATAGCGCCAGTGATACCGGTGCTTACAGTAAGTGACATCGAATATGCGGTGCCTTTGGCCCAGGCGCTCGCCGGCGGCGGCTTGCGGGTGTTAGAGATTACGCTGCGCACCCCGATTGCGCTCGCCGCCGTTGCGGCCATGCGTAAAGCCGTGCCAGAAGCCATCATTGGCGCCGGCACGTTGACGCGTGCTACCGACTTCGCGGCGGCGGACCAAGCCGGAGCGCAGTTCGGCGTAACACCAGGGCTGACTTCTGAACTAGCTGCCGCTGCGCGCAGCGTGCGGTTTCCCTTGTTGCCGGGTGTTATGACGCCGACCGACTTGATCACGGCTCGGGAGGCTGGATTCAATGTGTTGAAACTATTCCCTGCTCAGCAAGCGGGCGGCATTGGAATGCTGCAAGCGTTGGGGGCGCCGTTTCCCGATGTGCAGTTCTGTCCAACTGGCGGCATCACCCGCGCCGGTGCAGCCGATTACTTGGCGCTGCCAAACGTAATCAGTGTCTGCGGTTCATGGGTAGCCCCCATGCATATGATCGCTTCGGGCAACTGGTCCGCCATCGAAGCATTGGCCCGCGACGCGGCTTCTTTGACGAGGTCCTACAAACATCCTGCCGAGAGGTGCATCGGGAATTCCCCGTGAGCTCGACCTCCACCGTATCCTGCCGCACCGACCGAGCATTCCGTCCCGTCTTAGGACGGGCGATATGAGCCGCCCTCCACTGGCCTTCGCCGACAAGCTTGAGAACTCTGGGTGCATAACGGTCGGCCTTTACGCGCTGTCCCGGCCGGCCACCGAATATGACACCCCGCGCTCGCGCCGCGGCGATGCCGGAGCGCCCTCGCTCTGGCAGCGGATCCCGTTCGAACTCGGCGAGCGCTGCGATCAGCGAGGCGATCAACTTCCCTTGCGCACTATGCAGATCGAACTGCAACCCACGGGACACTCTAGGCTGAGAGCCCGCTTTCCGCCCCTACCTGATCGATGGCGGGCTTCTCTCGTGACACTCGCAAACCTCGTTGAGCAGGTCGGCCCACAACACACTCAGCGACCCGATCCATCTCGTTCAGCGCGGTTGCATGGCGGCGTCCCCATTCGCATAAAGACATAATCACCGGCTCAAGGCTCAACCCCAGAGGGGTGGCCGTGTAATCGACGCGGGGCGGTACCTGACGAAAGATCTTACGTTTGAGAAGACCGTGCTCTTCCATCTCTCGCAACTGTTCGACGAGCACCTTTTGGCTCGCATTCGGCGCGAGTCGCTTAAGCTCTGAGAGTCGCTTCGACCCACCAAACAGGTGATACAAAATGACCGGCTTCCAGCGACCCGAAATCACCTTCAGCGTCCGTTCCGCGGGTAACTCGGGCAAGCGTTTCAGGGGACCGGACATAGTTACCTCCAGGTAAGTATGAGACGAATTTGTCTGTAGGCGACAGCGGCAAACTGCCTGCATTATCACCCAATCACCACGACAATACATGAGGCCAGGCTTACTGTGAGGCAGATACAATTCAGCCGGTTCGGCGGACCGGAGGTCCTAGAGATAGTCGGCCAGCCGACTCCAATCCCGCGGGTTGGTGAGGTTCTCGTCAAGGTCGAGGCCATCGGGGTCAATTTCTCAGACACGCTGATTCGTCAGAACCGATATGCGGTGACTCCAGCGTTACCCGCAGTTCCTGGTATTGAGGTCGCCGGTACGATCGCGAGCGTGGGCAAAGACACTCGCGCCCTTCCGGTGGGTACTCGCGTGGCAGTTCCGCTCTTTGCGACCGGGGCCGCTACTGGCGGCTATGCGGACTATGTCGTGGTAAAAGCCGATCTTCCGGTGTCGTTGCCGGAAGCAATCTCGTTCGGCGCCGCGATTGCGCTCATGATGCAAGGCTTGACGGCCCTGTATCTGGCGAGACTGATCACAGCACCCGGGAAAACGGTTCTCGTCAACGCCGCCGCAGGCGGCGTGGGCTCGCTGCTGGTGCAGCTGGCCCGGCGCGCGGGCGCGAGCAGAGTGATTGCAGCGGCGAGTTCGCTTGAAAAGCTCGATTACGTGCGTTCGCTCGGCGCCGATGTCGCGGTCGATTACACCAAGGCTGACTGGGTCGAGGCGGTGCGCGCGGCAAGCGGCGGGAGCGGCCCCGACATCATCTACGAATCCGCTGGCGGTGCGGTGACCCAAGGCTCGCTTGCAGTCTTGGCACCCGGAGGACAGATCGTCATCTACGGGGCGCTCAATATCCAAAGCTTTGCATTGGGCGTCCCCGAGCTGATCAACCTTATTTTCAAGAACCAATCCCTGACCGGATTTGCCTTGCCAACGCTGTTGACTCC
>Ga0179592_10000036_pt1 | contig 59923 bp, 62 predicted proteins | sample CZODoug2_1_08_16_FD_148623 | JGI IMG/M metagenome (GOLD analysis project Ga0179592, IMG submission 148623) | Vadose zone soil fungal communities from Angelo Coast Range Reserve, California, USA - CZODoug2_1_08_16fungal (Illumina Assembly) | ecosystem: Environmental > Terrestrial > Soil > Vadose...
GCCGCAAGTTGAGTGCCAAAGCGTTCGCACACACCGCGCAGTACGACGCGATGGTATCCGCGTATTTCACCGGCGCCATCGGCGGCAGTGCGGCGTCCACCTTCCCCGACGACTTGAATCTTTCATTTCGCAAGCACCTCGACCTGCGGTACGGCGAAAATCCGCACCAGCAAGCGGCTTTCTACACGGACCCCCGCGCCATCGGTGCGTCCGTGACCCAGGCCAGGCAGATTCAAGGTAAAGAGCTGTCGTTCAACAACATCGCCGACGCCGACACGGCGCTCGAATGTGTGCGCCAATTCGACACGGCGGGGTGCGTCATCGTCAAACACGCCAACCCCTGCGGCGCCGCGAGGTGCAGCACGGTCGCCGACGCCTACGCGCACGCCTATCGCACCGACCCTACCTCGGCCTACGGCGGCATCATTGCCTTCAATCGCGAATTGGATGCGGCCACGGCGCAGGCCATCATCGAGCAGCAATTTGTGGAGGTCATTTTGGCGCCCAGCATCACCGAGGCGGCCAAGGCAGCCCTCGCCACCCGGGACAACGTGCGCGTGCTCATCACGGGGGACCTGCATTTGCCCGTGACGCAGTTGCTCGAATACAAAAGCGTGTCGGGCGGCCTATTGGTGCAGACGCGCGATACCGGCGCCGTTCGGGCATCCGAACTGCGAACGGTGAGCAAGCGCCCTCCCACGCTCGCAGAGCTCGATGATTTGATCTTCGCCTGGCGAGTCGCGAAATATGTCAAATCAAACGCCATCGTTGCGGTCAAGGACAAGGCCACCATCGGGATCGGCGCCGGCCAAATGAGCCGAGTGATCAGCAGCAGAATCGCCGCCATGAAGGCCAGGGATGTCGGGCTTACACTGGAATCGGCGTCGGTTGCCTCCGACGCATTTTTTCCGTTTCGCGACGGCCTGGACGCGTTGGCCGAATTCGGCATCACGGCGGTCATACAGCCGGGCGGCTCACGCCGCGATGCCGAAGTGATCGCGGCAGCCGACGAGCACGGCGTCGCGATGGTGTTCACCGGGATGCGCCATTTCCGCCACTAGAGTCATGAAAATTCTGATTGTCGGCGGCGGCGGTCGCGAGCACGCGCTGGCGTGGAAGTGCGCGCAGTCGCCGCGCGTGCAACGGGTCTTCGTTGCGCCCGGCAACGCCGGCACCGCGCTGGAATCAAAAGTAAGCAACATCGATATCGCCGCGGACGACATCGATGCACTGCTTCGGTTTGCGATCGACGAGGATGTCGACCTCACGATCGTTGGCCCCGAAGTCCCGTTGGTCGCCGGCATCGTCGATCGATTCACGGCCGCCGATCGCCGCTGTTTCGGTCCATCGCGCATGGCCGCGCGCCTCGAAGGCTCGAAGGCCTTCACCAAGGAATTCCTGCAGAGGCACCGGATTCCGACCGCCGCCTTCGCCACATTCGGGGCTGCGGATTTTGACGAGGCGTATGTCAGGGCGCAGCCCTTGCCGCTGGTCGTCAAGGCGGATGGATTGGCGGCCGGCAAGGGCGTCGTGATTTGCGAAACGCACGAAACGGCCATTGCGACCTGCCGCGAGATGCTCGGTGGAAGCTTCGGCGCCGCCGGCAACACCATCGTGATCGAGGAGTTTCTGCGGGGCGAGGAAGTCAGCTTCATCGTGGTGGCGCATGGCCTGCAGGTCGTTGCGCTGGCGACATCGCAGGATCACAAGCGGCGCGACGACGGCGATCAAGGGCCGAACACCGGCGGCATGGGCGCGTATTCGCCGGCCCCCATCGTTACGGCGCAACTGAACCTGCGCATCATGCGCGAAGTGATCGAACCGACCTTGAAGGGCCTCGCCGACGACGGCAACCCCTATCTCGGTTTCCTGTATGCGGGGTTGATGATCGCCGCGGACGGCACGCCCAAGGTATTGGAGTTCAATTGCCGGCTCGGCGACCCGGAAACGCAGCCGATTCTAATGCGGTTGCAAAGCGATCTCATCGATCTGTGCGAGGCGGCGCTCGACGGTACCTTGGAGCGCCTCGACGTTCGATGGGACTCGCGCGCCGCGCTCGGTGTGGTCATGGCCGCAGGCGGCTATCCCGATACCTACCGCAAAGGCGACCCGATCAGCGGGCTGGATGCTGCCGCCGTCCTGCCCGGCAAAGTGTTTCATGCCGGCACGCGAGCCGAAGGCAGGCAAATCGTGACGGCCGGTGGACGCGTGCTGTGCGCGGTGGGATTGGGAGACAGTGTCGGCGCCGCGCAGCATCAGGCATACAATCTGGTGCACGCCATTCACTGGAATCTAGTTCAATACCGGCTGGATATCGGCTACCGCGCGATCGAGCGCGAGTGATGCGGTGTTAATCACAGCCAGGAGCTTCGCATGCCACACCTTCGCCCCAGCATCGCCGACAAGCGGCGCACTTTCCTTCGGCTGCATCAGCACGGTTGCTTCGTGATTCCCAACCCGTGGGACGTGGGCAGTGCGCGCTACCTGCAGAGTCTGGGTTTCAAGGCATTGGCCACCACCAGCTCCGGCTTTGCCTGGTCGCATGGCCACCGCGACGGCGGCATGTCGCGGGATCGCGTGCTGGATCATCTGACAGAAATGGTCGAGGCCACCGATCTGCCGATCAATGCCGACTTCGAGCATGGTTTTGCGCCCGATGCTGCGGGAGTCGCCGAAAGCGTGCGCCTGGCGGTGGAAACCGGTGTCGCGGGACTGTCCATTGAAGATTCAACCGGCCAGGCCTCCAAGCCCCTGTTCGACATCGACACGGCGATCGAGCGAATTCGCGCGGCGCGCGGCGCCATCGACAAAGCCGGCGCCGACACCATGCTGATCGGCCGGGCCGAGGGCTTTCTCGTCGGGCAACCCGACATCGATCAGGTCATCGCGAGACTCAAGGCCTACTCGAATGCGGGCGCCGACTGTTTGTACGCGCCCGGAATAAGCTCTGCGGCACAGATCAGTGCCGTGGTCGCCGCGGTTGCGCCGAAGCCGGTCAATCTACTCGTGGGCTTCAACGCCGACTTGACCATGGAGAAAATCGCGGCACTGGGCGTGCGGCGCGTGAGCGTGGGCGGGGCGTTGGCGCGGGCTGCCTGGGGCGGATTCATGCGTGCCGCCAAACTCATCAAGGAAGAGGGAAAGTTCGACGGATTCGCCGACGCCGCATCGGGAAGCGGCCTGAACACGATCTTCCGCGGAGACTAGGTTGCGCGCCGACGTAGAGCTGGCGATAGGTCTGCCGCTGGACGTCGTCGCCAACAGGTTGAGGAGGATCGAGGCGGATCTGCGGCTCTTGAACATGAAGACCGTGGCCTTGGCACGCGCCGGCGAAAATGAGCCCGTTGGTGCGATGATTGAGGCTCGAATCGAAACCATCTATGAAGCCCTCGATTCGATCCGAAGTCTGGTGTCCGAAATCGAAGCCGATAGTCGCAAACCAAGTTCCGACCGGGATGACTGATTTTTCACTCGTACGCTGCGGAGCGGACGGCAGACCCTTAAGTCCCATTGCGGAGGTGAGCGAGGAAATCGCGGCCACCCGATGCCGGCGATGTCTGGGAATGGCGAATTTAGTCATGCGTGGGATTCATTCAATTGGCGTAGCGGCAGCCCTCACCGCGCTGACCGCGTGCGGCGGCGGTTCAAGCGACGCAGCCGGCAATCCGCCGCCAGGGCCGACCGCCCGCGCCGTGACCAGCGAGGCGGATGCCATCCTGCACATGGATCAGCTGCGCGCGATGGGTTTCCGCGGCGGCGGCGTGCGTGTCGGCGTGATCAGCACTGGAGTGGTGCATCTCGCTTCTTATCAGGCGGCCGGCGTTTTGCCGGCGGGGATTTACGTCAGCCGGAACACCGCGGGCACCCTGGATGAGGGCAGCTGGATGCTCGAGCTGGTGCATCAGCACGCACCCGATGCCGTGCTCGGGTTCTGCGACGGGATCGACCTCGATTTCAACGGCTGCATCAAAGATCTGGGAACCAACTTCCACGCCGACATCATTGTCGACGACATTTTATTTTCCGGTCAGTACTACCCGGACGCGACCGCCGATACGGTCGCTCAGTTGCAGACCGCGAATGATCGAATGGTATTCATCCATCTCGCCGGCAACGAACAAAATGGCGGTTACTGGCAGGGAGCGTTCGTCGCGGTGCAAGGCATCATTGCGGGCTCGCGGGCGACGCTGCTCGACTTTGGAATGGCCGGCGGCGGCGCCAGCGATGCGTTCAACGCGGTCAGCGTGCCCGCGGCCAAGCGACTCCGTCTCATATTGAACTGGAATGATCCTGCGCATGGTGCCGACAATCACGCGCTCAGCGCCTATCTGCTCGACGCCAATTCGCAGGTATTGACCCAAACCAGCAGTCAATCGGATCCGACACTGCTTCTCGACTACACCAACGTGACCGGCGCCGCGCAAGTGGTGCGGCTCGCCGTCACGCTGGATGCGGGCACGGGGCAAGGTCTTGCGATTCAGCTGACGGAGGGAAGTCCCACCTGCAATATCGAATGCCAGCCGCTTGCGCACTCATCCTCGGGACTTGCCGGCGGCACCGTCGGCGACATTGCCGATGCGCTGGTCGTCGGCGCGACTTTCGCGCCCTCACCGAAAATGCTCGAGGCGTGGTCCAACCACGGTCCGTTCCGCCTCGATTTCCAGGCCAGCGCGGATGCAGCATCGCCGGACGGCTTCGACTACACGCGGCTCACGTCTCCGCTGTCGCTGGCAAAGCCGGACCTAGTCGCGCCCGATTGCGTCACCACACCCTTCAGCGACGGCAAGTCGCTGACCAACAACCAGTTCTGCGGCACGTCGGCGGCGGTGCCGGCTATTGCCGGCGCGGCCGCGTTGCTCGAGAGCGCGGGATTCAACCGTGCCCAAGTGCTCAAGGCCCTGCGCAGTACCGCGGTGCCGTTGGGCGCGGCGGCCTGGGATCCGGGTTATGGATTCGGACTTGCCGACGCCGCGGCAGCGCTGCGCTCGGGCGGCAACTAGGAGCCTGTCTCCCGGCGCCTCACCATCGTTTGCATCAAATGCTCGAGCGCCGCGTCGGGATCGGCGCACTGGCCGGTATGCACGGGCGACGTTTGGACGATGGTGCTGCGCGGCGACACCAACCAGTGAAATCGTTCGCGCGCGGTCATCTTCCCGATGTCCCCCGCACCCTCGCCGCCCGCGCAGATCGTCGGGATGGCGGCCAGCGCGCTTCTGACAAGATCCAGGTCCACATAGGCATCAATCGCGAGCAATGCGCTCTCATCCAGCTCGATGCTCGCCTGCAATATCCGCTCCACGTCGCACGAGAGAATAATGCCGGCATTGACGAACTCACCGCGCTCGACGCGCGGTACCACGCGCACAATCGCATAGTCATACGTGCGCAGCGCGCGCATGAATGGCCTCCTGTACGAAAACCTTCGAAGAGGCGAGACGCACCTTGAAATAGTTCACATACGCTTGCCGCTGTTGCGATCGACTGTCAAAGCCCGGATCTTCCGCCAGCCAGGCATCGGGGATCAGTTCAACGATGGCTGCTATTTTTTCCAGGGTGAGGCGTGCCGCCATGTCGGCATCGACCTCTTCGATCATGCTCGCGAACTTCAACAACACATGGTCCTTGATCAACGAGAACGGAGTTCGCGCATGATCGTCGCGGTTATTCCAGGCGTGATGGAAATACAGCGCGGCGCCGTGATCGATGAGCCACAGCCGGCGATGCCACATCAACATGTTGACGTTGCGCGCGGTGCGATCCACGTTGCAAACGAAAGCATCGAACCAGACGATCGCGGAGGCGAGCTTTGCATCGGGTTGAAACACCAGCGGATCGAAGGTTACCGATCCGGGCAAATAATCCAAAGCAAGATTCAAGCCGGCGCTGGCGCCGATGAGACTTTGAATTTCCGCATCGGGTTCGGTGCGCGCGAGATCCTGAGGAAGCTCTGCAAAGACGATCTCCGGCACGGGCAATCCCGCAAGCCGGCCGATCTCGCCCGCCAGCAACTCCGCAATCAACGCTTTCGGGCCCTGCCCCGCTCCTCGAAACTTGAGCACATACAAGCCATCGTCGTTTGCTTCGACAATGGCCGGCAGCGATCCTCCCTCCCTCAAGGGCGTGACATAGCGGCTGGCGATGACGGTTCTAAGAATTGGCAGGGCGTCACGGGCCCTTGAATGGCGTGGGTGAGCCCTGCTGCTGGATGGAATTGACGTACTCTTTGCCGCTGAGTTCCGCCTGCTTCAATTGATCGAGCGTGCTGCAGCGGGTACGCTGGAAATGAGTGCCGATCTCGCCTTCGTCGCGGCAAAACACCAGCGTGCCTTTGCGATTGACCGGTTTGTATCCACGACCCCGCATCTGCTTGATCTCCGCCTCGGTGGCGGCCGCATTGACCACCGCGCTTTTGTCAGCCTTCGGGGTGGGGGCGGCGGGCGTGCCGGGCGCGAGCTTGGCATCGCCGGCGCTGGTCGGCGCGGTCGTTTGCGCGGCGGTCGTTTGCGCGGCGGGTGGTTGCGCCGCGGGTGGTTGCGCCGCGGGTGACGGCGGCTCGTCCGCCGGCGCCGCGGACCACACGCCGGCCGACATTACCAAAAAACAGGCTGCTAAATTCATGTTGATTGGCTCCCTATTGCCTTCTTGTATGCCGGCGATCTCGCATACGGCGCTGTGCCCCGTTCGGGTAGCTGCGTATCCGATGGCTTCGCGTGATTCTGCCCCGTGCTTCATTTTAACTCCACTCAGGGCCGCGGCGCAGTACTCTAGACGGGCCGCCGGACGCCGAAGCGCGTAACGCCCAACATCGAGCTGCGCGCAATGGCTCAGGCCCGGGGGGGGCTCGTCCTCGTCCCTGGAGAACTTCGATGCCTCAGCGGCCGATTGCGCGGCTATTGAGGCCTCGCGGCTTCAATGCGCGCGCCGTGGGTGATCTTTGAATCGCTGCTCGAATGATGTGCCCGGAACAGGCGCCCTTTCTCGGCCAACAGCACAAATCCGAGGCTGACAAACCCGCAGCACAGGGCGCCCGCGGCCAACGGCACGGTGGTGCCGTTGAATTGCTCGCCGATCAGAATTCCCACCAACGCGCCGCTGAATGTCGAGATGAAGCCTTGAAGCGACGCGGCGATTCCCGCGATCGATCCCATCGGTTCCATCGCCATGGCGCCGAAATTGGACACTGACAAGCTAAAAGTCGCCATGGTCAGCGATTGCAGCACCACAAAGGTCCAGATTTGCTCGAGGCCCAGTGCCGCGATGACAACATGAAACCCGGTGACGACAATGAACAAGAGCAATGCGGTATGCGAAATCAGCCGCATCCCCAGGCGCTCCACGATGCGCGAATTCAAGTACGCGGCCATGCCCATGAAAATGGCGCACAGCGCGAACATGCTGGGCATCAGCTGGGGCCGGTGAAACACCTCGGAGAAAATCTGCGCCACCATGCCGACGTAAGCCATGATGGTTCCGAACATCACCATCATCGCCAACGTGTAGAAAATCGACGCGCGCGTGCCAAGCACCAGCTTGGCCGCATTCAGCACGTGCTTGAGCGTCAGCGTCATGCGGTATTCGGAATGCAGAGTCTCCGGCAGGCGCAAGAACCCCCAGGCCGCGACCATCGCGGCAAACAGGGCGAACACCACGAAAATATACCGCCAGGGGGCGACAAACAGGATCAGCTGGCCCAAGCTCGGCGCGAGAATCGGCACCGTCAGGAATACCACGAAGGTCAGCGACATGACCCGCGCCATTTGCCGCCCGGAATACAGATCCCGCACCACCGAGCGCGTCACGGTGACGCAGGCAGCCGCCAGGCCATGCACGAAACGCCATGCGAGCAACGCCTCGAAGCTGCCGCTCAAACTGCACAGCAGCGCGGCAATGACGTAGAGCGTCAAGCCGCCGAGCAGGATCGGCCTGCGGCCGAATCGATCGGAGAGCATGCCCCAAAACAATTGACCGACACCCAACCCCGTCATGTAGGCGGTGACGATCCATTGACCGTGATTCGGGTCGCCGACGTTCAGCGCACTGACGATCGTCGGAAACGCCGGCAACATGGCATCGATGGCGATGGCTTGCGTCGACATGGTCGCCGCCGCCAACACCACAAATTCAAGAAACCCAAGCGAATGGGCGCCGCGTTTCTCAGCCATGGGTATCGATCAGCTTTTGGCGTTGCTGGGCGCGCCGGCAGGTGGCGTGCCCGTCGGCGGCTTGCGTGCGATGCTGGTCGCCATGGTGACGATCGACGCGAGGTCGGTCAGATTCGCCGGCACCACGAGCGTCGTTCCAACTTGCGCCAGCTTGCCGAACTGCTTCACATACTCTTCGCCGATCCGCAGCTGCATGGCCTCGATGCCACCGCGATCGGACAGGGCGATGCCCACTTGCCGCAGGCCCTCCGCGGTCGCCGTGGCGACCGCCAAGATCGCCTGGGCCTGGCCCTCGGCCTCATTGATCTGCTGCTGCTTGTTGGCTTCGGATTGCTTGATGACGCGCTGCTTGTCGCCCTCCGCCGCATTGATCTTGGCGTCGCGTTCGCCTTCAGAGGTCAATATGACCGCACGCTTTTCGCGCTCGGCACGCATCTGCTTCTCCATGGCCGACAACACGTCCTTCGGCGGCGTGATGTTCTTGATTTCGTAGCGCAGAACTTTGACGCCCCAGGGAGACGATGCCTTGTCCAATTCACTGACGACATTGGTGTTGATCTGCCCGCGAGCCTCGAAGGTCCGGTCCAACTCGATCTTGCCGATCTCGCTGCGCAGGGTGGTTTGCGCCAGCTGCGAAATCGCAAAACCATAGTTGGTGATCCCGTAGGACGCCAGATGCGGATCCATCACCTGCATGTACAGCACCGCATCGACGCCCACCTGCACGTTGTCGCGCGTGATGCAGATCTGTTCGGCGATATCGATCGCGATTTCCTTGAGGCTGTGCCGGTAGGCAATCACTTCCATGAACGGCACGAGAATATGAAACCCGGCCGACAGCGTGCGGCTGTACTTGCCCAGGTGTTCGATCACGAATGCGCTCTGCTGCGGCACCACCACCGCGGTCTTGGCAATCACCACCACGATCAGTATGGCGATGATGATGGCTCCATAGCCAAAGGTCATATTCACGAGTTCTCTCCATGGACGACGAGGGTCAGGCCATTGACCCGATCGATACGCGCACGCTGACCGGCCGCGATGGGGGATTTCCCGCCGTTGACCGCGTTCCACGAACTGCCGCAATACTCCAGCCGGCAGGTTTCGCCCGGCGGCAAGGCCGCGGGCAGCACCACCGTTTCGCCGACCGGCCCCTGTTTAATGTCGGGTAGCTTGCGGCGCATGCGCGCGTAGATCCGCCGCCGAAATGTAAACATGGAGACTACGGCCAAGACGGCGAACAGCAGCCATTGCATCCAAACGGCGGGCAGCAACCCCACTAGATCCAATAATCCCACGGTCAGAGCGGATGCACCGACGAACACCAGATAGAACTGGGCATCAACGAACCCTAACTCAGAACCCAAAAGTACGGCGCCGACCGCAATCCACGCCCACCACTCCATGTCTTGACTCCTAAGGACTACTGCCGCACTAACGCTTCATGGCGTCGAAGAAATCCGCGTTGGTCTTGGTGTCTTTCATCTTGTCGAGCAGGAATTCGATCGCCGCCAACTCGTCCATCGGGTGCAGGAGCTTGCGCAGAATCCACATCTTTGACAGCTCCGAAGGCTCGGTAATGAGCTCTTCTTTGCGCGTGCCCGAGCGGTTGATGTTGATCGAGGGGAAGGTACGCTTTTCCGAGATGCGGCGGTCCAGATGGATTTCCGAATTGCCCGTGCCCTTGAACTCTTCGAAAATGACATCGTCCATCTTCGAACCCGTGTCGACCAGCGCCGTGGCGAGAATGGTCAAGCTGCCGCCTTCCTCGATGTTGCGTGCCGCACCGAAGAAACGCTTCGGCCGCTGCAACGCATTCGCGTCAACGCCGCCGGTCAGCACCTTGCCGGAACTCGGCACCACGGTGTTATAGGCGCGCGCCAGGCGGGTGATGGAATCGAGCAGAATCACCACGTCCTTCTTGTGTTCGACCAAGCGCTTGGCTTTCTCGATCACCATCTCGGCCACTTGCACGTGACGGCTGGCGGGCTCGTCGAATGTCGACGACACGACTTCGCCCTTCACAGTTCGCGCCATTTCAGTCACTTCTTCCGGGCGCTCATCGATGAGCAGCACGATGAGAATGACTTCAGGATGATTCGCCGTAATCGCAGTGGCGATGTTCTGCAACAGCATGGTCTTGCCGGCTTTCGGCGGCGACACGATCAGTCCGCGCTGGCCCTTGCCGATGGGCGCGACCAAATCGATGGCGCGCGCGGTCAGGTCTTCGGTCGAGCCATTGCCGCGCTCCAGCTTCAGCCGCTCGGTGGGATGCAGCGGGGTGAGATTTTCGAACAGCACCTTGCCGCGCGAGCTCTCCGGGGAATCGAAGTTGATCTCGCCCACTTTCAGCAGCGCGAAATAGCGCTCGCCGTCTTTCGGCGGGCGAATCAAGCCGGAAATCGAATCGCCGGTGCGCAGGTTGAAACGGCGGATCTGGCTCGGGGACACATAGATGTCGTCCGGGCCGGCCAGATAACTGGAGTCGGAAGAACGCAGGAAGCCAAAGCCGTCCTGCAGAATTTCCAGAACGCCGTCGCCGTAGATATCTTCGCCCTTGCGGGCATGCGCCTTCAGTACACCGAAGATGATGTCCTGCTTGCGCGAGCGGCCCATGTTCTCCAGGCCCATGGTCTCGGCGAGCTTGACCAGGTCGCTGATCGGACGCTTCTTCAGCTCCGTCAGATTCATCGAGCTGCGGCTGCGTGCCAGGTCCGTCGGTGCAATGATCTCTAAGTCATCGCCGCCCTCCGGCAGATCGCCGTAGTCTTCGTGCATCGGCCTGCCACCGTTGGTGTTGCCGTTGCGATTGTCGTTGCGAGGTCCTCGGTTGGAACGATTGGATCGGCCGCCACCCCCCTGGCCGCCGCCTCCTTGCTGTCCGCCGCCCTGGCCCCCGCCGCGCGATTGATTTCCTAGGTAGCCTCTCACAGGTTGCTGTCCAGGAAGGCGGCGAGCTGGGACTTGGTCACCGCGCCGACTTTTTGGGCCTCGACGGTCCCGTTCTTGAACAGGATCAGCGTGGGAATGCCGCGAATATTGAATTTTGGGGGGGTGTGGGGGTTTTCGTCGATGTTGAGCTTGGCGATGCGGATCTTGTCTTTGTACGTATCGGCAATCTCATCGAGGATGGGCGCGATCATTTTGCAGGGACCGCACCATTCTGCCCAAAAATCTAGCAGTACGGGCTTGTCGGACTTGAGCACGTCCTTGTCAAATGTTGCGTCGCTGGTATGAACGATACTTGGGTTACTCACTGCGGATACAGCTCCATAAGGGATTTATTTGAGGTTGAAAACTGGTGATTTATAGGGGATTAACGACCAAACAAGTACCGCGAAGTGACGATGCGCGGCCGTTCGGGCACAATACAGCGGGTTTAGCGGTCTTGATTACCTTAAAAGGGTACCGATGATACGGTTGGGGAGCGGATAGACCAGCTCCTGGTTGGCCGTATTGTTATCCGGTCCCCATCATTTTGCAAGTTTATGCACTTCACAAAGCGAAAATGTCAGACGCCCATCTCAGTCAGCTTACATTCGATTCATTAGAAATCCCCGAATCCGTGAAACGCGGTATCGCCGAACAAGGCTTTACGCGCGCGACGCCGATTCAGGCGCAAACGTTGCCGATAGCCCTTGCGGGCCGCGACGTGGCCGGCCAGGCGCAAACCGGCACGGGCAAGACGGCGGCATTTCTCATCGCACTGTTCAACCGCTTGTTGACCGACGTAGGCGCGGCCAACCGCCCGGTGAACGCACCGCGCGCCATTGTCATCGCCCCCACGCGCGAGCTCGCCGTTCAAATCCATTCCGACGCCGAGGCCATCGGCAAGTACACGGGACTGAAGCTCGCGATCATATTCGGCGGCGTGGACTACGAAAAACAGCGGCGCATCCTCGAGGAAGGCGTCGATGTGCTGATTGGCACCCCGGGCCGCATCATCGACTATTTCAAGCAGCATGTGTTTGATCTGCGCCATATCCAAGTTGCGGTCATGGACGAAGCCGATCGTATGTTCGATTTGGGCTTTATCAAGGACATCCGCTTCCTACTGCGCCGCATGCCGCACCCGACGCTGCGCCTCACCATGATGTTTTCGGCCACCTTGTCGCACCGGGTGATGGAACTCGCGTACGAACACATGAACAATCCGGAGCTGATCCGCATCGAGCCGGACAAGATGACGGTCGACCGCGTGACGCAGGTTCTGTACTTCCCGTCGACCGATGAAAAAATTCCGCTGTTGATGGGGCTACTGCGACGCATCGACGCGCGCCGCACCATGGTCTTCGTGAATACCAAGCGCGTCGCCGAATTGCTGGAGCGAACGCTGACGGCGAACGGGTTCGTCGCGCAGGCTCTGTCCGGGGATGTGCCGCAGAACAAGCGCCTGAAAATGATGCGCGATTTTCACAACGGCGACATCGCCGTGTTGATCGCCACCGATGTGGCTTCGCGGGGCCTGCACATTCCCGATGTGAGCCATGTATTCAATTTCGACTTGCCGAACGATGCGGAGGATTACGTGCACCGCATCGGCCGTACCGCGCGTGCCGGCGCCGAAGGCGACGCCATCAGCTTCGGCTGCGAGGAATACGCCATCTCCCTGCCCGATATCGAGCGCTACATCGGGCATCAGATTCCGCGCGCCGCCATTGAAACCGTGGATCTCGCTGCCGTGACGGCGCCGCCGCCGGCCGTATGGCGCGAGCGCGCACCGCGTTCGGGTCAATCCCGGGGCGGCGGCCGCTCCGGAGGCTCTCGCTCCGGCGGCTCAGGGGGTCGCTCCGGCGGCGGGGGCGGCCGTTCCGGCGGAGGCACGCCGCGTCGTGGGCCGCCGTCTCGACCCTCGCATACCGCGTCACCCCGTCCAGCTGCGCCGGCCGCGAATCCTGGAAACGCATCGGGGACGGCGGATGCACAGACTGGCGATCCGAGTCGCAGCCGCAGACGCCGGCGTGGACGCGGCGGCGGCGGTCCGGCCGGCGGCGCGCCGCCGGGCGCGGACGGTCCCGCGACGTAGCCGCTACAGAAGCTCCGCTACGCCATCGATCGCCGCAAAATTTCCCGTGGCTTGGGGCGGCGCACCGCTGTCCGGACGGCGAACCGCGCGCAAATGAGCGATGCCGAAAGCGCGGGCGCACTCGAGCACCGGCAGGCTGTCGTCGATGAACAAGGTCCGCTGCGGCGAGAACTCCTCGCACGCAGCCAGGCGCGGCCAAAACGCCGCATCTTCCTTCGGCGCAGCGAACGGCTGCGAGGAGTAGCAGGCGTCAAAATACTGCATCAGCGCGACGCGCTCATTCTTGATGGCCAGCGTGGTGGGATGCGAGTTGGTGACCAGCAACACGCGTTTGCCGCTCACGCGCAATTTGCGCAAGAACATTTCCGCCCCGGGCAGAAAATCGACATGCAGCAACGCCTCGCGTTTGAGCGCGGGGATGTCCAGGCCCAGCTCCCGTGTCCAATACTCGATGCAGTACCACTGCAAGGTGTGCGCAACGTTCTTGAACTTGGGGGCCAACAGAGCTTGCGCCTGCGCCTCGCTCAAGCCGTTGGCGGCGGCATATCGGCCGGGGATCAAGGTCAGCCAAAACCAATTGTCGAAGCGCAAATCGAGCAGGGTCCCGTCCATGTCGAGCAATACGGTGTCGACGCTCTGCCAGTCGACTGCAGCGGAAGTTGGCATTTGCGTATGATATCAAGCGATGCGAAATCTTCCCGCCCTGGCTGAATCCTTGATGCCGATCGCCGAGAGCGCGGGCGCGGCCATCATGCGCATCTACGACTCGGGATTCACGGTGCAGCGCAAAGACGACAACACGCCGCTGACCGCGGCGGATTTGGAATCGCAACGGGTCATCATGGAGGGCTTGAAGCGCATCACGCCGGACATTCCGATACTGTCGGAGGAATCGGCGGCGGCGCCTTGGCCCGAGCGGCAGACCTGGCGCGAACTGTGGGTGGTCGATCCGCTCGACGGCACGCGCGAGTTCGTCAAGCGCAACGGCGAATTCACCGTCAACATCGCGCTGATCGTGGAGCACGAACCTCTGCTCGGCATCGTGGCCGCACCCGCTCAAAAAATCATTTTTTGGGGTATTGCCGGCGTTGGCGCATTCAGCCGCCGCCGCGGCGGCGAGGCACAGCGCATTCAAACGAGTCCACCGCAGCAGCCGGTGCGCGTGGTGGGTAGCCGTTCCCATCCCAGTCCGCAGACGGCGGCGTATTTGACCCGATTGGGCCTTCACTCCATGTCGGCAGTGGGAAGCTCGCTGAAGTTTTGTCTGCTCGCCGAGGGAAAGGCGGATCTATATCCGCGCTTTGGAGCCACATCGGAGTGGGACACCGCCGCGGGACAAGCAGTACTGGAAGCCGCAGGCGGCCACGTCACCCGCATGGACGGGCACCGTATGCGCTACAACTGCCGCGAGAGCGTGATCAACGGCGATTTCGTGGCCTTCAGCGATCCGAGCGTGCTACCGGCACAAGCTTGAGCGCCGGCGGCTCAGCTGCGCGCCGCGGTCTCAGCCGTGCCCCACCGGCTCGCACAATTGCAGCGTGGCGTCCAACAAGGTTGGGATATCGAAAACGACTTCGTCCTCGGCCATCGTCAGCTTGGCAACGCCGGCCGCGGCGATGAGCGCCGCCGGCACGTGAATCTGATCGCGCCGCTGCGGCATGGTCCACGGGCTGACCCGGGCATCGCCGAAGGCTCGGTTCAACGCGCTCCAGCGCAGGTGAGCGGCACGCGCCAGAGGCGTATCTCCGCCCCACTGACGCTGAGCAATGGCAATTGATGCATCGCCAGCAAGCGAGGGCGGAGTCGTCATCAGGTCGTGCACGTAGCGCACCATTTCGTTGGGATCCACGCGCACGGCCAGCGACGGCTGATGATCATTGGTCATTTTGCTTGCCTCTGCTTCCATGCTCCTTAGCTTGGGGTCAAGTCCTGAAAACCAAGGGGCGGCACCTTAGGCCCCGAAGGGTTAAGATCCAAGTCATGGAAAATGACCTCATTATGCTCGTGGCGGTTACGGGCGCTCTGGCGGGCGCCTACAAGGTCTGGCAGATCTCCCTGGATGCCCGAGAGGCGGCCAATCGCATCGCCAAGGACACCTGCTCCCGGGCTGTGGTGCAGTTTCTGGACGGTACCGTTGCATTCGCCGGTTTCAGTCTGACCCGCGATTCCCGCGGCAAACGGCAGCTGCTGCGGACTTATACTTTCGATTACACCAGTGACGGCTTCGAACGGGCGCAGGGGTTCATCGTGCTCGCCGGAGGCCGGCTGGAGGCGGTGGGACTTGCCGGCAGCCCATTGTGAGGGGTGCACTCAACATCGATCTGCATACGCATTCGAATTGTTCCGATGGTTTCTTGACGCCGGCCGCGCTCATCGAGCGGGCGGCAGCCGCCGGGGTTGAGGTGCTCGCGCTCACCGATCACGACACCGTCGCAGGACTCGACCAGGCACGGCGATCTGCGCAGGCGCTGGGACTCAAGCTCGTGCCCGGCGTGGAGATCTCCGCTTCTTGGCGCGCCCAGGCCATTCACGTGCTGGGGCTGTGGATCGATCCGGCAGCCCCTGAGCTGTGCGGCATGCTGCACGCGCAAGGCGAACTGCGCCGTTCCCGCATGCGAAGGATTTGCGCACGCCTCGAGAAGCTCAAACTTCCCGGCGCGCAACTGCTGGCCGCCGTCGAGACGCACCCCGGCTTGCCCACTCGCGCACATCTCGCGCAGGCGTTGGTGGCCGGCGGCCACGCAGCGACCCCCGATGCGGCGTTTCGCAAATACTTGGGCAAGGGCAAGGCGGCGCATATCGCCGCGGAATGGCCGGCCCTCCAGGAGGTGGTGCGCTGGATCTGCAGCGCCGGCGGCGTGGCTTCCCTGGCCCATCCTGCGCGCTATTCCCTTTCCTCGGGCGCGCGCCGGCGACTGCTCGGTGATTTCGCCGCCGCGGGCGGCAGGGCGCTCGAAGTCGTCACCGGAGCCAATGGCGCCCAGCATGTCGAGACTTGCGCGACACTCGCGGTGACCCATGGTCTTTTAGGATCGGTGGGCTCGGACTTTCACAATCCGGACGCTGCTTGGAATCCACTGGGCCGCTCCCTTATGCTACCGGATTGCGTCACTCCGGTGTGGCGCAGCTTCGGTCTATAAACGTGAGTGACGAAAAGAACAACGTCAATACCGATTTGTTCAAGAACATCGAGCGCCTGCGCCAGCTGCGCATCGAGCATCGCGATCTCGACGACGTCATCTCCCGTCTGAGCATGGACTTCAAGGTGGACGAGCTGCAAATGAAACGCCTCAAGCGGCGCAAGCTGCTGCTCAAGGATCAAATTGCGAGACTGGAAAGTCAGCTGATACCGGACCTGAACGCATGAACGAGATCTGGCTGCGCCTTCAGGCGTTCCTCGATATTTTGTCGACCCGCAATGTGCTGATCGAGATCGGCGTGCTGGCCGTATGTCTGCTGGTCGGCGGTTTCGTCGGTTTGGAGTTGAGCCGGCGCGATCAGCGCCAGAAAAACCCGCCGCCGATCGCATTGGCGTGGAGATACTTCGCCACGCAAGGCAACGTGGTGGTGACGCCCATCATCGTGGTATTCGTGCTGGTGCTGCTGGCCAACAGCTCGCTGCAGGCGGCGCACTTCGATGTGACGCTGCTCGGCGCGGCGGCACGCCTGATCCTCGCGTACATCGTGGTGCGCATCGGCGTGCTGGTGTTTGCCGCGAGTCTCGGCAGCAAATCCTGGATCCAGAATTGGGAAACGCGCGTCGCGCTGCTGATCTGGCTCATCATCGCCGCGGAATACCTGGGCTGGCTCGATCCCATCATCGCCACCTTGGACAGTGTCGGCATCGCGGCGGGCAAGACCCGCATTACGGTATGGTCGGTGCTCAAATTGCTGTTCACGCTGACGCTGTTCATGCTGGCGGCGGCGTGGATCAGCCGCTGGGTCGAACGGCGGGTGAAAAATCTCACCAGTGTCGCGATGTCCACGCGCATCGGCATCGCGAAATTCTCCAATGCCTTCTTGATCGCCCTGAGCATTCTGACCGGCCTCAACGCCGCCGGCGTCGATCTGACCGCGTTGACGGTGCTGACCGGAGCGGTGGGTTTGGGTTTGGGATTCGGCCTGCAATCCATCGCGGCCAACTTCGTCTCAGGCTTCGTGCTGCTCATGGATCGTTCGATCAAGCCCGGTGATGTCATCAGCCTCTCGGGCCAGTCCGGCACCAGCACCGAGAATTTCGGCTGGGTGCAAGAATTGCGCGGCCGCTACGTGGTGGTGCGCGATCGCGATGGCGTGGAAATGCTCGTGCCGAATCAGCAGCTGATCTCGAATGCCGTGATCAATTGGAGCTACACCGACCCACGCATCCGGCTGAAGCTGCCGATTCGCGTCAGCTACAAGGATGATCCGGAACTGGCGCTGAAAATATTGCTCGAGGCTTGCGAGGGCCAAGCGCGGGTCCTGCGCGAACCTGCGCCGGTGTCGCGGTTGATGCACTTCAGCGACAGCGGCATCGAGCTCGAGCTGCGTTTTTGGATTTCCGATCCGCAGGAGGGCGTGAACAACGTCCGCTCAGAGGTGAATCGGGCCATCTGGCGGCTGTTCAAGGAACACCGGATCACCATTCCGATGGCGCAGCGCGAAATCATCGTGCACAGCGCGCCTTCGGAACTCGACTAGCCTCCTCATGCCGATCGAGATCGCACCGCATATCGTCATTCCCGACGAAGAATTGGAATGGAAATTCATCCGCGCATCGGGCCCGGGCGGCCAAAATGTCAACAAGGTGTCGAGCGCAGTGCAGCTGCGATTTCTGTTGCCGCTCAACAGCAGCCTGCCGGTTGCGGCGAGGAATCGGCTGCGCGCCATCGCGGGACAGAAGCTGATCGATGACGGCAGCATCTTGTTCAGCGCGCGCAGCGAACGCAGTCAGGAGCAGAATCGCCGCGCGGCGGCCGAGCGTTTGGCCGCGTTGATCCGCGCGGCCCTGATCGAACCGAAGATTCGCAAGAAGACGCGGCCCACCAAGGGTTCGCAGGAGCGGCGCATCGAGTCGAAGAAGCGGCGCGGCGCGACCAAATCCCGGCGCGGCCGGCAGGGATGGGACTAGGCGGATTCCACGGCCTTTCGAAAGCTGTCACGGCTGCTGATTCTGCAAGCCCGCGCGAGTGCCGACGTAAGTAATGTTCGCCGTTTGGGCCCGCATCAACTGCGCAAATTGATTGGCCGGCAGGGGCCTGTTGAAATAGAAGCCCTGCAGTTCGTCACAGGCGTGGGCGCGTAAAAAATCCGCTTGCTCCTTCGTTTCCACGCCCTGCACGATCACCGTCAAGCTCAAGGATTTGCCCATGGTAATGATCGCATCGGCGAGCCCCGAATCCTCCGAAGGACCGACCAGGTCGCCGATGAACGAGCGGTCGATCTTGACCGTGTCGAGCGGGAACCGCTGCAATGTGGCCAGCGAAGAATAGCCGGTGCCGAAATCATCGACCGCGATGCGAACCCCCAAGGACTTGAGTCCGGTCAGAATTCGCAGCGTGTTCTCCACATCGTGGATCAGCAGACTCTCGGTCAGTTCGAGTTCGAGTAGTTGCGGATTCATGCCGGTGGACTGGAGTATCGACGCGAGATCCTGCAGCAGGGATTCATCCAAGAACTGACGCTCCGTCATGTTGACGGCGATGCCAAACGGAGGGAGGCCCTCGTTTTGCCAGGCCACGCTTTGCAAGCAGGCCATTTTGAGCACCCACTTGCCTATGGGCACGATCAGGCCCGTCTCCTCGGCAACCGGAATGAATTGCATCGGCGTCACCGTGCCCAAGTCGGGATGTTCCCAGCGCAGCAGCGCCTCCATCCCGGCGATGCAGCCGCTGCGGATATCACGCTTCGCTTGATAGTACAGCCGAAATTCGTCGCGCTCGAGCGCGTGTCGCAAGCTCGATTCCAAGGTGAGGCGCTCGAGAGAATTCGCATTCAGCTGTTCGGAATAGAATTGAAAATTATTCTTCCCTTCGGTCTTTGCCTGATACATCGCGATGTCGGCATTCTTGGTCAAGGTTTGCTCGTCCTGCCCGTCCTGCGGATAGACGCTGATGCCGATACTCGCCGTGACGCGAAATTCATGACCAATGAGGGTAAACGGCTTGCCGATGACGCCCAATATCTTTTGGGCCACGGTTGCCGCGAGCTTCCCGTCTTCCAGCTCCGGCAGCAGCACGACGAATTCATCTCCTCCCAGGCGCGCCACCGTGTCGCTGTCCCGCACGCAGCCGTGCAATCGAGTGGCGACCTCCTGGAGCAATTGATCGCCCGCCTCATGCCCCAGCGTGTCGTTGATCTGCTTGAAGCGGTCGAGGTCGAGGAACGCGACGGCAAGTTCCCGGTGGTAGCGACGCGCTTCGCTGATGCGCTGACTCAGCAGTTTACTGAACATGCTCCGGTTGGGCAGACCGGTGAGGCCGTCATGGTAGGCCAGGTACTCGACACGCTGCGCATGTGCGAGTTTCGAGTCGCTTTCCCGCAAACGGCTCTGCGCGAGCTGCCAGCTCATTCGGCCCAATAGCGCCGTAAACACGACAATGGCGAGGCTGCCTGCGGCCGCCCGCCAAAGGTAAACGGCGGAGTTTCTCTCTACGGCGGCAAGTTGTTCATCCTGTGCCAGTCCGACGAGTATCGCCAGAGGAAACCCGTAGATTTCGCGCGCGCTGCTCCAGCGCCGCACGCCGTCCCAGCTGCTGAGCGAGACAGGCGGGTCCGCGTCAAGCTCGTCAGGTTTCGGCAACAGGGAGGAATAATTGATCGCATCGCCGGAAAACATCGAGTCCCCGCTACGCCTGACCCGAAAAATGCCGTCGGTTCCCAGGACGCCGAGCACCCCGTGTTCGCCCAACTTCGAGGCGTCGTAGCCGCTGACGAAAAAAGACGCGTCAACCGCGACGATCACGGCACCGTCGAAATCGCCGTTCGCTGCATTCAACCTCCGGGTGAATGGTACTCGCCCGTCGCCCGTGGCACCCCGCGGTAGATGTCCGACGCGTATGGAGTCGCCGTCGCGCTGGTCGCGAAAATAATCCCGATCGGCAACGCTCACGGCCCCTAGCGGGCGGGTGCTCTCCAAGATGGTGCCGTGCCGATCGGCGATACCGACGGAAAAGACCAGGTCCGGCGGCAACAATCCGCGATCCTTGAGTTCTGCGAGCGTGCCGTGCATCCCCGCGCGTTCGTGCCAAAACTTGACGAGGTTGAGCGTCTGATCGATTTCGTGCAGGACGCGTACCACTTGAGCCTCATAGGTTCCCAACAGTTCATGGCTCACTGTCGCTGCGTCGTGCTCGGCTTCGGCGTGCTTGATTCGGATGAGGCCGAGAGTTGCGCCCCACGTTGCCGCCAACAAGACCACGGCGATGAGCGGAAACAGAATCTGCGGTTCCGCGATCCGGCTCACCCGGCGATGCAAGGTTTCTTTCAAGGACTGTGCAGTCACGCGATCCGGCCCATGCAGCGTCAATCGAGCGGCAACACGACTTTGACCGAGGCATCCACGGCGGACTTCTCGATGTAACCCACGGCGTTAGGGTTTGCAGCGATGGCCTGCTTTACCGCCGCCGAGTCGGGCAGTTGCTTCGGCGGAAGGCCCCTGCCGGTGAACAAGATACGCGACCAGATTGCCTTGACCTGCGCGACATCGCGTCCCGTCGCCTGTTTATAGAACTGGACGTAGATCGCCGAACCCGCGGTTTGATCGATCGGCGTCAGGCCCCCGCTTCTGCCCAGGTAGAGGTCGGCAATTTGATCCTTGCTGATCGCCTTTGCGGCAGGATTGACGATGACGACGATGTCCTCCGCCTGTATGTTGGTGGCGGCCAACACGGCGAAGACCAGGGCGCAAAGCGCCGACGCTTTCATGCGAGGTACGCGTGGCATGGCCTTAGAACACAAAATCCAATGTCAAGCTGACTACATTGGCTTTATCGCCGACCCGCAGCCCCGGTTGAACATTGTTGAATGAGGCGGGTGCGTCCCGCGTTTCGATGGTCACTCGTTGCAGCTGCAGCTTGAAGTCGATGTTCTTGGCAAAATCCCAGCGCACTCCGGCGCCCACGGTGCGCTCGTCGCCCAATTCGGTTAATCCGGATGGCGGTGCCGACGTCGGTTGATCTTCGGTCGAGTAGATGAGGTAGGGGGTAAAGCGGCCCACTCGCATGCCAACGCTCAAATACCACGCAAAGAAGTCGCCAAAGAAATCGTAATGCGCATAATTGCCGTCCCCGGTCACGAACCACGCGCCCGGATCATACGTGAATCCTGCACTGGCCAGCCGGAATCGAGCCGCCGGGAGTACCGAGTACGTGTACATCATGGTCTGATAAGCCAGGTGCACGCTGGCGTTGCCATACTGCAGAGTGTCGCTCAGCACGATGAGGTCCTTTCCATGAAACACGGCTCCGGAAAAATCCTCCGAGGTGCGCCCGAACTGTACTTGAAGGTCTTGGATCACAGCGCCGGTCTTGACGCGGTAGAGCAGGTCGACGCCGTCGCTGTGGGTCGCGGAGTTCGAGTAGCGGATTTCGTTGGGTACTCGCACCCAGGGTAGGGCGTAGCCGACATTTTGGCTGTCAGAACGCTCGTAGGTGGGCAAGAGCGTGCGGCCAACCCGCACCGCCAAGTCCGCTGTGAACGCGTACTTGATGTTGGCCCACTCGACGCGGGGCTTGTAGTTGCCATCTGCGTTGTCGCGTGAGATGACTTGCACCACACCGGTGAGTCCGTCCGCGATGCGCAGATCGGCTTGGCCGCCCAAATCGCTGTCCGGCGTGGGACTCCAGCTGCGGCTGAATCCCGCGCCGTGCGGCTGCAAAAACTCTCCGGTAAAGTCGGCCTGCCGATAGTCGGAATGCACCTCGCCCAGCGTTCCGAATCCGCTGAGCGTCACATACTGGCCAATGGTGGTGTCCGCGTGTCCCGGCATCGTACCGAGCGCGAATGTCGAGGCGGCGGCCGCCAGCTTCAATTTGAAATTCATACGTTCCATGTTTCGTGACCGGCGTCGCACTAGCAGCGACACGCCTGCGGCCGCCGCAGTTCTTAGTCTTCGCGGCGCGCATTGGTGCCAGAATATGTGGTATCGGCACGGACTGGTCTGCGCTGAAGCACAGTTTGGGAGAATACTATTGGGCGTCCACGCTGCGGCCGCCGGGTCATTGACCCAAGGTCACCTGCAGGATGCTGTGCCTGATCTGCTCGGAGAGCACAAGCTGAGCATCGGCCGCAACCCCCAGCAACGGCGCACCGAACAGCAATCTCCGATCCTCGGACAATTGTATGACGTTGCGCCGGCGCAATAGCTCGATGAAATTGCGGAACAGGCTCTTGTCGACGAACTCGGGCGAGTTCAGCCCGTAGAGTACCGTCATGCGCTGCGCCATCAGGTGGCAGCGTTCCTCGAGCGCTTCATGGGTAATGGCGCCGCTCCCCGCCTGCAGCAGCAGGGCGATCGCCAAATAGTAGCGCTCGAGGGTTTGAATCGTTGCCTGAGCCAGCACCGAGAGCCGGATGGCTTCGAGGGATGTCGGCGAGGGCCGCTGCCATTCGCCGCGATCCGCATTGCTCTGCAGCAGATTCAAATGCACGAAGGTGTCGAGCAGCGAGTCAGCCACCGCGCTGACTTCGGTTTCGTCCCAGCGCAAAAACAACTCCGCGGAAATGTATGGATACACGCGCCACACCAGGCGCTGGATGTCGGCAGTGCGCATCGTTGTGTTGCTCACGAAGGCACAGGCCAGCAGCGATGGCATTGCGAATAGATGCAGGATGTTGTTGCGGTAATAAGTGGCCAGCACGGCATTTTCCGCATTCATCCGCATGATGTCGCCAAGCGGATGCGTCTGCCGCTCCAGCAGGCCGAAGGCTTCGGCGTAGGCGACCATTTGCCGGCCGCTGTCGGGCGTGATGGTCACCAGCGGGGAATACGGCGCATCGCGCAGCAGCCGCTGATACAGTTCCAGCTGGCGTATGAGATCGAGTTCCGGCAGCGCCTGCCTGGGGGTCGCCAAAATCGCCATGGCCACCAAATTGATCGGCGTCACCGCGGCCGCCGCGTTGATTTCGGTATTGATCCGAATCGCGAGGTCGGCAATCGCCTCTCCGATCCAACCCGCGCGCGGGTCGTCATTTTCGGCCGGACTCAGGCGCCAGTTGGGATTGTGCTTTTGCAGCAGGTCGTCGAGCGCAACGGGCCGGCCTAGATTCACATGGACCTTGCCGAATTTGCTGCGCAACACCGAGACGATCGACTTGAGCAGGACGAAGACACTTTCCTTTTGCTTGGGCTGTCCCGACAGTTCACCGATATAGGTCCTGCCCTCCACGATGCGTTCGTAACCGAAGTACACGGGCATGAACATCACCGGACGCTTCGGGTCGCGTACATAGCTGCGCACCGTCATCGACAGCATGCCGGTGCGCGGTGACAGCAGCCGCCCGGTGCGGCTGCGCCCACCCTCGATGAAATACTCCAGGGGATGGCCGCGCGCCATCATGAATCCCAAGTACTTGGCGAAGACCACCGGATACAGCGCGTCGCCCTTGAAGCTGCGGCGCAGGAAAAAGGCGCCGCCCTTGCGCAGAAAGCGTCCGATCAGCGGCATGTTGAGATTCGCGCCGGCGGCGACGTGCGGAACGGCAAACCCTTTGCGGTAAATGATGTACGACAGCAGCAAATAATCCATGTGGCTGCGGTGGCAAGGGACATAGATGATTTCAACCCCATCGCCGACGGCGCTCAAATTCTCGAGGTGCTCGAGTTCCACGCCGTCGTACAGCGAATTCCACAGACGGCCCAATGCCATGGCCATGAAAGTGACGAAGGCCTGGGAATAGTTCGCGGCGATCTCCAGCGCATGCTTGCGCGCCAGCAGCAATGCGGGGCGCCGTTGCAATTGGCGAACCTGCATCTCATTGCGCACCGCCTGGCGAACGGCTTGAGTCTTCAGGATCTGCAGCACCATGGTGCGCCGATGCGACAGGTCCGGACCTATGCTCGACGCCCGCTGTGCGCGCAGCACCATGCGCAGCGAACGCAGGACGCGCCGTACGCTGCGCGGCTCGCTGAGGCCCTCTTCCATGACATCGCGCAGCCGTATGGGCTCGCCGAAGTACACCAAGGTATTTCGGCCGTTGAATATCACGCTCAGGAATTTTCGGAAGCGCCCGACCAAGATCCAGTCCTCGGTGAACAGCAGGCGCCACCAGCTCACCTCTTTATGCGGTGCGCGGCCCCAGAAAATAGCCACCGGCACGAGATCGACGTCGAACTGAGGGTATGCGGCGGCGGCCGCAATCAGTTGCACCAGGTAGCGCGGCGCGCGCGCGGCGTTGCGGGTACGGAACAAGCTTGGGCGCCGTTGCAACTCGAAATAGGCGCGATCAGCGCGCTTCTCTCCCATGATCAGGCGCCGCGCGGGCCTGGGCAGATTGTGCTGCGCGCAGACGCCGCTGAGCACTGCGAAGTCCGTTTGGCTCTCGCGCTCCAGGACGTAGCACACCGGCCGCGGTCTCGAGGCGATCGCCGCAACCGCGTCATCCGGTTTGATGGTCACTCGTACCCACAAGCCCAAAAGCTTGCGCACGCTCCAACGCCACGCCTGGCCCAAGCCGACAAAAGGATTCATGGTCTTCCAGCTAGGGACGGTTATCGCCGCTCTTATCGCCGCTTTCTTGATTCTCGATCTGTTTGCGCGTTCTTTCCGCGCTCTCATCGACCGTTTTCTGCACCTCGCGCGCCCGATCGACTTGACGAGTCAGTGGATCGAAGACGGTCTTTGCGGGAGGCGCCGGCGGTTCGGGTGAAGAGCAGGCCGCAATGAACAAAACCGACAGCGTCATTGTCGAATACTTAACGTAACCCATGAAGCACCTAGGGGTTGCCGGCCGGTAAGGAGCTTGAGTGTACAATACGCACATGTCCCGCTTTGCATTCCTCTTGAGTCTGGCCGCGATGGCGAATGCCGTGGCCGCGCCGGTCGATATCGACACCGCGGCGCGGCTCTATCAGGCCGCCGCCATCCGCGAGCAGGTGCGCGCTTCCTTGGGCTCAATGCCGGGGCACATTCGCAAGCTGTTCCAGGGAAATACCTCGACGCCGCTGTCCGACACACAGCTTTCCGCCGTCAATGTTGCCGCGGTCCGCGCATTTCGTATCGATGTGTTCGAAGCGCCTGCCTTGAGCGCGTTCGCGTCAAATCTCGACGCCGACACGGTGGAAAAAGCCGAAGCGTTTCTCGCCGGCGACGCGGGCAAGCGCTGGGTGGCCGCCGATGTCGGTTTGGCGTCCCTCAGCGATGAGGACGCCGAAAAGATCATGAATGGCGACATGACCGCGGCATCCACACCGCGGAGAAAAGCCCTGTTCGAAAAACTGGAGCGCGCCGAGCGCTCGTCCGAATCCACGATTCAGATACTCTTGTCCATGGGCACGGCCGTGGCATTGGGAACAGCGGTGGGCTCCGGCATGGATCCCGGACCTGTCGAAGAGCGTGCCCGCAAATCCGGCGAAGCCAGCCGTCAGACTCTGGAAGAGAATATGCGCGAGCCCATGCGGCGCTACGTGGCCTATGGTTATCGCGACTTGAGCGATGCGGACTTGAAGCACGTCTTGTCTTTTCTGCAATCCACGGCGGGCAAGCAGTACATCTCTGCCTACATGGCCTCATTGGATGCCGGCTTTCATGCCATGGGCAGACGCTGCGGCGAACAGCTGGGCGAAAGTTTGCGGGAATTGGCGATGGCGCAACTCGCCACCGAGCACGTGGATCGCGAACCGCCCGCAGTCGTCAAGCCGCGCCCGTAAGCGAGCCTAAGAAAGCCCGCAGCAGGACACAGATCGGCACGACAACATCGCGCCAGCCGTGCACGATGGCGGTGGGAGCCGCGATGTCTTGCGGCGCTGCCCCCCCATGCTCGGGCCAACGAGTACCAGCGCTCCTTTGAGGTCACCGCCGACCCGGACGAGTTTTTCGACCCGCCGGCCCGGGTCGTCCATTCCGCTTTCCTTGCCGTGCGAAAACACCACCGTATTGACTGTTCGACTCAAGAAACACCCCTTGGCGGCCGTTACAGACGTATGGCAGTTGAAGCCGCCCCTGCCCAATATCGATCTCCTCGACTGGCGGGCTTTCGATCGCGCGATTCAAGCCGGCTATGACTACGCGCGCGTTGCGCTCGACGAGCTGCCGGCGATACCGCGCCTCATACCGGCCGCGCTCACCGCGGTCAGAACCAATTCGGCAGTCATTGAACTGGAACGCAAAATTGCCGCCACGATTGCGGCTCGATAGCGCGCTTCAAGACAGGCGCTTCGCGATGCTGTCGACCCATTCGAGTTCCGCGGGGCTGTAGTGGGAAATATTGAGCCGATTCAAGCTGACGGGTTTGATTTTGCCGCCCGCCGCCGACTGCGAAATGCGAAAGCAATGAAACTCATGCTCGCGGCTTGCCGCAAAACCGACCACGAACTGGACTTCGCCCGAACCCTGCTCCCATGAGCCGTTGATCCGCTGGTCGCATATGACGAAAAAGGCATCATCCGCGCGCCGCGAGGCGAAGGCCCCTGCTTCGCACAGGCCCTCCAGAAATGAGCGCACTTGAGAGGTCAATGTCTCGGCAACCTCGGCCGGGGAGCGGGCCGCGGCGATCCAGCGCGTACCGCACTCGATACTGTTCAAAATGAATAGCGCCAGGCGGCGCGCCGACAAGTAGCGCCAATCGGCATTCGCCGTATTGCCGGCCGCCAAGGTGCGTCCGCGCACGCTCATGCGCCCCGTCGAGCGTATGGCCTGTACCGTATTGACGCCCAAGCTCGCCAGTCTCATGCGCCGATCCTCGCTCACCAGACAGGCCGGCCTGAAACCGGGACGCAGGATGGGCTCTTCAAGTTCCGTCGGCAGCCACACCGGGGAGATCTCATCGCATCGCGCCAGCATGCCGGCTACCGCGCCGCAGGGTGCGAAAGACTCGAAGTGGCCTCGAAGTTTATCGTGCGCGAGCACGCGCGGAAAATACATCAGCGCATTTTCATTCGGAAAGGCCCAATCCCGCAGGCCCGCCAGGGCATCGTCGGCGGTCTGCCAGCTCGACGGCGGATCGACGATCAGCAGCGCGCGACGCTCCTTGCAATAACGCGCCGCAACCAACAGGGCGCTCGGTCCCACGTCCTGATCCCGCGACAAGGGCGGAATGCATAGAAAATTGAAGTACGCTGCGTGATCGAGCGCGAATACGCCGCTGTGAACCTGACTCGAACCGATCAGGTCGTAGTCGGTGAGCGGCGCACCGTCGTCGCCGTCGGAATTCAAATTGACGTAGGCGGTGGCAAGGCCGCTTGCCGGGTCCAAGGTTCGATCGGGCCGCTGCGCCGGCATGTCCCCCTTTAGCCGAATGAGCGCGGACTGTGCAATCGCGCGCGGCAGGTAGCGTTCGTCGGACGGCGAGATCGAGAGCCGATGGAAGATCTCCTGATCTTCAACCTGACCGGTACCCTGAGCGCGAACCCGCTGCACGGTCAGATTGAACAAGCAGACCTCATCTGCGGCGACATTGTCGAAGTCGACGCTGGCTCGCAGGAATTCGCGAGTCCCGGGCCGCAGGGCCTGCAGGATCAGTACCTGTAAGCCCGCCTTCAACGTCAGCGTTGCCGCGCGCGCGCCGTTGACCACGCGCACGATCAAGGCCTCGCGACCGCCGTTATCGAAGAATTGCTCGATGGCGTAGCCCAAGAGGCTGGGCTGCCACAGGCCGCCGAATACGTACTGGAATTCCGCGAAACTCTTGATGAACACGGGACGATTGACCGGACCGCGCAACGTGCGGCCGACGAAGGCGGTGCGCGCCGCGGACAGACGCGAGATTGATTGGTCCGGGCCGCGTTCTTCGGCGACCTGTAATTCTAAATTGCTGGGCGTCACCAAATTCTAGTCATGAGAGGTGCACTTCGCGGACTGTATCACAAGTCCCTCCTCGCGACGCCGCTGCTCTTCGATGCGAGCCTGCTCCTCTTCGGCCTTCTTGCGCGATATCTCTTCGAGCATGACTTTCAGCCACTCGCTGATCATTCGCCCGTCTCTTCTTTCGGAACGACGATGGCTTCGATCGCCTTGACCGTTTCCGGATGGTAACCGGGGCGTGCCTTGGCGAAGACGCGTTTTGCGACGACGGCGCCTGAGGGCGTTTTCATCAGCCCCTCGTACAGCGGCGCAATGAGCTTGCGGCGTCCGACGGTTTTCAAGTATTCCTCGAGACGCGGAAAGCTCGGCTGATAGTCATTCGCGACGGCCAGCTTGAACCAGCTATGCGCGATCTCCGCATTCGGGCTCTTGCTGAATCCAAATGTCTTGTCGAGATCGGCCAGTTGCGAAGCCGGCAGCATCACGGGCATGTTGTTCAGGAAGTACTGCCATTGCTGGGCGATCCAATCCAAGCCCAATTTCTTCGGCGCGAGTCTTCCGGCGAGCCATGCCGCTCTCGCCGCGTCCACCGGCTCAAACATCGTGGTGACGGGCAGCACGGCATCCGTGGGCAACCCGGGCCCGAAGACCCAGGCATTGACTTGAGTGCGCGTCACGATGCCTGGAAACCGATCGAGCAGGTTCTCCTGCAGGTACGCCAAGAACTGCTCGGTGGTGATGCTTTCGAAGGCAAAATGATCGAAATAGCCCCGCAGAAACGCATCGAAGTGTTCCCTGCCGAACTTGGCGTCGAGGTAATTGAGGAACAGCCGGCCCTTTTCATAGGGAATTTCGCTGAACACGTCGTCCGGATCGCGGTCGCGCAGATCGATGGCGAGAATCTGGTCGGCAGGCTTCAGTTTCGCAAGATCGGAGCGCAGCGATTTCAAGCCGAGTACGGCCTCCATGGAGGAGCGCTGCTGCCCATACACCGCGCTCATGATGCGGCTTTCCATATAGTCGGTGAAGCCTTCGTTGAGCCACAAATCACGCCACGTGGCGTTGCCAACCAGGTTTCCCGCCCACGAATGCGCCAGTTCATGCGCAATCACGGATACCAGGCTCTTATCGCCCACCACGACCGTCGGCGTGATGAAAGACAGCCGCGGATTCTCCATGCCGCCTTCCGGAAAGCTCGGCGGCATCACCAACACGTCGTAGCGCGACCAGCGATAGGGGCCGAACCGCTTCTCGTTGGCCTGTATCATCGATTCGGTATCCGCGAATTCTTTGGCGGCCTCCTTGATCATGGACTTTTCCGCGTATACCCCGGTGCGCGGCCCGGTTTCCTGGAATTCCAGATCGCCCACCGCGAGAGCGATCAAGTAGGAAGGCACGGGTTCGGGCATGACGAAGGTGTAATCGCCGTTGCGCTTCGCTTTTGGATCATTCTCGGCGCTCATGACCGCACGCACATCCGAATCGGTGTGCACTCTGGCCTTGTAGGTGACTCGCACCTGAGGCGTGTCCTGCAAGGGAATCCAGCTGCGCGTGCCGATGGGCTCTGAATTCGTATACAGAAACGCCTTGTGCCGCGCGGTTTGTTTCGGCGTCAACCATTGCAGCGCCGCGGAAGCCGGCAGTGTTTCATAGTCGATTCTGATCGCTTCGGTGCCTCTCTTTGAAGGCGGCAGTTCGATGACCAGCGCGCTGCCCAGGATGGGATCGGGCTTCTCCAAATGGAACGGCCGGCTGACCCAAATCGTCTGATTCTTGGCGGTTGCGCCCAGAACATCGGTGGCCTTTTGGGTCACGTCCAGGATCATGAGGTCCTTGGTATCGAGCACGATCTGGGTGGCGCGCGGATCCACGCGCTTCAGCTCCAGCGAAGCGCGGCCGGTGATGCTCTGAAACTTCAAATCCACCCGCAAATCAAGATCCAGGTGCGTGACTCGAAACTGATCCACAGTGGCATAGGAGTGATAGTCGAAGTTAGGATCGATGGCGCCCAAGTCGACGCGCTGAGCGCCCAAAGCGAGTCCGGCCGGCATGGCGAGTGCGAGCCCTGCCAGACACCAACGCATCAAGGGATGCCTACCGGCGCCTTGTCACGCCCGTTGAGCAAATCATTGAAGGTCTTTTCATCCACCAGCAAACCGGACTGACCGTCCCAGTTCGACCCCTCCGGCAATGTGTTCTGCACCAGCACCCCTTGCGCGACGACGGCATCCACGTCGCCACCACCGCCGGTCACCGGTACCGGCACCGCGCGCGGCGAGTGCGCCAGGTCGCCGACGCGCTGCCAGTCGATTTCATCGTCGTGCTGCGCAATCTTGCCGCGCTGTTTCGGATGCAGCAGATTGGCAAGCAAGCGCTTGCGATCCTTGGTCCAATTGCGCGAATCGTCTTCCATCACCGCGTAGGCCTGCAGGTACAGCTTGCCGTCGCGCCAGCCGAAAAGATACGGCTGATTCACCACGGTCACCTTCGTGCCGATCGGAATCAGATCGAAAAATACCGCGATGTCCTCAGGGTACAGGCGCATGCACCCATGGCTCGAACGCATGCCGACGCCATACGGTTTGTTGGTTCCATGAATCAAGTAGCTCGGCCAGCCCAAGCGGAACATGTATTGGCCCAATGGATTGTCCGGTCCCGCCGGCACCTGGGCGGGAAGCTGCTCACCGTCTTCGGCATGCTCCGCGCGCACTGACTTCGGAACCACCCAAATCGGATCTTTTTGACGGCTGACGATCTTGGTCGTGCCCTCGGGAGTCTTCCAGCCGACTTTGCCGATACCGATGGGATGCGTGTACACCGTCTCCGCTTCGCCCTTTTTGTGCGGCGGATAATAAAAAACTCTCATCTCGGCCACGTTCACGACGACGCCTTCGTGCGGAGCCGCGGGTAGAATGAACTGAGTGGGCACCACGACTTCACGCCCGGCGCCCGGCAACCAGGGATCGACTCCAGGATTGGCGGTGAGGATTTCCTCGTAACCCACGTCGAAGCGCCGTGCAATATCGGGCAGCGTGTCGTCCTTGCCGACGGTGGTCTTTTGCACATAGCCCACGATGTCGCTTTTGGGATCTACGTCGAAATGGTGCGTCGCCTTAGGTTTCGGCAACACGGGCTTCGGGGGCGGCAAGGCCTTGGCCGCCTCCGGCGGCTCTTTGGGCACCGGGTGGAACAACGAGCAGCCGCTCAAGGCCAATGCACCCAGGCCCAGGGCCAAGGCGACAGTTCTGCGAGACACAGGGATAAATAGACGGGTCATCCGCTCTATCTACAACAAAGTCGGGCGGTCAGGCAATTGGTTGACAGGCTTCAGGGTACCGGCGTCTTGCGGAAAGTGACGCGCCAATAGGTTGCCGATCGCCTCAACACCGGCAATTGAGCCGATCTGGAAGCGGCCGGCACGGAAGTGCTCTTCCATGAGGCGGCATACCGCCTCCCATTCCGCCGGACTGACCCGGCCTTGAAAGCCGCGATCGGCGATGATTTCGACGTTGCGATCCGCCAGCTGAACGTAGATCAAGACACCGTTGTTGGCTTCGGTGTCCCAAACGCGCAGTCGTGAAAAGACTTCCAGCGCATGAGCGCGCGGCGTGACATCGTTCAAGATGTGATTCGGCGTCAGCGCCGTTTCGATCGCGAAGCGAATCTCGCCGGCATGCGTCGATTCGGCTCTCGCGATGGCCTGCTCGATGGCATCGAGAGTCGCGGCGGGAAATAGCATTCGAGTACGCCAATGCGTCGTCATTGCGTGGCGTAGCAAGCGTCCGATCCGCATTACCAACTTCCCGAGGCGCCGCCGCCACTGAATCCGCCGCCACCACCACTGAGACCTCCGCCCCCGCCAAAACCCCCGCCGCCGCCGCGTCCGCCCAACCCGCCGCCAAAACCGCCAAGTCCGCCCAACCCGCCGCCAAAGCCCCCGCCGCCACTGTTCCATCCGCTGCGCGAGCCACCGGAAAGCATGGCGAACAAGAATGCGACGAAACCTGCGCCGATGCCGATGGGAATAAGGTGGCTCAAGAGCCAGACGATGCCGCCGGCCAAGCCCCCCGTGGCCAAAGATCCAAACAGCCTGCCGAACAGGCCACGCAACACGCCGCTGGCAACGAAAACCACGATCAACAGCAGCGGCAGCATATTGCCCAAACCGCCGTGCCGTTCCCATTTTTTATCAGGCTCAGGCAAGGGTTCGCCGTTCACCACGGAAATCATCTTGTCGATTCCCGCCTCCACGCCGCCGTCGTAGTCGCCCAATTTGAAATGCGGCGTCACGGCCTCGGTGATGATTCGATTCGCGATGACATCGGGCATCGCGCCTTCCAAACCGCGCCCCACTTCGATGCGCACCCGCCGGTCATTCTTCGCCACGATCAGGATCGCGCCATCATCAATGGCCTTGCGGCCGAGTTTCCACGCATCCGCGACTCGAATGCCGTACTGCTCGATTTCCTCCGGCTGGGTGCTCGGCACGATCAGCACGGCGAGTTGACTGCCCTTCTTCGCCTCGAGGGCAGCGAGCTTCGACTCGATGCGCGCGACCGCGCCGCCCGACAATGTGCCCGTCAGATCGGTCACCCGGGAAGTGAGCGGCGGCACCGCGACATCCGCGAGGGCTAGCGCGAAACCGAACAGCAGGACCAGCCCTGCCCCGAGGCGGGCCATACGCACGGTCTAGTGCGTGGGCGCAGCCGGTGGCGGCGTGGTGGCCGGTGGCGGCGTGGTGGCCGGTGCCCGCGCGGCCGGCTGCGCCGGTGCCGGGGCGAAGTCCACCGACGGCGGCTTGGAAATCGCCGCTTCGTTCTCCACGGCAAAGTTGGCCTTGGTCTTGTAGCCGAACATCATTGCCGTCAAATTCGACGGGAACGACCGGATTGCCAGGTTGTAGGTCCGCACGGCTTCAATATAGCGATTGCGCGCCACGGTGATGCGGTTTTCCGTGCCTTCGAGCTGCGCTTGCAGGTCGCGGAAGTTCTGATCGGACTTCAATTGCGGATAGTTTTCCGTCACCACCAAGAGTCTCGACAAGGCGCTCGTCAGCTGTGACTGTGCTGCTTGGAATTTGGCCATCGCGGCCGCATCGTTGACCAATTCGGGCGTTGCCTGAATGGAACCGACCTTCGCCCGGGCTTCCGTGACGCCGAGCAGGACGGTTTGTTCCTGGGCGGCATAGCCCTGAACGGTCTTCACCAAATTGGGGATCAGATCGGCGCGCCGCTGGTACTGGTTGAGCACTTCGGACCAGGCAGCCTTGGTCTGCTCGTCCGTCGCTTGAATATTGTTGTAGCCGCAACCCGACAAAAGCAGGCCTACGCCTAAGGCCACGGCGAGAGCAAATTTACCCATCTTCCCCTCCTGCCCTTTTTGATTGAGGGCGTCGAGGGGAAGTCTACCACTTGGGAAAAAAAAGCCCCGAGTGTTAGCTCGGGGCATGAGAGGCGGACTTCAATGAAGGGAATAAAGCCCGCTAGGGGATCGGTTGCCTTAGTGCAGTTGGTGCCACTGAAGGACTTGGATGTCGGTCTCCTCGAGGTCAAAGCTGCGTGCCAGCATGCGCGCGATATCGCGATCGCCTTCCACACTCCCCGTCTGCCCGAGCAGCTCGACGACGCCTCGATATTCGTTGTACTCGATGGCGTCTTCCGATTGCGCGATAAAGTGGGTGTAGTATTTAGCGCTCATGGGTACAGAGCTTATGATTCGCGGCTTGCGCAATCTGTGAGCAATTGCTCAGTCGCTTATAGTTCCTCAAGAACCAATTCACGTCCCTCGTACGCCGCTCAAGATTATTGCACCGTGTCAAGATATAGACCGCCCACACCGCCCGGTTCCCAGTACATCACCCCGGAAGGCGCCAAGCGGCTGCAGGACGAACTCGACCAGTTGTGGCACCACGAGCGGCCGCGCGTTACCCAGGCTGTTTCCGAGGCCGCCGCGCAGGGTGATCGTTCGGAGAATGCCGAATACACCTACGGCAAGAAGCGCCTGCACGAAATTGACCGTCGCGTGCGTTTCCTGCGCAAACGGCTCGAAGGCATGGCCATCGTCGACCCGTCGGCGGACCCCGGCCGGCGCGACCCCAATCGCGTCTATTTCGGCGCATGGGTGCGCATCGAAGACGCTGCCGCCGAGCTTCGCTGGTACCGCATCGTCGGCCCGGACGAATTCGATATGGCCGGCGACTACATCAGCATGGATTCGCCCTTGGGACGCAGCCTCTTGGGAAAGCGTCTCGACGATGAAGTTACCGTTGAGCTGCCGGGTGGTGCGACCACCTTGACGGTGGTCGCAATCAGCTACGCGCTCACACCACCCGAATGTTCTTGAACTGCCAGGGATCGGAGGTGTCGAGGTCCTCGGCGAACAGTTCTCCGCGCTGATACAGGGGCGTCCAATCCGTGTACTTGCCCACGACGCTTCCCAAATAGGGCCTGCAAATCTCAAGCGGCCGCTGGTGGTCCATATTGTCCGGCTCCACGATGCCGCGCTGCGGGTTCTCCATTGCCCAGATCATGCCGGCGAGCGCGGCCGACGTGACTTGCAGGCTGGTCGCGCTGTTATAAGGCGCCAGACCCCGGGCCTCGGCAATGGAAAGCTGCGAGCCGTACCAATACGCGTTCTTCGCGTGTCCGGCGAGCAGCACGCCGAGTTCATCGATGCCGCCGTGATCTCCTGCATCATGATGCGTTTGCGGTCTTGCAGATGCCAATTGCGGCCGGCAAATTCGTGCACGGACATCACCGCGGCGTCGCTGGGATGGTAGGCGTAGTGGCTGGTGGGACGGTAGGCGACGCGCTCACCGTCCATCACCGTGTAATAGTCCGCCAATGAAATGGCTTCGGAGTGCGTAATCAGAAATCCGTGGAAGTGCCCGGCCCGCGGGGTCCAGGTGCGAACGCGGGTGCTTGCGCCGGGCCGGTTCAAGTAGATTGCGCAGCCGGAGCCGGCCTTGTGCCGCTTTCCATCCACCGGAAAATGCTTCTCATGGGTGCCCCAACCCAGTTCCGCAGGCTGCGCGCCTTCGCTCACGAAGCCATCCACGGACCATGTATTGACGAATTCGTCGGGCGCCTTTGGCACGTTGGCGACCTGCGTGTCGCGCTCGGCAATGTGCATGACCTTGATGCCGAGCGCCTGGGCCAGTTTGGCCCATTCCGCGCGTGCCGCCGGGACGCCGGTTTCCATGCCGGTGTCCTTGGCGATATTCAGCAGCGCCTCCTTGACCAGATGCGACACCAAGCCCGGGTTGGCGCCGTGCGTCAACACGGCGGTCGGTGATTTCTCATGGCCCTTGCGCAGTTTCAGCGCAGCCAAGCGCATGTGATAGTTGCTGCGCGCCTCCACCGGCATGCTCGGATCCGTATAGCCGCCGGCCCAAGGCTCAATGCAGGTATCGAGATACAGCGCGCCGTGTTCGCGCGCGAATTGAATCAGGGCGACGCTCGACACATCGACGGACAAATTCAACAGGAAATCGCCCGCGCCGATCAGCGGCTCGAGAACCCGCCGATAGTTCTCGGGCGTCAGCGCGGTCTTGACGAACGTCACGCCGAATTCTTCGGCTTCCGTGTTGCCCTTGTCTTCCGCCGTGACGATGGTAATGCGATCCGACGAAGTGCCGATGTGACGCAAGATCAAGGGCAAGATTCCCTGTCCGATACTGCCGAAACCGACCATGACGATCCTGCCCGTGAAATTCACATGCACTTCGTGCTTGCTCATAATTTTCCTGCCATTTTTGTCTCTATCCTTTGGTGTGTCTAAGCGTCGCGCCAGTGCGGCGGATAAGTGCGTTGGTAGCCGGGAAGCGATTCGATGCGGTGAATCCAGCGGGCAAGCGCAGGATAGTTGCGCTCCATGGGCAGGAAGCGCGCGCCGAGTTCCGCCGCGGCGCTTCGATCGAGCGCGCGCCGCAGTACCTGTATCCAGGGGAAAATCACCATGTCGAGGGCGGAATAATTTGCCCCCACGATCCATTCCTCCTTGCTCAAGCGGCCCTCGATGGTGCGCGCCTCGCGGCCGACGAGGTGCATGGCATCGGTGAGATTGTCGATATCCGCGGCGACCTGGTCAGAAAAGATGGCGCTGACGATTTTCTGCACCGAGGGCTCTGCATAGGCCTGAAATTCGCAAATCACCCGCATGATGACCCCGGCTTCTTCCGGGCTGAGCCCAAAAATCGGCGGCTGCGGATACTTCAGGTCGAGGTAGTAAAGTATCGCCACCGATTCGAACACCACATAGTCGCCGTCCTTCAGTACCGGCACCCGGCCGCGCGGGTTCATCTTCAGCATCTGCGGCGATTGCTGCTCCTGCTTGTCGAAGTGCAGGAGCTGAGACTCGTATTGCAGCCCCTTGTGCTCCAGCGCCAAGAGCACGCGCCATGAGAAGGGACTGCCGCTGCCCCAATAAAGAGTGAGTGCCATAGCCCCTGATTGTAGCGGATGAAGTTCTTAACTCATCGCGCTAAGCTCGATTCATGATTTTTAGTACCTTGATCGACGCTTCCGCCCTTCGAGATTTGGTGGGCAAACCCGGGGTCGCCGTGATCGATTGCCGCTTCGACCTGATCAACTCCGAGGGCGGCCGTCGCGCGTATCTGAAGGGCCATATTCCCGGAGCCCGTTACGCAGATCTCAACCGGGACCTGTCGGCACCGGTCAGCGCCGGTTCCGGCCGCCATCCGCTGCCCTTACCAACGAATTTCGCCGCCACGGTGGATAGGTTGGGAATAGGGAATGCCACCCAGGTCATAGCCTATGACGACGCCGGCGGATCATTCGCGGCCAGGCTCTGGTGGTTGCTGCGTTGGTTGGGGCATGGGTCAGTCGCCGTGCTGGACGGCGGAATCAAGGCCTGGACCGCCGCGGGCGGCACGTTGGACTCGGGCGAAGAGAAGCCGCTGCCGAAGGAGACTGCCGGCGGCCGCGTCTTGCCGCGTGCCGACAGCGCGGCGGTCATCGACACCGGCGACATCGCGGCATTTTTAGCTGACCCCGGCAATCTTCTGGTCGACGCCCGAGCCGCAGAGCGATTCGCCGGGTCGGTCGAACCCATCGACGCCGTCGCCGGTCACATCGCCGGCGCCGTGAACCACCCTTTTTCGGCCAATCTCGCGCCTGACGGCCGATTCCTGCCCGCGTCCGAACTCAGACGTCTGTGGAATTCGCGCCTCGCCGGCAGGCAGGCGGCGCACCTGGCCGCGATGTGCGGCTCAGGGGTCACCGCCTGCCACAACTTGCTGAGTTTGGAGGTTGCGGGGCTTAGCGGAGCCAAGCTGTACGCCGGTTCCTGGAGCGAATGGATTACAGATCCGAATCGACCTGTCGCCCGCGGCGCGTAACCGCGCTGTCCCGTTGCACGACAGGGTCATTTACATGCAGCGCCAATTTGTTATCGTGCGCGCCACATGAACACGCCTGCGAAAGTGCTGAACGCCCCCAACCATACGTGGAAGATTGCCGAGTCATTGGACCTGTATCAGGTAGAAGCATGGGGCAAGGGATACTTCTCGATCAATGCGCAGGGCCATGTGGTCATCCGGCCGAATCTGGACGCGACCCGGGAAATCGATCTGTACGATGTGGTTCAGGGACTCAAGGCACGCGACCTGCACACGCCCGTGGTGATTCGCTTCTCGGACATTCTGGCGCATCGGCTGCGGCATCTTGCGGACGCGTTCGCCACCGCCATCACCGAGAACGACTATAAGAATCGCTATGCCGCGGTATTCCCCATCAAGGTCAACCAGCAACGATTGGTCGTCGAAGAGGTCTACCGCTACGGCAAGGAGTTCGGCTTCGGGCTCGAGGTCGGCTCCAAGCCCGAGTTGCTCGCGGTCATGTCCATCACCGAGAATGCACCGGATCGTCTCGTGGTGTGCAACGGCTTCAAGGATGACAGCTACATCGAAGCGGTCATCATCGCGACCAAGCTGGGCCGCACCATCATTCCGGTCGTCGAGAACTACGAAGAAATTCACTTGATTCTCAAGCATGCCGAGAACTACGGCGTGAGGCCCAAGATCGGCGTGCGCGTGAAGCTCGCCAGCGAAGGCGCCGGACGATGGCGCGAATCCGCCGGCGAGAAATCCAAGTTTGGCCTGTTCATCAGCGAGATTCTCGATCTGTATGCGCTGCTCAAGGAGCGCAACATGCTCGACTGCCTGCAGCTCGTTCACTGTCATCCCGGCAGCCAGCTGCAGGACATCCGGCGCGTGAAGGACGCCATCAACGAGCTGGCCCACGTGTATGCGGAACTCAAGATCATGGGCGCCGGCCTCAAGTACATCGACATCGGCGGCGGCTTGGGCGTCGACTACGACGGCAGCGGGACCAACTACGAGTCCTCGATGAACTACACCCTCAATGAATACGCCAGCGATGTCGTGTACCGCATCAAGAGCGTTTGCGATGCGCGCGACGTGCCGCATCCGATGATCGTCAGCGAGTCGGGCCGCGCCATCGCCGCGCATCACAGCCTGCTGGTGTTCGATACGCTGGGCTCCTCCAAGCTCGATCAATTCAAAGTCGTGGGCAAGCCGGCCGAGGACTACAACGGGTCGGAAGAAGTGCCGCAACCGGTGCTGGATTTATTCGACAGCTATCGATCGGTGAACGAACGGCGTTTGGTGGAGTGCTATCACGACGCACTACAGGCGCGCGAACAGGCGCTGCAAATGTTCAACCTCGGGTATTTGAGCCTCGAGTTTCGCGGGCTGGCGGAAAAGCTCTACTGGGCGACCTGCGCCAAGATCCGCGATTACTGCCGCAAACTCGATCGTGTTCCTGAAGAGCTTGAAAACCTCGAGGACATGCTGAGCGATATCTATTTCTGCAATTTTTCCATTTTCCAATCGCTGCCCGACAGCTGGGCCATCGGCCAGGTGTTTCCGATCATGCCCATCCAGCGCCTGACCGAACGGCCGACGCGCAACGCGGTGTTGGCCGATATTACCTGCGATTCGGACGGTAAAATCGATCGCTTCGTGCACCCTCGAATCACCAAGCGCACGCTGGAGGTTCATGAATTGATCCCCGGCGAGCCTTACTATCTGGCCACCTTTTTGGTTGGCGCCTACCAGGAGACTCTGGGCGATTTGCACAACCTGTTTGGCGATACCCACGTCGTGCACATCCGGCTGCAGGACGGTGGCGGCTGGTGGATCGAGGAAATCGTCAAGGGCGACACGGCCAACAAGGTGCTCGAGTACATGGAGTACGACACCGACGAGCTCTATCCGGGGATCGCCCGGGACTGCGAGCGGGCCGTCCAGGAAGGCCGGATGTCATTGACGGAAGCCCAAGGGGTCAAGCGCTTCTATGAAAACGAACTCAACGGCTACGCTTACTTAGAGGTCGAATAATGCACCTTTCCGCCGTAAATCTTGCGTTTGCCAACAATAATCTCAAAGCGTAGCATCGGCCATTAGGCCGTTTCCCTAGTCGATATTGGTGTACGGCCTGTGGGTACAGGCTAGGGCGCGGCAACTCGCGCCGGTGTCTGATGTTGAAACTCTGTCAGTGAGATTAGTTGAATGACGACGATCTACGTTGGCAACCTGCCATTCACCGCAACGGAAGACGAAGTACGCGCGATTTTCGAACGCCACGGCAAAGTCGAATCCGTCAAACTCATCAACGATCGGGAAACCGGGCGGCCCCGCGGATTCGCGTTCGTCGACATGGCTGCCGGAGAAGCGCAAAACGCCATCCAACAGACGAACGGCTTCCAAATGGGGGGTCGGCCGCTGCGCGTGAATGAGGCCCAAGAACGAGCGCCGCGAAAACCCGGCGGCGGAAGTGGGGGCGGAGGCGGAAGCAGTGGCGGTGGTGGTGGCGGCGGCGGCGGCGGGTCACGCCGCTGGTAAGCTCCTGACGGGTGGCGGCGCCACCCGAAAGGCACTCACCACATTTCTTTGAGTTGCGCGACGACGTCGACCGTTGCCGTATCGCCGGCTTTTAAGTTCTCCACCCCGACGGTGGAGCGCACGGAAATCTTCTCCATGCTATCCAGCACCTTGTCGGTCATGAATCGGCTCTTGGCGCCGTACACATGGGCGTCGCCGTTCTTCGCCTGTTGAGTGACCGCAAATCTTAGCGGCGCGCACAGATGCAATTCATTGCGCGCGCGAGTCATCGCCACATATAGCAAGCGGCGCTCTTCCTCGATCATTTCCGGTTTGCCGGTCGAGAATTCCGACGGAAAGTTGCCGTCCGAGACGTTGAGTATGTAGACGTTGTCCCACTCCTGGCCCTTGGCGGAGTGGATGGTGGACAAGATGACGTAGTCTTCGTCCTTCGAGGCGCCGGCCGATTGATCGCTGGTGGCCAGCGGCGGGTCCAACGTGAGCTCGGTCAAGAACCGCTCGCGGTTGGGGTGCTGTACCGACAGCTGATCCAGTTGCTCGATGTCGCCCATGCGCGTCCAGCCGGAGTCGTAGATCCGTTCCAGCTGCGGTTTATACCAATCCTTCACCAGGCCCACCTGGCCCGGCCAGGGCGTCGCCGGATCAGCGAGCTTCTCGAACAACGCGCAGAATCTTTTCCACTCCATCTTCTCAGGCTGCGGCGCATCGAAGTCGGCCAGGCTCTTGGCCTCGAATCCCCGCGCCTCGAAGTGCTCCAGAGCCTGCTTGGCATTGGCAGGTCCGAAGCCCGGCTGCAGCTTCAATACGCGAAAACCCGCCACCGCGTTTCGCGGATTGTCGGCCCAGCGCAGCACCGACATCATGTCCTTGACATGCGCCGCTTCGAGAAACTTCAGTCCGCCGTATTTCACGAACGGGATGTTTTTCTTCGTCAGTTCGACTTCGAGCACGTCGCTGTGGTGCGAACTGCGAAACAGGATGGCGTGGCGTTTCAAGGACCCGCCGATTTCGCGCGTCTGTAAAATCTTGCCGGTGATGTATTCGGCTTGTGCTTGCGCGTCGTCCAGAGCCACGTACAGCGGCTTCTGCGGCGATTGCCGGGTACCCAGCAGGGTTTTGCGATGCTGCCGGGCGCCCTCCGACATCAGCGCGTTGGCGCAATCCAATATTTGCTGCATCGATCGATAGTTCTGCGCCAGCACAACGACGTCGGCCTTCGGCGTATAGCGATCGGCGAAGCCCAGGATGTTCTCGACCGCGGCTGCGCGGAAAGAATAGATGGCCTGCGCATCGTCACCGACCACCGTGATGCCCTTGCCGTCGGGTTTGAGCGCCTGGACGATTTCACCCTGCAGGGTGCTCGTGTCCTGATATTCATCGACCAAAATGTGATCGAAATTCTTGGACAAACTTTGCGCCAAGGACGGAGTTTGCATCATGACGTGCCAATAGAGCAGCAGGTCATCGTAGTCCAAGACGCGATTTGTCTGTTTGCGCCCCACGTATTCGCGGTACAGGCTGGTCAGATCCGCCTCCCACTCGCGGCACCACGGAAATTGCTCCTCGATGGTCTGCTTCAGCGATAGACGCGTATTGACCCGATAGGAGTAGATCGCGAGGCAGGCGTCCTTGCGCGGAAATCGCTTGTCCTTGGTGGAGAATCCCAAATCATGACGGATCACATCCATCAGATCCGCCGCATCGGCACGATCGAGCACCGTGAAGTTCGGATCGAGGCCCAGGTGCTTGGCGTAGAGCCTCAAGATGCGGCTGCCGATGGAATGAAAGGTTCCGCCCCAAATCAATCGCGATACCACGCTGCGATCGCCCGCCTTGCCGAGATCCGCCATGACTTCCGCGACGATGCCCTGGGTACGCTTGATCATTTCCTGCGCGGCGCGGCGCGTGAAGGTCAGCATGAGGATGCGTGAGGGATCGGTGCCATTGAGCACCAGGTGCGCCGTTCGATGCGCCAGGGTATTGGTCTTGCCCGTTCCGGCGCCGGCCAGGATGAGCAGGGGACCGGCACTCACGCCCCCCTTATCCGGAAGCGCCGTACCGAACGTAGCGGCGCGACGCTGCCCCGGATTGAGCGTGTCGAATGCGTTTGGCTTGGCTTTCATCATACGGTGACGATACTGTACGTATATCCAGAAGTCGACGCAACACGAGTAACTTGTGGAGCATCGCGTATCTGCCCTTTGCGAAGCGAGGAGGCACATCACACACTTGCCCGAGTTTCAGCGATGATCGTCACCTTTACCCTTCGCACACAGGACCTTACGTTCATGTTGAAACCCCAGGTTGTCGCCAGCAACCCAGCGCACAACGGCCGCGTCATCCAAGTTTCCACCGAGCGGCTGCGCTATTCGAACGGCCGTGAGTACGACATCGACTTCGTCCGCCACCCCGGAGCTGCGGCGGTGGTGGCCCTCGACAGCGGCAATCGCGTCTGCGTCGTGCGCCAGTACCGGCATGGCGTTCAAGATTTCCTGTGGGAGATTCCCGCCGGCAAGCTCGATTCGGGCGAACCGCCTGAAATATGCGCCTCGCGCGAACTGAAGGAGGAGACCGGGGTGGACGCACAGCGATGGACGTCGCTCGGCATCTACATTCCGGCACCGGGAATATTTACGGAAGTGATCCACCTGTACCTGGCGCGCAATCTCAAAATAGGCTCCGCCAGTCCGGACGCGGATGAGGAATTGGAGATCCGCTGGCTGCCGCTCGACGAAGCTTTGGGTCTCATCCTGCGCGGCGAATGGAACGACGGCAAAACGGCGATGGCGCTGTGGCGCGCACAATACCAGCTGCAACTGTGACGCTTTGCTGCTTTTAGAGGCCTCTGGCTTGACTTAACCCCCGCGTCGCCTAAAAAGGTGGTGTGAGTAACGATGATCCAAAAGCTGCCACCAAGCCGGCCCCCGCCGGCCCGGCGGAGCCGTCCTCAAAGAAGGACGCCGGCGCTGAGAAATCCACCGGGCGCGTCAAATTCGACGAGCGCGGCAATGCGGTTTGGGAATGGCGGGTTGAGACCGGCGCTTTCAGCATGGAGGTGTCGACGCAGCGGCTGCAAAAGCTCGAGCATCCCGCCCTGTCGATCGCCGACGACGCCGCGACGCCATTCGAGACGGTGCGCGCCAACCCGCTTGGCACGAAAAAAGGCTACGACCCCTACGACAGCGGCAAGTTGGGGAAAAAACCGCCACCGGCAAAAAAGGATTTACGTAAGCTGAGCGAATGGCTGAAATTGAAAAAGCAGGCCGAAGGCAACAAGGACGAAGAGCCTCAGGACTAGAGAGGCGAGTGGTCAGCGGCCGTCACGCCAGCGCGTGACGCAATTTAGCGTCGTGCCTCAGGCGATAGAAACCGCGCAGTTCACGCACCATCGCCTCGATTCTCGCCACGCCCCTGTTCACGAACCGCCGTTCCAAGCGGCGGCAATAATTCGCCGCGCAGCGATGCGCCGTGCGGTAGCGTTCATACTGATCGGGCTCGAGGCGCGCATCGAAGCTGACATGATCGAAGAGGCGCGCGTGCACCTGTGCAGGGTATGAGTGACCCGCTTGCTGGCGCGCCAGCAGAAACACGGTCACCGCATACTTGTCCACCTCGGCCTGGGTTTCGAGCTCCAGCAATGACACCGGCGAGTCGCGATCCAGCCGCCAGGTCGAATACACGAAATGGCTCACCCCTTCGAGCGCGGTGCAGTAGTCCGCCAGATTGTCTTCGGTCAAAGCATCATGCGGGTTCGCCGCTTCCAAGCGCCGCAACACGTGAGGATCCAAGTACAGCGCGACACCGGCGCCGTCGGCCGTTTCCGCCAGCAGCAGCTCCTCGTCCGGCGCGCGCTGGTCGTTCTCTGGTTCGGCACAATCGACTGCGCGCCGATCCGTGACCAAGAAATCATCCACGTCGTACGGCGGTTCGACGTCGTACAGGCGTTCGAGCAGCGACTGCAGGCCGCGCAGCACCATGGGATCAGTGCTCGCGGCGCGCGCCCGCCGCCGTGACCGGCTGCACCCCTAGCTGGCGCAGCAAGCCGCCCGCCCGCGGGCTGCCGGTCTTCATCCATATTTCATAGAGCCGCAGTATGTCGGCGTCGGTGTGTCGATACGACATATCGCTCACTTCATTCAACGCATCGACCAATCCTTGAAATTTCTGCGCCAGCTGAGCATAGACGGCTGCCACGCAGCGTCCTGATATCGAGCGCTGCATGGTATCCGCCAGCGAGCTGTAGGCATTGCCGCCCATGGCGATGTGATAGTCGACGTCGATCAATTTGCGCGCAAAGCTGCGCGCGAAAAACCCGGCGATGAACAAGGAGACATCGCCCAGCCGTTGCAAACCGCGCTGCCGGGCACCGGCGCTCGGCGCTTCCAGCGCATCCGCCAGCATGTGCGCCAGCGGCCTGATGCGCAGCCCATCCGGCGTCTTTTCGTACAAGGCATCAGCCCGTGAAAACATGGTGAGCAGATTGACGACATATTGTTCGGCCTGCTCGTCGATGCCGAGATGTTGATGTTCGCTCGCAGTGTGAAATGCGTCACGAAAGAATTCGCGCAGCGAACTTACCGCTACAAGAGGTCCCGCAGACAAGGCTTGCATGCTTGGCATCCTTATTGAAGCTGACACCATCCTATCGACCACGCTACGCCTAAGTAAACGTAAAAAACGCGAACTGGAGTCAGAAAATGCCTATATTTTTAGGCTCTTTTGATCAGCAATCGCATGCGTAGGCTGCTAACGCCGTGCACGCATGCGGTTGACGCTTGTGTGCATCCATTTGGTGCTACAGAATTTCCTCGAGCGTCGAGATGGTGCGCACGGGCGGCTCCAGATGCGCAGGCCACGGTTTCGCATCACGGTTCAACCACGCCGCTTGCATGCCGGCACGCGCCGCGCCCACGACATCGAGGTGCGGGTCGTCGCCGATGTGCAGCACCTGCGCCGCCTCGACCCCGGCTGCATCGAGCAATCGAGTGAAAATACGCACATCGGGCTTCGCGGCGCCCGCCGAGATGGCGGTGATGTGTCCCTCGAACCAGTGCGCAATACCGCAGCGCTTCAAGTCGGCGTTGCCGTTGCTCAAGGCAAATAATCGATAGCGTTTGCTCAAGCGCTGCAGCGAAGTTTCCACGTCGTCATACAATTTCACGCGGTTGCGTTCCGCATAGAACACTTCGAACGCCTCATCGGCGTGCGCGATCGGCTGACCCGCCCTGGCAAACATTTCCGTCAGCGCCTGGTGACGCAGGAACGTCATGTCGTGGCTGCGCTCCGGGAATCGCCCGGCTATGGCCACACGCATGGCGCGCAGCGACTGCGGGGTCTGGCCGCGCATGATCTGCGGATGCCGTTCTGTCAGCCACGACAGCATCGCCGCTTCGGCGGCGATCATCACGGGCTCCACCGCCCACAAGGTGTCGTCCAAATCGAAACTCAGCACCACAGGCGCGTTCATAGTTTATCCCCGGCCTGTTAGAATTCGCGGCATGAGCGAAAACCCGGTCCAGTACGGCACTTCTACTCTTCTCATCGGCAGCAAAAATTACTCCAGTTGGTCGTTGCGCCCCTGGCTATTCTTACGCAAAGCTGGCTTCGAGTTTCGGGAACAAATCGTTTATTTCGATGAGACCGATTATCAGGCGCAGATCGCTGCGTTGTCGCCGTCGCGGCGCGTTCCCCTGCTCATCGATGGCGGGGCGAAAATCTGGGATTCGCTCGCCATTTGCGAATACGTCGCCGAATTCACCGGCGCCGGGCTGCCCAAGGATCGTACTGCCCGCGCCCGGGCGCGTTCGGTCGCGGCCGAAATGCACTCGGGCTTTCAGGCGCTTCGCAACGAGTGTCCCATGAATGTACGCGCCAGAAATCGCCGCGTGCCGCTGACGCCGCAACTGCAAGCAGACATTGCGCGAGTCGATGAGATTTGGTCCGGCTGCCGGAAGCGCTTCGGCGCCGGCGGCGGCTGGTTGTTCGGCGATTTCAGCATTGCCGACGCCATGTTCGCCCCGGTCTTTTTTCGATTTCAGACTTACGCAGCTGCGCTGAGCGCCGCATCACAAACCTACCTCAGCCATGCGCTCGATGATCCCGCCCTGCGCGAATGGCAGGATGCGTCAACGAAGGAAGGACATCCCCTGCCGTTTGTCGATCAAGTTGGCGTCCAAGAGCCTGTCTAAAGGCTCCTGGAGTACAATTGTGTCCGTACCTCCAGTAAGAGAGCACGCCATGTCTGCTGAACGATTATGTCTAGCCCTTGCCCTTTGGTGCGTAGCGGGCCTGGCCGGCGCGGCTCAATCCCCCGTTGCGGCGCCGACGCTGCCCTTCACCGTTCAAGACATGGTTCGCATGGAGCGAATCTCCGAGGTCGCGGTTGCGCCCGACGGCAAGCGCGTGGCGTACACCCAGCGCACCACGGACATGGAGGCGAACAAAGGCCGCACCAGCGTCTGGTTGCTCGATACCGGGAAACGCGGCGCGACGCCGCTGCGCCTCACCGACGGCGGCCCCAACTCCGGGTCGGCCGAGTGGAGCAAGGACGGAAAGTTCATCTACTTCCTGTCCAACCGCGGCGGCACCAACCAGGTGTGGCGCATCAGTTCGAGCGGCACCGGGCCGCGCGGCGATACGCCCGTGCCCGATTCCACGCAGGTGACCAATTTGCCGCTCGAGGTCGGCAGCTTTCATGTGTCGCCCAAGGCCGATGGGATTCTGGTGAGCGTCGAGGTCTTCCCGGCTTGCGCGGATCTACCTTGCACCAAGAAACGCTTGGATGCGAGCGCGCACGCGGCAGCGACCGGGGCATTGCACACGCAACTTTTCGTCAGGCATTGGGACAGTTGGAGCGACGGCCGGCGCTCGCAAGTTTTCGCCATGGCCCTGAGCGACACTGGTGTGGCGCAGGGCACGCCGGTCAATCTGACCGGCGCGATCGGCGATGTGCCCGGCAAGCCATTCGGCGGCCGCGAGGACTACGCCTTCAGTCCGGACGGCGCCCAGGTGGCGTTCTCGGTCCGCGGCACGGCGGGCGAAGCCTGGTCGACGAACTTTGACATTTATGAGGTTGCCGCGGACGGCAGCGCCCCGCCCAAGAATCTCACCGCCGACAACAAGGCGTGGGACGGACAACCGGCTTTCTCTCCCGACGGTTCGCAACTGGCGTATCTGGCGATGGATAGGCCGGGATTCGAAGCGGATCGCTTTCACCTGGTGCTGCTGAATCTGCAGTCAGGCGCCGCGCGGCCGCTGACGCAAAACTGGGATCGCTCGATCAGCAGTTTTGCCTGGTCGCGCGACGGCAAGACCCTGTTTGCAACCGCCGATCACCTGGGGCAGCGCCCCCTGTGGGCCATCGATGCCGCCAGCGGCCGGGCATCGGCCATCACGGGCGCGGGCGAGGTCGAAGGCTTTGCCGTGGGCGCCTCGAAGGTGTTCTACAGCGCCAGCAATTTGGGCAATCCTGCGGATCTTCATTCGATCGGATTCACCGGCGGCAAGCCGGTGCAACTGACGCGCCTGAACCAAGCGGTGCTCGAGCAACGCAAGTTCGGCGAATACCAACAGTTCAGTTTCCCCGGCGCGAACAATGAAAATGTGTTCGGCTACGTGGTAAAGCCGGTCGATTTCAAACCCGACCACAAGTATCCGGTCGCATTCCTGATTCACGGCGGCCCGCAGGGAAGCTTCGGCAACGCCTGGAGCTGGCGCTGGAATCCTCAAGCCTTCGCCGGCGCAGGCTATGCGGTCGTCATGATCGATTTTCACGGCTCCACCGGCTACGGTCAGGCGTTCACCGATTCCATCAGCGGCGACTGGGGCGGCAAACCGCTGCAGGATTTGAAGCTCGGATTGGATGAGGCGCTCAAGGCCAATCCCTGGCTCGACGGAGAAAATGTGTGCGCCTTGGGCGGATCCTACGGCGGTTTCATGATCAACTGGATCGCGGGCCAGTGGCCGGATCGCTTCAAATGCTTGGTCAGCCACGACGGCATCCTCGACAACCGCACCATGTACTACGCGACCGAAGAGCTCTGGTTTCCCGAGCATGAGTTCTCCGGACCCGAATACCAAAACCCGGCAGCCTATGCCAAGTTCAATCCCATCGATTATGTGGCCAAGTGGAAGGCACCCATGCTGGTGATTCACGGTCAGCAGGATTATCGCGTGCCGGACTCACAGGGCCTGTCGGTGTTCACGGCCCTGCAACGCCGCGGGATTCCGAGCGAACTCTTGTACTTCCCCAACGAGAATCACTGGGTCTTGAAGCCCGCCGACGGCATTCAGTGGTACGACACCGTGCTGGCGTGGCTGAACCGATGGACGCGGCCTTGATGGCGCCTCGACCTCAAGGCTCGAGGCCGCGCCAGGCCGCCGGATAATTTTCGCCCAGCTGCAGGATCCGGTGCAGCAGGTCGTCATACTTCATGCCGGCCTTGAGCGCGGAAGCGGAAAAATCTTCCTTGGCCGAGATGTTGGGATTGGCATTCGCCTCGAGCACGAACAGTTCGCCGTCCGGTCTGAGACGAAAATCCATGCGCGCGTAGCCGGTCAAGTGCAATGCCCGAAAAATGCGCTTCGACAGTTGCTCCAATCTCGCCACCGTGCCGTCGGGCAAATGCTCGGCGGCCGCCGTGGTGATGCCGTATCTTTGTTGATAGCCGCGATCCCACTTCACTTTGCGGGTGGCGATTGCCGGTAGATTTTCCGGCAAGGAACCGAAGCTCATCTCCCAAACCGGCAGCACTCTGAGCCGATCATTTCCCATCACGCCCACGTACAGCTCGCGCCCCTCGATGTATTCCTCGACCAGCGCGTCGGAATGCGTTTGCTCGTGTATGAAGGCGATGCGCTCCGCGAGCTGTTTTGGATCGGCGACCACGGAGGCCTGCGCGATCCCCAACGACGCATCTTCGGTGGATGATTTCACGAACAAGGGGAAGCGCAATTTCTTTGGAATATGCGTTTTCTTGCCGCGCGGAAACACCAAGAATTGCGGCGTCGGAATGCGATGATAGGACAACAACTGCTTCGACAGCACCTTATCGCGCGACAGCAGCATGCCGCGCGGATTGCACCCCGTGTAAGGCTGGTGCATGAGCTCCAGAAACGCCACCACATGCTGATCGTAGGTGACGATGCCGTCGAATTCCTCCAACAAGTTGAACACGATGCCCGGCTTCCATTCGGTGATTGCGCGGCGCAGCTCCGACAAGCTGTCGCTCATGCCCAAGGGCATGACTTCGTGCCCCACCTTCTTGAGGTGCGAAATCACATCGTACTCCGTGCGCCACTCCTCGATTTCCTTCTCGGTCGAGCCCTTGAGCGAATCCGGCGGCACGAGCGTCGAATGCACCAGGACCAGCGCGCGCACCTTCCTCACGGCGCAGCCCTCACGGCGCAGCCCTCACGGCGCAGCCCTCACAGAGCCACCCGCGGCAGCTTGCGCTCTTCGTAAGACTCCGCCAAACGCGCCACCGCCCACAATAGCTGGCCCCGGAGCTCGCGCCGCGGCGCGCGAACGTACAAATCGAGGCGTTCGCAACGCTCGATCATCAGGCGCAGCACCTGGTGCACGAGGTACTCGCTGAAGGCTCCCGAGCGCTGAATTTGCTGCCGCAACGAGCCGCGCATTTCGCGCAGCACGCTGGCGGCCTTGGGCGAGGAGCGGTTGCGCGGCGCCGCGGTGAACACCTTGAGCAACAATTCGTCCGCGCCCGAGCGTCGCGGCAGGCGATAGCGCGCGAGTTTCCGCCGATAGTGCTCGCGCAAGGTGCCTGTTTCCTGCGTGACATCCTCGATGGTGCCGCGGTCCACGATCCGCGGCTTTTGATCGCCGATTTCCTCGGCAAGCTGATCGATGAACTGCAGCTTGGCAAAGGCCGGCCAGCCCTCGTATTCGCGCCGCCATGCAGAATTCGGCTTGAGCCATACGGCAAAGGTTTCGGCAAAATCCTCGGTCGGATGCGCCTGGGCGTACCACGCCCCCAGGTGCTGCACGAAGCGGCGGCTGCCGGGCCGCGGCCGATAGGTGTCGGGGTATGGCAGCGAAGCCGGCCCGAACACCGAGCGCCAGTGACTGCGTCGCCGCAGGCGGTAGGCCGAGTCAATCGCGTGCCCCGCTTCATGACGCAGAATGCGCATCAGCCAGTTGCGATTGCCGCCTTCCACTTCGCGCATGAATCTGCGCTCGATGCTGATCAAGCGCTTGTGAGCCAGGTAGAAAGGTATCGCGATTCCGGGGATGCCGTCAGGAGAAAACCACTCCTGCGCCAGCCAGCAATGCGGGCGAAAGCGGATGCCGCGCATCGACAATTCGCGGTAAAGACGCTCGATGGCGTCCTGCAACTCGGTGCCCTGAATGGTCAGCTTCAAATCGCAGAAGCGCAGGCTCAGGAGCTGATCGTCCGACAGCTTCTCCCAGGCAACGGTTCGCGATCGAGGCCGCCGCGCGCTTTTCACTTAAGGCATTCCCATCTCTAATTCTTCCGCCAACGCGTCCTCGTCGGCTTCCGTCATCGGCGACGGCACGCGACGGCCCTCGAGTCCGGCAAAATCGAACAGCTTGGTGTCGGCGAGTTGCGAGCCGGAAATATTGCAAATGCTGGAGAAAATAGCCTCGATCCGGCCGGGAAATTCCTGCTCCCACCGGCGCAACATGTTTTTCACGACGATGCGCTGCATGTTGCTCTGGGAACCGCACAGGGTGCAGGGAATGATGGGAAAGGCGCGCGCCGTCGCATAGCGCGCGATCATCCGCTCCGGCACGTAACACAGCGGCCGAATGACGATGTGGCGGTGGTCTTCGCTGAGCAGTTTCGGGGGCATTGCCTTCAATTTGCCGCCGAAGAACATGTTCAAGAACAGCGTCTCGACGATATCGTCGCGATGGTGGCCGAGCGCGATTTTGGTCATGCCGTTCTCCGCGGCGAATCGATACAACGCGCCGCGGCGCAGCCGGGAGCACAGACCGCACATGGTCTTCCCTTCCGGTATCACGCGCTTGACCACGGCGTAAGTGTTTTGCTCGATGACGCGGTAGCGCACGCCGAGATCTTCGAGATATTTGGGCAACACTTGGACGGGAAATCCCGGCTGCTTCTGATCGAGATTCACGGCGGTGATCGCAAAATTCACCGGCGCGCTGCGTTGCAAGCTCAGGAGAATATCGAGCAGGGTATATGAGTCCTTGCCGCCCGACAGGCACACCATCACGTGATCGCCATCGCCGATCATCGCGTAGTCGGCGATGGCTTTGCCGACCGAGCCGCGTAGCTGCGCCTGCAACTTCTTGAAGGTATTGCTCATGGGGCCTCGAGATACTTGGCTTCCAAGTACCTCAAGTACGCGGCCGCGGTCAGCGGCTTGCCCGTAGCCTGTTTGATGAGCTCCTGTACCGGCAAGCGCGCGCCGATGCCGTGCACATTGTCCCGCAGCCAATCCATCACCCCGCCGAATTGGCCGGCGGCAATCTCCTCATCGAGCGATGGCCGCGCCGCGCGCATCGCCTCGTTGAGCTGGCCCGCGATGACCGCACCCAGGGCGTACGATGGAAAATATCCAAAATGGCCGACGGCCCAGTGGATGTCTTGCAGACAGCCTTCGACATCGTTTGCCGGGCGGATGTTCAGGCGCTGTTCGAGGTTGTCATTCCAGGCTTCCGGCAGGTCGGCCACCGGCAGCGAACCTTCGAGGATCTTCTTTTCCAGTTCGTAGCGCAGCATGATGTGAACCGGATAGGTCAGCTCGTCGGCGTCCATGCGGATGCAGCTGCGCCGCACGCGGATCAGCTGACGATACAGGTTGACGTCTTGCCATTCCGGCCCGCTCACCTGCAGATATTTCTCGAGCAACGGCCGCAGGTACTTGACGAAAGAGCGGCTGCGGCAAAGATTCATCTCGAACAACAGCGACTGGCTCTCCTCGAGCGCCAGACCACGGTCCCGACCCACCGGCTGATCGCGCCACTTGAGCGGCAATCCCAAATCGTACATGGCGTGGCCGGTCTCGTGCACCGCGCCCAACAGGCCCGAAAACGGATCGTTCAAGTCGAATCGCGTGGTGACTCTGATGTCACCGGGCACGCCTTCGGTAAAGGGGTGCTCGCTCTCGTCGAGTCGCCCGCGGTCAAACGGGAAACCGAGCGCCTTGAGCACTTCGACGGCCAGCGAGCGCTGGCGCGAGACGCTGAATTTACCCGTCAGAGGCGTCGGCGCATGCGCCGCTTGGACTTCAATGGCCTCATTGATGAGGCCGGGAAGCTTGCGCGACAGCGCCTTGAAAATGGTGTCGATATCGGCCGCCGACACGCCCGGCGTAAAGCCGTCGACCAATGCGTCATAGGGCGCGAGTCCGCGAGCCTGGCCGAGCAACGCGGCTTTATCGCGCACCAAATGAACCACCTCTTCCAAATGAGGTGCGAGCAGTTTGAAGTCATTCGCCTTTTTGGCCTCAACCCAGAATACTTCGGCGCGTGCCGTGGCCTTGGCGAGGCGGGAAATGAGCGAGGGCGGCGTCGCGATGGCGTGATCGCGCTGCCTGCGCATCTCGCGCAAGTTTGCCAGCGGCCAATCTTCCAGTTGCGAAGCAGCTGCTTCCGCGCGCTCCAGCAGGCGCGCCACTTTGGGCGTCGTCAGCAAGGCATGGTGCTCAGTCTCGAGCGCCGCCAGTTGTTCGCCTCGAACATCGGCGCTGCCGCGCGGCATCATCACCGCGGCATCCCAGCGCAACAGCGACAGCGCGCCGCGAAACGCATGCAGGCGGCGAAACTCTTGTTCCAATTGCTCGTACGGCGTCAGAGCCACGGCAGGCACACGCGGGGGCGCAGACCTTTCACGGCGCCCCCTTCGATTCGCTTTCAACCGCGGCGTCTTTCAGAGCACCGCATTGATAGGCGATGGTCAGCGCCTGCACCAGCCAATCCAAACGCTGTTGCGGGGTTCTTTGCCGGAAGGACCACTTTCGCAGATCTTCTGCATCCTCCCAACTGCCAAAATTTGGCGGCTTTAATTCCTCCAAGCTCATGAGTTATTTTTGTGTCCTGCGCAGTTCGGACAGGCGAACGACATCGTCGAGATCTTTTGGCCGGCCAGCCGCCTGTTTAATGGCAATCAGATGATCGAGGCTGGCAACGCGTACATTGGTGGTCGCCAAAGGCAGCAAGAGCGAATTTTCGTACAGCACTTCAAAGTCCATAGGATAGTCAGCGAACACATCAACCGTCGGGCGCCGATTCTGGGGGTCCCAAAAGCTCAGCACCAACATGCCGGATTCCCTTTGCCATCGTGCCCGCACCGCTGCATCCGCAAATTGCCGGGCGTCAACGGGCGCGTTGGCCTTGAAACCCAGGGTCAGCAGTGTTTCGACGGCCTTGGCTGCCTGTTCCGGAGCAAGATCTACTACCAAGTCGATGTCTGCGGTCAATCGGTCGACGCCATGCAGCAATACCGCGAGACCACCGACCAGCACGTAGCGTATGTTGCGTTCCTGGAATTCGGCGAGGACGGTCAAAAAATCCGTCGGCATTATTTGATGAGTCTACCAGACGCCGGCACTCTTTGGTGCGCCCGGCTTGGTTAGAAAAGTTATTTATTTCAATTGGTTATGGTTACTTCGGCAGCTTGAACGACCCGCTCTGACGGAACGGCAGATTCCGCAGGAATGGCAGGTCGATGCTGGCCGCACCCGTGAGGTCGTAGTCTATCGAGTCGGCGTGCTGATTCGCTTTGTCGGTCAATTTCAGCAGCGCCAACGCGAGATTCGCCGTGATCGTCATGTCGAATTCGGATTCGCCGAAGGCGGGAACGATGATGGCACGGTCGCTGACGCCGCTCGCGATTTGCTCCCCGCCCACACTCAATTCCGTGTGCAACCCGCGAACCGGCAGCGCACGATCGTTCGGGTTTTGAATATTGAGCTTAACGGCGAAATTCTGCTGCAGCAGATTTCCGCCGCGCATCGCGATGCTGATGACGGTGACGTTTGGCCGCGTAAATTTGGGCGCGACCAGAGAGCAGCCGCCGAGGAGAGTGGAAGCTATCGGCAGTGATCCTGCGAGGAGCAACAAAATCTTGGGCAGCCGTGGCAACATGGAAGAAATGATACCGATTTTCGCGACTCAGGCTTCGATCATCATTGGGTTTTTGGCGGCCGCAACGTTGAGCGGCGCAGCCGCGCCGGGCGCCCCGGTCAAGAGCACAGCGGTCACGTGCCTGGTATCGGGTGATGGGTACTTGCGCGCCAAACTGGCAGGCGCGGTTGATGCCCGCCTCGATTGGCCCAATAGTGGAACCCGCTGTGAAGGCGAGTTTCGCGAAAAGCCGCCCGGCGTGCGCTTGAGTTTTCAGCGCGCCTCGGGGGCCGCACCCAATTTGCTGCTGGTGTTCGGCTTGACCGGCGTCAAAGAAGGCCTGTCCGCTCGCGAGGTCAAAGCCAATTTGACGATCATCGTGCAAGGCACAAGCCGGATATTCGGCACGTTGGGCGATTCCCGTTGTACCGTCGATTCCCTGACACAGCGGCCGCTTGCCGCGGAGCACACCTACCGTATCGAAGCGCGCGGCTTCTGCACTCAACCTGCCCATGCCGTACGCGGCAAGGGCGATGTGTTGGTCAGCACCTTTGAGTTTGCGGGGCCCGTGATCTATGACGCTCGGAAAGACTGACGTTCGCGCCGTTGCGCGAACGCTGACGGTTCTCTGCGTTCTTTGGGCACTGGCGTGCAGCGGCGCTCGGGCGGCCACCCCGAGATATGGCTATGAGATTGTGCATACGTATCCGCACGATGCATCGGCATTTACCGAAGGGCTGTTTTATCTAAACGGCTTTTTGTATGAAAGCACCGGTCTCGAGGCACACTCTTCCATTCGCAAAGTGCGTCTCGAAACAGGCGAAGTGCTGCAGAAGCTGGATATTCCCGCTGAATATTTTGGCGAAGGAATCGTGAATTGGAACCGGCAGATCATCAGCCTGACCTGGAAATCGCAGGTTGGCTTCGTCTTCGACCTCGCCACGTTCAAGCTGCAGCGCCAATTCCACTACCAGGGGGAAGGCTGGGCGCTGACGCGGAATGACAGCGAAATCATCATGAGCGACGGCACCCCGGAACTTCGCTTTCTGAATCCTAAAACCTTGAAGGAAACTCACCGCATCGAGGTGACCATCGAGGGCAAACCCATCAGCGATGTGAATGAATTGGAATGGGTCAAAGATGAAATTTACGCCAACGTGTGGAAAACCAACTGGGTCCTGCGCATCGACCCCGCCAGCGGCCGGGTTGTCGGCATCATCAATCTCGCCGGGTTGTTGAAGCGTCAGGACATCGTGCCCGGGCAGACCGATGTTCTCAACGGCATTGCGTACGACGCGAAGGGCGATCGATTGTTCGTGACGGGGAAGAACTGGCCGAAACTGTTCGAGATTCGCCTGCATAAAGTGCCGGAATAATCAGTTAAAGCAGCACGTTGTCTAAGCGTCCGGCAGTGTGAACCAGCAGTTGAAGGCAATGGTGATGCGCTCGCCCTCACCCTCGAAGGGCTTGACGTCGTGCAGCACCCAGGAGGGAAACATGACGAGCTGGCCCGCCTCGAGCGACAGCTGCGCCAGCATGTTCCCGTAGGGTAATTTCATTTTTGCATTGGCGGCATCTTGGTACATGCCGCTCATCAGCATCGGGCTGACGAAGCTCAGCACACCGCTACCCTCCTTGTTTGCATCGCTCCTGCCCGGATCCACGCAATACACGCCGCTCCACGAGGCGTTCGGGTGATTGTGCAGTCCGAAGAAGCCGCCGCGGCGCGTAATGTGAAACCAGCTGTCATTGAAGATTTGCAGGCGATTGAGGGTGGGTACATCGTAGCTGTTCAAGCGCGCGATCAGTGACAACAGCTGATTCCAGCAAAAGGCCTTCAGCTCCTGGACCGCCGGATCCTGCACGCGAAACAAGTTGAAATGGCTTTCAAATAGCGCGGCGTTGCGCTGCGTGAGCGGCCGCGGGTTGGTGCCGTCGCCGTCCCTTTCGTGCTTGAAAACATAGCGCTTCAGCGATTCATTGAGCCGTTGCTGTTCCGGATGAACGGAGAACGTGAAGGGCACGGCGAACATGTGCATGATTTCTGGGGAAGCAAAGGCCATTTTTTAGTCTCGCGCAGGTGGTTGCGGTACGACGTCGCCGAGAGCCTGCCGCAACTCGCCGAGCCAGGGTTCGAAATTGCGCCATTGGTCTATGCCGTCCGCAAACAGCGGGCGGCGCACCTGCTCCGAACTCGCCGTCTGCACCACACGCCGGGTTTCGTGGAAGCGCAGGCACTGCTCTTCAAAGGGCAAGCCGCAGTATTCCAGCAGTTTGCGCACCTCGCCTTCCAGATCCGACACCAGCAGTTCATAGCTGACGCGGTGGACGCGCCCGGGCAGCACGCTGTCGTAGTGCGTCATCAGCTGAACATAGCTGCGGTAGAAGCGGCCGATGTCACTCAGGCTGTACGAGAACCAGACACCGGCTTGAAAATGCTGCTTGAAGTTCGAGAAACAGCAGGCCAGCGGCGAACGCCGCGCATCGATGATGCGGGCGTTGGGCAATATCAAGTGAATCAGGCCGATGTGCAGGAAATTGGTCGGCATTTTGTCGATGAAATAAGGAGTGCCGCGCAGCCGGTTGGGCCTGGTCTGGTCCAGGTAGCGCTGCCCCAGGGCTTTGAGTTCCGCCCGCGACAGGCGCGCAACTCGTTGCGGGAATTCCGACGGCCTGCCGCCCACCTCAAGAATTCCGAGCTCCAAAGCGAATCCTGGAATATCCGGAAGTTCCCGCGTGCCCTCGACTTGCGAGTGGCTCGCCAGAATCTGCTCCACCAAGGTCGAACCCGAACGCGGCAAGCCGACGATGAAAATCGGGTCCGGGGCATCGCATCCCGACGCGGCGCGGGCGGTAAAGAAATCGGCGGTATACATTTTTTTCAGGCTCTGCACGATTCGATCATTGGCATCGGCTTCATAAAGCACCGCCCTTCGCCGCAACGCGTTGCCTCGCGCGTAGTGTTCGAAGGACTCGGCGAATTCGCCCCTGTCTTCGAGCGCCTTGCCGAGCGCGAATTCCAGCTGCAGGCGATCCTCATCGCTCAAATCCGCTCTGTCCGCCTGCTCGAGCATCAGGTCGATTTCCCCTTGGGTAAATCTGAAGGTCTTGAGGTTCGAGAGGCAGAACCAGGCTTCGCCGTAACCCGGCCGAAGCTCGGCGCCTTTCCGGTAAGCCGCGACGGCCTGTTCCGAGCGGCCGCCGGTGCGCAGCGCATTACCATGATGAATGCGCAGCATCTCGTTGCGCGGGAACTCCTCGATCAGCGCCTCGAGAATCTTCACAGAACGCTCGTTTTCGCCCAGCAGCCCAAATGCCGAGGCCTGCAGTGAACGGTATTGCAGATTGCCCGGTTCCAGGCTCAGCAAGCGCTCGAGCAGCGGCAACATGGGGTGCGCCTTTTGTTGCATATGCAGTGTGCGTGCAAGGTCGAATCGGGCGCGGCTGTATCCCGGCGCGATCTCGAGACACTGCGCATACAACCGCTCCGCTTCGACATAGTCTTCGCGCTCGGCGGCGATGTCCGCCAGCATGCGCAGCGCCGCCGGGTCCCGCGCGTCTCGCGCTAGCTGCCGGCGCAACAGTGCTTCAGCGGCATCGAGCCGATGGTTGCCCAGGGCGACATGTGCTTCGGCAAGATGCTGCTCGGGCGATGCAAGTTGCGTAAAACGAGCATAGGCAACATCGCAAGCGAGCGAGTCGCCGTTTGCTGCGTGCAGAACCGCAAGCTCGCGCCAGGCTTCGGCCAGGTTCGGCTGCAACTCGACCGCCCGGTTGAACGCTGCGAGCGCCTCGGCCGCCCGTCCTTGCGCCGCCAGCGTTTGGCCCAGTTCAAATTGCACCGGAGCGGAGTTCGGTTGCGCCGCTGCGAGCTCGTCGAAGGATGCCGCAGCGTCGGGGCTGCCGCTGCTGCGGCGTGCCGTACCCAGCAGCAGCACGGCCGCCGGATAACCGGGGTGCTCCTTGAGTATTTCGGCCGCTTCCCGCGCGGCGGCGGCCGGATCCGTGTCCAGCAGCGTCGCCGCCCGCATGAGCCTCGCATCGACCGCCATCATTCCCGCCAAGCCGCCCTCCATTATCGAACCGCGCTAGAATACGCGGGAAAACTGCGCACCATAGGGGAGTTTCTTGAGCAACGTCAATCCCGTCCCGGCGGACAATGGCAACATCCTGCGAATAATCCAGGCGTGCAAGGCCGCCGAAGCCGCCGGCCGAAATGGCGAGGCCGATCAGCTTCTGACCCGCGCCGCGCAACTCGCGCCGGCGCACCCGGCCGTGCTCAACGAATTGGGTATGCGCATGATGCAGCGGAACGAACCGGCGAAGGCGCGCGAGCTGTTTCAGCGCGCCACCCAGGCGGACCCCGGCCATCCGGCGTTGTGGGCAAATCTCGCCGCGAGCTTGGCTGCTCTCGGCCTGCAGCAGGAACAATTGGAAGCCATTGAGAGGGCGCTGGCCATAGAGCCGCGGCACTTGTCGGCGCTCCTGCAGAAGGGCGCCTTGATCGAAGATCAGGGCGACAGCCGCAATGCCGCCAGAGCGTATCGAAACGCTCTTGCCACAATGCCCTCCGGCGCCACGCCGGCGCCGGCAATCAGCGGCATGGTCGATCGAGCGCGCGCCGCCGTGCGCACCGACGATGAGGCACTGGCGGGCGCGCTGGAAGCGCGGCTCGCGGCAATCCGTGACCAGCATGCCGGGGCAGACTTCAAACGTGTCGATCGATGCGTCGAGATACTGACCAGCCGGCGCGCTCGATTCAACTCTGAGCCCACGTTCATGTTCTTTCCTCAAATTCCCACGATCGAGTTCTTCGAGCGCGGCGATTTTCCGTGGCTCGACGCAATCGAAGCGGCAACCGATGAGATTCGCACCGAACTCACGGCGGTACTGGTGGCGGATCGCGCAGGGCTCGAGCCCTACATCGCTTATCCCGACGGCGTGCCGCTTGACCGCTGGCGCGAGCTCAACAAGTCGCGACGTTGGAGCGCTTACTTTCTTTCCAATCAGGGAGTAGAGCTACCCGCGCATATCGCGCGTTGCCCACGTACCATGCAGGCCCTCAAGGGTGCGCCGTTATGCGACGTTGCGGCGCGCGGACCGACCGTGTTTTTCTCGATACTCGATGCCAGCACTCACATACCGCCGCACACCGGCGTCACCAACACACGCCTGACCGTGCATCTGCCGTTGATCGTGCCGCCGGACTGCGGATTCCGGGTTGGAGGCGAGACGCGAGAGTGGATACCCGGAAAGGCCTGGGTATTCGACGACACGATCGAGCATGAAGCCTGGAATCGCTCGGATTCGCCGCGCGCCGTGTTGATTTTCGATATTTGGAATCCTTTGCTGACGGCGGCCGAGCGCGACGTGGTGCGCGCCGCCACTGAGGTCGTCGGTACCTACTATGGCGGCATTCCGGAGAAGCCGGCATGACCAGGCCGCATCGCGCCACGCGGTTGTTGGCACCGATCAGCCTCGGTGCGGTCGCTTTGGTGAGCGTGCACGCCGCTGAACCTTCCGTGCCCATGAGTGCACTCAAAAAGTGCGCCGACATCGTCTCGATCCAGGAACGGGTTGCCTGCTACGACCAGCTCGCCGAGCGCCCGGCAATAGCCGAGCGAGCGCCAACGGCCGAGCGAGCGCCAACGGCCGAGCGGGCGCCAACGGCCGAGCGGGCGCCAACGGCTGAGCAGGCAGCAACGCCGGTTGCGGCCGCGCCCAAGGAAACCTTCGGGCTTTATTCCGCAGAGCACCCTCACCCCAATGTTGCGCACGCCGCGGCCGTCACCTTGAAAATTGCCTCCATCGCGAACGGCGGCTCAGGACATCCGATTG
>Ga0179592_10000037_pt1 | contig 59685 bp, 49 predicted proteins | sample CZODoug2_1_08_16_FD_148623 | JGI IMG/M metagenome (GOLD analysis project Ga0179592, IMG submission 148623) | Vadose zone soil fungal communities from Angelo Coast Range Reserve, California, USA - CZODoug2_1_08_16fungal (Illumina Assembly) | ecosystem: Environmental > Terrestrial > Soil > Vadose...
CATTACTCACCCGTTCGCCGCTCGTCAGCATGTATTGCTACACCTGTTACCGCTCGACTTGCATGTGTTAGGCACGCCGCCAGCGTTCAATCTGAGCCAGGATCAAACTCTTCAGTTAATAACACTTAGTCACTGAAGCAATCGAGATCCCAAACTCACATTCATTCAAACGTGTTTTTGAGGCACGAATGAACAACTGGTCGTTTGGTAACTCATCATCAATTGCACCAAAGGCAAATGACGCGAGTCCCCACACAAGTTACCTGTTCGAATTTTTAAAGAGTTACCCGCGACGACAAAGGTCCGGGGAAAGACTTTCAAGTATAGCCGAGTTTCGGGGTCCGTCAACGTACGGGAAATCTCGAAAAACGCCTTTCACTTGGAAGGGCGCGCAGTATAGCCGGGGGCTCGGGCCTGTCAACCCGCGGTGGTAATTCTTTTTTCCAAGCGGATTTTCGCGAACGAACGCTTGCCGACGGACACGATGTAGGTGTTTCCCGCAAGCAGTTCATGACGATGGGTGGCGATCCGTTCCTGGTCGACGCGCACCGCGCCTTCCTCGATTTTTCGAGTCGCTTCAGAGCCGCTGGAGGCAAAGCCCAGTTCTTTCAGAATGACCGTCAATCGGGCGCTCGGCGCGTCGATTTCCATGACCCGCTCGACCAGATCCTCGGGGACGGCGCCCTGCTGGAAGCGAGCCGTGAAGTCCCGCTGCGCCTGCTGCGCCGCAGCGGTGCTATGGAAACGCGCCACAATCTCCTGTGCCAGCTCGAATTTGACGTCCCGCGGATTCCTACCTTCCGCAATCGACGCTCGCAGCGCATCAATCTCCGCCAGCGGGCGAAAGCTCAACAGCTCGAAATAGCGCCACATGAGCACATCGGAGATGGACATCAGCTTGCCGAACATGCTGTCGGGCGCGTCATGAATGCCGACGTAGTTACCCAGCGATTTCGACATCTTTTGCACCCCGTCCAGCCCCTCGAGCAGCGGCGTCGTGAGCACGATCTGCGGTTCCTGGCCGTAGACCTCCTGCAGCTGGCGGCCCACCAATAAGTTAAATTTCTGATCCGTGCCGCCGAGTTCCACATCGGCCTTGAGTGCCACGGAGTCGTACCCCTGCACCAGGGGATACAGGAACTCGTGGATGGCGATGGCCTGGCCGCCCTTGTAGCGCTTCTCGAAATCGTCCCGCTCCAGCATGCGGGCGACGGTGTGTTTTGCGGCCAACTCGATCAGTCCGGCGGCCGTCATCTTGCCCATCCAGGTCGAGTTGAACTCGATGCGGGTGAGTTTCGGGTCGAGAATCTTGAAGATCTGTTCTTGATAGGTGCGCGCGTTGCGCGCGATCTCATCCGCAGTCAGCCGCGGCCGGGTGGCGTTCTTGCCGGTAGGATCGCCGATCATGCCGGTAAAATCGCCGATCAGGAAAATAACGTCGTGGCCGAACTGCTGGAATTGCCGCAGCTTGTTGATGAGCACCGTATGACCCAGATGCAGGTCCGGCGCGGTGGGGTCGAACCCCGCTTTGACCCGTAGCGGCCGGCCGCGCTCGATGCGCTTGCGCAGATCCGCTTCCTGGATGACGTCCACGGCACCCCGTTTCAGTTCGCTGATCTGCGTTTCCAGGTTCTTCCCCAAGGCTACTCCTTTCATATGCGGCGCTACTGTACGGGCGCCGTAGCCGCGGAGCCAGTCGGCCGACGTGCAGCCAGGCTCCCCAGGGGATTCGCCTAACCATAAAGCAGGGTTTGTTCCCTGGTCAAAGGTTCCCGCAGCGCGCGAGATTAACGCAACTTCGCCAGCCGACGGGATTTGTCGGTGCATGGCTGATGCCGTGCAAGGATCCTAACGGACGGGCTTCGATATCTTCCAAATCAAGCAACGGGTCGGCCTTATGCTGCGAGATCGGGCCGCGTTCGGCGCCCTAGAGGTGAGGATCCTCGCCGGCTTCATCGTCGCGCTGTCGCTGCTGCTCGCAGGAGGCACTTATACGTACCGAACTACCGTGGGTGCCGCCGCAGCTGCGGAATGGGTGGAGCATACCCAGGAAGTGCGCGCCGCATTGGCGTCGCTGTATGGGTCGCTTGCGGGCGCCGAAGTGGCGTTGCGCGACTATGTGCTGACCTCGGAATCGTCGCACCGCAATGAATATGAGCGCTCGATCCAGGACATTCACTTGCAGCTCGGCAATCTCCGCAGGCTCACGGCCGACAATGCGGAGCAGCGGCAAAACGTCGAAGCTTTGGGCGCACTGGTGGCCGCGCGCCTGGCGGCGATGACACGCGCACTGTCCGCCTTCGCGGACGCTGGCCCGGCGGCGGCGCACGCCGCGATGGCGCTGGAGCGCGGCGCGAGATCCACCCTTGAGGTGCGGGAGCTGACCAATCGCATGGTCGCCATCGAAGAGCGCCTGCTGGTCGCACGACAGACGGCCAGCACCAAGGTGCGCGAAACCACGCTACTTTCCCTGCTAGCCACCCTGGCCGTGGCTTGCGGCGTCCTCACCGCGCTATTCCGCGGTATCCGTCGCGAAATACTCGCTAGACGTCGCAGCGAAAGCGACTTGCGCGAAGCGAATCACTTCCTCGATTCGCTCATCGAGAACTTGCCGGTCATGATCGCGGTCAAAGACGCCGACAGCCTGCGTTTCGTTCGCGTCAACCGGACGTTCGAGCGGCTTCTCGGATATTCACGCAACCAAATGGTCGGCCGGAGCGCTCTCGATTTGTTTCCGGCCGAGGATGCCGCCGCCGGCATCGCGTCGGATCGCCAGGCTCTCGAGCGCGACGGTGTCGTGGACATTCCGGAACACCGCGTGCACACCGCAACGCATGAGCTACGTACCCTCCATACCATGAAGATGCCGATCGGCGACGCGGGCGGCAGACCCCAGTATGTGCTGGCCATCTCGACCGACATCACGGAACGCCAGCTGGCGGAACAGGCCATTCAGGAACTCAACTCGGCATTGGTGTCCAAGGCCGAGCAGCTCACCACAAGCAATCGGGAACTCGAGAGCTTCAGCTATTCGGTGTCCCATGATCTGCGCGCGCCGCTGCGCGCCATCGACGGCTTCGCGCAGATGCTGGAGGAGGACTACGGCGCGCAGCTCGCTGCGGAGGGAATGCGCTACCTCGGCGTGATCCGCGGCAACACCAAGCGACTGGGGGCCCTGATCGACGATCTGTTGGAGCTTTCAAGGCTGGGACGCTTAGCCCTATCGGCACAAGAAATCAACGTCGAATCGCTGGTCCACGAAGTGGTCGCCGAAGCTCTGGATGGGCGCCCGACGGTGCCGCGCGTGGCGATCGGTCCGCTGCCGCCGGTGCGGGGCGACCGCACACTGTTGCGGCAGGTGTGGACGAATCTGATCGCCAATGCGATCAAGTACAGCGGCAAGGCGGCGGAGCCACGAATCGAGGTGAGCGGCCGGCAAGACGCCGCCGAGAATGTCTACTCGGTGCGTGACAACGGGGTGGGATTCAATATGGATTACGCCGACAAGCTGTTCGGCGTGTTCCAGCGGCTGCATCGCGCGGACGAGTTCAGCGGCACCGGCGTGGGCCTCGCCATCGTCCAACGAGTGGTGGCGCGGCATGGCGGCCGGGTATGGGCCGATGGCAAAGTGAACGGCGGTGCTATGTTTTCCTTCTCGCTTCCGGTGCAGGTGAGCGATGAATGATTTTGGAGCCGTGGACATATTGTTGGTCGAGGACAGCGACCCGGACGCTGAGATGACCGCTCGCGCCCTGCGCAAGGGCGGGCTGGTCAACAAGCTGGTGCGAGTGCGCGACGGCGTCGAGGCGCTGGAGTTCCTGTTCCGATCAGGGCCGTGGAGCACACGCGACAGTACGCAGCCGAAGCTCATCTTGCTCGACCTGAAGATGCCGCGTCTGGGCGGAATTGATGTGCTGCGCCGCCTGAAGTCGGACAAGCGGACGCAGACGCTGCCGGTCGTCATGCTGACTTCGTCGGCGGAGGAACAGGACATCGCGGAAAGCTACCACCTCGGGGTGAACAGTTACTTGGTCAAACCGGTGGAATTTCCCGCGTTCGTCGAACTAGTCGCGCAACTCGGGATGTATTGGGCGGTCATGAACCGGCTGCCGACCTAGCCGTGGATGAGTGAAGCCATGAAAAAGCCGGACGAGATAAAAGTGCTGCTGGTCGAGGACCGCATCGACGATGCCGAGTTACTGGTGGCGGAGATGCGTCGCCGCGGACTCCCCGTCGTCAGCCTGCGCGTCGAAAGCGAGCCGGCCTATACCCATGCGTTGCGGCATTTCGCGCCCCAGCTGATCTTATCGGACTATACCTTGCCCGATTTCGACGGACCGCTGGCGCTGCGTATCGCGCGGCGAGAACGGCCCGATACACCGTTTATTTTCGTATCCGGAACCATCGGCGAAGAGCGCGCAATCGACGCCTTGCAACAGGGCGCCGTCGACTATGTGCTCAAGGACAATCGAGCGCGGCTGGTGCCGGCGATCGAACGGGCGCTCAAAGAGGCGGATGACCGGGAGGCCCGACGCCTCGCGCTGCGCCAGCTCGAAGCAAGCGAACAACGATTTCGCTCGATCTCGGAAGCCACGCAGGAGTGGATCTGGGAAATGAACTCGCAGGGCGTCTACACATTCTCGAGTCCGGCGGTGGAAACGATGCTCGGCTACAAACCGCAGGAGGTGCTCGGCAAGACCTGCCTCGATCTGGTATCGGCAACCCTGCGGCCGCAGCTGGCTAAACTGCTGCGCCGCGGCACCCTCGAAAGGACAGGATGGCGGGATGTGGTGCTGCATCTCAAGCACACGGCGGGCGGCATACGCTGGTTGGAACAAAGTGCGCTGCCGCTGTTGAATGACGCCGGCAATGTGATCGGATATCGCGGTGTGGCCCGCGACATCACGCAACGCCGCACTCAGCAGGACCGGATTGCGCGCTTGAGCCGGATCCAAGCGGTGCTGAGCGGCATCAATTCCACCATCGTTCGGGTCCGCGAGCGCCGTGAGTTGTTTCGCGAAGCGTGTCGCATCGCCGTGCAGCAGGGCGGCTTCCGCATGGCATGGATCGGCCTGGTCGAGCGCGGCGCGGCGCGCGCGACGCCCCTGGTCTGGGACGGTTTCGACCACGGCTACCTGGCCGCAGTGAATGCCGCAATGGGGGGCGAGGACGCCGCGGGTATGGTGGGCGCCGCGATTCGCGAAAAGACGATGATCGTCACCAACGACATCGATGCGGACCCGCATTTCGTCTTCAAACGCGAAGCTCTGGCGCGGGGGTTTAGGTCGATGATTGCCATGCCCCTTCTGGTGGCCGACGAAGCCGTCGGTGTCCTGGTCCTGTACGCCGAGGAGACCGGCTTTTTCGACCATGAAGAACTGAAATTGCTGAAGGATCTGGCCGGCGACATCTCTTTCGCCCTGGATTACATCGGCAAAGAGGAGCGCCTCGCCTATGTGTCGTATTACGACACGTTGACCGGGCTGCCGAACCGGCAGCTATTCTTCGATCGTCTGGCTCAGGCGCTCAAGGTGGCCCGCGCCGAAGGGCGCGAGCTGGCCGTCATGATCATCGATCTGCAGGATTTCAAGCGGGTGAACGATACCCTGGGCAGGGATGCGGGCGATCGCGTGCTCAAGGAACTTAGCAGCCGGCTCAAGCGCACGACGGCGGAGTCGGCGGCGCCCGCGCGCATCGGCGGCGACCGTTTCGCGGTCGTGGCGCCCAACCTCTCTGCAGCCAACGTGGCGCGCTGGATCGATGAATGGGTCGTCGACGCGTTCGCAGAACCGCTGACCGTCGACGGCGTCGAGTTGCGGACCTCGGTCAAAGTCGGCATCGCGCTCTTTCCCACCGATGCCGATACCGCGGAAACGCTGTTCGTCAATGCCGAAGCGGCGCTGAAGCGGGCGATCGGCGCCGCCGATCCCTATCTTTTCTATTCGCCGGAAATGAATGCGCGCATCGCCGAGCGCCTGCATGTCGAGAGCCGCTTGCGCAAAGCGTTGAACGAGCGACAATTCGTGCTGCACTATCAGACCAAGGTCGACCTGGCGACCCGGCAGATTCGGGGTCTCGAGGCACTCATACGCTGGAACGACCCCGAAGAGGGCTTGGTGCTCCCGGACGACTTCGTGCCCCTGCTCGAAGAGTCGGGGCTCATCGTGGAAGTCGGCCGCTGGGTGATTGAACAAGCGGCCGCGGACATCCAAGGCTGGCGCGACCTCGGTTTGCGCGCGCCGCGAGTCGCAGTGAACGTCTCGGAGGTTCAGGTGCGGCATCCGAACTTCGTCGCCACCGTGCTGCAGGCATTGGGATACCCGAACGTACCCGATGCCGGCATCGACCTGGAGATTACCGAAACCATGGTTGCCCAGGACACCGGAACCAACGTGCAGAAGCTGTCGCAGCTGCGCGCCGCCGGCATGCGGGTGTTCATGGACGATTTCGGCACCGGTTATTCGGGCCTGAGTCAGCTCGCCCGACTGCCGATCGACGCACTCAAGATCGACCGCGCTTTCATCGCCGAAATGACGACCAGCAGCGAACACATGGCCATCGTGTCGACCATCATCAACCTCGCCAAGGCGCTCGGGATGTTGGTCGTTGCCGAAGGCGTCGAGACCGGGGAACAGGCGGTTCGGCTGCAGGCACTGGGCTGCGACGAGGCGCAGGGCTATCTGTTCAGCCGTCCGCTGCCGGCCGGGCAAACGGCGCAACTACTGGCGCAACCGTGACCATCCTACAGCGCGTCGGGTAAACCACGTCACCCTTTGGTGCTTTTCCGATTGACCGCGCGGTGGGTGGCGGCTAGCCTAAATGCCCGTATTGCTTAAGGAATTGCCGGTGCGCAAGATAGTGGGGCCCTGTGCGGCTGCGGCCAGTGCCATGCTCATCCTCTGGCATGCCGCTCGCGACCGGCCCGAGTCGCCTGTCAGTTCACCCGCGCAGTTGGTTTATCCCGACTCCGCGGCGGCCGGCGGCGCGGCGGCGGTCGTGGTTGGGCCCGGGTCGAGCCACGCGCCGCTGATGACGCAACAAGCCGGCGTCGCCTCCACCACCCTGGTCATCGTCGGGCGCAACGACACCATGGATGCGATATTCAGACGCATGTCCCTGGATAAATCGGATCTCGCGGCCATCCGCAATCTGCCGGGAATTCGGCAGAGCATCGACTTCCTCAAGCCCGGCGACGCCATTCGACTGACCCATCTGGAGCGTGGCGCGATCAAGGAGTTGTCGCGCAAGGTCAGCGAAACCCAAACGCTCACGGTGGTGCGGGAGGACGACGGCTTTGCGGCGAGGCTCATCAGCAATCCGGTGCAAACCCGGATTCGCACCGCCAGCGCCACCATCGATTCCTCGCTGTTTCAGGCCGCCGAGATGGCCGGCGTCTCGGATATGGTCGCGCTGAAGCTGGCCAACGTGTTTGCGTGGGATATCGATTTCGTGCTCGACATTCGGTCCGGTGACCACTTTACGGCGGTCTACGAGCAGGTCTATCAAGACGGGAAGTATTTACGCGACGGCGAAGTCTTGGCGGCGGAATTCATCAACGACGGCAAGGTGTACCGTGCGGTGCGATATACGGCCGAAGACGGTGCCACCGGCTATTACACACCGGAGGGCAGGCCGCTGCGCAAGGCCTTCTTGCGCGCACCGGTGGATTTCACGCGCGTGAGCTCGGGATTCAATCCGGCGCGTCGTCACCCAATTTTGAACACCATCCGGGGCCACATGGGGACCGATTACGCCGCCCCCACCGGCACTCCCGTGCATGCGGCCGGCGATGGACGCATCAGTTTCGCCGGCGTTCGCGGCGGCTACGGCAAGGCCATCATCCTTGCACACACCAACAGCGTGTCCACCCTGTACGGACACATGTCGCGGTACGCCAAGAACCTCAAGGTCGGCTCGCACGTGACTCAGGGCGAGGTCATCGGCTACGTCGGCATGACCGGGCTCGCCACGGGGCCGCACCTTCACTATGAATATCTCATGAACGGCGTCCACAAGAATCCGCAGACGGTCAGTTTGCCGGGCGCCCTACCGCTGCGCGCGGAAGTCTTGGGAAGGTTCCGCGATGCAGCGGCTCCGCTGCTCGGCAACCTCGATCCGCCGACTGGAGCACCGCCGTCGATTGGGGCACCGCCGTCGACCGAAGCGCCCGCGGCGCCGCCGGTCGCAGCCACGCGCCCGGACCCGGCCGCGGATGTGCGCTGAGACCCTGGGTCAACTGATACACGCCGCGAGGCAGGAAGCGTGACCGGCGCGCTCGGAGCGCGCATCCTCTAAGCCATGAATGACATCGACCTCCAGATTCCGCAGCTTTACATCAACCGGGAGCTGTCGTTCCTCGAGTTCAACCAACGGGTATTGGAACAGGCCAAGGACGGCCGAATACCGCTGCTGGAGCGCGTGAAGTTCCTGTGCATCTCGTGCGCAAACCTCGACGAGTTTTTTGAGATTCGGGTGGCGGGACTGAAGGAGCTTCTCGATGCCGGCGCCGTTCACGGGACCACCGACGGGCTTTCGGTCCCGGAGACGCTGAAGGCGATCCGCGCCCGCGCCACGGGCCTCGTCGACGAGCAGTACCAGTTGCTGAACGACGTCCTGCTGCCGGAACTCGCGAAGAATGGTGTGGTGTTCGTGGCGCCGGACACCTGGACCGAACCGCAAGCGGAGTGGCTGGCGGCCTATTTCGAGCGTGAAGTCGAACCGGTCTTGAGTCCGTTGGCGCTGGATCCCGCCCGGCCCTTCCCGAAAATACTCAACAAGAGCCTTAATTTCGCGGTGGTCGTCGAAGGTGAGGATGGTTTCGGACGCAACAGCGGCCTGGCGGTGGTGCAGGCGCCGCGTTCCCTGCCCCGTCTCATCCGGCTTCCGGACGAACTCGGAAGCCGCCACTTCGTGTTCTTGGGAACCATCGTGGAGGCCTTCGTATCGAGGCTGTTCGAAGGCATGCGCATGCGCGGTTGCTACCAGTTTCGCGTCACCCGCAACAGCGACTTGTTCGTTGAGCAGGAGGAGGTCGATGATTTGCTGCGGGCCGTCGAGGGCGAACTCGCCTCGCGCCGGTACGGCGATGCCGTGCGCCTCGAGACCGCGCATGATTGCCCGGAAGAAATATTGACCTACCTGCTCGGGCAATTCGCCTTGAGCGCCGACGATCTGTACAAGGTTTCCGGACCCGTCAATTTGAACCGGCTGATGGCGCTGTACGACCTCGTCGACCGCACTGAACTCAAGTACGCGGCGTTCATACCGAGCATTCCGGAACGCTTGAGGACGGGCAACGATATCTTTGCGACCCTGCGCGGCGGCGACGTGCTGCTGCACCAACCGTTTCAGAGCTTCGGACCGGTCATGGATTTCATCAGGCAGGCCGCGGAAGACCCGCAGGTCCTTGCCATCAAGCAGACCCTGTACCGCGCCGGCAGCGACTCCGCCATCGTGGGCGCACTGGCCGGAGCGGCGCAGGCCGGCAAGGACGTGACGGTGATCATCGAGCTGCGTGCGCGCTTCGACGAGGAAGCCAACATTGAGCTCGCCAACAAGCTGCAGGAAGCCGGAGCGCACGTGATGTACGGCGTCTTCGGCTTCAAGACTCACGCCAAGCTGCTCATGGTGGTGCGGCGCGAAGAAAAGGGGTTGAGGCGATATTGCCACTTGGGGACCGGAAACTACCATCCAAAGACGGCCCGGCTATACACCGATTACGGCCTGATGACGGCGGACGAATCGATCGGCGAGGACATCCATGAGATCTTCCTGCAGCTCACCGGCCTGACCCGGATTCCGCGCCTGCGCAAGCTCCTCCACGCGCCCTTCGCCTTGCATCAGGCGCTGCTCTCGAAAATCGAACGCGAGGCCGAGCACGCCCGCGCCGGCCGGCCGGCGCGAATCATCGCGAAACTGAACGCGCTCACCGAGCCCACGGTGATACAGGCGCTCTACAAGGCATCGCGGGCCGGAGTCGACATCGATCTGATCGTACGCGGCGTGTGCTGTTTGCGGCCCGGCGTGCGCGGCGTGTCGGAGCGGATCAGCGTCCGTTCGATCGTCGGCCGGTTTCTGGAACACTCTCGCGTGTATTACTTCGAAAACGCCGGTGAACGAGATATTTACTGCGGCAGTGCGGATTGGATGGACCGAAATTTATTCCGGCGGATCGAAGTCGCATTCCCCGTGACGTCGCCCGACCTGCAATCGCGGGTGATCGAAGACCTGCATCTCTATCTCGCGGACGATTGCCAGGCGTGGGACCTGAAGTCCGACGGCAGGTACCACCGGGCCGGCACTGCGGGACACGCGAGCGCCCAGGCGCGGTTGTTGAACTTGTACGACGAACGAGTGGCGCTCACCGAGTCGTGAGTCCTCACACCGTGGCGAGGCGGAATCCGGCGTCCTTCAGGTAGACCCGCTCCTGCTCGAGGTCCTCGAACGTCAACGGGTGCTCCTTCATCCAGCGCGCAGGAAGCTCCAAGCTCAACGAGCGCCCCTTGGCGCGCAACGTCACTTCCGGCAGCGGCTGTGGGCTGCGCCCACGATGCAGAAGCACGGCCAGGCGCAGCAGCACGATCAGAAACTCCGCGTGCCGATCCCACGGCGGCAACAGATCTTCCAGGGGTTCCAGGATCAGCTGCCGGCGATGGCCGCCGACCATCGCCGACAACAGCAATTGCTCCTCCCGCGGGAATCCAGGCATATCGGCATGCTGCAGCAGGTAGGCACTGTGCCGGTGATACTTCGAATGGGCGATATCGAGCCCCGCTTCGTGCAGTCTCGCCGCCCAGCGCAGCACCGACTCGGCGAGAGGGTCCTCCAGTCCCCATTCAACCTCGACTTGTTCGAGCAGCGCCACTGCGGTCGCTTCGACGCGGTCCGCCTGCACGGGGTCGACGTGGTAGCGCTTCTCCATGGCACGCACGCTGCGCACGCGCGCGTCTTCGTCGGTGAAGCGTCCCATCAGGTCGTACAGCAGGCCCTCGCGCATGGCGCCCTCGGCGACCCGGATCCGGTCGATGCCGAGACTCTCGACGAGCTCCAGCATGATCGCAAGGCCGCTCGGAAACACGGGAGCGCGCTCGGCATCGACGTCCGGGAGGTCGAGATCATCGACGTGGCCGGCCGCGATGACCCGTGCGGCGAGATTGCGCAGGTTGTCGGCGTTGATGCGCGGCGAGTCAGGATTCAGGCGGCGCACGACGTCGGCAATCACGCGGACCGTGCCCGAACTGCCGAACACCTGCAGCCAGCCCAACTTCTTGTAGGCTTCCTGGATGGGCTCCAGCTCCAGCCTGACCGCAGTCCGGGCGCGTTCGAAGCGCTTCTCGGAGATGCGACCGTCGTCAAAACAGACGGCGCTCAATCCGACGCAGCCCACCGACAGGCTCTCGAGCAGCAACGGATTGAACCCCTCGCCGATCACCACTTCGGTCGAGCCGCCTCCGATATCGATGACCAGCCGCTTGTCGGGACTCAAAGGACTAGTGTGCACCACACCCGAATAGATCAGACGGGCCTCCTCCAAGCCGGAGATGATCTCGATGGGATGCCCGAGGGCGGCACGCGCGCGCTCGAGGAACCAGCGTTTGCGGCGTGCGCGGCGCAGAGCATTGGTGCCCACCACGCGCACGCTGTCCGCATGCATGGCGCGCAGGCGCTGCCCAAATCGCTCGAGGCATCGCAGTGCCCGGTCCGTGGCCGCATCGTCCAGCCGGCCGCTGTCGGAGAGGCCCCCGGCCAGGCGGACCATTTCCCGCAATCGATCGAGGATGACGAGTTGGCCGTCCGAATGACGCGCAACGACCATGTGAAAACTATTGGACCCTAAGTCGACGGCCGCGAGCACGTCGGGCACGACACGACCGCCGCTCATCACACTACACTGTCGACACTTTTAAGCCGAGAAAGAGGAGCCGCAGCCGCAGGTGGTCTTGGCGTTCGGGTTGCGAATGACGAATTGCGCGCCCTGTAAATCTTCCTTGTAGTCGATCTCGGCGCCCATCAGATATTGCGCGCTCATCGGATCCACCAGCAATTGAACACCGTGCTTCTCGACGCAGAAGTCGCCTTCCTCCACCTTCTCGTCGAAGGTGAATCCGTACTGAAAGCCGGAGCATCCGCCGCCCGAAACGAACACCCGCAGCTTGAGATTGGGGTTGGCTTCTTCGCGGATCAAATCGCCGACTTTGCCGGCCGCGGCGTCGGTGAACACCAAGACATCCGGCGGTGGCGGCGCAAGATCCGTATCAAATGCAGTTTCGGTGGAAATGCTCATGGTGTTAGTGTACTCGGCAGCTCGTGCCCAATCAAAGTCGAGGGTCGCCCTTGGGACCGGCGTCACCTTCCGGAGACGCTTGGGCAGCCCTGTGGATCAATTTACCATTGATTTGGGCTCCCACCGCCGTTTCAATGGCCGAGTACCGTACATTTCCCAAAACGCGCGCCTTCTCGCCCAGTTCCACCCGCAGGGTGGCGTCGATATCGCCCTTGACGATGCCGTTTAGGATGACGTTTGGCACGCTCACGGACCCCTCGATGCCTCCTTGCTCGCTGACGGACAGGGTCGCGTCGGTGTTCGGCTCGCTGCTGACGTTGCCGCTGATGTAGCCGTCCAGATGGAGGCCGCCCAGAAATTCGACGTCCCCGTTGATTCGCGTCCCGGCGCCGATCAAGGTGTCGATTTTCAAATTCTTATTCTGTTTCCGTTTGAACATCTGCTCCACCCTTGGTTTGGGGCACGCTTCTGATCGGACCGCCGGGCACGGAGCTCGCGGCCACATCTCCGCCCGCAGCCTCAGTTTCCGACGAGAGACCCTGGGTTTTCCAGACGAATGCCTGCTTAAAAACGTGAGCCACGTCTCGGCCCGAGTGAATTTCGACCCCGATGCGGGTCGGTTCGAACCCCGGCGGCAACTGTACAGGCTCATCGTAGTCCTGGAAGTAGCGAAACGAATACGTCAGGCTGGCCCGATGCGTAGGCGACACCTGCGCATAGCTCAAGCTGAGCGGTTTGCCGCCCAAAAGCCCGTCGATCGTGGCCGCCGCATTGCCCGTGACGCTCGAGGCCGGCTTGCCCGTCTGCATCAGGACGAACTTCAACCGAAACTGACCCGCCACGCCTTCGGGTACGATTTGCATTTGCTGCACCTTGACGTGCACTAGCGAATCGGGTTGCACCAAACCGCGGTAGAAGGACAGATCCTGATTGAGCCGGGCAATCTGGCTCTGCATGTCGCCGAGATTTCGTTCCACCTGCCTGTACCCTTCCCGCTCGACGCGGCGCGTCACCTCGGCGGCCTCCAGCTGTTCGCGCTGCCGGCTGTTTTCAGCCTCCAATCGGCGAATCCGCGCGCTGGCGGACAGAGCGCCCCGCACCGAGTCCACGACGCGAAAGCCCGCATCGTAGCGGCCGAGTTCGAACGCTCCATAGATCGCGATGAGGGCGAGGAGCACGGTTGATGCCAACAGCACGGCTCGCCGCCTGGGCGCATGGGATCGAACGACGAGTTTGCCTAACAAGTCCGCCATTAAAGTGTGATTCCTAGGAGACAGGCTCCTTGGCGAGGGAAGAGGACATTACACGAACTCGAGCGGTGCGCGTTATCATCCACGCCCAAGGATTCTGAAGGTAGCGAAGTTGCTCTGGCTGAAGGCCTTTCACGTAATTGCGATGGTGACCTGGTTCGCGGGGTTGTTTTATCTGCCTCGCCTGTTCGTCTATCACGCGGATGCGGGGGACTGGATCAGCGTCGAACGCTTCCGCGTCATGGAACGGCGCCTGTTCATTCTGATGAGCGTGGGGGCGGCCGCGACCGTGCTGCTTGGAGCGGCCATGATCGTGGCGGCGCCCGGTTACCTGAAAATGGGTTGGCTGCACGCCAAGATGGCCTTGGTGCTGTTGCTCATCGGGTATCACATGCTCTGCTTCAAGTTCTTGCGCGATTTCGCCCACGACCGGCGCACCCACACCGCCAAGTGGTTTCGCGCATTCAATGAAGTGCCCTCGTTGCTGCTGGTCGGGATCGTCATCCTCGCCGTGGCGAAGCCGTTTTAAAACCGTTCTAAAAAGCCATTCTTAAGAAGCGGTGCCGACCTCCCGCCACCATTCGGGGTACGGCGGCAGGCCCTGCGGGAACATCAATCCGCCCAGGTCATGCAGGGCACGGATGTAGACGCGACGCTTGAAGTACACGACCTCGCGCACCGGCGTCCAATAATCCGCCCATCGCCACCGGTCGAATTCAGGCTGCTTGGTGCGGTCGAACCGCAGCTTCGTCTCTTCGCCCACGAGTTGGAGCAGAAACCACCGCTGCTTTTGCCCGATGCACCGGTCGCGAACGTATTGCCGCGGCAGACGGTAGCGCAGCCACCCTTGCGTGGAACCCAAAACCCTCACGTCCTGGCGCTCCAGGCCGATTTCCTCTCTCAGTTCGCGAAACAGCGCATCTTCCACCCGCTCGCCTCGGTTGACTCCGCCCTGGGGAAATTGCCAGCCACGGCCGCCGACGCGGCCGCCCAGGAACAGCTCTCCGGTTCCCCGGGTCAGGATGATGCCGACATTTGCGCGGAAACCGTCCTTGTCGATGTAATCGGTAGCGGGCGTTGCGGACATGGCCCAATTGTTCCACATCATCCGCCGCTTGTGGCCACCCTGTCCGGACCGTAAGGTAGCGTCCCCATGAAGGCCAGCCGACTGCTCCTGTTCTTAGCGTTCATCGCCATAGCGAGCCTGATGTTGGCCGTCTCGGTAGGCAGCACGAATTACGGCGTGAAGACGCTGGCAGCGGCCTTGGGCTATCAAGGCGCCACGGAACCCGGCGCGGCGGCCGACGCCGGCTCCCTGGTCCGGCAGGTCATATTCGAATTGCGATTGCCCCGGGCGCTCAACGCATTCAGTACCGGCGGACTGTTGGCCCTCGCCGGCGTCCTGATGCAGGTGCTGCTGCGGAATCCCCTGGCCGATCCGTATGTGCTCGGCATCTCGGGCGGCGCCGCCGTGGCGGCCTTGGGCGCCATGCTGCTGGGATTCGGCGGTCTTTTCATCAATTGGGCGGCGGGAATCGGAGCTCTGGGCGCCACCGTGCTGGTATTCGCCCTGGCCCACGCGCGCGGCGGCTGGACGCCGCAGCGATTACTGCTCAACGGGGTCGTGGTTGCCTCGGGGTGCACCGCCGTCGTGAGCCTCATGCTGGCGCTGGGCGATGAGAGCCGGTTGCGAGGAATGCTGTTCTGGCTGATGGGCGACCTGTCGTTCTCGGATTTTTCACCGGCCGCGCTCGGTATTTTGCTCGTCATCGGGACTTTCGCCGCCGCCGGCGCCCGCAGTTTGAACGTTCTCGCGCGCGGTGAGGTCGAGTCGCAGTCGTTGGGCCTTCCGCTGATGCCGGCACGGATCGCGCTCTTCTGTGCCACCGCCGCGCTCACCGCGACGGCCGTCACGACGGCGGGCGGAGTCGGGTTCATCGGGTTGGTGACGCCGCATCTGGTGCGTCTGGTGGCAGGCAGCAATCACCGGGTCCTCGTGCCCGCCTCGATTTTGCTGGGCGGCACCTTGCTGACTTTGGCCGATACGCTGGCCCGCATCGCCGCTGCTCCCCGCATGCTTCCCGTCGGCGCGTTGACGGCGCTGATCGGCGTGCCGCTGTTCTTGATCCTGCTGCGCCGTGAACGACGCGTCACGTTTTGAGGTGTCGATCCCCGCGTAATCGCGAGTTCGAGCGTGCGCCTCAACGCCGAGCAGGAACGACCCCGCTCGAGCGCAGACGATCAACGGCGGCGCGTTCCGCATCGGCCTGTTGCCGTAGGGCCACGAACATCGCCTGGAAGCGCGCATCCTTGCGAAGCGGCGCGAAGCTCGGCTCGAGTTCAGCGTAATACCACCAATCTTGCAAACCCACGTGATCCGCGGCCGACCGCTGCAACTCCGTCATGGCCTCCTCGTTTCGGCCCAACAGGGCAAGCACCACGGGCCGCATTTGGCGATGCCACAGATCACCTGTCTTGAAATCACGCTCCTCGTGGTCCATAGCCACCAGTGTCGCCTCGAGTAATCGACGGCCACGAACAACTTGTCCAGCTTCAATCAACATATCGGCGAGCCCAACGACGTTGATGTACAAGCTAGAGGGATCTCTGACGATCGGCTGGCCGGCGGCATCCCATTCCGTCTGGGATCTTTCGGCCAGAATGTCGATTGCACGCGAGTAGTTGCCGCCAGACCTTGCTTGCAGGCGTAGAGCCGCGATGGGCATGGGCTCGCCGACCACCGGAATCGTCCCCAGAGAAGCGGCGCGGGAGGCTGCCGATCCTGCGGTGTGCAAGTCATGGCCGGCCAACGCCAAAATGGTGTTAAGCGTCAGGTTCGGCTCCGGCGCCGTGCGCGTGATGGCCTCAGCCGTTTTGAGGTCTTGGATGTCCAAATAAAGGCCCTGCAGGACCAGGCGGGATTGAGTCGCACTCGGATCCGCCGCCAGGACTTGTTCGGACAACTTGATGGCGTCGGCAAGGCGCCCGACCGACCAATACAGTTGCGCCAAACGCAGCAGCGCGGGCTGATACAGAGGGTCCTTACGCAATCCCTCGATCAAGAGTGTTTCCGCTTCACCGACCTCGCTGCGTCCATAGTATAAGAACGTCGCCTTGGCCACATCGAGCCGCGGCTCCAGCGGATCCAGTTTGCGCGCCTGCTCGATGAGTTGCAGCGCCTCATCGCGGCGCGCCGGATTCTCGTACAACACCGCCGCCAACCCCTCGTATGCCGCCGCATTGCTGGGGTTGAGGTCGAGCGCTTTTCGATAGTCGAGTTCGGCGGTCGCCAGATCGAAAAAAGCGTTGATATACCCTCTGGCCGCGTAGGCTTCGCTTTCTTTCGGATTCAACGCGAGCGCTCGTTCCATCAAGGGACGGGTGTCGCGCAAGGCCTCGCGGAAGCGTTTCTCCCTGTCGGGACCTGGGTAGTATTCTGCAGCGCGAAGCTTGGCAACGCCGAGCAACACATATCCGGCCGCGAATTTTGGATCGATCTCGACGGCGCGGGCCGCATGCTGTTCGGCGCCCGCCATGTCCGCGGTGCGCCACGTCGCCAGCAGCCGGCTGGCCTGCAGGTATTCTAGATACGCTGCGAAATCCGCCGACCTCTGCGCTTTGATGTCGCCGGTCTCAACGGGGTCCAGGCTGAGTTTGAGCGCCCGTGTCACCTCCAGGGCAATGGCATCCTGGAGTTCAAAAATTCGCTGCGGCGTCTTGTCGAAACGCATCGACCAGATATGGTCGCCGGACTGCGCGTCGATCAACTGTGCAGTAACGCGAAGCTGCTCGCCATCCCGCTGTACACTGCCTTCCAAAAGGTATCGAGCGTTGAGCCGCCGTCCGATTTCGCGAGCGTCGATCTCGCGATTTTGGAATGCAAACGAGGAAGTGCGTGCAATGACGTCGAGTTTGTCCAAGCTGGCGAGCTGATGCAGAACGGCCTCCGGGATCCCCAGCGCCAAAATGTCGCCGCCGGGCTGGTCGCTGCTCATGTCCCGAAACGGCAGCACCGCAATCGAGCGCGGCGGCAGACTCGCGAAGTGGGAACTCACCGCTGCCGGGTGATCTCGAAACTTGACGAACCAAACCACGGCGGCGATGGCCGCAAGGCTCAACAAGATAACCAGGGCAAAGGGCGCGCGCGAGCGTGCGGGGAGCGCTCGGGAGCGTGGGGTCGATAAGGTCTGCGGAATCGGTTCGCGCAGTTCTTCTACTGGTGCGACCAACCGATAGCCGCGGCCCCTGACCCCGGCAACGTACCGGGGATACTGCGAATCATCTCCGATCGACTCGCGCAGCAACTTGATGCGCTGACTCAACGTCTCGGGGCTGACAACGGACTTGGGCCAAACCTTTCGCATGAGATCGTCGAGCGTCGCAACGTTGGGGGCGGCGCGCGCCAGGGCGACCAGCAGGTCGAAGGATAATGGGGGCAGAGCAAGGGCTTCCCCCTTGCGAGTCGCGATGACGCGGCCCAAGTGGATTTCGATATCGCCGATCCGGTACCCGACGATGCCCGGGGTTAACGCCGACGTGTCTGGTTCGGAAACCCGAGATGAATCAAGTTCGTGCGTTGGACGGACAATCATAGACCGCGCCTGCCTGCCGGCGGGTCATCAAGCCCTGCAAAGCGGTCGCAACGGCCTTGCTCTCCTCCAACGGCACCTGGAACTCACAGCCTGGCGCGGCGCCGTCTGCTCGCAATATCGCCAGTGCGGCGCCGGAAACCAGAGAAAGCACCATGGGCGATGCGGATCCGCGCAGGCGCGCCTTGATCGATGGCGCATATTTCTGATCAGCGAGAATCAGGTCCGTGCCCTTGTCTTGCAACGCGCTGTCGAGGTCGTGATCGCTGTAGATCACCTTGACGGAATGCCCGTCTCGCTGCAATCGACGGCCCAGCCCTATCCGGTCGTCGAAGGAGCGCAATTCAGAGTCAGGCCGCGCGTAAAACACGATCTGTCCCACATAGTGTTGAGGGTGAATCCTTGCAAACGGCACCCCACCCCCCAGGCCCAGGAGCTTATCGCCGCATGCCTCTGCGGTTGCCGCCGATAGCAGTCCCAGCGCGAACGCCAAAAGAGCTCGTGAAACTTGTCCACCCATAGAAGATTCTTCCTGAATTCTCCCGTCACGAGCTTACTCCGTTCAAAATGGCGTCGCCACCGCCTCAGGTTTAGGCCGCGCCAAAACGAATTCACGCAAATTTCACCCAATACCCGGGAAGATTCATGCAGTTCGGTCCCCCGATTCCTAGCGTTGTGCCTGCCCGTCACGGGCATTCCATCACGCTTAACCGGAGAACCGTATGACACTTCGACGACTACAACCCCTCAAGGTAATGGCCCTTCTGGCACTCACAGCACTGGGCGGTGCGGGCGCCCATTGGGCTCGCGCCAATGCGATCACCGACTGGAACAACATTACGACCGACACCATTCTCGGCGCTTTACCCGCCGAACGAGGGAGTCTTGCGATCGATTTCCCCATGGTCACCATCGCCATGTTCGACGCCGTGAACGCCATTGACCGCCGCTACACGACTTATATTGCCCGGCCGACAACCAATCCCCAGGGCGCCTCGCAAGAGGCGGCGGCCATCGCCGCAGCCTATACCGTGTTGCGCGGCAATATCCCGAGCCGACGATCGCAATTGGACACCTCGTACGCGAGCTCGCTCGCAGCGCTCCCCGCAGGCACGGCGCGAGACCGGGGTATCGCGGTGGGCACGGAGGTGGGCACGGCGGTGCTCGCCTGGCGCGCCAATGACGGCCGCTTGTCCCCCGTAGCGCCCTACATTCCTGGGTCCGAGGCCGGCGCATATCAGTTGACTCCGCCGGCGTTCGCGGCACCCATTAACAGGTTTCTGCCTGGTGTTCGCCCTTTTGCGCTTCTACGTGCCTCCCAATTTCGCGCCTATGGGCCGCCCGCACTGGGCAGCGAGCGCTTTGCACGGGATTTCAACGAGACCAAACGGCTCGGCGCGCTCGACAGCACAGATCGAACGGCTACGCAGACGGAAACGGGACGGTTCTACACCGAAAACCCGACCACGTATTGGGGCCGCAACCTGAGCAACTTTGTCGCCGCCCGAAATCTGGCGCCGACCGATCAGGCGCGCGCGCTGGCGCAGCTGTGGGTGTCAGTGGGCGATGGATCCATCGCTTGCTTCGACTCCAAGTACACCTACAACTTTTGGCGGCCGGTCACGGCTATTCAGACTACCCTGGATGACGGCAACCCCGATACCGCGACGGAGGCCGGCTGGACACCCCTGGCCGCGACTCCGCCGCATCCGGAGTACCCCGCGGCCCACGGATGTGCCACCGGCGCAGTGGCGGAAACCATTCAACGCATATTCGGATCGAAAACGCCTGTGGTTTTCACGAGCACCGTGGCTGGCTCGGTACCGCATGAGTTCTTACAAACCGATTCGATGGTCGAGGAGGTCATCAACGCACGCGTCTACGGCGGCATGCACTATCGGACCTCCGGCGTGCATGGTGCGCGCCTCGGCCGGCAAACCGCCGAATGGGTGGCGGAGCACTACTTCCGGCGGCTCAAGGACTAAAGATCGATGATGCGAGGATCAAGGCAGTTGCTGTTAAGTCGGGCCGCGGCAGATGTTCCGCAATCTCCCGCGGCCCGCATTGCAAATCGCCTACTGGACCCCGCGCCGCAGGGTGTATCCGAAGCCGAGAGTAAATCCGTCGTTGAGCCTGTGGCCATCCGCTCCGCTGACACTATGCTTGTAAAGCCCATACGCGCTCAGGCGGCTGGTGGCGGTCCACGCCACGCCTCCGCCAATTTGCATGTATCGCTCGCGGGCAAGCTGATCGTGGTAGGGGTACAGGGGTCTGCCCACCGGCACGGGCACATCGATCCCGCCATACGTATTCTGCCAGTTTGCTATCGCACGAACGCTCCAGCGCGGGCCGGGAAAATAGCCCAATTCGAAATCTGCATTGCTTTGGTCGTGTGACACTCCGGCAACCTTCTCCACAAAGGAATAGGCGTATCTCGCCTGCACATAGGTACGCGGCAACCACTCGTCGAGACTCTTGGCAATGTAGAATCCGATCAGCTCTTCATTGAGACGGCGTCCGGCGGTCGCATGACCTAGTGTCGGATAATCCCGCAGCGGCCTCACGACTCCGATGTATGGCGCGAGGGCGAACGGCTCTTCCAACCACTGGTAGTGCAATTGCAGCCGCAGATCGGTAATGCTGCTGTGATATCGACCGTCGTCGACGGTGGAACCCTTGTGCGGGTGCGTGCCGATGTAACGCGCACGCACAAATGGCAGGGTTCCGGCCAGCAAGAATCGCGAACTTGGTGCGTAGCTCACCACCAGGCTGTCGATGTACGTGTGCGTGTGGCCGACGTCGATCGTGCCGCCATTGGGGAGGTAGTGTTGCCTGTTGAAGGTGTCGTTGAACACGAAACCCGCGTTGACGCTGCCCTCGGGGGGCAGCCAAGCTTGGGCGGTTGCGCGCGCGGCCGGCAGAATCGCGAGGCAGACGCTTAACCACGCCGCAGCTTTGATACGCATTCCGTTCCTTGGTTCAGTATCGCGACAATTCGTGCATACTACTTGAATATCATTGAGGTTGGATTTTCCGCGCAGGGGACCTGAATTACACGTGGGCATGGGAGACACGAGATGAGCAGCTCCGCCGCATTGAGCGCTTGCCTGGTCGGATTGGCGGCTCTTGGAGTTCCGCTCTGCCATGCGGCTGCGGAAAGAAACCGCCTAGTCGCCGACGACGTGCCGTTTTCGCGCTTCGATGTACCGCAGTACGCAATCCTTTGCGACGCCTGCGGCGGCGCGGCGGGGGTTGCATTCAACCGGATGCGGACCAAACATGGCCCGGGTCAAATCGTATTGCTCGCGCCGCCCGATTCCGACCTTTGGACGCTCAACGAGCAAGGCCGCTTGCGTCAGAATCTCGAGCGAGCAGGGTTCGCCGTGCGCGTGGTCGAGAGTCAGCGAGACCTTGACGCAGTCTTGAGCGACAAGCCGGCCGACATCATCCTCGCCGACGGAACCGACGTGGCGGAAATTCGTGACCGGCTCGCAACCGCTGCCGCCGCCCCCGTGGTCTTGTCGGTGGCACCGCTCCCCGACAGTGCCGCCACCTCGCTCGAGTCGAACTGCAGCGTGCAGGTATCACCGAAGCAAGGCGCCGGCTTCGTCAAAGTGATTGCATCGTACGTCGCCCGTCGCCAGGCGGGCACGTCGATCGATTGCGGACCGAGCGGTAAGCCATCGTGAGGACGCTTTCGAAATTGCCCAGAGTCCGTCTTGTCGCAGTTCCCGTCTCTCAGCCGGCTCCCATCTGCACGCGATTGCGGCCCATGGCCTTGGCGCGATACAGCGCAGCGTCGGCGTCCGCAAGCAAGCGGTTCGCGACGGCCTTCAAATCGGTTTCGTGCCGCCCGGGCGAGACGGATGCTACGCCCACCGACACGGTGAGCGTGCGCTCGACCTCCGCGGTGAGCGCAAACGGCACCGCTGCGATCACCTCGCGAATGCGTTCCGCCAACGTCGCAGCTTCCGCGGCGCTGGCCTCCGGCAACAAGATCGCCAGCTCGTCGCCGCCGAAACGCGCGGCGGTGTCCATGCTGCGAATCTGCGCATCGACGCGATGCGCCACCTCCTTCAAGGCGTTGTCGCCGGCAAGGTGTCCGTAGCCGTCGTTGATGCCCTTGAAGCGGTCGATGTCGATCATCAAGCAGGCAATGGTTCCGCCGCGGCGCTGGGCTCGCGCCAGTTCCTCCTTCAACCGTTGCTGTAGATAGCGGCGGTTGTGCCAGCCGGTCAGGAAATCGGTGATTCCGGCCCGCAGCAGCCGCGTGCGGTTCATCGCATTCTCGAGGCATACGGCGGCCACCGCGCCCAGGTGCGACAAGAAGTCGGTGCCGTGATGGCGAGTAAAGCGCGTGGCCTCGCGGCTGCCGAAGCACAACGCGCCGATGGCTCGATCCATCCGCGGCAGCGGTACCAGTGCCGCACTCTTCAAGTTGGTGCTTCCGGGAAACAACAGGTGATGGTCCGCCCCCACGAAGGGCCCCAGCCAGGGCTTGTGCAGGGACGCCAGTTGCGGTGCCAGTCCCACCAGCGAATCGACGAAGAAGACCTGCTTGAACTCGTCCGGGCGCTCGCCGCTCGCAAGCAGCAAGTGGCGAATCTCATGCTGAGGGTCGAGCAGCACGACGCTGATGGCGTCGAGTGAATACGACTCGCGCAAACCGTCCACCATGGCGTGCAGGAGCTGCGCCAGGCTGTCGGCGCGCAAAAGGGACAATTCGCGCCCCTGAGTTTTCTTCAAAATGGTTTCGTTGTTGGCGGCCTCGGCGGTCATCTCCTTCAGACGTCGTTTGAGTTCCTCCATCTCGTCCATTCGCTTTCAACCGGCCCGGGCCGCGGCACGCACATCCAGATAGGCTCGGCCCCGGTTCATGAGCGCCGTGAATTCCTCGGCGTTTTTCGTCGTCACCGCGTGCCGAACGCGTTCCACCGCCTCGCTCAACGCCCGCAACGATTCCCCGCCGTAGTCGTTCAGGCTCTGAATCTCGAAATACAGGTCGGGGCTCTCGGCCGCCACCCGGCCGGCCACGTCCAACTGCGAATCGAAAGTGGTGCTCGACAGCCGCGCCAGGCGCAGCGCCGCCTCGCCGCTCTCCGCGAGCGCCGTAAAGAACGCGATGTTGAGCGCATGCGAAAGCCCTAGAACGTACGCGATCAGCCGATCGTGTTCGTCCAATCCCATGACCACGCGCTCCGCCATGGTCGGCGCGAACAGGTCTTGCGCTTCCTGCAGGGCGGCTGCATGCCCCAAGTCGATGAAAATCACGTGCCGCCCCGACAGCAATTCGGTGTCCGGTCCGAACATCGGGTGCAGCGAGGTGACGCGGCAACCCGCCTTGACCAACGTGTCCAATCCCCTGCGCAATGGAGTCTTGAGCGAGCCCAGATCGAAAATGAGACCGCGCGGTTTGCGTTCGGCCAGAGCCATGAGAAGAGCGCCGGTGACGCGCAGCGGGGTTGCCAGCACGACGAGATCGAAGTCGAGGGGATCGCCTTCCCAGTCGATCAAGCGATCGAAGCCCGGCAGGCAGCCCGACGGATCGGAGATCGAGACGCTGAATCCCTGCGACGCCAGAAATTCCGAGAACCACCCTCCCATCTTGCCGCAGCCGCCGATCACCAAGGCTCGCTTTCCGCTGCCATGCGCATGGGCCGCGACGCGCGCATGTTCCTGGGTCGTCAGCGACGATTGAATCAACTGCCGCAACAGCGATTCCGCAAGATCGGGCGACACCCCGAGACGCTGCGCCGTGGTGCGGCCGCGCAGGATGACTTCGCGCTCCCGGCCGAAGTCGCGGGTGGCGCGGCCGGTGGCGCGTTTCACCGATGCCACCTGCTCGCTCAAGGCTTGGCGGCGCGCGACCAGATCGAGAAGCTGCTCGTCGACCTCGGTCAACGCGGTTCGTAGTTCGTCCAGAGTCATGTCATGTCCCATTTGATACCATGCACCTATGAGCGAGAGCCGCAAGCAAGAATGGACGGAAACGCTGCCCGAGCCGCTTCCGGCCAATCCCTTGCAGCTTGCGGCAGATTGGCTGGCGCAGGCCAGAGCCGATGCCGCACAGCCGAATCCGAATGCCATGGTGTTGGCCACCGTGGACGGCCGCGGCCAGCCTTCTGCGCGCGTGGTGCTCTGCAAGGATATCGCAGCTGAGGCGGGATTCATTACCTTCTATACAAATTACCTGTCGCGCAAAGGCAGGGAGCTCGAGGTAAATCCCCGTGCCGCCGTCGTCTTCCATTGGGATCACCGGCACCGCCAGGTTCGCGCCGAAGGTCGAGTCGAGCGGCTGCCTCCCGCCGAAAGCGACGCGTATTTCAGCAGCCGCCCCTGGCAGAGCCGTCTCGGCGCCTGGGCCAGCCGGCAAAGCGAACCGGTCGAGTCGCGCGACGCGCTGCGCGAGGCGGTGGCGAATGCCGCCAGGGCGTTTGGCGTTCCCTACGGCGGCCCGGGTTCTGAAGAGCCTGAGTCGATGACCGCCGAGATTGCGCGCCCGGCTACTTGGGGCGGCTATCGCCTGAATGTGGAAGCGATCGAACTGTGGGTGGAGGGCGAGTTCCGGATCCACGACCGGGCTCGGTGGACACGCGGTTACGACCATGGACGCGGCGGCGAAGCGATGAACTGGTCGGTCACCCGGCTGCAGCCCTAACCCAAGGGCTTAAATTCGACCACCGCCGTTCGCAGCGGCGCCGTACCTTATCCGGCCGCCGTCATTCCAGGCATACGACGAGCTTCGCCGAATGCGTGCGCCAATTGATCGGGATGACGTAGGAACGCGCGTGCGGGGCGCTGACCTTCTCGGGATCGTGAGCGATGACGGTTGGGACCGAAATCACGAAATTCTTGCCGAAATCGCGGCGTGCATTGCCGGAAATCGTATTCGCCACCTCGCCGACGAGATCCTTGATGTTCTCGTCGCTCGAGTCCGTTTCCTGCATGCGCATGAGCAACACGGTCAGCATGCCGCGGGGCGCCGTGAAATAAACGATGCCCTTGCGCGCTCCGGATATGCCGATCACGCCGGTGTATTCGTAGGCCCCGGGATTGCCGTCCGTGACCAGATACGGCGATCCGACGCTGGCCGCCTGTTGTGCGGAAGTCTCGAAGTAATTGGTCGTGCCTTCGATGAAAGTGCGAATTTCCTCTTCTTTCAACATGTCATGCCTCCGACAACAGCTCTTCGAGCGCTTCATTGAGCTGTCGATCGCTGAACGGCTTGCAAAGAAATCCGTTCGCGCCTTTCTCGATGGCCTCGACCGCGGTTGCCTTGTCGGCAAGCGCCGATACCACCAGGATGAGAACATTCGGATTGAGGGCCACCAATTCCTGAACGCATTCGATGCCGTCCATCTCCGGCATGGTCAGGTCCATGGTCACCACGTCGGGGTTGGTGCGGCGAAACAATTCCACCGCCTCGCGGCCGTTGCTCGCCGCGCCGACCACTTCCAACCGATCGATTTGTTGCGAGCGCTCGATGCGGCGGCGGATGATGTTCGAATCGTCCACAATCATGAGTTTCATGGTTCGGAACTCGCTGCTGTCCACTTAGGCTGCCGCCGTGTCGTCCGCGAGCTTCGGCTGGGGCGGCATGGTGACGGTGAGCCGGGTAAATCGGCCGCGCGCCGTGGCGACACCCACTCGGCCTCCGATCTGGTGCATGAGGTCGGCAACCAGATTCATTCCCACGCCGCGCCCCGCATCCTTCGTGGCATGGTCGACCGTGGAAAACCCCGGCTTGAACAGCAGGGAATAGACCTGCTTCGCGTCCAGGCCGCTCGCCTGTTCCGGCGTGATGAATCCCTTTTCGACCGCGACCTCCTTGATGCGGTCGGTGGCCAGGCCTTGGCCGTCGTCCTCGACCGAGAATTTATAACCGCCATCGGGCAGTGCTTGGAATGTGAGACGCACCTGACCCTGCGCCAGCTTTCCGGCCGCCAGCCGGACGGACGGCGTTTCGATGCCGTGCACGACGGCGTTGCGCACGGCTTGGATCGAGATATCCTTGACGATGCGGCGGTAGTGTTCCGGCACCGTCTCGAAGCCCACGCATTGGAGAGCCGCTTCTTTCTTTTGCTCGGCAGCGACGCGTTCCGCAAGCTGCTGCAACGCAGTCGTCAGGGCGAAATCCCCTCGATCCGCCGGGCGTGGGCCGGCCGCGATCACATCGGTCTTGGTGTGAGCCACCTCGAGCGTCACAGGCTGCAGGCGCGACAATCGCGAAACCAGTTCGCCTACGGACTGAAGGTGTGTCAATAGGTCGTCGAGTTTGATGACGAGCGGCAGGAAATCGTTCCCCGACAGGTCGGACTTCTCCCGCAGCGACTTCAGGTCGTCCTCGAAGGAATGGGCGCGGCTCTCGATCGACGAGAGACCCAGGGCCGCCGCCTCGCCCTTGACGGCGTGCGCCTGCCGGAAAAGAGTATCGAGTTTCTTGCGGAACACGCCTTCTTCCCTGGCCGGCTCGCGAAGCACCGCATTGATCATCTTCATCGCCGCGTTCGAATCGTTCAAGAACGACGTCAGCTGCGCAGGATCGATGTGCAAAATGCCGAGCAGGGTGTCGACCTGAGCCTGGGCTTGGCTTTGCGAGGTCTGCAGGTCGCGGGCAAGTTCGACTCGCGCGCTGACGTCGGAGACGGATACGAGCACCTGCGTGATCTTGCCGCCGAGCCGCACTCGATGAAATTCGAACTGCAGATAGCGCGTTTCGAACTTACCGCGGCCCACGTCAAGATGAACCTCGACTTCGCCCAGGGGGTTGATCGACTTGACCAGCTTTTCATTGGTCCGCTCCGACCACAGGATCCCGACGAATTTCAAGGCGGTTGCCAGTGTTTTTTCGGACACGACGTTCTTCAGCAGAGTTTCGAATGCAAGGCCGCCAAAGTCGGTCCGCTGGAACAGAGTTTCCAGCGCAGCGGAGTAGGCGGTTCCGATCTTGAGATTCTCATCGAGCAGGAACAATCCATCTTTGACGGTTCGGAGAATATCGGTGGTTTGCTGACGGGCCAGCTGCAGGTTTCCGTCCAGCCGCCGCCGGAGTTTGAGAAGGACGGTTATCAGCGTCACCAGCAGGCCGGCGATTGCGAGGCCGGCCAACATGACGAGCCGGAGCTGTTTCGCCGTCCGGGCATTCGCGGTTTGCAGCTCGCCGGTGATCGCGACAAGTTCGGACTCCAGTAGGGGCAATGCGTGATGGCTCGTGCGGATGGCCGCCGCCACGTCCCGATCCAATTGCCGGCCGCTTTGATTGAGGGCGGTGCCGGCCGACTCGCTATCGTCGTATGGCACGCCGGTGTATTCGAGCACCGGCTTCAATGCCGCGCGCTCGCTCGCCCAAAGCCTGCCCAGCTCCGCCGCGTGCTTTCCCGCAATCGGTTCCGCGGTCGCGCCGCCATCGCCCGTCATGGCAAACCAGCTCGCCTGGCGCGGGGCATTCACTATGGGCAGCGCGGTGTCGAGCTTCTTTGCCGCGTCGCGTACTTGATCCACGGACTCCTGAATATAGGCGCGCGAGCTCAGGCGGTCGTGGAGCGTTTCCAGGCTCGCCCGGATGATCGTCGGATTGCTCTGCTGCTCGCCGACCAGCTTGAGTGCGGCCGCGTTATCGACCAGTTCGCCGGCGAACTCCAGCTCCGGCCCCAGTACGGTGACGAGGAAGCTGAAGGCCAGCACGATGACCAGAACGACGAGACCCTCGGGGCCTATCCGCGGTATCAGGGATTTCGGGGAAAAAGAACTCATGAATCAGATGCTCCCTTGAGATGCGCTGGGGATGTCGGTGGTCGACTTGCGGCCGCGCCGCGGGCGGCGCTCAAAGCCTCGAGAAAGGAATCGACGGAGTCATATCGATCATCCGGACTCTTTGCGAGCAGGCGGTCGACGATGGGCTGGTAGCGGCTAAGATGCTGCGGCAGGCGAGGGATGGCCGCCAATCGGTGCGCGGCGAATATTTCGGCCAGCGTTTTGCCCGAGAAGGGCAGAGTTCCCGCCAACATCTCGAACAGCACGACCCCGAGACTGTAGAGATCGCCGCGCGAGTCACGGTCATGGCCAGAAATTTGCTCCGGGCACACGTAATACGGCGTACCGGTGCTCATGTCGGACCGGGACAAATCGCGGGACACGAGTTGGCTGCGGGCCGACCCGAAATCTATCAAGACCACTCGATTGTCGTCGGTCAGCATGACATTCGACGGCTTCAAGTCGCAATGCACTATATGAGCGGCATGAACGATTTGCAGCGCCTCGCCTATTTGACGGGCGTAGTTGCATGCATCGGCCTCCCGGAGCGGATTCTTCATTCGCTCTCGCAGGCTGCCGCACGGAAAATACTCCAATGCGAGATACAGATAATCGGCGGCTATGCCGAAATCCAGGACGTCGGCTATGGAGCGGTGATTCAGTGCCGACAGAATTTCGCATTCCTTGGCGAAGCGCTGGCGATCGGCCTCGGACGTGGTTTTCAGGCCCTCGATGGCTTGCACCTTCAGCGCGACCGGCTGCGGCAGATCGTCGTTTCGCGCCAGATAAACGCTCGCGCTCGCGGACTGCGCAATTTTTTTCATGAGCCGGTAGCCGGCAATTTCCGGCTGACGCCACCGAATGACCGATTTAGATTTAGCTGCTTCGTCCACGCGCGGCTGCTCGATCAACGCCCCCAAGGCCAGCCCAAGTTCGTCCACGTTCACGGCGTGAATCGGCCAGTAGTCGGTCGCGCCGAGCTTGACCGAGCGCGCGGCGCACCGCTCGTCGCCGCCTCGGGCAAATACCAGAATGGGCAGGAGCGGCGCCATCTTGCGCAGTCGCACCAGGTTTGCGAGAGGGTCGGCGGCGCCGGCCTGCGGGCTGAACTCGACGATCAAGAGAACCGCGACGTAGGCGCCGATTCGCTCGGCCGTCATCCTGGCGAACGCCGTACGGTCGACGCTGTCCGCATCGAGCGCCGGCAGCGCCTTGCGCACCAGCGCGGCCAGCCGCAGGCGAAATTCCATGTCGTCGTGCACGATGAGGCACAAGCCTTTATCGCGTCGCTCCACGTCTGCGGAAGCCGTAGGCATCGGGTGGGTCATTTTGCGGCGAGGCGAAACGCGACGCGGATCTTGGTGGTCACCGCGATGGCGGTTCCATCCTTGAGGACCGGCTTATAGCTCATGCGAAGCACCGCGTCCGTGGCGGCCGCCTCGAAGACACCGACCGGGTCGGCGCGCAGCGCCTTGACGTCGACGACCTTCCCTTTGGGCGTGACCGTATAGCTGATTTCGACCCAGCCCTCGACATTGCGCTCCAAAGCCCGAGACGGGTACTTGAGCTGCATCGGCTTGAGGCGGGCCAACGAATTCTCCGCGACCTCCTGCATGTTCCCGGGCGATCCGAGCGCACCGGCGGCCTTGAGCTTCGCTTCCAGCAGCCGCCCATTGAGCGCGTCCAGGTCGGCGGAGTCCCCCAGAGATTTCGCCTGTCGAAGCACCGCCTCCGCTCTCACGAGATCGGCGGCAGCGAGCGCCTCCCGTGCGCGCTCGATCATTTTCTGCTGCACCGCGCTTACCATCTGCGGCAGCCCGCTGTTTTGCGGATCGACGGCACGAAGCTGGTTGACATAATAGAACGCGCTATCGCTTTCGGGCTCGGTCACGTTGCCCTGCGCCAGCCGACTGCGGGCCAATTCGAGAAACTGCGGCTGATCGGATTTTTCATGTGCGGGTTGACTGCGCGCGACACCGAGGTCGTGCTGCAGGGCCGCCAGAGCCGGCCCCGCGGCGCCGCAGTTTCGCAACTCGGTGAGGTACCGGTCCGCCTCGCCGTAGCGCCGCTGGTCGATGGCGGCGCGAGCGGCCTGCATGGCGCGTTTGATGAATTCCTGGTTTTGCGCCTGCAACGCCCCGGAAGCGGCGGCGCCGGTCTGCCGCGCCTCGTCGAGATAGAACGCGGCGCTGTCGTTGTGCGGATCGAGCAATCGATCCTGCTGCATTCGGGTGCCGATGAGGGCGACCAGGCGGCTGCTGTCGAACTGCTCGCGCCGCCGTCGAACTTCATCGCGCAGTTGAGTCAGCTTTGCGCCGGTCAGCACTCGCGCCCGCGCTGCCTCATCGATCAGCTGTGTGGCGCGATCGAAATTTTGCGCGTTGAGAGCTGCCTGAATCTGCGCGGGCCCAAGTTCCGTCCGTAAAGTGGCAAGTCGCTCGTCGAACGCCGCCAAGCGGCTGTCGCCGGGATTGATGCTGCGCGCGGTTTCGAGAGCCTGCAGGGCGACGTCGAACTTGCGTTCGTCCAGCGCCGATTGCACTTTCGCGAACAGAATTTCAGCGAGCCGCTGCAACCCTTGAGAGGCTTCTCCACGCGAGGGATCCAGCAGTAGAGCACTACGATACAAGGCTAAAGCGCTGCCCTCGGCAGGATCCAGGTAATGCCTGTCCAGCATGGCTTGCTGCGCCCGCTCGATGAGCAGGTCGACTTTCTCGTCGGCGGAGGCGGTCGCGCCCTGAGGTAGTTGCGGCGCGGACGCCTCGACAGGTTTGGATTTGACGGCGACGGCGACGGTGGAGTCGTGGGGCCGAAAGAGCATGAACGCCGCGGCGCAAACGCCCAACACACATATGCCGATGGCGAGCGACTTCCCGGTAACCTTCGGCCGGTCGCCCGGCGGATGCGGGCTCGCGCCGCTGCCGTCGCCCAGGAGCGCCACGCGGGCATCGATCTCCTCGCGAGCACGCTCGAGCGCACCGATCAGATTGTCCACGACGATGGGCAACGGCAAGTGGGCGACAATTTGCCGCTGCGAGAGCGGGCTCTCCCACGCAGCGGCATTGTCGGGAGCGTCGAGTGCGACGATCACGTAGCGATCCGAGTGCATTTGAATGCGCGAGAGCGCTGCCGCCGCGGATGCCTGGCCTCGTGCATCCCACAGAACGGCCGCGGATTGACCCGCCTGGGTCGTGGCAATCAGGTCATCGACCGAGTCGACCTGCCGCGGGACCCACTGATCGCCGATCGGACTGACCTGCGCCCAAAGCGAGTCATCGGAAGTAATGAGAAGCACCGGCAGCTTCTGCCGTTTTACAGGCGAAGACGCGCCACGCTCCGGTGGGCGCGCGGCGGCCGGATCGAGCTTGCTTGCTGGTGTGGGCACCCCGTTCACTCCCGTAGCGGCAGATGGTTAACGTCAAACTGCCGTTATCCTTGAGGAAATACCGATCTCGCGAGACGGCTTGGATCACATTTGTGGCTACGGAGAGCGCAGGTACGCCCAGAAAATGTCAGCGACCGCCGAATATGAGACACAATTCGCAGATCCACGGTGCGCTGCTTGGGCCCCGCGAAGGGTTGCGCGATCGGCCCGGCCGCGGTCGGCCGCCGCACGGGTGTACGGGTTCATTCCTTGGTATCCTTGGACTTAGGGCTTGCGGCCGGGAAAGGACAGGTTTCGCGATGAATCTTTTACAAGGTCGTGAAGCGACCTGCCCGCATTGCTGGGAAACCATTTCCCTGACTCTCGATCTATCGGTGCCCGAACAATCCTACATCGAGGACTGTCCCGTGTGCTGCAAACCCATGCTGATTTCCTACTCCGCCGTTGATGGTGAGCTCGACGCCCTCAGTGTCGATCCGTCCGATTGACGACGCGCGCGGGGCCCGCCCCCCAGCGTGTTCGGTGGTGGAAGACGCTGCGCATTGCGGCGCTGCTTTTGATTCTGGTGCTGGTTGCCCTGACCACGTGGCAGGATCGCTATCGGAGCACTCGGTGGCGCGAACCTCTGTTCGTCGCAATCTATCCGATAGCGGCTGACGCAAGTCCGGCCACCAGGCGTTACGTCGATTCGCTCGACGCGGGGGAATTCAAGGCCATCGACCGCTTTTTCGCGCGCGCGGCGGCACGTTATCCGCTGCGGACGGACGAGCCCTTCCGCTCGCGGCTGCGTCCGGCGCTCGAGGATCGACCCCCGCAGCGCACCCCGACGGCGGGCCCCTTCGCCACCGCCTTGTGGAGTTTGAAGCTGCGTTATTGGGCGTGGCGCGTCAGCCGCCATGCGCGCGAGCCCGAGGACGTACGCATCTTCGTGCTTTATCATGACCCGGCTCTCACCCCGACGGTGCCGCATTCGCTTGGGCTTACCAAGGGACTGATAGGCGTGGTGTACGCTTTCGCCGCCCCCGAGATGACCGCCGAGAACAACGTCGTGATCGCCCATGAACTGCTGCACACGGTCGGTGCGACCGACAAGTATGACCCCGCGAACGATGCGCCGCGCTTCCCCGAGGGTCTCGGCGATCCAGGACAAATCCCCTTGTATCCGCAAAGGTACGCGGAATTGATGGCCGGGCGCCGCATGCTGGCGAGCGACCGCTGGGAACAAGCCTCGAGCCTCGACGAAATCGTGATAGGGGCCGCTACCGCGCTCGAAATACGCTGGCGGCAAAATGCCGAATGATGTGCGCCGCGCGTTGTTCGAATGCCGCAACGTCGATATCGGCATCGAATCCCGCGTCTTGGTGCGCGGCCTGAATCTTAGCGTGCAGGCGGGTTCGATTCTCGTGGTGCTCGGACCCAACGGTTGCGGCAAGAGCCTGTCGCTGCACACCTTCGCGGGGCTGCGGGCTGCGCAGGCGGGCGAGATCAAGATCTTGGACCGGCCGCTCTCCGCGTGGCCTCGTCGGGAGCTCGCCCGCGAACTGGCCCTGCTGCCGCAAAACGTCGAGGATCCGTTTCCGGCGAAGGTGCTCGACACGGTGCTGCTGGGTCGTCACCCCCACATCGGTCATTGGCAATGGGAGACGGCACTGGATGTCGCGATCGCCGGCAACTCGCTCGCCGCTGTGGGACTTGCGGGCTACGAGGAACGGGACATTTTCACGTTGTCGGGCGGGGAGCGGCGGCGGGCGGCTCTGGCCGCAGTGCTGGCGCAAAATCCCCGCATATTCCTGCTCGACGAGCCGACCAACCAACTGGACCCGAATCATCAAATCGAAGCGTTGCAGTTGCTGCGCGCGCGCGCTGATGCGGGCGCCGCCGTCATCGTCACATTGCACGATCCGAACTTGGCGGCGCGATTCGCCGATCATGCCCTGCTCATCGGCGGTGCCTGCGACTGGCGATGGGGCAGCGTGGCGGAAACCCTGACCTCGGCTCATCTGTCGGAGCTCTACGACACCCGCTTCGAAGAGCTCGACGCGAAAGGCCGCCGCGTGTTCTACCAAGCGTGAGCGGCCACGCGTCTGCGCTTCCGCGAAGCCCCTAGCCGAGAGCGGCCAGAACGGGGGCGTGGAGCCGCCCATTGGTCGCCAGCACGGACTTCGATTGGAGTGTAATCGGTGCGCCGCCGAGGTCCGTGAAGTGTCCCCCGGCCTCCGACACGATCGCCACACAGGCGGCGATGTCCAGAATATTGACGTCGGATTCGATCACGGCATCGATCTTGCCCGCCGCCAACAGGTGATAATGCAGAAAATCGCCGTAACCGCGGATGCGTCCGACGCGGGCCACCAATCCGCCATATCGGCCCCAGCGGCTGCCGGCAGCCAAAGTCTTCAGGTTGCCCGCGGACAATGCCGCCGACTCCAGATCGGCGATCGCGCTGACGCTAATCGCCTGGCCGTTGAGGAACGCGCCGCATCCCCGTTCGGCATAGGCGAGTTCCCCGTACACGGGTGCGCTCGATACGCCGAGGACGATTTCGCCGCGCCGCATGAGCGCGATCTGCGTGGAGAACATGGGATATTCGCGGACGAATGCTTTAGTGCCGTCAATGGGATCCACCAACCACACGTTGTCGGCGTCCATGCCGCGGGCCAGGGTTTCCTCGCCGAAGAAGCCGTAGTCCGGGAAGCGCGCCTCGAGGATCCCCCGGATTGCGGTCTCGCAGCGTATATCCGCCTCCGTGACCGGGGATTTGTCGGCCTTGAAGCGCACTTCGACATTGTGCTGGTACATCGATCGTGCGATCAAGGCGGCTTCGGCTGCGGCGTCGAGCGCCGCCTGCAATTCGGGCGAGAGGGTCATGAGCGGTCTCCGGGGCACGGAGCCCGTCCGAGGCTCCTCCCTGCCACGTTATCAAAGCTATGCTACCGTCGCACTTCAACGTGGAGTCCGTTCGATGGGCAATCGGCTTACCAAGATCTACACACGCACGGGTGATGATGGCAGCACCGGTCTCGGCGACGGTGCCCGGGTACCCAAGGAAAGCCTGCGAGTCGAAGCCTACGGCACGGTGGACGAGGCCAATTGTGCGATCGGTGTGGTGCTCGCGATACCGAACTTGCCGGCCGAGGTAAAAGACTGCCTTCTCGAAGTGCAGCATGATCTGTTCGATCTCGGCGGTGAACTGTGCATTCCCGGCCATCGTATCGTCACGCCCGCCTACATCTTGCGTCTGGAGGCGAGACTCGACGAGTTCAATGAGACTCTTCCGCCGCTCAAGGATTTCATACTACCCGGCGGCGGGCCTGCCGCCGCCGCCTGCCACGTGGCCCGCGCCGTGTGCCGCCGCGCCGAGCGCCGCAGCTGGACCTTGGCGCGCGTCGAAGAGGTCGCGCCCGACGTACTCCGGTACTTGAATCGCCTGTCGGATCTATTGTTCGTCATCGCGCGTCTGCTCGCGCGCCATGAACAAGGAACCGAGACCGTCTGGCGTCGAACGCGAGACCGGACTTCTTGACCTGGCCCACGTCGACCGCTTCAACCGAGCGGCGGTCGTTTGATATGTTGGTTACCGTACAGACAAATTCGAGAATAAGTCTAAATACCATCACATCGGTAAGAACCCTCCTACACCAGCATCGAGCTACTCCCGGTAGCCGGCACGCGCAACCGGCACTACACTTTTGGACGTATGCAACCAACCATCCTGTACGCAGGGACAACGACTCCGTCTTCGACTCCGTGCTTGAGAGTGTTACTCGTCGAGGACTCACAGGTATTGATTGAGCGGCTCACTGAAGCCATCCACGATATGGCGGACCTTCAGTTGATCTGCACCGTGGATACGGAAGCTGCGGCGGTTGCCGTCGTCGAGCGCGAACCTGTGGACGTGATCATTCTGGATCTGCATTTGAGGCAGGGCACCGGCTTCGGCGTGATGCGGGCGTTGACCGCCACGCAGTTGAAGCCGCTAATCGTCGTGTTGACGAACTACGACTTACCTGAATATCAGAGCGCTGCGTTTGCCCTTGGCGCGACACATTTTCTGGATAAGGCTCGCGATTACGGTCGACTCCCGGAAGTGTTGCACGAGATTTGCGAAACCCATCATTCGAAGCATTGAGCGAGTGCTTCGCAACCCCCGGGTTTTGAGCGCCGCTGAATTTTGCCGTCTCCCAGTTGTTGCATGAACTAACGGAGGTCATCACGGTGGATAATTCACTTGTTAGAATTCCCGCTACGTGTCCGATGTGTGGCCAGGAATATCTCGTGGGCTTAAGTTTAGAGACGATCTCCGACAGTCTCGCGGTCGGCCGATCGATAAAGCTGCATTGCGATTGCACTCACCACCGCGTGACGTGGGTGGCGAATGAGATCGAGCGGAGCCAAATCCGAGAATACACGGCGGCAGTGCAGTTCTTCATGGCTGGTCAACGCACCCGCCGCCGGCGCGCTGCTCTAGGCCACGCTCGTGGCGCGCAGTAGATTGGAGTGCAGCCAGTCGGTGTGCCAGCACTCCAAGTCGGGTACGGTGATCGGTTTGCAGAACAGGAATCCCTGCACCTGGTTCGCGTCGCGATCGCGCAGGTAGTGCCACTGCGCTTCGGTTTCCACGCCTTCGGCCACCGTCGCCAACCCTAAGCTCTTGGCCATCGCGATGATGGCATCCACCAGGGGCGCGTTACCCTTGGTCTTCGAGGCGATGTCGCGCACGAAGACGCGGTCGATCTTCAGCGTGTCGATGGGAAAATGCCGAAGGTACGACATGGAGCTGTAGCCGGTTCCGAAATCGTCGAGTGCCGTCGCCACGCCCAGGTCCTTCAGCGATTTGACCGCCTTGCTCACCGCACTCGAATACTCGATGAGCGCGCCCTCCGTGAATTCCAGCTCGATCGTACGCGAATCGATGCCCGCCGCATCGATGGCGCTTGACACTCGGCGCACCAGACTGCCGTCGCGAAACTGAACGCCGGACACGTTCACCGCAACCTGCCAATGCGGCCGGCCCGCATCGCGCCAGCGGCGCGCCTGTGCGCAGGCCTCCCGCAGCACCCAGTCCCCGATCTCGACGATGAGGCCGCTCTGCTCGGCGAGCGGAATGAACTCGTCCGGCGGCACGAGTCCGCGTTGCGGGTGCGACCAGCGCAGCAGGGCCTCCACGGCCTCGACGCGCAAGTCGGGGAGCCCAAGGCGCGGCTGATAGTTCAGGCTGAACTCTTGTCGCTCCAATGCCTTGCGCAGATCGGCCTCCAGCGACAGATGCCGGGCGGCACGCGTGCTGATCGACTTCTTGAAGATTTCCACGCCGCCCTGGCCGATTCTCTTGGCGTGATGCATGGCGGCATCGGCGTTCTTCACGAGGGACTCCCCGTCGGCGGCATCGGCCGGAAAGATGCTGATGCCGACGCTGGCCGACAGCGAAATTTCCTGCTGCGCGAACGGCCGCTCCAGCGCCGCCTGTATGCGGCGCGCGACGGCCTGCGCCGAGGCGACGGTGGATATTCCGGGCAGCGCCAACGCGAACTCGTCGGCTCCGGTACGGGCGACCCAGTCGTTGATGTCGTCGGTTGCCACCTCGCCGTCCGACTGCTCGAAGCCCCGCCGGCCATCGCGCAAACACATCTGAAGCCGCCCCGCGACCTCCTTCAGCAAGGAATCGCCCACCGCCTGGCCCTGGGTGTCGTTGATGCGTGAAAAATTGTCCACATCCAGCATCAATACAGCGATCCCGCGCTGCCGCAGAATGGCCCAGGCGATGTGCTGCTCCAGGATCTGCAGCAGGCGTTGCCGGTTTGGCAGCGCGGTCAACGGATCGTAATAGGCCAGGTACCTCACGCGCGCTTCGCTGGCGCGCAACTGGTCCTGCGTCTGCTTGGCGCGCACCAGGAACTTGACCCGCTGCGCGAGCAGCATCGGATTGATGCCTTTTGAGGAGAAATCCGTCGCCCCCGCATCATAGGCGCGATTGACCGAGTCCACGTCGTCGAGGCTGGTCTGCATCAATATGGGCACGTGCCGGCTGTTCGGGAGCGTCCGCAAAGCGGTGCATACCTCGAACCCGCTCAATCCCGGCATGACGACATCCAGAACCACGCAGTCGAAGGTCTGACCATGAACCTCGTCGAGCGCGATTCGCCCATCCGCCGCGGTGGTGACGCGGAAGCCCGCCATTTCCAGAGCGGTTCCGATCAGCAGGCGCGCCCCCGGATCGTCGTCGACGACCAGCACCGTCGCCGTCATGTTTTCCGTGGAATCTCGCGTTCTCATCATGTCAACTTCCCCGTGGGCCGTGGCGTCGCTACGCCCTACATCGTTACGCCGCATGAGCCGACCGCTCGCGTGCCAGTGCAACGCAGAATTCTTTATATTCCTTGCGGATTCGCGCGATGAGCGGTCCCACCTGCGCAATTCCGCCCTCGCGCAACAGCACCTCGCACTCCCTGGCCGCCATCGCCAGCCGCGCACCGCCGAGATTCGCCGTGCTGGACTTGAGCGTGTGCACGGCCTCCGCGAGCGCCGCGGTCTGCATGCCGGCGGCCGCCGTCTCCACGGCCGCGATCAAGCCGGGGCTGTGATTCAAATACAGGTCGATCAACGAGTTGAGGAGGTCCGGCCGCGTCAGCGCGGCGATGTTGCGCAGTACGCCGGCATCGACCAGCGGCGGGCGCACGGCGTCGCTTCGCGGAGATTGATCCGTCATCGGCAGAGCCGCGAGCCAGCGCTTCAGCAGCAACGCGAGCTGCTGCTGCGTGAACGGCTTGCTGAGGAAGTCGTCCATGCCGGCCGCGAGACAGCGCTCCCGGTCCCCCTCCATGGCATTCGCGGTGACCGCGATGATGGGAGCGCGCGGCTTGCCCGCGCTCACCTCGCGCCGGCGGATTTCCGCGGTTGCGGTCAGGCCATCCATCACCGGCATCTGGCAGTCCATCAACACGGCATCGAAGCTGCCGCCGTTCATCGCCTCGATGGCCATCCGGCCGTTGTGTGCGGTCTCCGTGCTGCAGCCCAAACTTTCGAGCATGCCGACCGCTACTTCCAGATTGATGGGATTGTCTTCGACCACAAGGATCCGCGGACCCGCAGACCGTTGCGTGGAATCCGGCGTTGCTCCCGCGGCCTCAACCCGAGGCTGCGAACCGCCCGCGCCCGTCATCGCGGCGCTCAAACAACTGAACAGCTGGGAACGCCGCAGCGGCTTCATCAAGGCGGCGGCGAACAGTTTTGCGCACTCGGCGTTTTCGCCGCTGCTCTCTTGGGAGCTCAGCATGACGAGGCGCAAGTTCGCGAAGCGCGCGTCCTGCCCGACGATCTTGGCAACTTCGATGCCGTCCAACCCGGGCATCCGATCGTCCAGCAGTACGAGGTCGAATCGCAGCGGACCTTCGGCGTTCAGCGCCGCGAGCGCCGCCGCGCCGCTGTCGACCGCGACGGCCTGGACACCCCAGGAATTCAGGTGCTGCTGCAGGAGTTCGCGATTGTTCGCGTTGTCGTCGACGACGAGGGCGCGTACGCCGGCCAGATTCAGCCGCGGCAACTGCGCGACTTCGGCCTCGGCATCGTCGCGGGCCGAGCCTGCGATCGGTTCCAGCCGGATTTCAAACCAAAACGTGGATCCGCGGCCGACCGTGCTGGTGAGGCCTATCTCGCCGCCCATCAAGGTGAGGATCTGTTTGCAGATCGCGAGCCCGAGTCCGGTCCCGCCGTACTTGCGCGTGGTGAATGAATCGGCCTGACTGAAGGCGTTGAAAATGTCCGCGTGGGCGTGCTCGGCGATGCCGATTCCCGTATCGCTGACTTCGAATCGCAGGCGTCCCGCCGCGTCGAGCGCCTTGACGCGCACCACGACTTCTCCGCTTTCAGTGAACTTGATGGCATTGCCCACCAGATTGATGAGCACCTGACGCAATCGCATCGGATCGCTGCGGACCTTGGCAGGCACATCGGTCTCGATGATGCAGGCCAACTCGAGCCCCTTCTCCCGCGCGCGGCCGGCGCATACTTCGATGGTTTCCTCGACCGCGTCCCGCAAACCGAACGCGATCCGTTCGAATTCCATTTTGCCCGCTTCGATTTTGGAGAAGTCCAGGATGTCGTTGATGATTTGCAGCAAGGCTTCGGCGGATCGCGAGATGGTTTCGGAAAGGCGCCGCTGGCGCGGCGTCAGATCGGTGCTCTGCAGCAGTTCCGACATGCCCATGACGCCATTCATCGGAGTGCGGATCTCGTGGCTCATGCGGGCCAGGAATTCGCTCTTGGCGCTGCTGGCCCTCTCGGCGGCCTCCTTGGCGCGGTTTGCCTCGTCGATCGCCTGGTGCAGGCCGCGATTGGCATTGCCGAGGTTGACCGTACGTTCCGCGACCTGCTGTTCGAGGAACTCGCGGTAGCGCTCCAAACGGGTATCGCGGTGTCGAATCTGGCCCAGCATCCGATTGAAGCCGTCGATCAGCGATCCGATCTCATCCTCTGAACTGCGCTCCACGCGCAGCGTATAGTCCTCTTCCGACGATACCCGCTGCATGGTTTGCGCAAGGTTCACGATGGGGCCTGAAATTTGCTGCTGCAATCGCGCCGCCAACCAGTACGACGCACCGACGGCGGCGGCGATGGCGGCGAGCGTAATCAGCAGGTACTGGGGCCAGTCCCCGTACAACGCCTCGAGCAGCACGACGATGTGCATGTAGCCCAGGACCCGACCGTCGAGCAGCACGGGTGCGGTGATGTGCAGGTGGCCGCTTCGCACGAATAGTTTGGGCTCGGCGGGATCGAACGGAAGCGTCGCGGCATTCGGGTTCACGTCCGCATCGAACCGCCCGTAGGTCGCGACGCGCTTGCCGTCCAGGCGAAGCACTTCAGCCGCTCTGACCAACGGCTCGTCGCGCAGCACCATCAGTCTCTTCAGGGCGGACGCCTGATCACCCGCCTCGGACAGCGAAATGACGTCGGCGCCGATCACGCGGGCGGCGCGCGAGCCCCGCCGCAGCATGTCCTCCCGCAAATGAAGCAGGTTCGTCGCAACATGCATGGTCAATGCGATGGCAAAGGCGACCGTCGCCGGCACCATGATGACCACGCGCAATTTGCGCTCGATGGGGAGGTCCGCGAACCAGCGTATCAAAAGCCCTCCGGGCAAGGAATATACGACGGAGTTGCCGCCTTAGGTCAAGGTGTCGGCTTGTTCGGTAAAATCTACTGGAAACCCGTGTGACGGAAATCACGTTGCGCGGAATGCCGGGAATCCCGGCATGGAGCCCTGTCAGACAGGCTCCTTAGGTTATGTCCGATCCAAGCGAGCGCAGGCTCTCTCGATCAGACCCCGGGCGTGCGGCCAGTCGAAGGCGGGTCCGGGGTCGGTTTTTCGGCCGGGTGCAATATCGCTATGTCCGACCACCCGATCGGGCGACAGGCCTGGGTACGCTGCGCACAGCGCGGCGATCACTTGGCTAAGCGCATGGTACTGGGCCTCGTCGTAGGCCAGGGTGTCGGTGCCCTCGAGTTCGATGCCGATCGAATAATCATTGCACGCCTCCCGTCCCTCGAAGCTGGATTTTCCGGCATGCCAGGCGCGGTCGGTGAATTTGACGTATTGCGTTACGGCGCCATCCCGTCTCACCACCAGGTGCGATGAGACCCGCAAGGGGCCCACTTCGGCGAAATACGGGTGCGCGTCCTGGGGCAACGTGTTGGCGAACAGGCGCTCTATCCACGGGCCGCCGAACTCTCCTGGCGGCAGGCTGATCCCATGCACCACGATGAGATCCGGCTCCACCCCGGGGGGGCGCGCGTCGCAATTCGGTGAGGCGATTTGCGCGACGCCGCTCAACAGTCCGCTCGCAAGGTCAACCAGCAATTCCGCTCCCTCTTGAACTACGCCGACCATACCATATGCGACAATCGCGGCCCTATGAACGCTCACCATCAGCAGCTTGGCCGCTCTTCCGCCGCGCTCGCCGCACGCGATTCACGCGTCCTGTGGCACCCCTGCACCCAGATGAAGGACCATGAAACCCTGCCGCCGATTGCGATCAGGCGCGGCGAGGGCGTGTGGCTCGAGGACTTCGACGGCAAGCGCTATCTTGACGCGGTAAGCTCCTGGTGGGTGAATCTCTTCGGTCACGCGAATCCGCGCATCAACGCGGCTCTGCGCGACCAGCTAGACCTGCTGGAACACGTCATCTTTGCCGGCTTCACCCACGAACCCGCGGTACGTCTGTCGGAACGGCTGGTCGCCTTGACGCCCCCCGGATTGACCCGCTGTTTCCTTGCCGACAACGGCTCCGCTGCGGTCGAAGTGGCGATCAAGATGAGCTTTCACTATTGGCGCAACCACGGCAGACCCCGCAAGACCCGCTTCATCACGCTCGCCAACAGCTACCACGGCGAAACGTTGGGCGCGCTCGCGCTCGGCAACGTGGAGCTCTACAAGTCCCTGTACAAGCCCCTGCTCATGGAGGTGCTCACGGCGCCTTCTCCGGACTGCTACTTCCGCGGTCCGGACGACTCCTGGGAGCAGCACTCGCTCAAGATGTTCGATCACATGGAGCGCATGCTCGAAGGCCACGCCGACGAAGTCGCGGCCGTGATCGTGGAGCCGCTGGTGCAATGCGCCGGCGGCATGCGCATGTACCATCCCGCATATCTTTCACGCCTGCGCGAAGCGTGCAATCGTCACGGCGTCCATTTGATCGCCGACGAGATAGCGGTCGGATTCGGCCGAACCGGGACCATGTTCGCCTGCGAACAAGCGGGAATTTCGCCGGACTTCATGTGCCTGTCCAAGGGCCTGACCGGCGGCTACCTGCCTCTATCGGCGGTGGTCACGACCGACGACGTGTACGCGGCGTTCTACGACGACTACGCCAAGCTGACCGCCTTCCTGCATTCGCACAGCTACACCGGCAATCCCCTCGCCTGCGCGGCCGCACTCGCGACCTTGGACATCTTCGCCGCGGACAACATCATCGAGCGGAATCGGACCACCGCGGCGTATCTCGGCCGTCGCGCACGCGAGCTTGCGAACCACCCCCATGTTACGGAGGTTCGCCAATGCGGAATGATCGTTGCCATCGAATTCGCCAAGGATAAGCGCAGCCGCGAACCGTATCCGTGGACCGAGAGGCGCGGCCGCCGGATCTATGGCCACGCCCTGGCGGCGGGGGTGCTGCTCCGGCCGATCGGCGACGTCGTGTATTTCATGCCGCCCTATACCGTCAGCGAGGCCGAGATGGACATCATGGTTCGCGTCGCGGCCGAAGGCATCGAGCTCGCGACATGCGCTTGACTCGGGTGCATGTCGAAGCAGCGCTCACTCCGGGCGCCATCGTCGAGCTTCCCCGAGAAACCGCATCGCATCTCGCCAAGGTTCTTCGGGCGCGCAGCGGCGATCCACTCATCCTGTTCAGCGGGGACGGCCGCGAATATGTCGGTTCGGTCGAAAGCGTGCGCGGGTCCCGCGTGACGGCGGCGGTGGGCAACGGCGCCGATGTCGACCGCGAGTCGGCGTTTGCCATCACGCTCGTGCAGTGCGTGCCGCGGGGCGATCGCATGGACTTCATCGTGCAGAAAGCTACGGAACTCGGCGTGACGCGAATCGTACCGGTATTGAGCCAACGCAGCGTCGTGCGCCTGGACGCTGCGCAAGCCGAATCGAAGGCCGCGCATTGGCGTGCGGTGGTGGTCAACGCCTGCGAGCAATGCGGCCGAAACCGGCTGCCGACAATCGAGGCGCCGGCGCCGCTCATCGAGTATCTCGGGAGCAGCGCGGCGGCGAGCGCTACCCCACGGGGCGCGAGATTTGTCCTGGAGCCGGACGTGGAGGCCGCCGCAGCGCCCTCGGCGCTCGGGACGGCGGCGCAGATAGCCGTCGGCCCGGAAGGGGGCTTCGGCGACGAAGAGCTCGATGCCTTCCGGATCGCGGGCTTCCGGAAGCTGCGGCTCGGACCCCGGATCCTGCGCACCGAAACCGCCGCGATCGCCGCGCTCACGTGGCTGCAGACTCGATTCGGAGACATGCACGCAGTGCAGGCGTGAGTCCTGGGAGACGGGGCTACTGCATGACCGAGGTTTCCTCGGCGATCATTTCCTCGAGCCGCTGCAAATCGGGAATGAGCGGGGTCTCGTTCACCATGCGAACCTGGCAGATGACCGGCGAGCGCTCCGGGAAGCTTCGCGACGGGTCGGGGCGCACGACCTCGGCGTTGACCCGCACGAGCTGCGGAAATCCTTGGGTCAGCATGCCGAAATATCCGGACTTCAGCTTGCCGCCGGAGGCATTGAATATCACGATTCTCGTTCGGCTCGACACCGTGGGCAGCGCCTGTCCGAATGCGCCTTCGAATGACACGATCGGCACGCTGCGCCCGCTCCAACTCACGAGCCCGGCATACCACGGAGGCGCGTTGGTCATTTCGGCCGGGGCTTGGTAGCTGATGACTTCCGCCACGCAGGCCCGCGGCACGATCAGCCGTTCCCCGGCGAGGGGAACCAGAAGGCTGTAGAGTTCTTCTCGTAGATCCGACATGGCGTTACCGCGTTACCGCGCTAGCGGCACGCCGGTGGACCAACGGTTCGATGGCGTCGAGCAGCTGACTCTCTTGGTACGGTTTGCCCAGATAGTCGTCGACGCCGAGTTCGATCGCCCGCGCCCGGTGCTTCTCGCTGACCCGCGAGGTGATCATGACAATCGGAATATCCTTGAGCCTCGGATCGTTGCGGACATGGGCGGCCACCTCGTAACCATCCATTCTCGGCATTTCGATGTCGAGCAGAATGATGTCCGGGAGATTCTCCTGGAGCAGCGACACCGCGTCGACCCCATCCTTGGCCGTCAACACCCGCATGCCGTTTCGCTCCAGCAGCCGCTGCGTGACCCGCCGTACGGTGATCGAGTCGTCCACCACGAGTGCGAACGTGCGCCGGTCTCGCTGATCGAGCACCGCCGTTTCCGTTGCCTTGGCGCGCCACTCCGAACGCACGAGAGAGCCCATGTCGAGAATGATGACGATGCGCCCGTCGCCCAGGATCGTGGCGCCGGCGATGCCGCGGATGCCGGAGATCTGGGGCCCCAGGGACTTGACGACAATCTCGCGGCTGCCGACGAGTTCGTCCGTCACCAAAGCCGTCGAATGCTCGCCGGCACGAATGAGCACGACCGACATCGAGACATCGGAATCCGGCAGGCGCGTGGGACCGAGACCCACGAAGGAACCGAGCTGCTGGAAACGATATTTCTGGCCGCCGTATTCGAACAGGGGCGCGTCCTTGCCGAGATGTCGCGCGACGATGTTGCGCGGCAGACGCACGACGCCTTCGACGGTCGCCAGCGGCAGGGCATAGGTCTCTTCGGCGACGCGCACGATCAACGCCTGGCTGATGGCAAGGGTGAAAGGCAGCCGGATGGTGAAGCGTGAGCCTTTGCCCGCGGTGGATTCGATGAACAGGCCGCCGCCCAGTTTCTTCACTTCGGTGGCCACCACGTCCATTCCGACTCCGCGGCCCGCCGCCTGAGTAAGGTGGCCCGCCGTGCTGAATCCCGGCTCCAAAATGAGCTGCATGGCCTCCTCGTCCGTGAGTTTCGCATGGCGGTCGATGAGCCCCAGGGTCACCGCCTTCTCGCGAATCAACTTCACATTGACGCCGCTGCCATCGTCGGTGACCACGATCACGACCTCGGCGCCGTCGCGCGTGAGGCTGACCGAGATCCGGCCGACATCCGGCTTGTGCAGAGCGGCGCGCCGCTCCGCAGTTTCGATGCCGTGAACCACGGCATTGCGCAGCATATGCTCCAGGGGCGCGACCATGCGCTCGAGCATCTGCCGGTCGAGTTCTGCCGATGCGCCCTGAACCACGAGTTCGGCACGCTTGCCCGTATCGTTCGCGGCTTGACGCACCAGGCGGGTCAGTCGCTGGACGTGACGTTGGAACGGCACCATGCGCGTGCGCATCAAGCTGTTCTGCAGTTCGGTGATGACGCGCGACTGTTGGGTCAGCAGGTTCTGCGCCTCGCGAGTGAGGGTCTCCAACAGCCCCTGAATGCTCGCAACGTCGCCGGAGGTCTCGGCCAGCGCGCGCGAGAACTGCTGCAGCGCCGAATAGCGGTCCAACTCCAGGGGATCGAAGTCGTTCCTGCGCGAGTCCTCGTCATGATGTCGATGGAGCACCTGTGCTTCGGTTTCGATTTCCAAACCGCGCAGTTGGTCTTTCAGCCGAATGACGGTACGGGCCAGTTCCGCCAGGTTGAAGTCGATGGAGTTGACCTGCTGATCGAGGCGAGCGCGGAAAATGCTGACCTCGCCGGCATTGTTGAGCATGGTGTCCAACAGGTCGGCATCGACGCGCGCCATCTCCACGCGCTCGGCCGGTACCGTCTCGCGGCCGGGGAGCACGGGGGCGGTACTGATCTCGAGATTGGGAATGGAGTCCTCGCCCGCTGCGGGCAGCGCGGCGGTGAGCGACAACACCTCCGATCCGGGCGTCGATACGCCCAGCAGCGGGGCGGCGCCCGCCGCGACCATACGAGGTGCGGCGGCGGTTGGTGCGACCGGTTGCGGCGCGGCTGCGACCGGTGGGAAGGCCGCCGGCGCAGCAGTGGGTTCCGCCTGCACCTCGCCCGTGGCCAAACTACGAATTCGACCAAGCAGCGCCGTGGCAGCGAACGGCAGAGCACCGGCACTTACCGTATCGCGCATGCGCGCCAGTTCGTCGAAGCTTGCCTGCATTACCGCGTGGGCGTGATCGTCGGCTCGCACGGTGCCGGAATCGATATTGAGGACGAGACTTTCCAGTTCGTGACTCAGGTCGCCCATGGCGGTGATGCCCGCCATGCGTGCCCCTCCTTTGAGGGTATGCAATTGACGCTGCAGCTCCGCCACCGGGTTCTTGTCGTTTCGGTCGCGATTCCACGCCGTCAGCGAAACTTCCGCCGACTCGAGCAGTTCGGCGGCCTCTTCGCTGTAGATCTTGGCAATCTCGCGATCGAACTCGTCGACCACGGATGGGGCGGTGGGGTGCGCTTCGGCCACAGGCTGCGCGTCGCCCACATGCTGCTCGTCGGCCATAGGCTGCGCTTCGGCCGTGGGCATCTCCTCGAGCCGGCGCACGATCGCGGACGTTCCGGAATCATCGGATGCACGCGAAAGCTCCGAATCAATGGCGTTTTCGAGCTCCTGCAACCGCCCCAGAAGTCCGTGTTGGTCCGTGAAGAAGGCCGTGGACTCGTTGATATGCGAGACCACGTCCTCAATCGCGCGAACCGCGTCGGCAAGCGTCGCGATCCCGGCTTCCGTCAACCCATGCCCGCTGTCGTAGATTTTTCGCATGACCTGGTTCAAGGGTTCTGTGACCCGGATTCCATGTCTTGCCTCAGCCATTTTGGAGCTGCCGCTCAGGGTATGGATCGCCCGATACACGGATTCCGGCAAAGGGTGCGGCGCAGGCTGGCCCGACCGCTTCTGCAGATACTCGCGAATTTCAGCCACATGGCTCGAGGTCTCCTTGCTGTAGATGTCGTGCAGCAAGGGATCCATGACCGGTTTGTCGTCCGCCGAGGTCGCCGCCTGACGGTAGGCCGCAGCGCCGTCTGCGTCGGCACTCTCATCGGACGGAATGCGGGATGCCGGCTGGGATGCCGACCCTTCAGGGGCGACGGCCGAGACCGGGGCATAGTCCTGATCGCCCGGTTGTTGCAAGGCGGCCTCATCCGGTACATCGACCGAAATAGCCCAGGCGGTCTCCGTTGCGCCGGCCGCCGCTTCGTCGGCCGCACCCACGTACTCCGGCGCCATGACCGGCGCATCGGCCGGCGCCGTGCCCGCAGCGGCCGGGGTAGCTACGCCCGGCGCGGGCGCACTCGCGGCAAGTTCGCCGTCGCGACCCTCGGAAAAAGCAAAAGCGCGCGCCATGAGGTCGCTTATCGGTGCCGTGGGGGACCGTCCGAATTCCAATTGTTCAACGAGTTGCGGCAACGCTGCGACCGCACTGCGCAAGAGCAGCATCATGCCCGGCGTCCGCGTCAGGGTTTTATCGATGATGCGGTTCAGCAGGTTCTCGATCGACCAGCCGAATTCGGCGATCGGCCTCGCGCCGACCATCCTGCCGCTGCCCTTCAGCGTGTGGAAGCTGCGGCGCAGTACCCCCAGCGATTCGAAGTCCATGGGATTCTGGTCCCACATCGGGAAAAACTGCTGGATTGACGCGATTTCTTCCTTGGCTTCCTCGATGAACAGTTCCACGAACTGCGGATCGACGCCCGCGGGTTCCGCAGGCGAAAACAATGGGTGAGTCGAGACCTGCGGGTGAGTCACGCCGTGCCCACCCCCCCGCGGCTCCAGGGCAATCGTGGCCGTGGGCTCCAACCTCAGCGTTTGCGCGACGTCGCTGCCCGGCATATCGACATTGGGCACTCGGGAGAGGCTTTCCTCGGCCAGCGCCTTGATGCATGTCTCGGCGTTGTCGAGCATGTACCAGGGATCAGTCCGCCCGTTCTGCAGCGTCTCCATGTAGTACTCGATGCTCACGATGGCATCCGCCACGCGTTCGAGACGAAGCGCATCCGGAGCCGGCGCGCCCGGCTCGATCAGCCTGCGAACCTCCGTTCCGACCGCGTCCATCAACTCGACGGCGCGTCCCTTGCCCAGCATCAGCAGGCCTGCGGTAATACCGCGCAGGAGCTGCGGCACGTTGTCGAGGCCCTGCGGCGCGAATTCCGCCGGCTTCTGCACCGAGAGGGATACCGCTTCCTTGATCCGCGCCAGGTTGACGATGCACTCGCGCAGCACCGCTTCGCTGACCTGACGAAACTCGTGGTCCTGCTCTACGGGTATATCGGCGGCCAGGGAGGCCGTCGGCAAGATCAGACGCACGAGCTGGTCGTCGAGGCTGTCTTCGACCGACAGCAACACGCCGGCGACCTTGATGAGCGCCAGTTCCGACGGAGTCTTGCCGTCGGTCACGATTTCGGAAAGCTCCGACACCTCCTGATGCACGCGCTGCCGCAGCTCGCCGAGACCCAGCACACCGAGGGTATCGCTGATTTTCTTCAATAATTCGAGTTGCGGGATGAGCTCATCGCTGCGCCCGCCGCCGCGCCGTACGAAAATATCGAAGACGTCTTTTACCTTGGACAGGTCTTCCTTGATCGCCGCGGCCACCGTCCGCATCAATTTTACGCTGGGCGCGGACAGACTCTCGCGTTCCTGTTCGATCGTATCGTCGACCGGAAGGAGCTCCGCGAGCTTGAAGGACGCGCGCACCGCCGCAATGCGGCCGCCGCCGGCGGAGGCGCGAGCAATGTAGTACAGCAGGTTGTTCAGCAGATCGATCGGCGGATTCTCGCAATAGCGCGCCTCGCCGACCTCGTACAGCACCTTGATCTGCCGATCGGCGTGGCCCAGCAGTCGCTTCAACGTGGCGCTGCCTTCGATGCCGTTCGCCCGCACCGCCTCGAGAAGAGCACCGACCACCCACCACAATTGGAACACCGGCTGGGTGGTTGCTACCTGTTCGAGCTTTTCAGCCACCTTCGCGATAATTTCTAGATTCTGTACCGTGCGTTCGCCGCGGATATAGCCCAGCAAGCCGATTTGGAAACGCGGCCGCAATCGGCGCGCCCATTGTTCCACCGTGATCGCGGGTTCGGTGCCCTGCTGCGGTTGCGGTTGCGCCGGCTGGTCGGACTTGAGGTTGAGGAGCAGCAGCGTGCCTTCGGACAACAGGGGGCTGCCGCGAACCGAGCGCAAATCATTGAGCAGCGGCAGAAGGACCAGCGCAAGATCGCGGCCACCGGATAACACGCGCTCCAGGTAGGTCGGGAGCTGGACCATGGCGCGCATGAGCGCATCGAGACCCTCGACTTGCCGCTTCTGGTCGCTGCCGGCGACGAGGATGTAACGCGTGACGTGTTCCATTTCCTCCGCAAGAAGCGCAGCCCCGTAGACCTCGACCAGGCGCAGGACGCCGTGAGCGAGATGCAGCTGGTCGGCGCACTTCTCGAGAAAGACGTTCTGGTCCGAACGTTCGGCATACGCCTCGAGCGCGGCCCGCGCCTCATTGAGCGTCGCCGTCAGTTCCTTTGCGACGATATGCAGGGTTTGCGAGCTGATGTCGGTCATACCGGATTTTTCGACGCTGGTCTTTCCACAAGGGGCCCGCTTAAGCGCCGACGCCGCTCGCCTTGCGCAGTCTGCCGGAATTGCTCAGGGAGACCGGATCGGGCATCGGCGGTGTCGCGGGCGCTGCCGGAAGCGCCGCCGGAGGCGCACCCACCGTGGTCGTGCCCGCGCCGAAGTCCGGCAAACGGAAACCGGCCACCGACTTTCGCAGCTGGGCAGAGAGGGCGGCGAGCTTCGCGATGGATGTGGACGTCGCCGTCGAGCCTTCCGCGGTCTGCGACGATATCTCGCGCACCACTTGCATGTTTTTGGAAATGTTTCCCGATGCCGCGGCCTGCTGTCGGGCGCTCGCAGAAATGTTCTGCACCAGGCTCGCGATCTGATTCGAGACCTGCTCGATCTCTTCGAGTGCGGCGCCGGCGTTCTCGGCGAGCAATGCGCCGCCCACGACGTCCGTGGTGCTGCGTTCCATGGAGACCACTGCTTCGTTGGTATCCGTCTGGATGGTACGCACCAGAACTTCGATTTGCTTTGTGGCGTTCGCGGCGCGTTCCGCCAGCCGCTGCACTTCGTCCGCCACCACGGCAAAGCCGCGCCCCGCCTCCCCCGCCATGGATGCCTGAATCGAGGCATTCAGGGCAAGAATGTTGGTTTGCTCTGCAATGTCATTGATGAGTTCGACGATGTTGCCGATTTCCTGCGAGCTCTCGCCCAGACGCTTGATGCGCTTGCTGGTTTCCTGGATCGCTTCCCGGATCGCGTTCATGCCGTCGATGGTGCGGCGCACAGCGTCCCCGCCCTTGTGGGCGACGTCGACCGAATGGCGGGCCACATCCGAGCAGCGCTCCGCGTTGCCGGAAACTTCCTCGATGGACGCCGCCATGTCTTCCATCGATTCGCTGGCCGAGGAGATCTGCCGCGATTGGGCGCCGCTCGCCTTCGCCATGTGCGCCGCGGCCCCCTGCGTTTGCTTGGCGGCGCCGTCGAGCTGGATCGCGCTGTCATTGATGGTCGTCACCAGCTCGCGCAAGGCCTCGATCGCATAGTTGATCGAATCGGCGATAGCGCCCGTAATGTCCTCGGTCACCGTCGCCTGGACCGTCAAATCCCCGTCCGCCAGGCTGGACAGCTCGTCCAGCAACCGCATGATGGCTTCTTGGTTGCGCTCGTTCTCGCGCACGCGAAGCTCGGTGGTGCGCCGGGCGCCCACCGATTTCAGGAACACCCAGAAGAGCGCTCCCAACGATACGGCCGCCGCCGCCAGCAGTACCAATATCAGGGCTTTGTAGCTTCCACCCGTGTCCTTCTGGGCTGCGGATTCGCCCATGGCCGACGCGAGGCCTCCCGCCAATGCCGGCAGCGCGCGTGCCGCAACCTGCGCTTTCGACAACGATTCGGCGGCGCCGATCGCCTTGCGCACACTGAGGCCGAACTGCTGATTGCGCTGCACCACCGTCCTCAAGCGCTGCTCCGCGTCGTTGCCGGTCACCCGCGTCAGCGCCAGGCCGGATTCCTCGCCCGAGAGGCCGCGCATCACCTGATTCAGAAATTCCAGGCTGTCCGCCAGCCGCTGCGCCGTGGGCGCGGCGTCGCTCACGCCCGAACTCAAGCCGTTCAACTCCTGCTGCACGCGTTGCACGGTGAGCTCAAATCGCTCCAAGTAGCGGCTCATGCCCTCGAGCTTTTGCACTCCGACCGCACTGGCAAGGTCGCCCAGTTCCGAGAGCAGTTTCGGAGCAAGTTCCCGCGCCTCCTGATTCGCGGTTTGAATGGTCTCAACCGCTTTGCGGGCTTCACCGACCTTGGAAGCCGCGTCGGTCAGCTTGTTCCAGGACGCATCCGGGGTCTTGCCGTCCGTCAGCGCGCCGCGCAGTCCGTTTATGCGGGCGACGCTCTTGGCCAGAGCGTCGAATGCAGTCGCTTCCCCGCGCAGCGCGTTTTGCGCCTCGAAGGGCATGCGCTGGAGGATCAGCGATGCTTGGGCGGCGGGCGCCGCGGTGGGCGAAGCATCGTGCGCCAGGAGGGTCAGCACCGCGGCCCCGGCCAGGCACAGTACGATCACGGCCACCAGCGCCGGCAGCAAAGTGGATTTCGGAGTTGAATTGTCTCGCATGTTCATATCGTGATTCCGGCAGCGGTCAGCTCGCGGCCTGTAAAAAGCTCTGGCTCTCCACCAAACTCTTCAAACTGAGCACCGGCCACACCTCGCCGCCGCGCCGAAAGGCGCCCGCGAGATAGCTATCGCAGCGAATCACCGTCGGCGGCGGTTCCGAATTGAACTCCGGGTCCGCAAAACGGCGAAAGCCCAAGACCTCGTCGACAATGAGCCCGGCCGGAATCTCCCGGTGATTGGCCACGACGATGCGGGTATTGCGCCCCGGCGTCGTTGCTCCGCTGCCCAGAAATTGCCTGAGGTCCAGCATGGGCAGCAGCTGGCCGCGAATATTGGCCAACCCTTTGACCCAGTTCTTTGCGCCGGGAATTCGAGTTATCACAGGCGGATAGCCGAGAACCTCCCGGGTTTCCTCGCGCGCCACCAGAAATGTCTCCCCACCCATGCGGAACGCGACTCCAACCCACTCTAGACCCGCGGCCGCTTCCGGAGCGTTGCCTGCGGTTACGCTGCGGCTGCGCTTCTCCAGTTCCTTCAGCAGTTCGAACGGCCGGTCGCGCAGGCTCCGCAAGCTCAAATCGGTACCGGACGGCGTGCCGGTCATATTGCCAGCGCGGCCTGTGCCTTCTCGACCAGCGCCTGAGCCGACACCGGCTTGACCAGATAGTCGACCGCTCCCTGGCGCAGCCCCCATACCCGGTCGGTTTCCTGACCCTTGGTGGTCACCATGATGATCGGGATCAGACTGGTTTCGGGGTCATTGACGAGCATCCGCGTCGCCTGGTACCCGTTCACGCCCGGCATGACGATATCCATGAAGATCAGGTCGGGCTTCATGGCTTTCGCCTTCCGGACGCCCTCCTCGCCATTTTCAGCCGCTGCGGTCTTGAAACCGTGCTTCTCCAGCGCCTTTTGCATGACAAACACTTCGGTGGGCGAGTCGTCGACTATTAGAATCAGTGCCATTCGCGGATTCTCCGTCATTTTCCGACGTGCGCTTCGATAGCGCCGAGCAGCTCATCTTTGGTGAAGGGTTTGGTCAGATAATGCTCGGAACCCACGATGCGGCCCCGTGCACGGTCGAACAGACCATCCTTGCTGGACAACATGATGACCGGGATCTGCCTGAAGACCTTGTTGTGCTTGATGAGCGAACAGGTCTGGTAGCCGTCGAGACGCGGCATCATGATGTCCACGAAAACGATATCGGGTTGGTGGTCGGCGATCTTCGACAGCGCGTCGAACCCGTCGACCGCCGTAAAGACCTCGCAGCCTTCCTTGGTGAGCAGCGTTTCAGCGGTTCGCCGGATCGTTTTGCTGTCGTCGATCACCAGGACCTTCAATCCCGTGAGTTTCGGCTTGCCGTATGTAATCGTGCTCTCCATGAAACTGCCTTCGGGGCGTTTAGGCTACGCATTCGTAGGTGCTGGAATCTTGTGGCTTTTTAACATATCCGGGGCTCGCAAGCCACGGTACGGGGTCGACATTTGGAGGCAATAGAGTGTAAACATCGGTGGCGTGGTTCACAGTTTTTCCAAGAGGGCGGATGCAACCGTCGCATACGCTAGACTGCAGCGTCCCAACCAATCCTTGAGCCGTCCAAAGGACCGAGCATGCCTCTTCGCGTTCGTCTTGTCGTGGTCATGGATCCCATCGAAGCCATCAAGCCGGCGAAGGACAGCACGCTTGCGATCTTGCTGGCGGCGCAACGCCACGGCTGGGAACTGTTCTACGCCGAACAGAAAGACCTCTACCTGCGCGACGGCGTCGCCTTCGGCCGCCTCGCACCGCTCAAGGTCATTGACGATCCGAAGGTTTGGTTCACGCGCGGCGAGGCGGCGCCCGGCAGACTGGGCGACTATGACGTGATCTTGATGCGGAAGGATCCACCGTTCGATACCGAGTACATTTACAGCACCTACATATTGGATCGCGCCCAAATCCAGGGCGCGCTGGTGTTCAATCGGCCTCAGGGCCTGCGCGACATGAATGAAAAGGTGTACACGGCGTGGTTTCCGGAATGCTGCGCCCCGACTTTGATATCGCGCGATATGCACGACATGAGCGAGTTCCTGCGCGAACACGGCAAGGCGGTCTGCAAGCCGCTGGACGGCATGGGGGGCCGCTCGATCTTCGTGCTCGAACAGGGCGACAAGAACCGCAACGTGGTGTTCGAGACATTGACGAACTACGGCACGCGCTATGCCATCGTACAGCGATACCTCCCCGAGATCGTAACGGCCGGAGACTGCCGCGTGATACTGGTCGATGGCGAGCCCGTGCCCTTTGCCCTGCAGCGAATGCCCGATGCGGACGACCACCGCGGAAATCTCGCGGCGGGGGCCCGGGCCGAGAGCCGTCCGCTCAACGACCGCGACCGGTGGCTGTGTTCCGTCATCGGGCCTAAACTCAAGGCCGCCGGGATGATCTTCGTCGGTCTGGATGTGATCGGCGATTTCGTCACCGAGATCAACGTGACCAGCCCCACAGGCATCCGCGAACTTGACAGGAAGCATGGTGTCGACGTCGGCGGAATGCTGGTGAGCGCCATCTCTAGGAGCCTGGAAGCTGCGTGAATAGCGAACTGTTTCAAGTCGGCCTGCCGCCCGCCAACGATCGCATGTTGACCACGTGCTTCCTGGCAGCGCTGATTCATGGAATCGTGATCCTGGGCGTGACCTTCAGTGCGGCGAAGGGCGACGAGGGCGGTCCGGACTCGCCGGCGCTCGAGGTGGTTCTCGTCAACGATCAGGCCCCGCTGGCCGACAAGAATCCGAACGCCCGGTACATCGCTCAGCGCACCCAGCTCGGGACCGGCAATTCGCTGAAGGGCCAACGGACTCTGATACCGAAATCGTCCCAGGTACCGGTCGACCGTCTCGGAATCCCGGGCGGCGAGGGCCTCGCCGCCGCGCGCAACGGCGAGACCGCGGGCGACGACGAGTTGGTGGCGACCCATGCACCGGCATTGAAGATTCTGTATTTTGCGGCAGCCACGGCCGCCAAAGAAGCGTCCCAAATGCCGGAATTGCTGGAGAAGAGGCCGGACCTCGCGATGACGCCGAACGATGAAGGGATCGAACTGCGCCTGCGCGGCGAGTCGAAGCAGCAGCTTTGGATCGCGGCGGACACCCGGGAATCCGACGTTGCCGTTTACTTGGACATCTGGCGGCGCAAGATCGAGCGCGTCGGTACCATCAATTTCCCCGATGTGGCGCGACGCAGGCTGCTCTCGGGCACCCCGGTTATCGAAGTAACCATCGGTTCCGACGGCAAGCTGCTCAATACCGTGGTCCGGCGCAGCAGCGGTCACGCCGAAATCGACGAGGCGGCCATGCGCATCTTGAAGCTGGCTTCGCCGTACGATCCGTTTCCTGCCGCCATGAACGCGAAGCACGACGAAATTCGCATCGCATACGAATGGCAATTTCTCGGCGGCGAAGCCCACGGCTCCAGCGTATATTACGCCGAACCGAGCACCCCCGGTGCCAGGCCCTAGGAGAGCTCCTAGATCCAACCCTCAACGTTCGCGGGCGGCCACCATATGAGCGACTCGGGTTATCTGACGAACCAACTGCTGATTGCCATGCCGGCGATGGGCGATCCGAACTTCTCCCAGACCGTTGCCCTCATCTGCGACCACAGCGCCCAGGGCGCGCTCGGGCTCATCCTCAACAAACCGTTGCCCATGCGCATGGGTGAGATTTTCGAACAGCTCGAAATCGAGATCGAGATCGAGGAAGGACCCCTGATCGAACGCCAGGTCTTGCGCGGCGGCCCGATGCAGACCGATCGCGGCTTCGTCGTTCATCGGGCCGGCGGCGAATGGGACTCGACGTTGAAAGTCTCCGACTCCATCCACGTCACCACATCGCGGGACATCCTGGCCGCCATGGCTCGCGGCAAGGGCCCCGGGGAGGCCGTCGTCGCACTGGGCTATGCGGGCTGGGATGGCGGGCAGCTGGAGGATGAGATCCGTGCGAACGCATGGCTCTCCGCACCGGTGGAGGCCGGCATCATCTTCGATCTGCCGTTCGAATCTCGTTGGCATGCCGCCGCGCGGCTGTTGGGCGTCGAACTGTCCCGCATCAGCTCGATCAGCGGCAATGCATAGGAGACAGGCTCGTGCACAGACTCCTGTTGGACAGGCTTCCCCGCCCGCTCCTGGCGAGGCTCCTGGACCAATTGCACTTCCGACGGCTGCGCCGGACGGCGCCGGCCGCCGCGTTCCACAGCTCGTCCTGGCGTTCGATTTCGGACGCCGCCGCATCGGCGTCGCGTGCGGCGACACCCTGAGCCGCAGCGCGAGTCCCCTGGCCGCGGTCGCCAGCACCGCCGCCGGACCGTCGTGGAGTGCCGTGGATTCGCTGATGCGCGATTGGCGGCCGGATCTCATCGTGGTCGGGCTGCCGTACAATGCCGATGGTTCCGAGAGCGGGATGAGCGCGCAAGCCAGGGACTTCTCCGACGAACTTGCCCGTCGCTATGCTTTGCCCGTGCGACTGGTCGACGAACGCTACTCGTCGCTCGAGGCGGGATCCCGGCTCAAGGCTGAGCGGGAATCCGGAGCCCGCAAACGACGGGTGACCAAAACGGACGTGGATGCCGCCGCGGCATGCGTCATCTTGGAACGCTGGTTTGCCGATTCAACATGAGGCGGGGCTGTTAGCCTGATGCGTGCACAACAAGACAACGCAGGGGGACTGCGCCACCTCGTCACTCTCGAGGGGCTGACCCGCGACGTACTGACCGCGATCCTCGACCGGGCCGAAAGCTACCGGCGCCTTCCCGGGCAGCCCGCCTACGAGGGCCGTGAACTTGCCGGCGTCACGGTCGCCAACCTCTTTTTCGAACCGAGCACGCGCACACGAGCCTCCTTCGATCTCGCCAGCCGGCGGCTCGGAGCGCACGTACTCAATCTCGATCAGCATTTGAGTTCGCGGGCCAAGGGCGAAACCATGTTGGACACGATTTACACGCTCGAGGCCATGAACACGGACGTGTTCGTCATTCGCGACTCCGAGGCGGGAATGCCGGAGTTCCTGATCGATCATGTGGCTCCGCATGTTTCGGTGGTGAGCGCGGGAGAAGCGCACATGTCGCATCCCACGCAGGGGTTGCTCGACGCGCTGACCATACGCACGCACAAACGGCGTTTCGCCGGACTCAAAATCGCGATCGTCGGCGACATCAAGCACTCCCGGGTGGCACGCTCTTCGGCGCAGGCCTTCATGACTTTGGGAACAAGCGACCTACGTCTCGTGGCGCCCGAAGCGCTGTTGCCGGAGGAAGCCGAATTTCGCGGCGCCCAACGCTTCACACGCATCGAGGACGGGATCGCCGGGGCGGACGTCGTGATCATGCTGCGAATTCAGAAGGAGAGGATGGCGCAGAGCGCGTCTCTCGACGATGCAGCCTACTTTCGCGATTTCGGATTGGATGCGAAGCGCCTGAAACTTGCCTCGCCCAGCGTGCTCGTCATGCATCCGGGCCCCATGAATCGGGGCGTCGAAATCTCCTCGGAAGTCGCCGACGGTCCGCGCTCCGTGATCCGGGAACAGGTCAACAACGGCGTTGCCGTGCGCATGGCGGTGCTGGCATCCATCGCCGTCACGCTGACGCGGCATCGCAAACCGCTGTAATGAATGCGTTCGACGTCGATATCCTGCGATTCCTCAATCAGTTTGCCCATCATTCGCGAGTTGTCGACGGCGCCGTGTCGGCGCTCGCGCGCCATGCCGCTCACGGCACCCGCCATGCGCTGGCTGGACCGGCACCCGGCTTCCTTCTACACCTGCTTCTTCCTGTTCAGCATGGGATTGGCGTCCCTCTTCGATCCCGTGCGCGAACTCGCCAGTTCCTTATTGGCCCTCTAGGTCTTGCTCCATGAGCGCCTGGCCCATTTGAATGCGCCGCCCCTCGGCGATTTCCGCGCATAAATCCATGCCGGGCGGCGCGAAGACGATGATGGTCGACCCATGCTCGAACCAGCCCATTTCCTCGCCCCTGGAGAGCCCGACATCGCAGGGTATGAGATTGGGTCCGCGGTATCGGAGGTGCAACCGCACATCGAGGAACTTGAGGCGGATGCTGGCGACCAGGATGGCGGCGACCGGCACCAGGGTCAGCAGCGCGCCCGACGGCAGCCTGCAGCGAATGACGGCGCGTTCGTTCTTGCAAAACAGCCTCTCGACCCGTTTGAGCGCGACGGGATTGACGTTCCAGGTGTCTCCGGAAATGTAGTTCACTTGCTCGACGCGGCAATCGTGGGGCGCGTGGAAGCGGTGGTACATGCTGGAAGTCAGCCGCAGGGTCGCGTAACGGCCGTTCCGGTAGTAGCGCACGAGCTCCGGGTCGCCCAATAGGTCGATCAACGGGTAGGGGAAACCCTTGGCCTGCACCACGCTGCCCTCGGTCACCGGCCCGCAGGCACCCACCAAACCATCGCAAGGGCTCACCAGGACCGACCGATTCAGATCGATCGGCCTCGCACCATCCTGCAGCTCGCGCGTGAAGCAGTCCCGCAGGCTGTCGAACCGGCTTTTCTTGGCATCGCTCAAATCGAGATCGGAAAACAGACGCCATAACGCGATGCAGGCGGAGCTTACCCAAGGATGCTCGATGCGGCTCAACCAGCCGACGAACAAGGTCAGCCAGCGCCGCGGAATGCGATTGGTCAGCAGGAAGTTCAAGTCCTCCTGCTGGACGACACGGTCTATCCAGGAGCGCGTCGTCATCGTAGTGTCATTCGCCTGCAATACAGTGCCGCGCGAGGAATTCCGTGACCTACCCGATACTCTATTACGCCGCAGGCGCGTGCGCCTTGGCCGTTCTGTACCCCAAGCTCCGGGCGCGGCTGCGACTGTCGCGCGCGAAGCATCGGTCCCTGGCCGGACACTCGCGCATGGCGCGCCGCTTCGCGTCGGTGGTGCCGTACTACGAATACGACGCTGAGCGCTTCTTCCGCGCCGACGCGGCTCCGGACAATGTGGCCGCGGCGCGTCGTGCGGGATTCATGCGCCTCGCGGCCGTCTTTGCCGAGCGATTCCGGGAGACGGCGGAACTCACGGACGGCATCCTCGACGCCGTCTCCGATCTGCAATTCACCTCGCGCTATCGGGTGCCCTTTCAATTCAGCCGCTTCGTCCGGGAGCACTTCAAAGCGGGCGTGTTCCTGCAGTCCTCCTCGGGGGTGACGGTCACCGACATGGACGGCAATCGGTTCTACGATCTGACCGGTTCGTACGGCGTGAACCTGTTCGGCTACGATTTCTACAAGGAATGCATCGCGCGCGGCAGCGAGCGCGTCCTCGACCTGGGGCCGGTCTTGGGCGCCTACCACCCGATAACCGCCTACAATATCCGTCGACTTCTCGAGATATCCGGACTCGATGAGATTTCGTTCCACATGTCCGGCACGGAAGCCGTGATGCAAGCGGTCCGTCTGGCTCGCTATCACACCGGCCGCAGCCATCTCGTTCGTTTTTGCGGCGCATACCACGGGTGGTGGGGCGACGTTCAGCCGGGCGTGGGGAACCCGATTGCCCCGGGAGAAACCTACACGCTGCAGGAGATGGACGACGCCACCATCAAGGTGCTCCGCACGCGGCGCGACATCGCCTGCGTGCTGGTCAACCCGCTGCAGGCGCTCCATCCGAACAGCAGTGCGCCCGGCGACTCCACGCTGGTCGACAGCGGACGCCGCGCCGACTTCGACCGCGCCGCCTACTCCGCGTGGCTCGGCAAACTGCGCGAGGTGTGCAGCGCACGCGGTATCGTGCTGATATTCGACGAGGTGTTCGTGGGGTTCAGACTCAGCGTGGGAGGAGCGCAGGAGTACTTCGGCGTGAAGGCCGACATGGTGACCTACGGCAAGAGCGTGGCCGGTGGATTGCCGGTCGGCGTGCTGTGCGGACGCCGCCAATTCATGCGCCGTTTCAGGGACGATCGGCCAGCCGACATCTGCTTTGCCCGAGGCACATTCAATTCTCACCCCTATGTGATGGGGGCGATGTCCGAGTTCCTGAAGCATATCGAGAGCGAGCCGGTCCGGAGGCTGTACCGCGATCTCGATACGGTCTGGAACTTGCGCGCGCAAACGCTCAACGAGCGGCTGCAGTCCGCGGGGCTGCCGGTGCGGGTCGCGAACTTGTCGTCGATCTGGACGATCTGCTACCAGCAGCCGTCGCGTTACAACTGGAT
>Ga0179592_10000038_pt1 | contig 59505 bp, 47 predicted proteins | sample CZODoug2_1_08_16_FD_148623 | JGI IMG/M metagenome (GOLD analysis project Ga0179592, IMG submission 148623) | Vadose zone soil fungal communities from Angelo Coast Range Reserve, California, USA - CZODoug2_1_08_16fungal (Illumina Assembly) | ecosystem: Environmental > Terrestrial > Soil > Vadose...
GCAGCGATGAACACCCATTTCTCCCACATCTCGTGAAGGATGTCGGGGCTCAAGTGTGCCTCGAAACCGGAAACAAGCAGGGTGTTGGCAACATCGTCGATATTGCCCTTCGGGCCGAGACCGCGGGGGCCAAACGCCAGGGCGTTGAACGTGCCCAATTGATGAATGCGTCCCTCGGCATCCAATGTCGAAGAAATCCGCGCCAGGCCGCCGAGGACTCGCTGCGCGCCGAACCGCGCATCCAGGACGTCAAGGTGCCGCAAGCCATTGAGCAGCGGCAGAACCCGCGAACTCGGGCCCACGCCCGCGGCGAAATCGTCGATCGATGCTTCCAGATCGTAGGATTTGCTGCTGAGAATGACGAGGTCGTAAAAGTCCGCGAGGGTTGCGGCACTCGTCAACGCCGGGGTCGGCAGATTCAGGTCGCCGAGCGGGCTCGTCACCACCAAACCGCCGCGGCACAACTGCTCCGCCCTGCGCTCTCTGACGAGAAAAGTGACATCCCGCCCAGCCGCAATGAGCCGGGCGCCAAAATAGCCGCCAATGGCGCCCGCACCGACGATCAGAATTCTCACGCTCGACTCTCGATCACTCTTTTTTTATTTCGTGCCCGCCGAACTGGTTGCGCATGGCCGCCAGGAGCTTGTCGGAAAACGAATCATTGTCGCGTGAGCGCAGCCGCTCGAGCAGCGACAGCGTAATGACCGGTGCGGACACACCCAGTTCGATCGCGTCGGCGACGGTCCAACGGCCCTCTCCGGAATCGGCGACATAGGGAGCGATGCCCTTGAGCGTGGGGTTTTTTTCCAATGCATTGGCGGTGAGGTCCAACAGCCACGAGCGCACCACGCTGCCGTAGCGCCAGATCTCCGCTATCTGATGCAGATCGAGCTTGAACTCGCTCTTGTGCTGCAGGATCGAGAAACCCTCGGCATAGGCTTGCATCAAGCCATACTCGATGCCGTTATGGACCATCTTGGTGTAGTGACCCGAGCCCACAGGCCCGACCCGGCCCCAGCCCTGGTCCTTGGCCGGCGCAAGGGTTTCGAATATCGGGCGCAGCCGTTCCACCACCGCTTCGTCGCCGCCGATCATCAGGCTGTATCCTTCGGCCAAACCCCAGATCCCGCCGCTGGTGCCGGAATCGACATACTGGATCTTGCGCTGCGCCGTCATCGCTGCGCGCCGCTGGGTATCCCGGTAGTTGGAATTGCCGCCGTCGATGATGGTATCGCCGGCGGCCAGCAGCGGCATGAGATTGGCAATGGTGCCATCGGTGATCTCCCCGGCCGGCACCATCAGCCACACGGCGCGCGGCGCCTTGAGTTTCGCAACCATCTGCTCGAGCGAGGCCGCAGTCTCCGCGCCGCTCTTTTCCAGCAATGCGCGTGCCGTATCCGCCGGATCGTAGCCCACAACCCTGTGCCCGCCGCGCATCAATCGCTGCGCCATGTTGGCACCCATGCGGCCCAAACCTATCATTGCGATTTCCATATTTCTCAACCGTGATCGCGCGAGCGCGTTGGCCTCGAGTATATCGCGGATTAGGAGCGCTTGAGGATTGTCATCACCGCCGGACTGCCGACCGCTTCGAACCGGCCGGTGAAGGTCAGCGCGCCGGTCGCCGCATTCAAATGGAACGAGGTGATTGAATCGCCGCGTTGATTGCAGGAGTAGAGAAATGCCCCGCTGGGATCGATGCATATACTGCGCGGAGAATCGGCGTGCACCCAGGTTTCCGAAATACTGCGCAACTGACCGTCATCATTCACCGCGAATACCGTCACGGCGTTGTGCAGGCGATTCGCGGCGTAGAGAAATCGGCCGTCGGCGGTCATCACGATTTCCGAGGACAGATTGCTGCCGCCGAACTTCGGCGGCAAGCTGGATACCACCTGCTTGAGCTTCAATCCGCCGCGCGCGGCGTCATAGTCGTAAACAGCCACTCTGGCGTCGTGCTCATGGAAGTTGTAAAACACGCGTCCATTGGGATGGAAAAGAAAATGCCGCGGCGCCGAACCCGGCGGCGCCGAAATCACCGGCACATCCGCAGGCAGCAACCGCCCCGCTGCGGCGTCAAAGCGCCAGACCAGCGTCAGATCGAGTCCCGCGTCGTTGGCAATCACGAATTGCCCGCTCGGATCGGACGCAACCATGTGCAGATGAGGGCCGTCGTGGTCGCTGACGGCAAACTGTCCGGGTGGGTCAACGGCGGCGCGCACATGATGCCGCGGACCCACGCTGGGCCTCACGTCCGTCGCCTCGCCCAGCGCACCGTCGGCGCCCACGGGAAACACCGCCACACTGCCGCCGCCATAGTTGGCGACGAACACGAACTTTCCCGAAGGATGCACGCTGGCATGCGCAGGCGTGGTTCCGCGGGAACCCACCGCGCCCAATCGCTTCAGGCGCAAACTATCGCTGTCGATGGCGTACGAGACCACGGCGCCGTCGTGCGTGCCTTGGAAATTGTCGATCTCGCTGACCGCGTACAGCCGATCTTTCGCCGGATTGACCACCAGCCACGTTGGATTTCGAATATCGTCGATGACCTGCAACTGGGTAAGTGCGGCGGTGAGGGGGTCGATGCGAAATAGATAAATGCCGCCGCCATTCGGCGTGTAGGTGCCGACATACGCATAGTTGAATGGTGCCGGGCCGGGCGCGGACTGAAGCGCCGCGCGCAAAGGCCGCGGCAACATCGCCGGCACGGCCAGCAGCGAAGCGGCCCGAAGTATGCCGCGCCGGGTTATTCTAGATTTCAACGAACCCTACCCCGCGCGCCTTGACCATCGAATGTTCAGTTGTTCAAGACGAGCGTTATGCTCGAAGCGGAAAATGCAAACGTCGACACCGCGTACTGACCGACGGCGGTCATGCCGGTCGCCAGGGTGGCGCCGGTCAGCTCCGACCGCAACCGTGTGATGAATGCATCATAGGTATTAAAGCTCTCGATGGTGAAAGAGGCAGCATGACCGATCGAAAACAGCGTGGCTGAGCCCGTGGTGCCGGGCGCGATCATTGGGTCTGATGACAACCCGGCAAGGTCGATGATCTGCGAACCGACATGAATCTGATGCCGCGGGCCGATGCCGGTGTTGTGTACGTCGAGAGTAATGGCCGAACTATCGAAATTCGTAAAGGGCGCCGCTGTCCCGCCGCTCCAGTCGACCACGAGTTCGGCTTGAATCGTCGTCGGATCGAGCAGAGTCGAGGCCGTAAAATTCGGCGGCGGAGTCGCGAATGCGCTGGGAAAACCAGTTGCCACAACCGGCGCCGTCACGACCGCATTGGTCAGGTCCAGCGCGCCTGTCGCCACGGCATATTGATTCGCGGCCGCGCCGCTGCCGACGAAGTCAAACGCCTGGATCGCGCGGCCGCCGAGGTTGGTCAAATTGACCGTCAAGGCTCCGGAGCCCTGCGCGGTTACGAGGCCTGAGGCCGTGGTGAGATCGATGCGCACGCGACCGGCGCTGGCATCGATGAGAGTTCCGCCGGCGCTGGTATTGCCAACCGTGCCGAGCGCCTCTATCGAGGACCCCACCGAAATTTGCTGCGGGCTGATGAACTCCGCGACACCTTGTCCAAAAAACGTGACCAGCGTATTGGCGCCGACATTGACGATGGTCGTTCCCGGAACAAACGTATTGGTGCCGTCAGTCCGGATGAGCGTTGCGTCCTCGATGCCCAGCGAGTTGCCGCTGCGCGCCGAAACGATTCCCGATACTCGATCCAGATCCAGTCCCTGAACGCTGCCGTTCACCAACACCTGCGATGCGGCAAACGATACGCTGGATGTGGTCGCGCTCGGCAGAGTCGCTGCACTGGCGGGGGTGGTCGCCGGGGTCGCGGACGCATTGGATGACGTCAGCGTACCGAAGGCCGACGTCAACGTTTTCGTCGGCAAGGCACCGAGCTGCACCAGGCCGGCGCTACCCGTCGATACAAAGCCGTTGATCTCGTAGGTGGTCGCATTGCTCGGCGTGATCGAGAGCTGTCCCAGCCCGGCGACGCTGTTGTCAAATGGCGTCACACCGGTCGCGAAAAAGCTACCCCTCGCGCCCAAGAGCGGACCGCGGATGCGAACCTGCTTGGTGTCTATCGGGAGCATGCTTGCCGCCACCATCGGCGTAATCGTCACGGTCTTCGCGCTCAAGTTGACGACATTTGACGCGGCCAGGTTGAAATCCAACGCCATCAGACCCACCTGCTTCGGAGCGCTCAGCAAAGGATCGCTCGGATCCAGCTTGGCCTGCACGGAAACCACTCCCAAGTCTTTGCCGTTCGCGCCTACCGGTCTGAGTGCCACGCCATCGAGACTTCCATCGTCATAGATGATCACGGCCGTGCTGTAGTCGAGCGTGATCAAGGCATCGGTATATGTGCCTTTTGCCAGCGCCGGCGCACCCACTACTTCTGAAAGATCGAGCAGCTTTGTAAAATCTACCATGGTCTCGGTCGGCAGAACCGTGGCGCCCGTTTTGCCGCCGGACGTTTGCAGCCGAATGGCCGCCAGCCCGACCCGGTAAGCGACAAAATTGTCCGGCGAGGGTGTCGCGGTCAGGGTTACCACCGCGCTGCCGCCGCACGCCGCAATTGCCAGCAGCACCGAAATCAACGGCACCGCGAACAGCCTCGAAATTAAGCGTCGCATAGCCGCTATTGTTGTGCGATTTTAGGCTTCGTGAGAAGCACAAAACACGAAAAGATCTGTGAAGTCCCCTTAATGCGCCGCGGCCCGTCGCAGACCGGCGACAGCGAGCATCGGCTTACAGTGCGCGTGAGATCAATTCCTTCATGATTTCGTTCGTGCCGCCGTAGATGCGCTGCACGCGCGAATCGGCGAACAGGCGGCACACCAGGTATTCATTCATGTAACCGTAGCCTCCGTGCAATTGCACGCACTCATCGAGCACTTCCTGCTGCGTGTCCGTAACCCAATACTTGGCCATCGAGGCGGTAACCGTATCGAGAGTTCCGGCGACGACTTTGCCGATGATGTCGTCGACGAACAGGCGCGCGATGTGGGTCTTGGTCGCGAGTTCCGCCAGCTTGAACTTCGTATTCTGAAATTCAGCGATGGCTTTGCCGAAGGCCTTGCGATCCTTGACGTAACGAATGGTCTCGGCGAGCCCGCCTTCCATCGCGGCCACGCCGGCCACCGCAATGAGCGCGCGCTCATAGGGCAAATCACCCATGAGTTGGTAAAACCCCTGGCCCTCGGCCCCGCCCAGGAGATTGGCGGCGGAAACGCGCACGTCTTCAAAAAATAGCTCGGACGTGTCCTGCGACTTCATACCCATCTTGTCGAGAATTCGGCCCACTCGGAAACCGTTCAGGTTTTCAGTTTCCACCATGATGATCGATGTGCCCTTGGCGCCCGCGCCGGGCTGAGTCTTCACCACCAACGCAATCAATCCGGCGAGAAAGCCGTTGGTGATGAAAATCTTTGAGCCATTGATGAGGTAGCTGTCACCGTCGCGCACCGCGCGCGTCCGCAGCCCCTGCAAATCGGATCCGGCAGCGGGCTCCGACATGCCAATGGCCCCGATCAGTTCGCCGCTCGCCATGCGCGGCAGGAAACGGCGTTTCTGTTCCTCGGTGCCGTGATTCTCCAAGTAGTGTGCGCAAATGCTGTGCACGCCCTGACCGAACCCGGAAATACCCCGCCTCGAGGTCTCTTCGTAGAGGACCGCTTCATGTCGAAAATCTCCGCCGACGCCGCCGTAGTCGGCGGATATGTCGGTACACAGCAGCCCCATCTCGCCGGCTTTGCGCCAAATGTCCTTGCCGACGTGCTGCTGCTTTCGCCACTGCTCATCGTTCGGCACCATTTCGGCTTCGACAAAGCGCGCGACCGCGTCGCGAAAGATCGAGAGTTCCTCGTCCATCCAGGGCGAGACGTACGCGGTGTTCATCAAGCAACGGGCTTGGTGGGCACGGGTTCGACAGGCACGTCGGGAACGGTGGAGCGGCGTACCTGCTTGGCGTCTTGCCGGGCTTTTCTGGCAGCTTCCTTCTGTTTTTTAACGTGGCGGTAGTTCGGCTTGGCCAAATGAATCTCCTCAATTTATTCGCTGATTTTAATCTTACGGAAGCCCGCCCTGAAGCAAAGAACCGCCAAACACGACCATTCTTCTAATAAAATCAATCGATTACGTCTGTAGCCGGCTTCCACGTGCAATTGTCACGATCACCACTATACTTTGGTGTGGCCGAACAAAAACAAAAGTCCTGGCTGGCTTCCGCAAATTTTGGGCTGGCGATTCTTGCCTTCATCAACTTGTTCAGCTACCTGGATCGCTATGTCGTCTCCGGGGTGCTCGAAAGCCTGAAACATTCCGACCTCGGACTTTCCGACACCAATCTGGGGTCGCTGATGTCCGGCTTTCTGGTCGTGTACACGCTTCTGGCCCCGGTGTTCGGCGCGCTGGGCGATCGCCGCTCGCGGCCCCGGTTGATCGCTCTGGGCGTCGCTTGCTGGAGTTTCGCGACCGCCCTGTCCGGATTCGCCATCAACTATTTGACGCTGTTTGCCGCACGCGCGGCCGTGGGCGTGGGCGAAGCAGCGTATGTCACCATCGCGCCGAGCCTGCTGTCCGATTATTTTCCGGTTCGTCAACGTGGCCGCGTCATGGCAATTTTCTTTTGCGCGATACCGGTGGGGTCGGCTTTGGGCTACGTGGTAGGCGGGTTGGTCGACAAGCATTATGGTTGGCGCGCAGCGTTCTTTGTTGCCGGTACCCCGGGATTGCTGCTGGCGGCATTGTGCTTGTTGCTGCGCGACCCTCCCCGCGGCATCCAGGACCGCGCCGAGAATCACGGCGCGGCCGCGCCGAGCACTCCGCGATCCAGCATCAGCCGTGAGGCCTGGCTGACTTATGGGCGACTGCTGCGCAACAAGCCCTATGCGCTTACCGTGCTGGGATACGCTGCCTATACGTTTGCCATCGGCGGACTGGCCTACTGGATGCCGGCATTTCTCGAGCGCGCGCGCGGCATCCCGCGCAGCGAAGCCACCGTCAGTTTCGGCACCATCGTCGTCATTACCGGATTCGTCGGCACTTTTGTCGGCGGCTGGATGGGCGACTACTTCGCCAAGAACTCGCGGCAGGCTTATTTGTGGTTATCAGCCATCGCGACGCTGATCGCGGCGCCGTTCGTGTGGCTGGCGCTCACGACGAATTCGCATTCGCTTTACGTGACCTATATGGTGACGGCGCAACTCTGCCTGTTTTTGTCCACCGGTCCGATCAATGCGGCCATCATCAATCTCGTCATTGCCAGCGAGCGCGCCACCGCCATTGCCTTGAGCGTCTTCGCCATTCATCTGCTCGGCGACGCGCTATCGCCCTTGATCGTCGGCGCATTGTCGGATGCATTCTCGCTGCAGCAGGCCATTACGATCCTGCCGGTCGCGGTGCTGGTCGGCGGATTTGTGTGGATTTGGGCAGCCCGCGCGCAGGCGGCCTCGAAGCCCGTGGGCTGATCCGCGGCCCTTCGGGGAATGATTGCGCGGCTCGCTCTTGTTGCGTGCAGCAGCCGCCAGCGACACGGCAAAAATCAGGAGCCCGGCAAGCGCCAGCAGTGCGCCCACCCATCCGGTGGAGGCCCATCCCAAGCCACCGGCAATCGCGATGCCGCCCAACCACGCGCCGAGCGCGTTGGCGATGTTGAACGCGGAATGATTCAGCGCCGCCGCGAGCGTTTGCGCATCCTGGGCGACATCCATGAGCCGGATCTGCAGCGCCGGGACGATGGCGACACCGGTGCCGACCAACAGTACGACAATCGTTATCAGCCGCGCGTGGCCGGCAGTGATGCTGAACAATCCCAGAACCGCGGCATTCCAAATCAAAAGACCACCGATGGTGCGCGTCAACGCGCGATCCGCCAGCCACGCTCCGAGCAGATTGCCCAGGATCATGCCGACACCGAATACCGCGAGCACGTATGGTACGTACCGAAGCGGCAGTCCCGACACCTGGGTCAGCGTCGGCGTGATGTAGCTGTACACACAGAACAGCCCGCCGAAACCCACCGACCCTACACCGAGGGTCAGCCAGACTTGACCGCGGCCCAATGCGTTGAGCTCGCGCATGGGACTCGCTCCGGCCACGGGAGGAACGCGCGGCACGAAGCGATGGATCAACACTACCGCCGCAAGGCCTATCGCCGCGACCAGCACATAGGCAGCCCGCCAGCTGTGCGATTGTCCGATCCAGGTTGCCACTGGCACGCCCGCCAAAGTCGCCCCTGTCAGACCCAACATCATCCGACCGACCGCGCGAGCCCGCTCGCTCACCGGAACCAGGGACGCGGAAACAAGGGATGCCACGCCAAAATAGGCGCCGTGCGGGAGACCCGCCAGGAAGCGAACCACCATCAGCGAAATATATGAGGGCGACAGAGCGCTTGCGACGTTGCCCACGACAAAGAATGCCATCAACACCAGCAGCAACCGATGACGCGGCCAACGCGCGGCGCTTACGGCGATGAGCGGTGCGCCGACCACGACACCCAGCGCATACGCACTGATGACATGTCCCGCAGTGGGTATGGAAATCCTGAAATTTTCGGCGACATGCGGCAGCAATCCCATCATGACGAACTCGCCCGTACCGATGCCGAAGCCGCCAAGGGCCAGAGCCAGCACCGCCCATCCGATTCGACCGCGCTCCGTCGGCAGGCGCTTCACGGCCGTGATTTCCGCACTTCGGTGCCGTAGTACGCCAGCGCGGCGACGACGAACAGCGCACCGAGGCCACCGACAGCGGTCCAGCCTCGCAACGCGTAAACAGCCGGCGCTGATCCAGAGCCGGTAGCGCCGCCCAGGAAGGCGAAAGCCACGAACAGCCCGTTGAGCCGGCCGCGCAGGGCCGGGGCGAGCGTGTAGATGCTGCGAAGGCTCAGGACCTGGCACATCTGCACGGCCGCGTCCAAAAGCAACGCGGCGAGAACGAGGAGCGCCAGAGAGTGCAAACGCCCTCCTGCAATGGCAAGGACGAAAGCAGCGACGGCCGCCACCAACGCAGCGCCGGTCGCGGGCCGCGTCAGTCCGCGATCAGCGAGTCGCCCGGCAATCGGTGCGGCAAGCGCTCCGGCGGCGCCCGCCAACGTGAACAATGCGATGTCGCGCTGACTGAAGCCAAATTCATGAGCCAGGAACAATGGTGTCCCGATCCAGAAGACGTTGAACCCCGCGAACATCATTGCCTGGTAGAAAGCGCGGCGCCTCAGGATCGGGCTGCTTGCGACGATGGACGGCAGCGAGCGAAGAATCTGCGGGTACGCGAGCTTCGCGCTCGGCCGACGCCGCGGCAGGGCCCGCAGAAGCAGCAGGATGAGGGTCAGCATCATTCCGGCGGAAATGTAGAACACCGCGCGCCACCCGAGGGTCGAGGCGACATAGCTCGAGAACGGGCGCGCCAACATGACTCCACCGAGCAGTCCGGACATGACATTCCCGACTACTTTGCCGCGCGAAGCTTCCGGAGCGAGGTGCGAGGCGAATGGCACGAGGATCTGCGTGGCGGCCGCGAACACACCGACCACAAATGATGAGGCCATGAAAGTCGCCGCCGAGTCGGACACTGCAATTCCGAGCAGCCCGAGAACTACGGCGCAGAGCGCCCAAATCACGAGGCGGCGATTCTCGAGCACGTCGCTCAACGGGACCAGCAACAAAAGCCCCGCCCCGTAACCCAGTTGCGTGAGCGTAACGATGAGGCCGGCAAGCCCGGCATGCAGCCCCAGGGCGGGTCCAATCAGCCCAATGAGAGGTTGAGTGTAGAAAATATTGGCGACGGTGAGACCGCACGCGGCTGCGAAGATTACGACCTGCACGGCACTGATGCCGCTGTGCGGCACCTCGTCGTCCCGGGTGGGATCCAGTGCCGGCCAAGCCTTGACTTCAGGAACTGTGCTCATCGATGCGCGCCGCTCGCTTTGAAAACAGCGCACTCGCGCCGACTGCTTCATGGCTCGTAGATTGCGCGGCAGGCGTTGCGATGCGGTTTCAGCGAGGCGCCGCGGACATTACATTTGAAACACGAGCGCACCCATCGGAAATCGAGCCGCAGCCCCGGGCAGGCTACGTCCGCGCGCGCTGGATCGCCGCCAGCTGCGCGGCGAAATCGCCGCGCACCGCCATGTCTTCGATGTCCGCACACAGCTTGCGTTGCCAGTTCGGGTACTCGCTATCGGTTCCCGGCACGTTGACCGGGTCGACCATGCCCAAGAGGTCTTCAATTTGCAGGGCAACCAGCGTGGTCGGGGAGCGCGCCAGGTAAAGGTGCAGTGCTTGCGCAAGTTCCGCAGTGAACGGCTCGACGGGCGTGCCGGGCTTTGCGGGACTCAAGCCTTGATCGCGCAGCGCCGACAGCAGCATCTCGCGGTCGTGCGCACGCTCGCGCGCGATTTCGTTTTCGATCTCGGCGCTGGGATAGAGATTCAAACGCCGGCGCAGCTCGATGTCCCGGCCTTCCCAGTAGCTGCGCAATGTCGGCATGTCGTGCGTGGTCACTGTCGCCAGCGCGCGCTTCACGAATTCGTCCGGCCGTCGAAACCGTCCGTCCATTTTTTCGAACAGCAGGACCTTGTAGTGATACAGACCGAACTCAGGCATGGCCTGGCGCATCTCGTCCGGCACCACGCCCAAATCCTCGCCCACCACCAAACACGAGTTGCGCGCGCTTTCCAGCGACAGCACCGTCAGCAACTGGTGCAGCGGATAGTAAACGTAGGCGCCCTCGGTGGGCGAGGAGCCGCCCGGAACCCACCACAGCCGGCACATCGACATCACATGATCCAGGCGCAATGCGCCGTAGTAACGCATGTTGTCGCGGATCAAACTGATGAATCCCTGCAGCCGCTGCGCTTGCAGGGCCGCTGGATCTTGCGGCGGAATCCCCCATCCCTGCCCTCGCAAAGCCAACGGGTCCGGCGGCGCGCCGATTTCAGCGCCGAGGGAATAGCTGGCCTGATCCATCCAAGTCTCCGAACCCGATGGGTTGGCGCCGACCGCGTAGTCTCCGTACAGGCCGATCGGCATGCCCAGTGCGCGTGTCAGGGCCTGCGCGCTCATCAACTGCTCATGGGCCACCCATTGAAGATAGGCATGAAATTCCACTTCGGCAGGATGTTCGAGGGCGAAGCGTGCGGCCGCAGCGCCGTTCACGTCGCGGAATTCCCGCGGCCAGCTCAACCAACCCGATGCGCACTCGAGCGTCGAGCGAAAATGGCGATCGAGCGCATCGAAACGAGCGTGCAACTGCAACGGGGCGCCGCGCTGCGCAACGAAGCTTAAAAAACTGCGCGCGCGCGCGCTGCCCGTGGCCAGCTGATTGTCGCGAAAATCTTGATGGAGCAGCGCAAGAATCTCCAATTTCAGATCCGCAACGCCGCGATAGTCCACGTGCTCGCGCGCGCGCAATCGCTCCAGCCGGCCCGCAACCTCGAGGTCGGCCAGACGCCGGCGCGCCGCCGCGCATTCCTCGAACTCAGGGATGGCCGGCACCGCGATATACAGCACGTTGAGAAAATGCCGGCTCGAGGCGCTGTAGGGACTCGATCTTGCCGGATCCGCGGGCGCCAGAGCATGCAAGGGATTCAAGCCGATGAAGCCCGCACCGCGCGCGCCCACCCAGCGAATCAGCAGTTCCAGGTCGCGAAAGTCTCCGATACCCCAATTGGTCCGGGACCGCAACGTATAGAGCTGCACGCAGACGCCCCAGAGCCGCCGCCCCGCGGCGATCGCCTCAGGCTCATGGCATGCAGGCGGAGAAATGATCAATAGACAGCGCTCGGCAGCGCCGCCGGACAGGCTGGCCTCGAATTCGTGATAACCGGACGGTAGATCGACGGCCAATTCGAAACGCCGGCGCGTAATCCATGATCCGGCGACTTCTCCCCGCCAAATTTCCGGGCACTCGGCCGCCGCCGTCACGCCATCCGACCGCGATCCGTCCTCCCAATGCACGCGCCACACGATGCTTCCGCCCAACTCGCGCGCGCTGACATTGATATCGAACCCAATTCGCGCGCCGCGCGCCGTTGCCACGGGGGGCAGCAACTTGCGCCACCGAACAGCCTCGGCTTGCGCCAGATTTGCCGCGAGTTCGTTCTCATCGTCCACCGCGCAACCCATGGCTCGCAAGATGCCTGTCTTGGTTTGCAGGCTGAAAAATTTCAGTTCGCCGCGATAATCGTGATAGGCGTCGGCGATTCCGCGCAAGCCGGCCAATCGTTCGATCAAAGCCGTGTCCACTTCAGCACTCCAGCAGTGCGAGGCTGCGGGGTTTGAGCGCGTAGCTTTGTGCGGGCCCAAGACTCCTCGCCCCGACGCCTTCCGAGGCGGTGTCAAACAAGCAGATCCAAGGCCCGTCCGCCGGGGCTGCCGGAAGTCCGAAACGCTGCTCGGAATCCGCCGAGTTCACCAGCAGCAGCAGATGTTCCGCCGAACCGGTGCTCTCGCCGAACCACATTCCCAGCGTGCGCAGCTCCGACTCCTGCCACTCGCTTTGCGTCATCTCGGTACCGCGAACGTTTAACCACGTCACGTCCTTGACGGCCGCGCGCGATGCGGCGCCCTTCAAGAAGGTCTCCCGGCGAAACGCCACGTGCAGGCGGCGCAGCCGCGCCAGCAAGCGCACGAATTCCAGCAACTCGTGGTTGGCGCTGCGCAGGCGCCAATCGACCCACGATATCTCGTTGTCCTGGCAATAGGCGTTGTTGTTGCCGCGCTGGGTTCGGGCAAATTCGTCGCCGGCCTGTAGCATGGGGACTCCCTGCGACAGGAACAGGGTCGCAAGGAAGTTGCGCATTTGCCTCTTGCGCAATGCGACGATGGCGGCGTCGTCCGTGGGTCCCTCGACTCCGCAATTCCAGCTCAACTCATTGCTGTGACCGTCGTTGTTGTTCTCGAGATTCAACTCATTGTGCCGCTGGTTGTAGGACACCAGATCGCTCAAGGTCATGCCGTCGTGCGCTGTCACAAAATTGATGCCGGCGGTCGGTTTACGCCCGTTATGCCGGAACAGATCGCTGGATCCGGCAAGCCTCTCGGCAAATTCCCCCATCTTCCCGGCGTCACCGCGCCAGAACGCGCGCGTGGCGTCTCGAAAGCGGTCATTCCACTCGGACCAGCCCAAGGGAAAGCGGCCGAGCTGGTAGCCGCCCAGACCCACATCCCAGGGCTCGGCGATCAGTTTCACGTAGGCCAGTGCGGGCTCGGCGCGCAGCGCCTTGAAAAGCGCCGCCTGGGCATTGAATCCGCCGGCTTCGCGGCCCAACACCGTTGCCAGATCGAAGCGAAAACCGTCGACGTGCATCTCCTCGACCCAGTACCTCAGACAATCGACAATGAGCGCGCGCACGCGCGGATGCTCGCAATTGACCGTGTTGCCGCAGCCGGTGAGATTCTCGTAAAAGCGCAAGTCCGCCGGGGTCAGGCGGTAATACACCGGGTTGTCGATGCCCCGCAACGACAGCAGCGGTCCGGACTCATTGCCCTCGGCCGTATGGTTGAAAACCACGTCCAGGATGACCTCTATTCCGGCGGAATGCAGCGCTCTGACCATGGTCTTGAATTCAACCACCGCATCGTCCACGGCATATTCATTCGCCGGCGCAAACCACGCAATCGGGTTGTAGCCCCAGTAGTTGGTCAAATTGCGGTCGCGCAAGAATGGTTCGCTGATGAACGCCTGACACGGCAGCAATTCAACCGCCGTCACACCGATGGATTTCAAGTGTTCGATGACCGGCGCCACCGACAGCCCCAGGTACTTGCCGCGCCATTTCTCCGGTACGGCAGGATGCAGGCGCGTAAATCCCTTCACGTGCAGCTCATAGATGATGGACTCACGCCACGGAATTGTCGGCGGTCGATCGCCCTCCCAATGAAACGCGTGGTCGATGACGCGCGAGCGCAGCGGCAGCCGCACCGACAGCTCGCGCGCGTAAGGGTCGATCAAAGGCACGGTCGCGTCGAAGCGCTGACCATTTTGCGGATCGTTGGGGCCGTGCACGCAAAAGGCGTAGTGCGTTCCAGGGCCGGCTCGTCGCGGCGATAGCAACCCATGCCAGACATCGCCGGTGCGCGAAGGCAAATCGTAGCGGGCGATTTCGGCAGCGCTTTGCGCGTCAAAAAGACATACCTCGACGCGGGTGGCATGCGCGGAGAACAGGGCGAAGTTGACGCCGTGCTTGTTCCACGCCGCCCCCAAAGGCCGCGGCGAACCTGCTTGAATGGCTTTCAAATCACCGGCTTGACCGACCAGATGCGGTCCGCATATTCGCGAATACTTCGGTCGCTGGAAAAGTAGCCCATGTTCAAACAGTTGATCACGGCTTTGTGACTCCACTGATCTTCCAGCGCATACAGCGCATCCACCCGGTCTTGCGCCTCCGCATAGGCGGTATAGTCCGCCAGTACCAAGTAGGGCTCAGCGTCGCTCAGCAAGCGCTCAATGACCTGCTTGGCATCGTCGGGGCGCCCCGGTGAAAAAAATCCGGAGGCGATGAGATCCAACGTGCCTTGCAGCTCCGGGTTCGCCTCGATCTCGCGCCGCGGGCGGTAGCCTGCCGCGCGCCGCGCCGCGACTTCGTCAGCGGTGAGTCCGAAAATGAATATGTTCTCGGCACCCACGTGATCGCGAATCTCGATATTGGCGCCGTCCAGCGTGCCGATGGTCAGCGCTCCATTGAGCGCGAGCTTCATATTGCCGGTTCCCGATGCTTCCATGCCGGCGGTCGAAATCTGCTGCGACAGATCCGCCGCGGGCATGATTTTTTGCGCCAGCGATACGTCATAGTCAGGCAGAAAAGCCACGCGCAGCTTGTCACGCACCAGAATATCCGAATCGATGACGCGCGCCACGTTGTTGATGAGTTTGACGATGGCCTTCGCCATCGCATATCCCGGCGCCGCCTTGCCGGCAAAGATCACGGCCCGCGGCACCGTCTCGGCATGCGGATTGTCGCGAATTTTCCGATAGCGGGTTACCACGTACAGCAGGTTCAGCAATTGGCGCTTATATTCGTGGATTCTCTTGACTTGCACGTCGAACAGGAAATGGGCGCCGATTTCCACGCCGGTGCGCCGCATGACCTCATCGGCAAGCCTTTGCTTGTTGGTGTGCTTGATGCCGCGGAATTGGCGGCGAAACTCCGCATCATCCGCGGCCCCGGCCAGCCGCCCGAGCTCTTCGAGATCGTTCTCCCATGCCCGCCCGAGATGCTGCGTCAGCAATGCGGACAATCCGGGATTCGATTGTTTGAGCCAGCGGCGCACGGCGATTCCGTTGGTGACATTGATGAACCGGTCGGGATACAGCTGCGCAAACCCGCTGAAGACGTGCTTGCGCATGAGATCGGAATGCAGCTGCGCGACGCCGTTGATTTTGTGGCAGCCGACGATGGCCAGGTGCGCCATGCGCACGCGCCGCTCGCCGCCGTCATCGATGATGGACATTGTGCGCAGACGCTGCTGATCAGCGGGATACGTCGACTCCACGATGCGCAGAAAATCCCGGTTGATCAGGTAGATGATTTCCAAATGCCGCGGCAGCAGGCGCTCGAGCATCGACACCGGCCACGATTCGAGCGCTTCCGGCAACAGCGTATGATTGGTATAGGAGAACACCGCTTTGGTGATCTGCCAGCTTTCCTCCCAGGACAATGCGTGCTCGTCGACGAGCAGCCGCATCAATTCCGGAATCGCCACGGCCGGGTGGGTATCGTTGAGTTGAACGGCAATCGAGTCGGGCAAGGAAGCGAGCGATCGGCCCTCGCTCAAGTGAATACGCAAAATATCTTGCAGGCTGGCGCTCACGAAAAAATACTGTTGCTTGAGCCGAAGCTCCTTGCCCTGCGGCGTAGAATCGTCCGGATACAGGACGCGCGACAGATTCTTTGCCTCCAGCTGATCCTGCACGGCGGCGGCATAGTCGCCGGCGTTGAAGGCATCGATCTTGAACGGCGTGATCGCGCGCCCCGACCAAAGTCTCGAGTGATTGACGGTTGGGCCGCCGTTGCCGGGAATCAATTGATCGAACCCGATGGCGTAGATGTCATTCGTATCCACCCAACGGTGCGCAGCGCTCACGCCGGCCCCCGGCGTCGCCTCGCTGCGGCCGCCGAATCGCACCGTATAGCGCTCGTCGCTGCGCGGCGCCTCCCATACATTGCGCAGGCGCAGCCAGCTGCTGGCGACCTCGCGCTGCCCGCCGTCCGCGCCGATGACCTGGGTGAATATTCCGTAGTCGTAGCGGATGCCATAGCCGACGGCCGGGTAATGCAGCGTCGCCATGGAATCCAAGAAACACGCCGCCAGACGACCCAAGCCGCCGTTGCCGAGACCCGGATCGACTTCCTGGGCGGCGATGTCCTCGAGCTCGAAGCCCATGCTCTTGAGAGCGCTGCGTGCTTCGTGCACCAAATCCCCGTCGAGGCTGGACAATGCGTTGATCAGCGATCGGCCCGGCAGATATTCGACGGAGAAGTAGCACACTCGCTTGACGTGCGCATTCGAGACGCGCCGTTGGGTCGCGAGCCAGCGCAAGGTCAGTTCTTCGCGCACGGCAAGCGACAGCGCGTCAAAAATATCCCGCGGCGTTGCCGAGTCCGGATTCTTGCCGAGAGTTCTGGTGAGCCGGTCCAGCAGCGCCGCCTGCAGCGTGCCCGGCTGCAGGGCGGCGTTTCGCCGAGTCGCGAATTGGGTATCAATGGAGTCCATGTTAGGAGTTATTATAGGGTTGTTATGCAGACTACGCGGGCAAACCTCACAATGCGGCATTCGGATTGAAAAGCAGCTCCTTGGCCGTGGGCGTCGACGTCGGCGGCTCCTCCATCAAATGCGCACTCATTGATCTCAATACCGGTGCATTCGCGGGCGAGCGATTCTCAACACCGACGCCGGCACAGGATTCCACTGACGCCTTGCTGCGTGCGCTCAAGTCCGTGGTGTCGAATATCCCGGGCGAGCACGCGGTCGGCCTCGCATTTCCCAGCGTCATACGCAGCGGCGTCGTGCGCACCGCGGCCAATCTCAACAAGGCATGGATCGGGAAACCCCTGGCGGAGCTCGCGGGCAAGCAGTTGGGGCGTCCGGTGATCGCCATCAACGACGCGGACGCGGCCGGACTCGCGGAGTTGCGCTATGGCGCCGCGCGCGATGTTGCCGGCACGGTCTTGTTGCTGACATTGGGCACCGGCATCGGCAGCGCACTGTTCGTCGACGGGCGGCTGGTGCCGAATACCGAGTTCGGCCACCTGCAAGTCGCGGGGCGTGAGGCAGAGAAACGCGCCTCCGGGCGCGCGAAGGTTGAAGGAGACTTGAGCTGGGATGCGTGGGCGGATGAGTTGAATTTGGTACTCAATGAACTGCATGCCCTGCTGTGGCCGGACCTCATCGTTCTATGCGGAGGCATCACCGAGGAACCCGAGAAGTTCATGGACAAACTGCACTGCGAGGCGCGGCTATGCGTCGGAACATTGCGCTCGGAAGCCGGCATCGTGGGCGCGGCATTCGCCACGACGGTTTCCGCCGCACGCGTCTAGTCAGAGCCGTTGCCGCGGCCGTGGCGTGGCTGTCGCTTGCGGCATGCGCAACGACTTCGCACGGCATCCCGCGCAGCGTTGAACCGCTGCATCCTGCCGAAGCGCCGGTCAAGCAGCCGCCCTCCCCTGTGCAATTGATGATCGACACGGCGGCTTCGATGATCGGTCAGCCCTATCGGTTTGGCGGAGCGGCGCCCGGCGGATTCGACTGCAGCGGCCTGGTCGAATACTCCGCGAGCAGCGCCGGAATTCACGTGCCGCGCACGGCAGCGGAGCAACTTCGCGTGGGCGTGCCGGTCAAGCGCGCGGATTTGCGGGCCGGCGACCTCATTTTCATGCATCTGGCGAGCAAGGAGCTACATGTGGGCATCGCGCTCGACAGTCAGTTCTTCGTGCATGCGCCTTCCAGCGGCGGTTACGTGCGCGTCGACTCGCTCATCGCCCCGCCCTATGCAAAGGGGTTCATCGGCGCCAGGCGCGTAGTATCATCCGCCGCCCGACCTTGAGGACTCCTGTATGAAGCTTTATTACTTCACCGGCGCATGCTCGCTGTCGCCGCATATCGTGGCGCTCGAAGCCGGATTGCCGATCACCATGGTCAAGATCGACGCCAAGACCAAAAAGACGGAAACCGGCGCGGATTTTCTGGCCGTGAACTCAAAGGGCACGGTCCCGGCCTTGCAATTCGATGACGGTCGGGTGTTGACCGAGGGTCCGGCGATCGTGCAATACCTCGCCGACCAGAAACCCGAGTCCGGATTGGCGCCGCGCGCCGGGACATTCGAGCGTTACCAGCTGATGGAGATGCTGAACTACATCGCCTCAGAAGTTCATAAGTCATTCTCGCCGTTGTTCAATCCCGCCATCTCCGCGGAGATGAGAGAAACCGCGCTGACCAACTTGAGCAGGAAATTCGACTGGCTGTCGGGATTTTTGGGCAAGAAGCCTTATCTGATGGGCAATACGTTCACCGTGGCCGATGCCTATTTATTCACGCTGCTGAACTGGACCGGGCACGTGAAAATTGATTTGGGCAAATGGCCGGTGCTGGCCGAGTTCAAATCCCGCATCGCGCACCGGCCGAAAGTTCAGGAAGCGATGAGAGCCGAGCGGCTGATCAAGTAGCCGCCAGCGCCAGCGATTCGGTTGTGGCTGCGGCAAACTGCAGCGCCGCGAGCCGCGCATAGAGCGGACTATGCACCAGCAGTTCGGCATGCGTGCCGACTGCGATCTTATGGCCATGGTCCATCACGACGATGCGATCGGCTTTGAGCACCGTCGCGAGCCGATGGGCGATGATGATCGTGGTGCGGCCCTGCATGAGTTTCTCGAGCGCCTGTTGCACCAACCGCTCGGACTCTGCGTCCAACGAGCTGGTCGCCTCATCCAGCAGCAGAATGGGCGGATCCTTGAGAATGGCGCGGGCCAGCGCGATGCGTTGGCGTTGACCGCCGGATAATCGCGTGCCGCGCTCACCGAGGAAGGTGTCATAGCCTTGCGGTAATTTGCGCAGGAATTCATCGGCCGCGGCTGCCACGGCGGCAGCTTCGATCTCCGCGTCGCTCGCCGTCGGGCGCCCATAGCGGATGTTCTCGCGCGCGCTGGCGCCGAACAGCACGGTGTCCTGGGGCACCAAGCCAATCTGCGAACGAATGTCTTCCGGCCGCAAATCCGCGAGCCGCTTATCATCGATGAGCACCCGGCCGGAATCAGGATCGTAAAAGCGCAGCAGCAACTGAAAGGTCGTGCTTTTCCCGGCACCCGACGGACCGACAAAGGCGATGGTTTCGCCCGGGGCCACCTCGAGGCTGAAATTATCGAGTGCCGCATGTTGCGGCCGCGATGGATAATGAAAGGTGACATTGTCGAAGCGAATACTGCCTTGTACCCGTACCGGCATTTCCAGCGGGTGCTCCGGCGCGCTGATGACGGGCCGCGCTTGCAGCAGTTCGCTCAATCGTTCCATGGCCCCGGCTGCGCGTTGGACCTCGCCCCACATCTCGGACAGCGCGGCGGCCGAGGTACCGACAAAAGCCGCGTACACCAGAAACTGCGCGAGCTGACCGCCGGTCATCGTGCCGGCGACGACTTGGCGGGCGCCCAGCCACAGCACAAAGGTAATGCCGCCGAACACCAACATCACGCCAATGGCCGTCAGGGCGGCGCGCACCTTGGTGCGCCGTACCGCCGTCACGAAACTGGCCTCGACCGCTTCTCGATAACGCTCGCTTTGCAGCTCCTCCATGGTGAAGGCCTGCACGGTTTGGATGGCATTCAAAGTCTCGTCCGCCAGACCACTGGTATCGGCAATGCGGTCCTGCGAGGCGCGGGACAGACCGCGGACGCGCCTTCCCGTGATGATGAGCGGCGCGATGACCACCGGAATCAGGATCAGAATGACGCCCATGAGCTTGGCACTGGTGAATCCCATGAGCACGATGGCGCCGATCAGGCTCAACGAAGAGCGTAATACGATGGATAAATTGACGCCGGAGATGGCTTGCACCAGCGTGGTGTCCGCGGTCAGGCGCGACAGTACTTCGCCCACGCGAGTCGTCTCGTAAAATAGCGGATCCATGCGCACCACGCGCCGATACACGGCGGTGCGCAGATCGGCAACCACGCGCTCCCCCACCCAGGTCACGAGGAAAAAACGCAGTGCCGCGAACGCGCCGAAAACGACTGCCGCGGCGAGAAACGCGAGGAACCAGCGATTGATCGTGCCGGCGTCCCGGCCCGCAATGCCGTGATCGATGAGCTGCCGCAGCGCCAGCGGCAGGGCCAGCTGAGCGCCCGCGGCGATCAGCAGCGCGAAGGAAGCCGCGGCCATCATCCCCAAATAAGGGCGCAAAAACGGCACCAGCGCCAGCAGCGGATGCAGGGACTTGGCTCGGGGCCGTTCCTCGGGCGTGCTCATGCCGCCATGATCCCATAACTCCGCGTTGCGCGCCCGCAACGGAATGTAACCCAATACTTTCCACCGGCGAGCCAATATGTTGCAATGAACTCGGCGCCACAAATAGGGATGCATCACATGCCGGACTTCCGAGTTCATCGCCCGTTATGGATCTTTGGCTGTTTGGCGGCTCTGTGCAGTGTCCCTGTGTCCGGCGCAGAGGCCGCAGCCGCCGAGGATACCGGCGGACCACTGCAAGAAATCACGGTCACGGCGACCCGCCATGAGGAGAACCTCAGCAAGGTTCCGATCAGTGTCACGGCGCTGACACAGGACGCCATGGATCTTCGCGGCATCAAGGATTTCCAGGATATCGTGCGCTTCACGCCCGGCGTGAACGTCGATAATTCGGGAACCAACAACATTGCCATTCGCGGCATCGCCTCAACCGGAGGCGCCGGCACCACCGGCATCTACATCGACGACACCCCGATTCAAATCCGCGGCACCGCCTTCAACCCCGATGATGCCCTGCCGAAGGCCTTCGACATCGACCGCGTCGAAGTGCTGCGCGGGCCGCAGGGCACTCTGTTCGGCGCGGGATCCGAGGGCGGCACCGTGCGCTATATCACGACGCAGCCCAGCCTCACCAAGAACAGCTTCTACAGCCGCGAAGAAGTCTCCTATACACAAGGAGGATCGATCAACTATGAAGGCGGCCTTGCGGCGGGCGGACCCTTGATCGACAACACGCTGGGTGCGCGCTTGACCGTCTGGTACCGCCGCGACGGCGGCTACATCGACCGCATCGATCCCACGACCCTTGCGCTGCAAGATAAAAATTCGAACTTCGATCAGACCGTGCTGTATCGGCTGGCATTGATCTATGCGCCCTCGGATCAATGGACGATAACACCGAGCATCTACTACCAAGACCGATACCGTAACCAGGTTGAGGACTACTGGCCGTTGTATTCGCATCCCAGCAAGGACCAATTCGTCACCGCGGATCCGGATCAGCGCTCCGATCCGGACCGGTTCTATCTGGCTTCCATGAAGGTTGAAGGGAACTTAGGTTTCGCCAAGCTCATCTCCAATACCTCGTATTTTCATCGCAAGGAACAAACCGGCTACGAAGGCACGCTTTATAACCTGGGGTTTTATCAGGCGGGCGTGTTTCTCAACGGGGACGGAACCTCCGCTTCCACCCCCTACCCCTTGCTCGACGGCGCGGGAGTGCATCTGCCCGCCGGTGCAACCGATTATCGCGCGCCGAACTCCATCGACAATGGGCAGCAGAACATCATCGAGGAAATTCGCCTGCAATCCGCGGATGCGACCTCGCCGCTTTTCTGGACCACGGGTGTTTTCTTCAGCCTCAACCGGCAGACGTATCTCGAGCAGATTCACGATCCGTTGCTCAATGAACTGTCGCTCGCGGCCACGGGGGCGCCTTACACCGATTGGTTCGTGGATCCGACCGGCGCGCCCGTTTTGTACGATCCGCGTTTTCCCAACGATTCTTATTTTTTGCAAACCAAATCGACCGACAAGCAGTATGCCCTGTTTGCCGAGGCGACCTATGCCTTTACCGATCAGTACAAGCTGACGTTGGGCGGGCGCTACTCGAGGATCAAGTTCACCAATGATTCGCTGACCGGGGGACCGCAATTGTTCCTGCCGCCGCAGACGGTGGATGTCTCGCAAACGGAGAATTCGTTCACCCCCAAAGCAAGCTTCTCCTTCCAACTCGATCCGCGGAATTTGTTCTACGCCACCTATGCGAAAGGGTTCCGCCCGGGCGGCGCCAATAATCCCGTGCCCCAGGCCGCGTGCGCGTCGGACTTCCAAAATTTCGGCATTACAGAGTCGCCACCGACCTTCAGGTCCGACACCGTCAACAGCTTCGAGGTTGGGGCCAAGAACAACATAAATAACCGCGTGAAAATCGCCAGCAGCATTTACTACATTCGCTGGAAGGACATTCAGCAAAGCGTCCTGCCGCCGACCTGTCAAATCACCTTTATCGCGAATTTGGGCACCGCCGTTGCGAAAGGCGGCGACATTCAAGCTGAAATCGCCTTGACGGATAATTTCACGGCCGAAATTTCCACGGGCTATACCAGCGCGCGCTATACCCAGGATTCAAAATTCTCGGCCAGCGAAACTCAGTCCATCGTTTCCAAGGGAGATGCCATCGTCGGCCAAAGCGGCGAGCCGCCCGGGCAGCCGGGCGCGCCTTTCACCTTCACGCTGGGATTGGAATACAAATTCAACTTGTTCAATCTGCCCGCGTTCGTGCGGGTCGACGATGAATACCAGAGCCGCAATAAATGGCCGCCCGCGGCTCAAGACCCCACCACGCAGCAATTCAGCCCGGTGTTCTACACGCTGTCCTCGACCAATCTGGCTTCGGCACGCGCTGGAATTAATTTTAGCGGCTGGCAGGCGTCGCTATTCGTCGACAACCTCACCGACACGCACACGGTCACCAATTATAACTTCACCATCTACCCGGGAGATGCCAGTCAGCTCGAGCGGCAGTACACCTTCAGGCCGCGCACCATCGGCCTGACGATCAGCTATCGCAATTGAGTCCGCCACCTCGGCACCGTGAATTTGATTGGTGGTGCGCATGGCCTGGGGGATAGGAAGCTTCACGGCAACGAAGAGCAGTTGCCGTGAAGCTTCCTATCCCCTAGTCCTTTCACACTGGACCGTTCAACATCACGGTGCAGGAGGGACTGATGTTGAACGGTTCGAGAATTCGTCAGGAAGGGTAAGCAGCCTCGAGGAAACTGCTTCTTCGTTTCCTCGAGGCTTCTTACCCTTCCGGGCGAGCGCTATGCCAACCGGTCACCATCACTGATGGCGAGCTAGTAGCGGAATTGAGCGGCGCGCAGCGTCGATGCAAGGCATGAAGAAGCTTGCGCCAATCCGTCGCTGAACCACTTGGTGCCGGATCGCAGCGTATTGATCGCAGCCGGATAATTCACCGAGCACTGAACCGCCGACACGAACTCGCGCCACTGGCGTTGATTGGAAAACCTTCGCTTGATGTCCTCGAAGGCATTGACGGCTGCAGTAGGGATGTCTTGCACCATGGCTGGATCATGCTCCAGGGGACTGGGATGTGCCGTCGGCGCCGCACAGCGCCGCACGTAGGATTTCACTCACGAAGTTTCAGTTGACTTGATAGCCACGGGCCTGCAGACAGGCAGACATGGCACGGTCGTAATTGCTGCGGCTCATGCCGGAATCTCCCGATTGTCCGCCGTCCGGTTGCGTCGGATCGAAACCGGTTTGACCCTTCGCCCACGTGTGACATTCAAACTGATCGGCGGACTGTTGCTCCTTCGATTGCCCGTTCTTCGGATAAATGATCAGGTCCTGCTGAGTATTGTCGGGCGGTGGGGTCGGTGAATCCGCGTCGTCCGGGGGATCGACCACGGCGTAGCCGTTCTGATCGGGCTGATAGGAGTAGTACACGTTGTCCGCATAGTAGTAGGGGACTCCGCCGAACCACACCGTGGAGTAATACGGGGGAAGCACGGAAATGACCAGACCAGAGGGTGGACGTATCACCACGAATCCAGGGCCGCGCGGTGCATACCAGATGCCGCCGTGAAAATAATAGCGATCGCGGCCACGGTAATAAGGCCGGTAGCCCTCGGGCAGCGCCGGCCTCACGGTTCCCATCGGCGGGTAGTAGCGGCCGTGATTGTAGCGGCCGTCCAATACTTGACCGCGCCCGTCAAATCCGGGACGCCCCTGCGCAGGACCGCGGCCCTGGGGACGGCCCGGCTCGGGCCGCGCCTGTTCAGGGCGTGCATGCTCGTCGCGTCCATGCTCATCGCGCCCGTGTTGGTCCGCGGCGGCCGCGACCTGCTGGCCGCCACCGAAAAACAGAGCCATCAGACACAACAATGCACATTGGGATGTCTTGTTCATAGAGTAAATCCGGCTCAAATACCTAGGTGACCGTGTAGCCGCGCCCTTGCAGGCACGCGCCAATCGCGCGCCGATAGCTATCGGCTCGCGCCCGGCCTTCCGCTGCGCTCATATTGATCTGTTGCTGCGTTTGTTGCGCTTGCGCCTGGGCATTGGCATCCGCCGCGGCACCGACAACAGCGCCCGTGGCGCCGCCGACCACCAATCCCGCACCGGCGTTGCGCGGTCCGGCGATGATCGCTCCGATGATGGCGCCGGCGATGGCCCCGCCCGCCGTATTCGCACCCGGCGGTGTCGACGGCTGCACGATCACTCGCTCATAGGCGTTGGCATCCGCGCGGCTGGGATCGACACCCGTCTGCTGGACTGCCCAGATGTGACACTCGTAGCGATCGCGCTCCGTCTGGTCCGGACTCTGGCCCTGCGCGGGATAAACGAACACGCGCTGCGGCGGTGGTGGCGGCGGCGGCGCCCGGTAGACGCGTGGCGGCGGAGTTACGCAGGCCGTCAACAGTCCCAGCAGCGCGGCTGGAACGGCAACGCCGATCGCTCGTGAAATACGCCGATAATTTACAAATTTCATGCCTTCAAACCCTCGTCCCTTTGCAACTCAACGTCCAACATCCTTGCCAGTTGACAGGAAATAAGGCCCAGAGTTCGCTTTTGACGACAGCGCCGCGCCCTGAGGCCCGCAGGGAGTATTCCTTGAGGAACCCAAGGCGCGTTTGCATGCTATTTCTTCTTTGGCTTACGGAATTTTAATATGAACTGATCGGTCTTGCCGCGGATGGCCGGATCGAACACCTTCCCAGTGCGCGTGTCGCTCGAATTTGCCAATATTTTGCTGCTGCCGACGAACTCAAATCCGGCCGCCGTCACTTCCTTTTTCACCACATCGGCGTCGATTCGGTGCAGCGTATTGGTATCGCGCACGCCGGACCCGGCTTCCGCCGAATGGTCGAGCACGACGTACAATCCGCCGGGCTTCAGCGAATCGAAAATAGTCTTGTTGAACGCCACCACATCGACCGGAAAATTGTGCAAGTCATGATAGTTCTGCGACGTGAACACCAGGTCGACCGGCTCCGCTGCGGCGAGTGTGGCCAACGGCGCGACGACGACGCTCACATTGGAATAGTTCGCGTCGGCGGCGATCGCCTTCACTCGCGCCGCCAGATCCGGCATGTCCGCAGGCGCATTGGCCGGCCGCTCCGGCACCAGCGCGTACACATGGCCCTTGGGACCCACGGCCTTGCTGAAAATCCGGGTGAAGTAGCCGCCTCCCGGTATGATCTCGCCGATTTTCTCGCCGGATTTTACGCCGAGGAACACCAGCGTATCGGCAGGCTTGCGATTGGCGTCGCGCTGCTTATCGGCATCCGGTCTATTACTGTCGGCGACTGCCGCGCTGATATTGGCGGGAATGCTCGCTGCTTGGACGCAGGTTGCGGAAAGCGACAGCGACGCGATTAACGACGCCGCGAGAACCAGGGGATAGCGAATCATAGGACACTCCGTTGAATTGTTGTCGGCCAGCGAAACACTTTGTTATCGGCGTAGTTTAGCATTTGCGCCTCACCGGCGCGCTCCACTTGGGCGCGCCTGGTTGCCGCGGCGTATCATGTGCTGCTACCGGCTTTGAAATGGTTGTGCGCATGAGTCTGAGTGTTTTCGATATATTCAAGATCGGCATCGGCCCCTCCAGCTCCCACACCATGGGTCCCATGAACGCCGCGCGCGGCTTCGCCGAGCTGCTTGGCACCCGCGGTGTGCTGACCGACACGGTCCAAGTTTCCGCGCAGCTGTATGGCTCTCTCGCGCTGACCGGCCGCGGGCACTGCACGGATCGCGCAATTCTATTGGGTCTCGAGGGCATGAGTCCCGACACCATCGATTCCGCGGCGGTTGAGCCCACCCTGCAGCGGATTCGCGGCGCCAAACGCCTGCGATTGCTTGGCAGACACGAGGTCGATTTCGATGAGCCTCTGAACCTGCTGTTTCACACCGATCAGGTTTTGCCCGGCCATTCCAACGGCATGCGCTTCACCGCGCACGACGCCGCGCTCAAGGTCTTGGCGCGCGAGGAGTACTACAGCATCGGCGGCGGGTTCGTGATTCGTGCCGGCGCCGAAGTGGATGCAGGCACCGCACGGCCGCAGGCGCCCTACGACTTCGGCTCCGGCGCGCAGCTGCTCGCGCACGGCAAGGCGCAGGGCCTGGAGATCCATGAACTCATGCTCGCCCGCGAACGCACCTGGCGTAGCGACTCCGCAGTGCATGAGGGACTGTTGCGCATCTGGCAGGTCATGCAGGATTGCGCGCGCCGGGGGTTCGACGCCCAAGGCCTGTTGCCGGGGGTGTTGGGCGTCAGGCGGCGGGCGCCCAAGCTGTATCGGCAATTGATGAGCGGCGACCCTCAAAGCCCCATGCATGCATTGGATTGGGTCAACGCCTATGCGCTCGCCGTCAACGAAGAAAATGCCGCAGGCGGACAGGTGGTCACCGCGCCCACCAACGGCGCCGCCGGCATCGTGCCTGCTGTGCTGCACTACTACCGGCGCTTCGAAGCCGGGGCGGATGATGGCGGGATTGTGCGTTTTTTACTCACCGCCGGCGCCATCGGCATGCTGTACAAGCAAAATGCATCCATATCAGGGGCAGAGATGGGATGCCAGGGCGAGGTCGGCGTTGCCTGTTCCATGGCGGCCGCCGGTTTGGTGTCGGCGCTTCACGGCAGCAACGAGCAAATCGAAAATGCCGCCGAAATCGGCATGGAACACAATCTGGGACTGACCTGCGATCCGGTGGCGGGCCTGGTGCAGATTCCCTGCATCGAGCGCAACGCCATGGGATCGGTCAAGGCCATCAATGCGGCGCGTCTCGCGCTGCGGGGCGACGGCTCGCACAAGGTGTCGCTCGACCAGGTCATCAACACCATGCGCCAGACCGGGCTGGATATGTCGACGATCTACAAGGAGACCTCGCAAGGCGGCCTCGCGGTCAACGTGCCGGAATGCTAGAGCGGCCTATCTGAGTTTGGCCGCGAGCCCCCGCAAGCCCTTTTTATAGGGCGCTGGAGCACGTCAACCCGTCGCCTGCAAGCCTTGCGCGATGCCGCTGATGGTGGCCCGCAATGCCCCGAACAAAGCTTGATCCTGCCGCTGCGTCGCGCGCCAGCGCCGCAATAAATCCACCTGCATGAGATGCATCGGGTCGACATAGGGGTTGCGTAGTTTGATCGAGCGCTGCAGCGTCGGATCGCTGTCGAGCAACCGGGCTGAGCCGCGCAGGTGCAGCACATGGCGCACGGTCAATGCGTATTCCTTCGCGATGGGTTGCGCGAAGGTGCGCAGTGGGTCCGGCGCAAGCGCATCGTAATGACCGGCGATTTCCAAATCCGTTCGCCCCAGCATGGCCTCCACGTCGTCGAGCAAGTGGCCGAAGAAAGGCCACTGCGCCGTCATTCGGGCAATGACCTCCTCGCCGTGCTGCTCAAACGCCGCCTGCAAACCGCTGCCGAAGCCGAACCATCCCGGCAACATATGCCGGCTTTGAGTCCACGCGAATACCCATGGAACCGCGCGCAGCGCTTGCACGCCCGTGCCGTCTGCCCGCGCCGCCGGCCGTGAGGCAATGTGCATGCGCTCGATGACGTCCAGCGGCGTCGCGGCGCGGAAGTATTCGAAAAACTCCGGACTGCCGAAAACCAGATCGCGATACGCCTTGAGGCTGTGTGCCGCGATGCTGCGCATGGCCGCGATTTGGTCCGGGGGAACCGGCGGCATCGGTGCTGCCTGCGCCGTGGCCAGTGCCACGGATGCGAATGTGCGCTCGAGCGTGCGCATCGCAATGGGACGCAGGCTGTAGCTCTGATTGACCACTTCGCCTTGCTCCGTCAAACGCAGGACGCCTCGCATGGCACCGCTTGGCAGCGATTCGACCAGGTGTTCGGTGCGGCCGCCGCCGCGCGCCGGCGTGCCGCCGCGGCCGTGAAAAATCAACAAATTGATCCCGGTTGCGCGCGCCGCGTCCAACAACTGCACCTGCGCCACCTGCAAGGCCCAGCGCGATGCGGCGATGCCGCCTTGTTTGTTGGTGTCGGAGTATCCGATCACCACCATTTGGCGATTGGCGCGCGACTCAAGGTGACGGCGATAGGCAGGCTCGGCGTGCAGTGCGGCCAACACATCTCCCGCCGCTTCCAAGGTGGCAATCGATTCGAGCAGCGGCGCGACATCAAGCGGGGACTCGCCGGTACGCTTGTCGGTGATATCGGCCCATCTCGCCAACAGCAGCACGGCGAGGATGTCTTCCGGCCCCCGCGCGCCGCTCACGATGTACTCGCCGATGGCGCGGCCGCCGAATTTATGACGCGCCTGGGCAATGGCTTCGAACACCCACAGACTGCGCCGGCCCATGGCATCGAATGCCGTGATGGGCCCCTGATCGCGAACCAGCAGATCACGCAACCGCTGCAGCCGTTCCGCGGCCGGCAGCGACGGCCAGGTCTTCAGATCCAGGCCTTGCGCAATGACCTCGTCATGCGCGCGCGCATGTTGAATGACATCCAGCGTCGCCAGATGAAATCCAAAAGTGCGCACGCGCCGCATGAGCCGGCGCACCAAGAAATATCCGGCATGGCGTCCCCGATTCTCGAGCAGACTCTCCGCGGCCAACCCGATGTCGGACAGCAATTCATCCGGATTCTGATACGCGTTGGGCCTGCCTTCGTAGCTAGCCTTGAGCCGTTCGCTGATCTGCCCGAAGAACACGCGATAAGGCATCCGATCGTGCCGCGCAGGCGCCAGGGCTTTCGCTCCCGGCAGAAGGGTCGCGTAGGAGTCGATGCGCGCGGCAAGAGCGGAACTCACGCCGACCCGATTCGCGCTTTGGCTCAATGACTCGGCCAGCTGTTCGCATTCGCTGAAATAGGTCGACACGATCAGTTGCTGATGCCGTTGCAAGGTCTCGCGAATCGTCTTGCCATGCACGTCTGCATTGCCGTCCATGTCTCCGCCCACCCAGGATCCGAAGCGCAAGATATTCGGCACGTCGAGCGTTTCAACCGGCACGGAATAGGCGTTCGCCAGCGCCGCCTCGATCTCCTCGTAGAACAGCGGCACGACCCGGTAAAGAATGTCAATCAAATAAAACAGCACATGCTCGCGTTCGTCAACGACCGTCAGGCCCTCGCGAGGATGCTCCTCGGTCTGCCAGATGCTGGTGATCTGCAGCCGTACCCGGGCCCACAGCATGTCCAGCTCCGCCCGCGTGGAGGTGGGATTGGTACGATCCAGCAGGTCATGCGCAATGTGCTGCTGCTTGCGCAAGATGGTGCGCCGTGTGGATTCGGTGGGATGCGCGGTGAATACCGGCTCTATGCTCATGCGACCGATGAGTTGCAGCGCCTGTTCGAGCGACACGCCGGAGCGCCGCAGACGTCCGATGCAATCCGCGATTCCGCCCGGCTGCGATGTGCTGGAATCGCTCAGGTATTCGCGGCGCCGGCGTACGCGGTGCGCTTTTTCGGCCGTGTTCACCGCCATGAACCAGATGGAAAACGCGCGGGTAAGATCGGTGGCCGCCGACGGCGATCGGCCTTGAGTGCGCCGCTGCAATTCCGCCGCGCCGCCGGCGTCGCCCTCGCGGCGCAGGATCGCCGCAAGTCGATCGCCCTCGACGAGCTTGAAGAACTCCTCGCCTCCTTGGTCGCGAAGCGTTTCACCGATCAAGCCGCCGAGCGCATGCACGTCCTCGCGCAGCGAGGCGTCCTTGACCGGAAATTGAATGCTTTGGCGATACATAATGCTAGGCTCTCACAGGAGATCTAAGGAGAAATAGTATGAGCTTGTTGGCGCAGATCGCTATATTTCTCGCCTCCGCGGTCATTGCGATACCCATTTTCCGCCGTTTCAAGCTGGGATCGGTCTTGGGCTACCTGACAGCCGGGATCATCATCGGTCCGGCCAGTCTGGGATTGATCAGCAGCGTCGACGCCACTCAGAATATCGCGCAGTTCGGCATCGTACTCCTCATGTTCGTGATAGGGCTGGAATTGCAGCCGTCGAGACTGTGGGTGCTGCGCAAATCGATTTTCGGCTTGGGGTCGGCGCAGGTCGCGGCCACCGCGGCATGCATCGGCGCCGGCGCCTACTTTGTGTTCGAGCAGACTTGGCAATCCGCCGTGGTCATTGGCTTCGCTCTGTCGATGTCTTCCACGGCGCTGGCGCTGCAGTTGCTGGCGGAGCGCGGTCAGCTCAACTCCCAGTTCGGCCGCTCCGCATTCAGCATCCTGCTGTTTCAGGACGTCTCGGTAATGCCGGTTTTGGCGCTGCTGCCCCTGCTCGCCGTCGCCTCCGCAAAAACCGCGGGCCCCGGCGGCTGGCTGGTGATCAAGTTCATCGCCGTGTTGGCGGCGGTCATCGTCGGCGGCCGCTACGTGTTGCGTCCCATGCTGCGGATCATCGCCGCCTCGGGTGTGGCGGAGGCATTCACGGCCGCGGGCCTCTTGATCGTATTGGGAACCGCGCTGCTGGTCAGCCAAGTCGGCCTGTCGTTGTCTCTGGGCGCCTTCCTCGCCGGCGTGCTGCTGGCCGACAGCGAATTCCGCCACGAACTCGAGGCCGATATCGAGCCCTTCAAAGGCCTGCTGCTGGGCCTGTTTTTCATCAGCGTCGGGATGTCGGCAAATTTGCAGCTGGTGCGCGAAAGGCCCTTGCTCATCATCAGTCTGACCATTGGCTTCATGCTGCTCAAGATCAGCATTCTCTGGGCAATCGGCCGGGTATCCGGGCTCTCGCCCGCCGCCAGCCGCGGACTTTCCATCAGCCTGCCCTCGGGCGGTGAATTCGCCTTTGTGCTGTTCGGCATCGCCGCGACCTTGAGGATCATGGACACCGAAATTGCCGAGCTGTTGGTGCTGGTCGTCACCGCCTCCATGATCTTGAGTCCGATGCTGCTGGCGATTTACGACGTCACGTTCAAGGCGAATGAATCGGACGGCCGCCCGTTCGATACGCCGGTCGAGCTGGATCCAAAGGTCATCATCGCGGGATTTGGCCGGTTCGGCCAAATCGTCGGCCGCATCCTGCTGGCGAGGAAAATCTCCTTCACCGCGCTCGAAGCCAACCAGACCCAGGTGAATTTCCTGCGCCGCTTCGGCAATCAAGTATTTTACGGCGACGCATCGCGGCTGGAGTTGCTGCGCGCGGCTCACGCCGAGAATGCCGAGATTTTCGTGCTGGCCATCGATGATGTCGAGGCGTCGGTGAGAACGGCGGAATTGATCCGCAAACATTTCCCGCATCTGAAAATCTTTGCGCGGGCACGCAATCGCCAACACGCGTTTCGCTTGATGGACTTGGAGGTGCGCTACATGATCCGGGAGACCTTGGTGTCGAGCCTGGAGATGTCGGTGCAGGTACTCGAATCCTTGGGGTTGTCGAAATCCAACGCCATGGAAACGGTGCGCCAATTCCGCGTCCATGACGAAGCGACCATGGCCAGGCAGCAAGCGGTCAAAGACGATGAGAGCAAGTTTTTGGCGACCACGCGTGAATCGGCGGAACAGCTATTGCACCTGTTCGAGACCGACACCGATCAACCTGAGGAGCCCGCGCGGCGCACCGTTCTTGCGAAATCTTAGTGAGGATTCAGCAGCACCGTGGTGTCGAAACTTTCGAAACTCGTCAAGACGCGCCGGTACGCGTTGTGCATGATGCGCTGAGCGTTTTTGTCCGCCCGCGACCCCAACAACATGCGGATCACGACATCGTCTTGAGGGCGCGCAGGGTCTTCGCCCAGGATTTGGTAGGTAAAGCGCGCCAATCGTTGGCTCATCTCGTTGGCGAATTTGTAACGAACGGCGTCGTTGCCGTCGCCGACCTTGGCTTCTTCGGCGATTTCACAAATCAAGCGCGTGATGAATCGGGCCTTGTCGACGAGGCCCAGGTCGCTGAAGAACTCGATTTCAGATTGAATGTTCATCCGGCGGGGAAGAAGTCGATGGGTTTGGTGGCTGTCAAAGCGGCTACATCCTTGGCTTCAAACTTGAAGAGACGAATTCGCGCCAGCAGCTTGCTCTCAAACTCCGGCTCCTTGAGTTCCGAGGAAATGATGCGCGCCGCCGTTATATCGCCGGAAGGCGCTATGGTCAACTCGATGACGACCTTGCCCTGCAGCGCGGGGTTATCGCGCAGTGCGCGCGCGTACATCGCATCGATGGACCCCTTGTTCTTGGTGAACACCAAAGCAATTTCGTCGGCACTGCGCGAGGCCTTGCCGCTGCCCCCCGCACGGGTGGCCGCCTGACCCGAGGCGCCGAGATTGGGATCCTTCACCTGCGTCGTGTAGATGCCGCGCAATGAGCCTGAGCCCGAGGCGAGTCCGCTGCTGGTGGGGGCGCTGATGCCGCCGCTGGTACCCCCGGCTTTGGAGCTGATGATGTTGCGCGTCACCTGGCTGACATCGCCTGGGTCGGTGGTCTTCTGCTGGTTTTTCTGAAATTTGTCCAGATCGATCTGATCGCGCAGCGCCGCCAGATCGTCGAGATTCGCCAGCAAGCCGCTCTTGGAGGCTTTGATGCGCGGATCGACCGGCTGAGGAGGCGTCGGCGTTTTGGCGACCGGCACCTTCTCGACGGGCTTCTCCTGCGGCGGAGGCGGCGGTGGCGGCGGTGGCGGCGGCGGCTCCAGGACCAGCTGCACCACGCGCTCGGGCAAGGAATCGGTGTTGTTGACCCGCTCGGTTCGCGGCAGGAAGGGCATGATCACGGCGACGATCGTAAACACGATGGCCAGATTGCGCAAAATGACGCGGAAGCGCCGCTCGGTCTCCTCGGACGGCGCCCACGGCAAATCATAACGCCGGTAGTAAGGCACCAGGCCGGTCGGAACGAGGTTTGCGGGATTCATGGCGGCCATTTCAAGTCGCCGCCCGTTCGCGTTCGACCACGGCAAAGGACACCTTGCCGTACTCGGCTTCGCTGCAGGTCAACATGATTTTCTTCAGCACGCTGTAAGGCGTGCTCTTGTCGCCCATGATGGTGACTTCGCGCTTGGCAATGTCCGTTTGCTGCGCGCTGTGAATGCTGCGGTCGTTTTGCGCCATCAGCGCCGTCTTCAGCGGTGCAAAGAAGGGACCCTGATTGGCGACGACGTCCTGCAGCGAGCCCACCAACACGCCGTCCACGAACAGTGAATCCTTGGTGATCATGACGACTATGGCGGCGCTGGGCTTGCGGTCGGAAATGGACTGCGGGATCGAAATATTCTTGGTGTTCGGCAGAATATCCACTTCAGCCGTGTGCGCCAACAAGAACACCACCAAGATGGTCATCATGTCGATGAATGGAATCAGCGCGAAATGGTTCGCGCCGTGCCGCCGCTGTCGATGCCGTTTGATGCGATATGATGTCATATCGGCGCATCCGCAATGGCGATGTCGGGGAACAGTTCCGCTTTGGAAAATGGTGCCACCGGAATTTGATAAATGCGCACGGTGTCCATCACCTGCACCAGTGTGTCGTAGGGTACTGCCGGTCCCGGCAAGATGGTCGCGTCGGTCATCTCGGGAAACTGCGACTTCACCTGGCGCATAAATTCCGACAAATGCTCCAAATCATAACCGGCGTCGGTATTGGCGATCACCTTGAGCGGTCCTGAATTGCGGTCGTTCACGACAAGATCGTCGGGACGAATGATCACCTCGAGCTTCAGACCCTTCGGCAACTCGACAGGAGCGGTGCTGGTGGCCGGGAGATTGAGCTGGAGGATATTCGTCTTGGAAAACACGGCTGTAAAAATCAAGAAAAATACCAAGATCACCATCATGTCGATCATCGGCACGATGTTCAGGTCATCGCGCCCGTGGTGGTAGCGGGCGTGATTGCGTCGGACGAGGCGCGCAGCTTTTGACTTCATGGGAGAGGACCTGGCGGGGCCTTCGACCTAGATGGTGCCGCGGGCAGCCGCGGGAGATCGCACCGACGGCGCCGGTGCCGCGGGTTCGTGCGTCTTGTCGGTTTGACGCTCGGTGATCGAGTTCAAAAACTTCACCGACGCAATCTCCAGACTGTCGATCAGCGAGGTGGTCTTGGACTCGAGAAACATGTGCGACAGCAGCAGCGTGATGGCGACGAACAATCCGGATGCGGTGTTGTTCATCGCAACCGAAATCGCCGCGGCCAGCAAGCTGGCCTTCTCGGCCGGATTCGCGGTCGCCACGGCGCTGAAAGCGCCGATGAGGCCGGTGATGGTGCCCAGCAATCCGATCAACAAGCCGACGTTCGCCAAAGACGACAAATAGTGGGTGCGCTTTTCGATTCGCGGGATCACTTCGAGCAGGCTCTCATCCATGGCTTTCTCGATGTCATCGCGTCGGCGGGCGCTCGCGACTCGTGCGACACCGTAGTTCAGGATGGTGGCGATCGAGGCCTTGGAGTTGTGCGTAAGCCCGACCACTTGCTTGAAGTTACCGGCGCTCATTGCCGGTACCAGGGCATCCCATAGACTGCGATTGCGGATGGTTTCGCGGGTCAGATACACGTACCGCTCAAAGGCGATCGATACGCCGACCACGAAAATCAAGGCCAGGGGGTACAGGAACAGCCCACCGTCCTTGAAGAAGTTGACTGCCGAATTCATGAAATTCATCTGCGCGCTCCTAAGTGGACTCTTCGTCCTAATATGTAATTCAACCAGATTCCGTAAAATCGGCTATGACTCACTTCTCACCCTGCTCCGACGGGCGGCCTGGCGCACCATTTTGGGACGCATCGGCTTGCACAGCCTTGTAATAGACGACTTCGCGTTTGAACACGTCCCGATCGACCGGCGCCAGGATCTCGTCAACCAGGCTGTTCATGGGTTTTCCGGTCAAATCGCCAATATCCGACTTCTTCCAGGGCACGATGTACATGACCTTCGGCTGCTCGCGGTCGCCGGTCACGGTGGCCGTACCCAATTCCAGCCGATCGGTGACGCCCGGAGCCTTCTGGCCTGCCGCCGCTGGGGGGCGGGTAGCGGCAGGCGGGGCCTTGGAGGTGTTGGCACGAGGCTCGCCAGCCTCGGATTGGGCGCCGGTAGGCCGAGAGGTGTGGGCACGCGGTTCGCCGGCCTCGGACTGGGCGGTGGCTTTAGGGGGCTTTGCCGGAGCCGCCACGGGCGCCGCCGCAGGAGCCGGTGCCGCTGCAGGAGCCGGTGCCGCGGCAGGCGCCGGTGGGTCGCTCGGGGCCGTGGCAGGCGCAGGTTGCTGTGCGTTGGCTTTCAACGCCAGACACAGCACGCTCAACCCCAACGATTTCGACAAATTGTTCATGCGGGCTCCTTCTTGGCGGCAGCTGCCGGCGCACCGACGCGCTTGCGTAATTCCACCAGCCAGCCGGCAACTTGTTTGTTTTCGCCGGCGATTTCGATGTAGCGCTCAAATTGTTCGAGCGCCTTCTGCGGCTCTGCCATGTATAAATCGTAGAGCACGCCCAGATTGAGATGCGCCGGCGCGTAGTTTGGTTCAGCGCTAATCGCGCGCAGGTAGGCCGCCTCAGCATCGCTGAACTTTCCGAGCTTGCGCTCGACGATCCCGAGCTCATCGCCCGCGATTGGATTGGACGGCGTCAACGTCAGTGCGGCCTTGAATGCGGCCTCCGCTTCGTTCAGCCGCGAATCGTGCAAGTACAGCAACCCCAGATTCAATTGCGGCCCTGCGAATTGCGGGTAGGCAACGATGAGCTGCTTGAACTCGAGTTCCGCGTCCGTGCTGCGGCCCGACTTCATCAATTGCAGCGCTAGGCTGTACTGTTGCGCGGCGCGAAATGGGATCGCGAGCTGCTCAGGCGGCGCAGCGCCGCCTGGCGCCGTTGGCTGTGCAGCGCCGGACGCGCCGGCGGGGTTGCCGGTTTGGCCCGTGGTATTTGGCCCCTCAACGCCGTTGGCGGGGGCTGGAGCCGTTTGGCTCGCCGCGCTCGATGGGCTCGATGCGCCCGCGGCTGCAACGGGAGCAGCCGCCTGCGGCGGGGCTTTCACCGGCGCGCCGTGACAACCTGCCAGCAGCGCCATCGCGCCCAGACTAGCGAATTGATTCAACCTGCTGTTCACCGATTTCCACCTTGCCGTAGCGGCCTGGATTGAGCTGCGCCAGCGCCGCAAAACTCTTCTGCACCCACTCATCGTAGGTGCCGTCCTTGGTTCGCGCGGCGTTGACTTCATGTAATTTGATGGCCTTCTCTTCGAACGGGAAAGCCTGCTCTTCGAGCAACACATCGTATTGCTCCAGTTCGTCCTTCTTGAGATTCTTCGGGCGCTCCGAACTCATCAGATCCTTGCCCAGCTGTCTGTACAGTTCCGCACTCTCAAAAGTTGCGGCCGTGGTGACATCGGCCACCTGATAGTCGGCGGCGGCCTCATAGGCCTTGAGCGCAGCCTCCATCGCTTTGCGCTTCTCGGCGAGAGATTTCTTCAGCGGCACAACCAGCTTGATGCTCTTGAACTCTTCGCGAACCGGAGCCGCCACGGTCAGGCTCGCCTTGGCCGCCAGTGCCCGGCTGCGGTCGTTGCGCGCCGCGCCGGCCGAACGGTCAGCGGCAATGATGTCCTTGAGCCAGTAGTCACGTCCGCTGAAATCGCCGGCCTTGCCGGCAATCACGCTCAATTTGTTGCGCGCTTCCATGGCCGGGCCCATGGGTTGCGGGAAGTGCTTCACGAATGCTTCCAGCATGGTGCGCGACTTCGCCGCGTTGCCCGCCTTGTCGTACAAGTCCGCCGCCTGCAGGGTCGCTTCGCGCTGCACCTCCGGCGTCTCTTTCGGCGATTGCGCAATCTGCTCGAATTCAACGGCCGCTTGACCGGGTTTGTTCGATTCCGTATAGGCCACGGCGAGATTGCGGGTCACGTCGGCCTGCAGCGGGCTCTGCGGAAAATTGCGGCGGAACCCTTCCAAGACGACGATGGCGCGGTCCCATTGTTTTTCCGTGACGAGTAGCGCCGCTGCATCGAAATCCGCATTCGCGCGGACTTTGGATGAGGGCGCAAGGGCCGCCACCCGCAGGAAGTCGTCGACGGCCGCGGCACTGTCGCCGGACTTGCTCTTTTGCTCTCCTTGCTTGTAGATCGAAGCGGCAAGACGTTCGACTATGACCCCGCGCTCCGGATCATTCGGCGGCATCAATGCTTGCGCGTGCGTATAGGCGGTTTCGGCTTTGTCGAACACGCCTTGATCGAAGTTCGAATTGCCGATGACCGTCCACGCAATACGTTGTTTGGCGACGTCCACCGCAGGCTGCCTGGCCAGAAGTGCTTCGGAGGCGGAGACCGCCCGCGGATAATCCTTCGCCGCGTAGAGATCCGTGGCGGCGCGCGTCAGGACCTGCGCGCTCTCCGGGTGCGCAGGAAATGTTTGCGCAAACTTCAATGAGCTGTCGGTCGTCTTCGCGTGCAAAGTCGCCTTGGGCTCGCCCGACAGCGTTTCTTCTTGCTTGCCGTAGGCGATGATCGCCGCATAACCTGCCGCCGCGGCCTTCTCGTGATCGCCGTAGTGATACGCGGTACTTTCGTATTCCTGGGCGGCGTCCAGATATTGCTTGCTCTCGAACAGTGTGTCGGCCAGCAGGTAATTGGTCACCGCAGAACCCGGATCGTCCGGGAACGATCGAAGGTAGCTGCGATACCATTTCGCCGCCTCTTGATAATCTGCGACATCTTTGCTGCGTTGCGCCTGGGCGTGGTAGTACTGCGCCACATCCTTGAGGTTGGTCTTCAGCACCGCCACCACTTTCGGTTCACCCTTGGGGTCGCGGCCATGCCAGTACGCCGTGCCGAAACTGTAATTTTCGACGAATTCCTTCTTGCCCTGCAGCACCAATTGCGGGAAACCGCCTTTTGAATACGCCTCGATCGCCTGCATTTCCAATAGAGGCGCTTTCTCGTTGTTGCGATCCTGTGAAACAAAAGCGCGATAGCTGTCGGCCGCATCGGTGTAGCGCTCTTTCTCCATGTACAGATCACCCAACCGCGCATACAAGAGATAGGAGTAAGGCCGCGGTTTGCGGTTCTTCACGAAGTCGGCGACGGTCTTCGGGCCATCGAGGTAGGAGAAGGTAATCGACATCACTCTGAAAGTGTCTTCAACCAATTCCCGATTGGGGCGGCTCAACGTATCGATCTCGATCAATGCGCGCGGGTCGCGCTTTGAAATCAGCACTGAATCGAGAACGCCGGCGAACGAGTCCAGGCTGCGTTCATTTTCGCCCTGTTTGAACAGCGACCAACCGTGTTTGTACAGGCTCTGGTTGTAGAAAGCGGACGAGGAACCGACCTTGATGACGGCTTCGTACGCGGCCTGCGACTTCGGGTACGCCTTTTCCGAAAACAGCAGCTCGCCGCGGCGAAATTGCGTCTCGTCGATAAAGTGGCTGTTCGGATACTGCGCCACTAGCCGATCCAGGGACGCCAGCGCCCGGTCCGGCTGCGCGTTCAGCTCATAGGCTCGGGCCAGCTGGTAGAGCACCGAATCATTACGCTCATACTTGGGATACGCCTTCAGCAGCGCGGAATACAAATGAATGGCTTCGGTGGCCCGCAATCCCTCGTTGGTGGCCAGCTCGCGCTCGATGCGTTCGGATTCCGAGCTCTCCAGGTTCAAATCGCCCAGTCGACGCAGTGCCTCGGAACGCAAGGCCGCATCCCCCGCATTCAGGTCCAAGAAGCGCTTGTAGCTCTCCATGGTCTTGGCCGAATCCACATTCCTCGGAGGATCAGGGCTGATATCGACCTGCTGATTGTCGAGATCCTTGATGGTCGCCGGTTTTTTAGGCGCAGCGACGCTCATCGCCGGACTGAGTGCCATGGCAGCCAGTATGGCGGCGCTACATGTCAGTCGTGGGAACGAAACCCTCATGGCTTAACCGTCGGCGGGTCCGGCGGCGGGTCCTGCGGCGCGGTTGGCGGCGTGAGCGGCGGTGAGTTTGGCGGCGTGAGCGGCGGTGAGTTTGGCGGTGTGTCCTGCGGCGCGGTTGGCGGCGTGCTCGGCCGTGCTTTCGGCGGCCCGTTTGACGTCCTGTCGTAAATCGCCGCCAGTTCATAGCGCGCCTGCAACTCGTAGGTCTCGATGCGCTGCTTCTGGCCTTGCAGCTCGCGGATGGCCAGCGATTGCAGGTATAGGTTCTGCCGCTCCGAAATGTCGGCCATGCGCTCGTGCAATTGATCGATGCGCGCGCGGACGGCCGCCACGCGCGCGGCGTACCGGCCGGTCGTCAGCGTTGTTCCTACGCGCGCCTGTCTGACCAGCACGGCGCGCTTCTGCGTTTCCTTGAGCTGACCTTCGAGTTCCTTGACCGAACGCCGTTCATTCCACAGTCTGGCCTTGAAACTCTCCGACAGGCGCCAGTACATGACGCCCTTCATGAGGCGATGCTTTTCGCGCATGTCGCTCAAATCCGGATCATCCGCATGCGCCGTCAGATACTCCTCGACGCGCCTCAAGCGCGCCCACGTCTTCTGCTCCTCAGGGGTGCCCAAGGCGGCCACATCGTTGGATTTCTCAATCTCATTGATGCGCGATTCGAAATCCACGCGTTTTTGAGTCAACCCGTCAAGATTGGTCGCGGCCAGGACGGCATCGGCCTTCGGCACGCGCCGGTTGTAGGCCTCCTGACGGGTATCGAGCATGTCATCGTAGGCCGAGACATCATCCCGCCAATCGTCCAGATTGCGGCTCATGAAATTGAGTTCGCGATAATTCTTCAATCCTTCTTGAAATTCGTTGCTCGCCAAAAGCGCATACAAATACCGCGACTCGGGTGCGTTCGGCACGGTCGTGAGCTGCCAATACCAGGTCAGCGTGTCCTTCTTGTCGTCGTTCAACAGACGATCGAGCAGCTTGCCGCTGCGAATAGCTTCGATCGAATCGTCAATGCGCTTGAGTTCACTGTCGAAGGATTCGATGGCTGAATTGTAGAATTCGGCCGCCTGGCCCATGGCCGACAACTGAGCGTACGCATACGGCACGGTGAGAAAAGACTCTTGCACCGCGGAGTCGAGCAAGCTGCGCTTGCGAAGCTCCATCCACGGCACCAAAGCACGCTTGAATTCGCCCATGCCGGCATCCGCCCATCCGACTCCCAGCAACGCCCTGCTCGAATAGGGACCCTCGAGCCGTACTCGCTGCAAGATGGGCTTTGCCTCGGCCGCGCGCTGCGCCTGCAGCAGCGCGAAGCCGAGCGCCAGATTGGCCTTGTCCTTGAGTGCCAGCAATTCCTCGCTGCGAGTCTGCATGTTGCCGACCCGATCCAGATAGGGGATGGCTTCAGGGAGACGGTTCCTGCGCACCAGGGCAATCCCTAGGTTGAATTGTGCATAGGCCGTCCAGTCGGGCGCGCCATGCCAGCCGCCGAGTGCCGTGATGGCCTCGTCGTAGCGCCCCTGGCGCATCATGAGCTGCGCCAGCAGCATGTAGCGCTCGGCGTTGATGCGCGGGTCCATCTTGTCCGACACCTGGCGCAGCGCGTGCTCGGACTCCTCGAGGTAACCGCGCTGATACCAAACCTTTCCAAGGTAGAACCAGGCCCTATTGCGCACAAACTCCGAGGTGTTCTTGTTCAGCAAAGCCTCGAAAATTCTGCCGGCCTCGACATGCTCACCGAGGGATAGGTACAAACCTCCCAGCAACAACTCGGCCTCGTCAGGGGTATGCGGGATGCGTCCCAATTGGCGCGCGGCCAGCAGGCGAGTGATCGAATCAAAATAGTCATCCTCAAAGAAATAGAACAGCACGTCGCCGTAGGCGAGGTCCTGAACCGCATGCGGGGCCAAGCCATTCGGATCCGGCTTGACGTTCTTGGCAGGCGATACCGCAAACGGCACTGCCAGCAGCAACCCGCCGAGGAGCAGCGGCCGAAGTGTGTTAATCACGCCTTGCACGCATCATTCCCAGTCTTTGATCATGAACTCAGGTTGATGCTTGGGAACGCGGTCGGTGATCTTAAGTTCCAGATACTTTGCGCCGACGCCCTTGTCGAAATTGATCGTGGCGCCGCGCTTGTAGTCACGCTCCACCGGACCCTTGCCGGTGAAGAATGCCACCAGTTCGTGCCTGCCGACCTTCAAATTCCCCAAGTAGATTTGCTGCACACCGCCCTTGAGCAAGGCATCGGCCTCGCGCGCCGTGTATAGATAATTCTTGACTTCCTTGTTGTCGATTTTGACCGTAACCGAGTCCAACGCGAAAAAGGCGCCGACGTCCATCGAGATGTAGAGCGCGACCTGGGTGTTGGCCGGAAACAGCAGTTCTTCCTGCAGCACGAACAGATCTTTGTTCAGATCGACGACATCTTTCTTCAGGCCCTGCACCTCTTGATCCAGAGTCTTGAGCCCCGCCGGCGGCGCAGGCGCGTCCGCCCCGGGGGCATCCGCGGCCGGCGGCGCCGTCTGGCCCATGGCCATCCACGCCGGGGACAGCAATGCGCCGCAGACCATGATCGATACAATTCGATGCTTGAGATTCATAACTGACCTGTCGTTTTACTCGCGCAGCAATTCGCGGATTTGATCAAGATAAACGCGCTCGCCGCCGCTCTTGAAGCCAACGGCCGAATAACGCACGATGCCCGAGCGATCCACCAGGATCGTCATGGGCATTTTTTGCAACAAATAGTCCCTACCGATCTTGGTGCCCGTATCGAACAGGATCGGGTACGACACGCCCATGGCTGCCGCGAACTCTTTCGAACGCCGCAAGTCATCGTCCACCGACACGCCAAGGACCACGAGACCGGCGCGTTGGTAGGTAATATTGATGCGATCGAGCGCCGGCATCTGCTGGCGCGAGTCCCCGTCCGAGCGACTCCAGAAATTCACCAAGACGACCTGGCCGCGAAATTCGGACAGGCGCAAGTTTCGGCCATCCAATCCGCGCAACGCAAAATCCGGTGCTTCCTTACCGACCATGGTCGGCGCGGCGGCCGGCGACGATGCGGCCAATGCGGCACTGAGAACCAGTCCGCCGACGAGCAATGTGTTACGCATGCGGTGCAACGCTCAACCTGACGCGACAGCGTCGCGATTCATCAATCACGCTGGTAACCCCGCTGTCCTAGACCTCACTCTTGAAAATGGGCCCCGTACCGGAGCTTTGCGCCCTCGCCTTGCGGCGAGTTTGCCCTGATCAGACCTTATGCAAAATCGCACAATGCGAGCCGCAGTGTCAACGCAACGGCGGCGTGTTCGCTGGATTTCCGCATGACTTACCGCACATTCGTGCAAATTCATCGAACGGCAAGCAAAGTGGACGGCGCGGCTCGCCGCAACGTACGGCGCACTCTTGTAGACATTACAAGCCGGCGATTGATTGAGTTGTCTGTCTCTGGAATGAGACAGGAATGTGAGCGCTGGCGCGTGCTGCGGATGAAGGGTCTGACCACGCAGTCAGACTCTCGCCGTTTGAAGTCGAACTCAGGCGACCCGTCCGTTCACCAGTCCGGCGAGCGGCTGCCATGCGATCAAGGGCTGCAACGTCGTGCCTGAGCCCAGTGTGTTGTTCAAGTTGGGCGCCGGGAACAAGGTCGGCCACTGAGCGATGGCGTTCGCACTGTGCAGCGCCATGTAGTTCAGCACGACCATCTGCACCAGGTTGGGCACGTTGTTGCCCGCGGGGCTGCTGGTCGTGTTTTGTGAACCGTCGGCATTGAAGTAGCCGATCTGGAAACTCATTTCCGGATTTACCTGAGCCGAGACCGCCCTGCCTGCCGGATTGAAGACCAGGAAGTAGGTTGCCGCGACGTTTTGGTTGTCGGCGGTCCATACGCCTTTGCCGCGTCCGCCGACGGAGCTGTCGATCATGCCGTTGCTGGCGAGCGAGCCGTCGCTGAACACATAGATCATGACCGGCTTGCCGACCCGCGATGCGTATTCCAAGCATGCGCCGATGCAGTTGCCGAGATTCAGATCGCGCGCCTCGCCATCCATTCGGTTGCCCGAGTGATAGTCGAAGCCGCCCATCTCAATGGTGCCGGCGGCGGCATTGCCATCGATGACGAGTTTCATGACCGCCGCCGTCTTGCGATAGTCGGAATTGGCCTGGTACTCCGCCGTGGTGAAAATGCCGCTCGCACCGACGATATTCGTATCCACGTCCGGATTGACCGCCGAGGGGCTGTTGTATCGGTCGACGATGTAAGCGGCCTTGGTGTAGCCGCAAGCCTGGATGCCCGGAACCGTTTGGCCGGCGACCACGCCGCCCACGGCAATTGCGTTTAAAGTGGGATCGCTGGGGTATGCCAGCACCTTGGCGTATTTGGCATCGCTGATGCGCTTCATGGATTCCAATACGTTGGTCACGTCGGCTGAATTGGGCAACAGCGTGCTGAGCTGCCCCGTACTCACAAGGCCGGAGCTGTCCTGCGAACTCGAGACCTTGGTGGGCTGCGCCGCGGCGATGACCATGGTCGGCGGCGACATCGAGTTGCCCCCGGACTGAGAACTCTGTGAACCGATGAGGTTGAGCAAGCCGCCGCGAGCACCGAACTGGTAAATGCCGTACATCGGATTGTGCGGATTGGTGTTGGTGTCGTTCTGCGACAGGGCGGGAATGATCGTGCCGGTAGTGCCCGCCATCGTCGCAGCGCTGGCCCGCAGCTTCATGCCCCTCAGGTGAGCGCTGTCCGTGTGATAGCGCAGACCAAAGCTCGAGTCGACGAAGCTGCCGGCGGCGCTGGCGTTGGGCACCATGGATCCCGGGAGACCCAGCTTGCTGTAGCCGGCCACCGATAAGAAATCGAGCTGGCCTTTCGGACCGCCGACCAGCACGTTGGAGCCTGCAATGTTGCCCCCGCCCGCCAGGTCGAAGCAGATGAAGGGAATCTTGCCGGCGCCGGTCGTAATGGCGCAGGCGCTGACTGCCGCTTGAATGTCAGAGGCCAGTGTCGCCCGCGCGGCCCGCGGATAGGCGAGCATGCCGGCGAGTGTCGGTGCGATGACCGTCGCAGCTCCCGTCATGAAGCTCTGCGCGACGAATTCGCGGCGCGTGCGCGGCCGGGGATGCTCCTGCAGCAGCAGCGGATCGTGTATTCCCAGCGCCTTTGACTTCTTGCTCATGATTTAAGACCTCTTTCGATTCGTCTTGCTTAATTGATCAACATATCGGCGCTGCCGAGCGCCGTGGCGCAGGCTGCGGCGGCCACGGCGTACGTTCCCTGGGTCGTGGTGCACGAGTTGGTCGTGCACAGCGTGTGAATCAGGGTGCTGAGTTCGGTCGTGACCGTCGATGGGTCCGGCTGGCTATTCAGGCCGGTGCCGAGCACCTTGTTCGCGATCGCGGTCGTTACCGAATCAATCCCCGGCTGCGAGGTAAACTGGCCGGCGCTCAAGGGCGCGCCGAACAGCTGCGCCTGCAGCGAAGGCGTATTCACCGCGACGTTGCAGTATTGAATGGCCAACTGCGCGACGCCCACTTGGTTTGCCGACGAGAAGCCCTCGAGCGTCGGCGTCGGGGGCAGCTGCTGCTGCACCGCCATGTAGGTTGCGTTGACGCTCGAGTTCGACGTCGGAACACCCGTGAGCAGCGACAGGGTTGAGTTGACCTGCGCAAAGGTTTTGACGCCGATGTCCGCCACCACCGGGCCGGGAGCCGGTCCCGGCGTGGCCGGTGTCGCCTCGACGACCACGTTGCTATGACTGCCCAGCTTGTCGAAAGTCAGGAAGAACTGGTCGATAGCGGGACCACTCTGCAGGGCGATGACCGTGCCGATGTTCGACAGGACCTCTCCCGTAGGTACGTAGTTCGCCCCGGTTATCGTGGTTTTGAGCGGTATGTAGGCCTGACCCACCTGCGGGATCGTGCCGTTGATGCCGATGCGAATTCCCTGCACGGGGATGCTGGGAAGCGTGCTGGGATTTGAATTCACGGCCGGATCCAGCGAGACGAAGGTCGGCTGGTCGAACAGATAGCCGTAGCTATCGTATTGGCTGACCGTGAACATCACGTAGGCCTGCGACACCCCGGTGACCGTTGACACGTTAAAGAGCACGTAGTAGCGCTCGCCCACCCCGGCGTTGAAGTTCTGCATGACCTGCGTGGCCGACATGGCGCGGCTGTGGATGGCGACGAACTTGATCAGACCCTGCCAGGATCGATCGCCGGACACCTCGTTGCCCAGGACCAGCGCGAAGGTGCTATCCCAATTGGAGATCGTGCCGCCTTTCTGTGCATCCGGCGGGCCCACGGCCACGCCATTGACGTAGATCTGACGACCATTGACGGCGTCGTAGGTGAGCACGACGTGCTGCAAGGATGCCTGCAGCGCCATCGCTGCGTTGGGCGTCTGCAATTGCGGCAGTCCGGTGAGCGCCGTATTGGAAGTGCGCAGCATGAAGTCATAGTCCTGGTTGGTCTGGCCCAGCGTGAAGTTGCGCGTGGTGTCGCCGCCGGAATAACTGACCATGTAGGACTTATCGGCCGCCACCAGCGCGGGCGCGACCCAGGCCTCGACCGAGAATTCACCGGTTGCCTGGATGAAATTGAATATCTTCTTACTGGCCTGAGTCGTCGCCTGCGCCTTGCCGCCGGCGCCGACATTGATGCCCCAGCCGCCGGCCAGGGTGACATTGCCGGAAATCGTCAGATCCGCCGACGGGTCGATGCCGCTGGTATCAAAGGTCGTGTTGTTGACGACCGATTGAAACTCGTACTTGGCAATGGTATCCGCGTCGTAGCGGCTGGCGCCGCTCGCGATGGTGCCCTGCGTTAGCGACAAGGCCTTGCTGACCACCAGGTTCGGATCGATATTGGCCGGCGTCAGCATGCCGGCGAATTGTTGAATGGCCGCCAGCATCGTCGCGGCGTCGGCCGCGCAGGTGGTCCAGCAGTTATGGTTATCGGTCAGCAGTCGCTGATAGAGGCGTGAATTCACGCCGCAGGACAAGGGGGTCTTGGTGCCGTCGCTATTGCCGGCCACCATCGGACTGCAGCCGGTGAAGTCGATCTTCGGAATCGCCGCGGGGTAAGCGACGACTGCGCCGGGCGCAGGATCCGCATGATAGGGCGACTGCTTTACGGACGGATCCGCGGTCGTGGAATGGCAGACTATGCAATTCGCTTTGGTGATGGGCCACACTGTCGTCGCAAAATCAGTGGGGTCTGCCGGGAAGTTCAAGCTCTGTCCGACGGTTTGATCCGGCGGCGCTTGCAACTGTACCGTGGTCGCCGACGCAGCGCCGGCGGCACTCGCCCAGTTCGCGATCCAGGTCGTCAAGATCTGGCCGCAGGCACCGTTATCGGCGAGCCAGCAGTTATGGCCGCCGGCCACCTTGGTGACGATGCGGGAGGTCGACGGCGTGGCCAGGTTGACCACGGTGTTGGCCTGCGCGTAGGCAAGATTCACATCGTCGCTGCGCGCAAAATTCGGCATCTGCGCCGGCGAAGTTGCGTTGTGGCATTGACCACAGCGGTTCTGCACGCGGACGTTGTTCCAGAAATTGACCTGGAACGCCGTGACATCGGCGGTCGCCGCCGGGGGTCCGGAGTAGGCGGCCGGAGCTACGGTCTGCGATGGAGCGGGGTTGGTCGTTGTCGGAGCACCCGCGCCACCGCAGGCGCTTAGGGCAATCGACGCCGCGAGCGCTGCCAAGCCGGTGATTCGTGTAACGTTCATGCTCAATTCCCCATGCAGTAAGCGGCGCCTTCAGCGAAGACTTGCCGCAGCGAATAGTTATGCGCTTGGAACGAAGTAATCATCGAATTGACTTGGGTAAAATCAGCCGAGGTGTTCGGTGCGCGCAAGCACACGTCCTTGAATACGCGGTTGACCTGGCAGCTGGCGAATGCCGCGCTGCTTTCCAATTCCTGGCCCAGGGATTTGGCGCCGTTGCCGCTGCCGGGAAGCGTTGCACTCCACCCCAATACGTAGTTCGGTCCGCCGCGCCAACGGTTCTCCCATGCATCGTCCATGGTGTTGAAGCCCTGCGGGAAGTTGGTGTTGTTGATGTGGTACTTCGGCTGCACTTGACCCGCGGTATAGACGATCTGTCCCATGGTGTCCGTGGTGGTCGGGTCAGTGGCGGTGAAGTTGTAGTAGGCGAAAGCCTGCGCCATCGGATCCATGCCGCTGTGACAGCCGATGCAGTTGTTCAAGAATAAGGTGCTCACGCCGCCCGGGCTGCGGGTTATGTCCTGGCGAATTCGATCCGGCGGACGGGTGGTATCCATCACCAGCTGCAGGTCGTTGCACAAATGGTTCAACATGGTGAAGCGGAACATCGCCCGGTTGGTGCCGTTGATGAAAAAAGCGCTGGCCGCGCCGCGCGTGGTCATCACGCCGGCGGTTGCCGCCGCGGGGATGCCGCTGAGCGCGGACTGGGTGCTGGAGACCAAGTGCACGCTGAGGTCGACGTTGTTGGCGTCGAGCGCGTCGTACATGGCGTTGTTGCCGGAAGAATAGGCCGGCACACCTGCAGCCGAATCGGCGATGTACACCAGGTCGGCGCTGAGCAGGGTGTTGAACGGGACATTGTCCTTCACCATGCCGATCACGGTCGCGGTGTAATCGTTGAGCGGCACGAACACCGACTGATCGCGGTTGGTCCACGGCGCCGCCAGGTTGCGGATGGTGTTGTTGTAGAAAGCGGGATCTTGAGTCGCGAGAAGCGCGGCCGTCACCGGATCTGCTGCGCCGGTCATTTGCGCCAGCTGAGCGGCCGTGGGCGGTATGCCGGCAATGCGGTTGTAGATTCGCGTGGCCTGGTCCGCGTTGGGACCCGCCGCCAGCGCGTTTGCGCCGAGCAGCACCAGGGCGCCGGCACAGACCGTTGCGCGTACCGCAATAGCAACAAGATTCGGCGTCGCTGTTCTAACGCGTGCAAGCTGCGTCATTGGTTTCTCCATCCCGTTCTTCATATACACATCCACTCGCGTGAGTTGTGGGTTCGACTTGGCCGCGAATATACGCAGCGGACTTCGCTTCAAGTAATGTCTCATCTGGACGACGTCGGTGTTTCGCGACAGTACCGACGGCCAAGTTCAGACCTATATCCTGGCCTCGATTTCCGCACGGTCAAGCGCTGCGTACACAGAGAAACGGATATGGTGAAGTTCTTCTGTGAGTGCGTTAACAGTATGCGTATGAACAGCGAATGAAGATGCGACCATGAGATCGATTAAGTTCAATAATGCCGTCTGCACGCGTCGCGGCAAATCGATGAACTGACACTATGGGATGGTAGCCACATATGAACACTTTCACACAGCGTGAACACCGTCACGGTCTGCTGAAGCTCGCGGCGCTGGCGCTACCGATGCTATGGATCGTCGGATGCAGCAGCGCATCGAGCGGTCATGCACCCGGCGTGGCCGGCGGTCAAACGCTGACTCCCGGAATCACGAATTTTCCCCTGGCCTACGTCAAGCGCCCGGTCCTGACCAAGGACGTCAACGTGCGCGATCTCATAACTTCCATTACGGGCGGGGACCTGTACATTCGTGATCAGGCCAGCGCCGCCGGCGCCGAAGTCAGCGTCACCGGAGCGATCACCAAGGGCATGGGCGATGTGCGCGATCTGGACGTATCGCCAGACGGAACCGCGATCGTATTTTCGTTGCGTCTTCCCCTCAATCCCAACAAAGCCAATACGGATGTCACGCAGCCGAACTGGCATATTTACAAGTACGACGCCACGAGCAAAACGGTGACTCAGTTGACCAGCGATGGCATCACCGCCGGCCACGATGTGGGTGCGCGCTATCTGCCGGACGGAAGAATCGTCTTCTCCTCGTCACGTCAGCTCGCGACGCAATCCATCCTGTTGGACGAGGGCCGTCCGCAGTATCAGGCACAGACCGACAACCGCCAGCAGTCCATATTCTTGTTGCATGTGATGAACGGCGACGGCACCAATCAGCACCAGATCAGTTTCAACACGAATCACGATTTCGCGCCGTCTGTTTTAGGCAACGGCCAGGTCATCTTCTCGCGCTGGGAATCGACCAACGGCGATCAAATCAGTCTGTACCGCGCCAATCCGAACGGCTCCGGGCTGGAGCTCTACTATGGGGCGAATAGCCACGCCACCGGTGCGAACATTGCCGGGACCAACAACAACATCATCCAGTTCTTGAATGCTCGCGAGCTGGCCAACGGCACGTTGGTCGCCATTGTGCGGCCGTTCCTCGGCACCCAGCTGGGCGGGGATATCGTTCAAATCAATGCCGCAGGCTTTGTCGAAATCCACCAGCCCGCCACACCGGGGGGCGCCGCCGGCACCGCGCAAACCAGCGCGACCGCGCTGGGCGTAACGACGGACGCGAACATGCCATCCATGGGCGGCAGATTTGCGTCCGTGTTTCCGCTGTATGACGGCACCAACCGGATGCTGGTGAGCTGGTCTCCTTGCCTGGTGCTCGACACCACGGTAACCCCCAACACGACCAACCTGTGCACGGCCTCGAATACCTCCGGCCCGAACGTCACCTTGGCACCGCCGCAGTACACCTTGTGGATATATGACTTGGACAAGGGAACTTTAGGTCCCGTCTTGAGCGCCAATCTGGGCACCATGGTGGTCGAGCCGGTCATCCTGCAGCCGAGAAAGCCGGCGCCGGTGACTCTGGTCGACGCGGCTCCGGCGCCCGGTCAAGCCGCAACCATGGCCAATGCGGGTGTCGGACTCTTGGACATCAGCAGTGTGTACGACGTCGACGGCGCCGATACCGCAACGCCCAACATCGCCGGCGTTTCAGATCCCGCCCAGGCAACTTTTTATTCGCGGCCCTACCGCTTCATCCGTATCGTCAAGTCGGTGGAGATCCCGGGCAAGACCGTTCGCAAGATCAACGACTCGGCCTTTGGACCCGCAGGCATGGGCATGCGGGAAATTCTGGGTTATGCGCCCATCCAGCCCGACGGATCGGTGCAGATCCAAGTACCCGCGAACGTGCCCTTTACCATCGACATCGTCGATGCCAACGCCAAGCGATTCACGGCGCGGCACACCAGCTGGTTGCAACTGGTGCCGGGTGAAACCAAAACCTGCAACGGCTGCCATAGCACGGTGAACAAGACCTCGCATGGCCGCACCGGCTTGACCACCGCGGTGAATCCGGGCGCGCCGGCCACAGGCTCACCGTTCCCGAATACCAATCCAGCCATCGCCTTGACCAACGCCGGCGCCACCATGGCGCAAACGCTTAGCTTAAGCACCTGTGCCTCAGACGGCACGACCCCAAAAGGCGCCGCCATGCCCTGCTCGCAGATCTTGAGCTCGGATGTGATTTACGACGGCATCTGGACGATCGGCACTACGCCGCCCCAGCCGGACGCGCCATTTTCCTATACCTATGCGGCCGCCACGCCGACGGCGCCCACCAACGCAAATTGCGCGACATGGAGCGCGCAATGCCGCAGCACCATCCACTATGCGGCAACACTTGCCGGCGTAGCCACGCCTCATCTCTTTCTACAGTCCATATGGGAGAAGGCAAGCCGCACCAACACGGTCAATGGCGTGATGACTTCGACCACCTGCTCGGTCTGTCACAACCCGGCGAATGCCATGGCGATGGTGCAACTTCCCCAGGGGCAGCTCGACTTGACCGCATCGACATCCAATCTCGACCCGACCGTCGTCACCTCTTATGAGCAACTGCTGTTTGCACATAACGCACAGCAGCTTAATATGGGCGTGCTGCAAGACTTGCTGGTGCCGGCGCCGGGACCCCCGGACCCGGTGACCGGCTTGCCGACGACAATCATGGTGCCGCTCTCGTTGCCGCCGCCGATGGTTGCCGGCAGCGCCGCGGTTTCGACAACTTTCTTCAGGATGTTTGACGGTAGTTTTAATGACCCGGTACTCGATCACACAGGTTGGTTGTCTCCCTCGGAGCTGCGATTGATCGCCGAATGGTTGGATATTGGCGCCCAGTTCTACAACGATCCGTTTGTCGCGCCCGTAGCGAACTGACCTGATGCGTCGTCTGCTCGCGCTGGTGCTGTTGGTGCAGGCGTTAAATATAGGACTAGCGAATGCGGCGGCGAAGAACCTGGTGCTGGTCGTCACCGATCCGTACCTGGAAATGCGCTCGGGGCCCGGGCGCGGCTTCCCGATCATCTACGTCATCGGGCGCGACGAACTGGTGACGGTGCTCTACAGCCGCACCGACTGGTTCAAGGTGCGCTCGCTGCACGGCAATGAAGGATGGGTGCGGCGCGACGATCTGGCGCGCACTCTGGCAGAGTCGGGCGAGCCGGCACCGATACCGCCCTATCCTGATTTCGCCTCGCATCGCTGGGAGTTGGGCGCCGGGTACGGCGTTTACAACCGCCAGAATCTCGTCACCGCTTATGCCGATTTTGGCTTAACGAGCAGCCTCGATGTGGAATTCGTCGCGCAGCAGGCCTTCGGCACGATCGACAACCGGTACGTGGCGTCGATCGGCTTGCGGCACACATTCATTCCGGAGTGGAAGTGGTTCTCGCCCACCGCCGGCATTGGCACCGCTTATCAATATTTGCAGGACAAGGTGCCGCCCGCGCCGCTGCAAAAGAGCAATGAGATGGCCTACGTTTCCTTGGGGACGCGCGGGTTCATTACCAGGCGATTCCTGTGGCGCGTCGATTGGCGCCACTACGTCGTCTTCAACAATCAGAATGTGTACAAGGATTTAGAAGAATGGAAATTCGGCTTAGCTGTATTCTTCTAGCCGCCACGCTGCTTTGCGGCTGTAGCTGGTTCCACCGCGGCAACAAGGCTCCGCCCGAAATCGTTGCGGAAGAGCCGCAAGGCGAACCGTCGATCGTCGAGCCCCAGGTCACCCGGCGCGCCATAAAAACGCCCCACATCAAGGCGAAGGATTTCGAATTGGGCGCCTATTACGGGGCGCTCAGCATCCAGGACTTCGGTACCAATCCGCTGTATGGCGTGCGCGCCGCGTACCACGTGTCCGAGGACATTTTCTTGGAAGGGTTTCTGGCCAGATCCAAGGCCGGCACCAGCAGTCTCGAGGATGTATTTCCCAATATCACGGTCGTCAGCGACTCTGGGAGGCACTTCACGTATTACGACTTGGACGTAGGCTACAACGTACTTCCCGGCGAGATCTTTCTCGGACGAGGTCGCGCTTTCAACTCGGCCCTCTACGTGACGGTCGGCATGGGTGATGTGAAATTTGCCGATAAGGACCAGTTCGCGCTGAACTTTGGAGTGGGTGAGCGGCTTCTGATTACCGACTGGCTGGCGTTGCATGTGGACGTACGCGACCACATTTTTGAAACCAGCCTCACCGGACGCACCAAGAATGTCGACAACATTGAAGCCACCATCGGATTAACCATTTTCTATTGATCAGGAGTAAGGATCATGCTGAGGACTTCAACACTATTGAAACGCTGTGCGATGGCGGCGATCGTCGTCGCCTCGACGGCGTTCGCAGCGAGCGGCGATGCCTCGGGCGCGGCGCCCGCTTTCACGCTGACCACCCTGGGCGGCCAGCCGAGCGGCCTGAGCGCATACAAAGGCCAGGTGGTGATGGTCAATTTCTGGGCGACCTGGTGCGGGCCGTGCCAGCAGGAAATGCCGCTGCTGGATCAGATGTACAAAAAGTACAAACCGGCTGGATTTACGCTCATCGGCGTCAATGTCGACAAGGAAGCCCCTGCGGTCAAGGAACTGCTGACGCGCAAGCCGGTCAGCTTCCCGGTGCTGCTCGATCCTGCGAACCAGGTGAGCAAGGCCTATCACGTCGATGAAATGCCGAGCTCGGTCATCATCGACCGCAAAGGACAGATTCGCTACATTCATCGCGGCTACAAGCCGGGCGACGAAAACGATTATCAAGATCGCATTCGTCAGCTCATTCGGGAGTAACTCGTGCGGCTCCGACAAATTTTTCTGTTCGCCACCCTGTCGGGTCCCCTGCTCCTGTGCGGCGCCTGCGGCATTCAGCCCTGGGTAAAGCCTTACGAGCGTGATCGATTGGCGGATCCCATCATGGCCTGGGACCGCGACGCCATTTCCAACGCTTATTTGGACCACATTCGCGAATCCAGAGAAGGATCGCGCGGCGCGACCGGCGGCGCGGGCGGCGGCTGCGGCTGCAATTGAAGTTCACGCATGGCGCATAGGCACATCTTCGCTCGCGCAGCACTGCTCGCTGCTTTGCTGCTGATTCGCAGCACGATCGCCGATGTGCTCCCCGACAATCGGGCGGATGTTTTTTACAGCAAGTACAGCGGCGGCGGCATGGACATCACCGGCTATTCCGCAACGGCGCGCGCGAAAATCACGGAGAATTTCGCCGTGGAAGCCAACTATTTCGTCGACAAGGTCAGCGGCGCCTCGGTCGATGTCTTGAGCCAGGCGAGCGTCATCAAGGATACGCGCAAGCAAAAAAGCGGCACGCTGGAATACCTGCACGACAAGACCACGTACACCGCATCGTATATGTCGAGCGTGGAGCGCGACTATATATCGGATACGGCGAGCTTCTCGCTGAGCCAGAGCATGTTCGGCGATTTGACCACGATAACGCTGGGATTCGCGAACACGCACAACAAGGTCGGGGACAACGGCGGCACGGCCAATAAACCTGATATCACGTGGGTAGGGCACGCGCTGACCCGCGCCTATAGCGGCGGCGTGTCGCAGATCATCACCAAGAATTTCATCGCCGGCGTGAATCTTCAGGTCATCACCGATGCAGGATATCTTGCGAATCCCTATCGGGAGATCCGCTATCTCGATCCGACCAAAGCGATCGGCTACACCTTGGCCAGCCAAGTGTATCCCGATACGCATACCAGCACGGCGGTGCAGGTCCAGGCGAAATACTACCTACCCTACCGCGCCGCCGTGACCGGTTTGTATCGTTACTACAACGATACCTGGGGAGTCGTCGGCAACACCTATGAGCTCGACTACACGCATCCCATCGCCAATGAGTGGATATTCGAGGGCCGCGTGCGCTACTACAAGCAAGGTGCGGCCACCTTTTACAGTGATCTATTCCCCTTTGCGCTTTCGCAGAATTTCACCGCGCGCGACCAAAATCTCGCCGCATTGGACAACACCACGGTCGGGGCCAAGGTCACCTATGCGTTTTTGCCCGACGGATGGAAGGTTTTCAAGCGCGGCACGGTGACGGGCGACGTGAGCCGCATTCGCTTCAATTACCGCGACTTTCGCGACATCAGGGATTTCGGCGTTGCCAGCGTCCCGGCGTACTCGCCCGGCGCCGAACCGCTGTACAAATTCAGCGCCACGGTCTATCAGCTTTATGTGTCGATGTATTTCTGACCCGAGCTGACCTGGCCACGCCACCAAGAGAGCAGCATCGGAGCGAGCGCAGAGGAAATGGCAAGCGTATCCGCTACCCAGTCCCAGAAATCCTTGTCCCGGTGCACCATCGGCAGCCCCTGCACAATTTCTATCAGAGCTCCGAACGCCGATAGCAGCGCGGCAATGACAAACAAGTTTTGCTTGGGAAACGCGGCGACCGCCAGGCCCGTGAGCACATAGAAAGCCACGAAGTGCGTCGCCTTATCCCAGGGTGTCAGGTGCAAGACATGCGATGGCGGCATCACGGCGCTGTAAAAGGTGAAGATCAGGGCGGCGACGAAGGCGAATCGCGCAACTTTCATCAATAGCGATATGCTTGGCACTTAAGGTCCCACAAAACATCAGGATATCAGGAAGGACGCACATGAGCCGATACGCACTTTTAGGCGCCGCCGTCATACGCAGGACGGTCACACGCAGGACGGTGGTGAAAAACTTGAGTATGGCAGCCGTGGCGAGCGCGCTGCTGCCTGCCCCGCGGTCGCAAGCAGCCGACACGGCGCATCTCGACGTCAAAGATCCCGCCGCTGTGAAGTTGGGCTACGTCGAGAATGCGAGCCAGATCGACCTCAAGAAATACCCGGCGTATGTCAAGGGATCCAACTGCGAGAACTGCCTGCTACTGCAAGGTACCAGCGGCGCGCATTATCGCCCCTGTACTTTGTTCCCGGGCAAACTCGTTTCGGTCGGCGGCTGGTGCAGCGGCTGGAGCGCGGAAATATGAGCATTTCTGACCCGCACGCCAACGGCGGGAAAATCGACGAAGAATCCGTCGATATCGCGATCCAAGTATCGCCGAATTTCGCCCTCGAGGTCGCCCCGCGCGGCGGGGGATGTGCCTATTCTTAGATCTTCCGGCAGGAACTCGTTTTCGGCCCGGAACGTCCAGACATGTACGCGCAGATTGACCGCGTGCGCCGCCTGAATTGCCTCCGGAGTGGCCAGCGCCTTTGCGATACCGATCACATCGGCATGTTTTGCAGTCTCGCCCAGGTCACCGAGCTCATGCTCCCACAATTGAACCAGCGGCAACTTCGTCATGCCGCGCAGCTGTCGCAAATTGCGCGGATCGAAGGATTGGATGAATACGGCGGATCCGCCGGCCGCATAGCCGTAACGTTTCAGAGTATCCAACAGCGCCAATTCCAGCGGCAGGCCGATGCGCGCGAAGTGAGCCGGATGCTTGGTTTCCGGATACACGCCGATAGGCCGATTTTTGCCCGCTCCGCGGTTCGCATTTACAACCAACTGCATGATTTCGTCAAAGGTGGGGACGCTGAAACGGCCGTCGTACGGCAAGTTTTGCGGCCGCAAAGCGCCCAAACGCTCGCGTGCGCGCAGGCGTTTGATCTCCGACAGTGAAAAGTCTTCGGTAAACCACCCGGTCATGGACTCGCCGTCGATGATCTGGGTGCGGCGGCGCGAGGCGAACTCCGCATGCTGCGCCACGTCGGTAGTGCCGCCGATTTCATTTTCGTGACGGGCAACAAGCACGCCGTCGCGAGTCATGACCAGATCCGGCTCGATGTAGTCCGCGCCCTCTTCGATCGCCAGGCGATACGACTCGATCGTGTGTTCCGGGCGCTCCCCGCTCGCGCCGCGGTGCGCAATGACGACTGTTTTAGACAAAGGAAGGCTTCGCCATCGATGCGTGCAAGTCTAGCGCACGCCAAGGGACAAGGCTCCGTTGTGCGGAGCCTTTCCCCTGAGTCGATTCCTCAGCCTATCGCGGTGGCGCTAGCAGCTGATACGGCTCGTGTGCCGACATTGGGCTGGCCGAACCGGGAATCCAGGGCGACCGCTGCTCTACGCGTCCTTGGCCCCAATCCGCACGAAGCGAGGTGGGCTGGGCCGCAAACGCGGCACAGAAAGCGAAGGCAGCTGCTGCGGCGACCGTAACTCTTCGACGATACATATACATACCCTTCTACCCCCGGATTAAGCGCTGTGCGGCGGCACAACGGGCGGCAGGTCGAACGCTGCGGCGTGCGGCGGCACTACCGGCGGCAGGTCGAACGCTGCGGCATGCGGCGGCACTACCGGCGGCAGATCAAACGCGGCGGCATGCGGCGGCACAACAGGCGGTAAATCGAACGCGTAGGCATGCGGCGGCACAACAGGCGGTAAATCGAAGGCTGCGGCATGCGGCGGTACAACGGGCGGCAGGTCGGATGCTGCAAAAGCGGAACTAGCGACTGCACAGCCGGCGACCAAAGCGATTAGACTTACCTTCATAATGGATGCTCCGATTTGAAAAATTGACAAAGACGACAAGATCACACGCCACACGGGCGGTATATTTAGTTAAGCGACAATCGGTCGTGATTCCCCTCACGTTGCCCGACAAAGTATGATTAGGGGAAAGCCTGACACGGCAGCGGGATCCGAACCCTTCTGCGGTTGTGAGTAAATGACCATGCAGGTGCCGGCTAATTTCACGCAGCTACTGACTGAATGGCGCTCCGGTGAACCTCAAGCCCTGGACCGCCTGACTCCCCTGGTCTACGACGAATTGCGCCGATTGGCGCGCGGTTATATGCGCGCGGAACGCGGCAGCCATACGCTGCAAGCCACTGCGGTTGTGCATGAAGCGTTTCTTCGCTTGATCCAGGCCAATGTCGATCTTCAGGACCGCGGACATTTTTTTGCGTTGGCGTCGCGACTGATGCGCCGCGTCTTGGTGGATCATGCGAAGTCGCGAGCGCGGGTAAAGCGCAATGCGGGGATTCGCGATCTGGCGACCGTGGAATCGGGACTGGCGGCGCAGGAACTCGCGATCGATGTCGTCGCGCTCGATGATGCGCTGGAGAGCCTGCTGCAGCTCGAGCCTAGGCTCGCACAGGTCATCGAGCTGCATTATTTCGGCGGCATGACTTACGACGAAATTGCGGCCGCGGTGGGTGCGTCCGCGGCCACGGTGCACCGCGACATACGCCTCGCCAAAGCTTGGCTTCTCAGCGAAATCGGCGGCACTGCATCGTGATTCCGCGCGTACGTTGGCAGCAAATTCAGTCCCTGTTCGAGCAATTGGTGGACATGGAAGGCGCCGAGCGCGTTGCGCATTTGGATAAGAGCTGCGGCAACGACTCTGAGCTGCGCATGTCGGTGCAGTCCCTCCTGACTTTGGACGGGGTTGGCGAAGACCCGCTCCTCAACGCAGTCGGCGCAGCCGCCGAATCACTGCTCGATGATCATCGCGATCGCTTGATCGGCACTCGCGTCGGTCCCTATCGAATCGTGTCGATTCTCGGCCATGGCGGCATGAGCACGGTGTACCGCGGCGAGCGCGATGATTCGCAATATCGTCAGACCGTTGCCATCAAGGTCCTGCAGCATGCGTCGGTGCATCCGCGCTTGCGCAGCCGATTGCACAGTGAGCGCCACATCCTGGCGACGCTCGACAATCCCTCCATCGCACGCTTGATCGACAGCGGCGACCTCGAGGATGGAACGCCTTACCTCGTGATGGAATTTGTCGATGGCCAGCCCATCGATGTCTACTGTGACACCCGAACCCTGTTCGTTCGCGAGCGCATCGAGCTGTTCATCGCGGTCTGCGGCGCCGTGCACTATGCGCACCGCAATTTGGTGGTGCATCGGGACATCAAGGCCTCGAATATCTTCGTCACCGAGGAAGGCGCGCCCAAGCTGCTGGATTTTGGTATTGCGAAACTGCTCGCGCCGGAAAGTCTGTCGCACACGCTGCCGGTGACCCGCCTGCAGGAGCGGATTCTGACACCCGAGAACGCGGCGCCGGAGCAAGTGCTTGGCCGCCCGATCACCACGGCGACGGACACCTATTCCCTAGGCGTACTCCTCTATCTGCTATTGACGGGCCGCTCGCCGTATCGCTTGCTGAGCTATAGCCAGCTGCAGCTGGAGCGGGCGATCTGCATGGACGACCCGACGCGTCCCAGTCAGATGGTGGTCGCCAAGCTAAAAGGCGAAAGCGACAGTGATCGCAGCCGCATCTCGGACCGGCGCGGGCTGTCTCCACAGCGTCTGCGCTCGCGTTTGAGCGGAGACTTGGATGCCATTGTCGCCATGGCCATGCGCAAGGAACCGGACCGGCGCTACACCTCGGTCGAAGCGCTCGCCGAGGATTTGCGAAGGCATCTATCAGGCCAGCCGGTACGTGCGCGCCAAGGCGACTGGCGTTACAACTCCGCCAAGTTCCTGCGCCGCAACCTGCTGCCGGTCGTCGCCACGGCGTCATTGTTCATAGGTCTGGTGATCATCGCAGGCGTTACGCTCTGGCAGAATCACCGCATTGGAATTGCACGCGATGCCACCGCCCAGGAGCGCGACCGCGCGCAGCAGGTCTCGGCATTCATGGTCGATGTGTTTTCGCGTGCGGACCCGTTCAATGCGCAAGGCCGGCAAGACACCGCCAAGGACTTGCTCGCTCAAGGAGCCGAAAAAATAAAGGCCAACTTGAATCTACAGCCCGAGGTCCGCGCGCAACTTCTCGAGAGCATTGGACTCGCCGATCGGCGGCAAGGACTCAGTGAAACGGCCATTCCCTTGTTCGAGCAGGCAGTGAACATCCGCCGCGACGCGCACCCCCTCGACCCCCGCAAGCTCGCCGCCGCATTGGCGAATTTGGCCCAGGCGCAGACCGATGCAGGGCGCTTTGTCGGTGCGGAATCGAATATTCAGCAAGCCCTTTCACTCTCGCAGGGCGGCAGTGCGCCGCCGTCCGCGGAATCCGCCGACATCTTGTTTCAATACGGACACTTCTTGCTGGCCGCGAAAAGCGATCCGGAGCGCGCCAGCAAGCTGTTCACG